>Ga0075421_100007086_pt1 | contig 13704 bp, 6 predicted proteins | sample SoiMetdeltSBSDD5_FD_75292 | JGI IMG/M metagenome (GOLD analysis project Ga0075421, IMG submission 75292) | Bulk soil microbial communities from a Populus tree surrounding site in Tennessee, USA - Soil MetaG P. deltoides SBSDD5 | ecosystem: Environmental > Terrestrial > Soil > Tree plantation...
TAGGGAGAGAGAGAGAGGTGTGTCTGGGGGCGTATGCGCACCAGGAGGCGCCGTTCGAGAAGTTGGTGGAGGAGATCAATCCGGAAAGAGACCTGAGCCGGAGCCCGTTGTTTCAGGTGATGATGGCGTTGGAGAACGCGAGGCGAGAAGAGTTGGAGATCAGGGGGTTGGAGGTGGAGGAGATAGGAGAGGAGACAAGCGCAACCAAGTTTGACCTGACGTTGATGTTGACGGAAGGAAGAGAGGGAATCAGAGGGGGGCTGGAGTACAGCCGGGATTTGTATATGGAAGAGACGGTAAGGCGGATGGTGAGGCATTACGAACAGGTAGTGAAGGAGGTGGTGAGGGATGCCGAGCAGAGGATCGGAGAGATCGAGTTGATGAGCGAGGCGGAGAAGAGGCAGATCGTCGAGGAGTGGAATGAGACGGAGAGAGAGTATGGAGATCGGCGATTTGCGCACGAGCTGATCACCGAACACGCCAGGCTGAGAGGAGAAGCAATAGCGCTGAAGAGCGAGCGGGGAGAGTTGAGTTATGGTGAGCTGGAGAGGAGGTCAAACCGGCTCGGGAATTACTTAAGAAGAAAGGGAGTGAGGCAAGAAGACCTGGTAGGAATCTGCGCGGACCGGTCGATAGAGATGGTGATAGCGAAACTCGGGGTGTTGAAAGCGGGAGCGGCGTATGTGCCGATAGATGGTAGTTACCCTGAGGAGAGGGTGAGGTACATGCTGGAAGATGCGAAGGTGAAGGTGTTGTTAACAGAGGGAGGAGCGGGAAGGAGATTAGAGGGTAAGCAGTTCTCGGCGGAAGTAATAGAGCTGGATGATGGTTGGGATGAGATAGGAAAAGAGGGAGAGGAAGAGCCGAATGTGAGAGTGGAAGGTGAAAACCTGGCATATGTGATCTACACGTCCGGATCAACCGGGAGACCGAAAGGCGTCATGATAAGACATAAAGGGCTCTCCAATTATCTTCAGTGGGCTAAGGAGGCGTACAAAATAGAAGAGGGAGAAGGAGCCCCGGCGCAATCATCGATCGGATTTGATCTGACTGTGACGAGTTTATTCGGTCCGTTGGTTAGCGGTAAGACCGTGAACTTGCTATCGGAGGAAGAGGGGATAGAGGCATTGGCGACTACATTGAAACGTGACAAAGGGTACAGCCTGGTGAAGATCACGCCGCCGCATTTAGGTATATTGAAGCAACAATTAGATGGCACAGATATAGAAGGAAGAATAGGGGCGCTGGTAATAGGAGGGGAAAAATTAAGGGTGCGAGATTTGAAGTATTGGCATGAAAGAGCGCAAGGGACAAGACTGATAAATGAATATGGTCCGACAGAGACGGTGGTCGGGTGTTGTGTGTATGAAGTCGAGGCGCGTGAGAATGAGATGGAATATGCGCCAATAGGGAAGCCGATAGCGAACACACAGATATACATATTCGACCAGGTGATGGAACCGGCGCCGATAGGAGGAAAAGGGGAAATGTACATCTCGGGGGTGGGATTGGCGCGGGGATATTTAGGCAAACCAGATCTGACAGCGGAAAAGTTCATACCGAGCCGGTTCGCCAAAATAGGTGGAGAGCTGGCGTATCGAACAGGAGACGTAGGCAGATACCTATCGGATGGGAATATTGATTTTATAGGGCGGGCAGATGAACAAATCAAGATCAGCGGGTATCGAATAGAATTGGGTGAAATCGAGGCGGTTTTGAATGAACACCAGTGGGTGAAGCAGAGCGTGGTAGTAGCGAAAGAAGATGAAAGAGGCGGTAAGCGACTGGTAGGGTATGCAGTAGGGGGAAAAGAGGCGACGGCGGCTGTGCTGAAGAAGTATCTCAGAGAGAAACTGCCTGAGTATATGGTGCCCTCGGTTATCATGGTGCTTGAAGAGTTACCCCTTACAACGAATGGGAAGATAGATCGGAAGAGGCTGCCGAACGTGGAAGATGTCGGCAGACAGGTTGAACAGGAGTATGTAGCTCCTCGGACGCTGGTAGAGGAGACATTGGTCAATATATTCAAAGAGGTCCTGAAGCTGGATCAGGTCGGGATACACGACAACTTTTTTGAATTGGGCGGCGATTCGATCCTGAGCATTCAGATTATATCGAGGGCAAATGAAGCCGGCCTCGGACTCACGCCGAAGCAGTTGTTTCAGAATCAGACTATTGCAGAATTGGCTGTGGCGGCCGGCGTGGGAAGGAACTGGGGAGGAGGGGGGGAGGACAGCGTAGAGGTTCCACTAACGCCGATTCAGGAGTGGTTCCTCGAAGGGACGGAGCAAGAACTGGAACACTTCAATCAGGGGGTGATACTCGAGGCCGGAGAGGAGTTGGATATCGAGGCGCTCAGGCAAGTCATGAGACATGTAGTGAAACAGCACGATGTCTTGAGGCACAGGTTCCGGAAGACGGAGAGCGGATGGAGGCAGATACGTGAAGCGCAGGACGGAGAAGTGGAAGTGGAGGTGATAGATTTATCCGGTTCAGACAAGCGCCAGGAGAGACAAGCAATAGAAGATGCAATAGAGGGCCATCAGAGCTGGCTCAATCTGAGCGAAGGACCGTTGCTGAGAGCCGTACTCTTTGAGAAAAACGGACGCCGGCGGCGTATGCTGATCATAGCTCACCGCCTGGTGATAGACGGGGCGAGCTGGCGAATACTTTTGGGTGATATCGAGAGATGGTACGAGCAGGCGCGTCGAGGAGCTAAGACCGATCCGGGCCCGAAGACGACCTCCTACAGGCGATGGGCTGAGAGGCTCAAAGAGGAGGGACTGAGTGAAAAGTCGAGATCGGAGGCCATCTGCTTGCTAACACAAGAAGAAAAGAGTGTGAAGAAGCTACCCGTAGATAAGACGGGAGCGAACACATTCGCCAGCGGTAGGAAAGTAATTGCCCGTCTGAGCGAGGAAGAGACAACGGCGTTGTTGCAGGAAGTAAGCCTGAATTACAAGACGCAGATTCAAGAAGCCATGTTGAGCGCAATAGCCAGGGCGATAGGCGAATGGACCGGAGAAGAGACGGTGTTAGTGGAGGTGGAAGCGGATGGGAGAGAAGAGATGATGGAAGGTGTGGACTTGACAAAGACGGTCGGGTGGTGTGCGAACCGATACCCCGTGAGAATAGAAGCGGGAAACAGGTGCGGGATTGAGTTGTTAAGGGTAACAAAGGATCAGATAAGGGAAGCGAGCAAACGCAGAATTTACTATGGGGTGTTGAAATACTTGAGCGACGAGTCAGATATACGCGCGGGGATGCGAGTTTTACCCGATGCGGAGATCAGCTTCAGCTATAGCGGGAATTTCGATCGGATCCTAGACGATGATTCAATGTTTCTAGCGGTGAAGGAATATACGCCTGAGACGCGAAAACGCAGAGGCGAGAGGAGGCATATGATCGAGATAACCGGGGGCGTCAAGGGAAGTAGATTACAGATGGCGTGGGCCTACAGTGGAAATGTACACAGGCGAAAGACGATACAACGGGTGGCAGAAAGAACGATGGAGGAGCTGAGAAAGCTAGTCATCGAGAACTGGTCCTCGCCCGAGCGGGTTTATGTTCCGTCCGACTTTCCATTAATAGAGCTTGATCAGCAGCAGCTCGACAGGATTTTATCGAGAAGGACCAAAGTGAGAGATAATAGCTGACAGGGAGCGCAAATTCCCGCCCTGAAATAATAGTAGGTAGAAATACTATCCCTCCGATAAAGTAAATAATAGATTGTTATCCACTGAATAGACGGGCCGGCGGGGCCGCAGAACGAGCGACGGCTAAACTATCGCTTACTCTGAGGGCCTGTGACGGCGTCGGACGCCCGCCTGTTATCACGCTCGCCTACGACTTGCGTCAACTCGGGCGTAACTCTTGTTAAACTTGAATAAAGAGCGCCGCGTAGTTGATTTTTAAACTTAGTGAAAATGGCGCTGTTAATTGTAGCCGGTCCCAGAACGCTTCCGGCGCGCCCATCAAATCGCCATCTCATCGGTGGAAAGATAGCAATGCCTTGCCCCAAACCTGGCGCGCCGGAAGCGCGAGCCTTTCAACAATCAGGTATGAAATGTCAGAGCCTCGAAGCATTCTCCGATTGCGAGCCATCTCAGTACTTTCAATTTGTTCTATTAGCGCGTTGTTCAGTTAATAGCGACAGAGTCCATAAAAACCGTGACATTTAGATTTCTTCAGTGGGTAGTAACTGAAGATATCAGGGGGAAAATGGAATGAAAATTGGTTTAATTAATTTCAATCGCAGAGGTGTCGCCGAGGTTGGAGTCCCTCCAGTTCCTCCAATCGGCCTGGAATATTTAGCGGACGACCTCGAGGCAAATAATCATGATGTTACTCTACTGGACCTGTGTTTTGTAACGTTGGCCGAGCGCAAAGACTCGATCGAGGCGTTTGTCAGTGACAAAGACATGATCGGAATTACGCTTCGCAATTTCGGCGTTGATAATTACTGGATGATCGATGATCAATTCTTTGTGCCGGAGCTCAAAAAGGTCGTCGCGATTGTGAAAGGTTGTAAGGACGTTCCCGTTGTTCTGGGAGGCCAGGGGTTCTCTATTTATCCCGTGAAGACCCTGGATTATGTCGGGGCCGATTTCGGGGTGGCAGGCCCCGGGGAAGTGGCCATGTGCAAACTTGTGAACAACTTGGGCGCATACCCTCGCAAGACAATTCTTAGGGAACCGGCCAATCTCAACATTTTGCATAAGCGCAGGCTGATAGACTACGCCAGGTATATATCGCAAGGTGGTTCACCAGCGATCCAGACGAAGAGCGGTTGTCCATTTAAGTGTAGCTTTTGTATCGAGTCTCGCAAACGTCAGCAACTACGTTCGCTGGACAGGGTGTTTGAGGAACTTGAGATTATTTTATCCATGGGCAGCAAGTTCGTTTTCGTGGCGGAAGCGGAGTTCAATAATCATCTGCGCCATGCGATCTCCTTTTGTGACGGTATTCTGGAGAAACAGCTGAAATTTGAGTGGAGTACCTACTTGAACCCGATCCCGATGACTGAAGAACTCGTCAGAAAGATGAGGCTGGCGGGTTGTATTAACCCGTGCGTGTCGGTCGAAAGCGGGAGTAATGAGGTGCTAGAGGATATGCAGACCGGATTCTCCGTAAAGCATATTCGACAGATGGCGGAGTGGTTTCATAAATATGATCTCCCTTTTACGGTAGATTTGATATTCGGAAGCCCTCGCGACACGGTTAAATCTGCGCAGGCTACGATCAAGTTAATGGAAGAAATCAAGCCAACAGTCGTAGGCATGAATTTAGGTTTGAGGATTTATGGTAACACAGAGTTCGGACAGAGATTTCTTGCCGGGCAATATAGTAGAGACGGCGTAATTTACGGTCACACTGAAGATAACGACGATCTTTATATGCCGATATTTTACATCTCGGATTTGAAAATAGGCGAGTATTTACAGGAAGTTTGCGAAACCGACCGGAAATATAGGCTCTTAGGGTATAACGGGTTCGGGGGTGTTAACTACAAAGTCGCAAAAGTGGGGTGACAGAAAAAGATCTAGATCGATGTCGGGGTCTCATGTTGGGACGCATTTGGCGTGTGGACTTGCCATGGCAAGTTAGCGGATTTGATTCAATCTTGTTTTGCCAGCGTCGAAGAGAAAACAGCTATGAAAACATTGATTATTGACAACTATGATTCTTTTACCTTCAACCTCTATCAGATTGTTGCTGAGATAAATGGAGAATATCCGTTAGTTTTCCGGAACGACGAACTGGACTGGGATACGCTTCTCAGGCTCGAGTTTGATAACGTAATTATCTCGCCAGGGCCAGGACGGCCGGAGAAAGAAGAGGACTTTGGAATTTGCAGGCGGGTCTTGCAATTTATTGAAAGGCCTCTGCTCGGAGTCTGCCTGGGACATCAAGGAATAGGCCATTTCTTTGGCGGGGAAGTCACGCACGCGCCGGAAGTCAGGCATGGGCGGTTGAGTAAAATCTATCATAATGGCTCCGACATATTTGAGAATATACCACAGGGCATATCCGTTGTTAGGTACCATTCATTAATTGTACTTGCGGACCTGCCTAAATGTTTGGAAAAGACGGCCTGGACTGATGACGGACTTGTAATGGGGTTACGGCATAAGCAGAAGCCGCTGTGGGGCGTCCAATTTCATCCGGAATCCATCTGCACCGAATATGGTAAAGCCCTGTTGCAAAACTTTAGAGACATAACATACTCCAAAGTTAACAACGGATCGGTGAGTCACAACGGGTCAGGAAGAAAGGGGGGCCGGTTGAGCTTACTGGAGGCGCAAGTATGCGCCGTCCCGAGAGAGAGCGCGCAAAGAACCAAAACTGAAATATCGAAACAAGAGTTCGAAATTCATGTCCGCAAACTTTCAATCTTCCCTCCTGAGGAACGGGTTTTTGTCCACTTATTCGGAAGTGAGCCTATAGCATTCTGGCTTGACAGCAGCCTGGTTGAGGCTAGCCTGTCGCGGTTCTCATTCATGGGCAGTAATACCGGACCGAATAGCCGGCTCGTTCAGTACCACATGAATAATCAGGAATTGACGATTACTCGGGCGGGAAAATCTATACAACTCCGGCAAAGCATTTTTGAATATCTCGAGACCGAGTTGGGGCGGCTGCGAATTATGTCTGACGACCTGCCGTTCGACTTTAATTGCGGCTTTGTCGGCTATTTTGGATATGAGCTAAAAGCCGAGTGCGGGGGGAGTGTCGGTCATACGTCGCCACTTCCGGACGCCGCTTTTATCTTTGCTGACAGAATAATCGTTTTCGACCATCTTGAAAAATCCACTTATTTGCTGTGTCTCACCGGGTGGGGCGGTGCGGCGCAGGCGCAGGCCTACTTCGATGAGACGGAGCAAAAATTAAGTTTCATGCCGCCGCTTCAGCCTGTCGAGACGGGTCATAGCACTGAACCGATTACCTTTCGTCTCGGCCGCTCATACGAGACATACATGGGCGACATACGGCAATGTCTTCGAGAGCTTCACGATGGAGAATCATATGAAGTCTGTTTGACCAATAAGATTTCCACTCGGATCAGTGTTGATCCGCTCGCACTTTACCGTACATTGCGGCAGGTTAACCCGGCGCCTCACGCGGCCTATCTCCGATTTGACAAATTCACTGTTCTTTGCTCATCACCCGAGTGCTTTTTGACAATTAGCCGCGACGGATGGGTGGAGTCGAAGCCAATAAAGGGTACCTTAAGACGCGGGTCGACCCCTGAAGAAGATCGGTTCTTGAAAGAGCGCCTACGCCAGAGCGAAAAAGATCGGGCCGAGAACCTGATGATCGTTGATTTACTGCGGAACGACCTCGGCCAAGTTTGTGATGTGGGCAGCGTCCACGTGACTAAGCTGATGGATGTGGAGACCTATGCCACCGTTCATCAACTGGTCAGTACTATACGCGGTCATTTGCGCGAGGACATGAACGCTATAGTGTGTGTCCGAAAAGCGTTTCCCGGCGGGTCTATGACCGGCGCCCCGAAAATAAGGACGATGAAAATCATCGACCAATGTGAGCATGAGGCTCGCGGCGTTTACTCTGGTTCTATCGGGTATCTGGCGTTGAGTGGGGCCGCGGATCTTAACATAGTTATTCGCACAGCGGTGGTCACCTCAAACAAAATCAGTATTGGAATGGGCGGCGCCATTGTGGCATTGTCAAACCCACAGGTGGAATTTGACGAAATCATGTTAAAAGCCAAAGCCCTGATTCAAAGTATACTTTTAAATGTTCAAGGCAGAGCCGATTCAGACAATTATGTGATTATCGGCGGACAACCACAACACACGTAGGTTGCCGGGCCAGCCTGCGCTTTTAAGCCGAGTCAAGGCGTTACCTTTGTTGCAAGACATTATGAGTAAAATGGACCGGTCAGGCCTGACCAATAAGAGGTGTCACACGCGGTTAGCTAGTTTGAGCGACGTCGCGCAGATAGTAACGGCCGTTTGCTCACTGCGGGCGGAATTGAGAGGGGTCGCCTCGGTCGAAGCTACGCCTGAAGCTGAAGACGTATGCAGGCGTATCATTGAGGGGCAGTCCCCCGGCGTCATTTTTGTCGCTTGCACGGAAGATCAACAGTTGGTTGGTATTATTACTCTTTCGATACAAGAGGCGATCAGGGTCGGTGGCTCTTATGGCTTGATTCAGGAGCTCTGGGTTCACGCGGAGCATAGGAGCCATGCCGTCGGCGCAAGATTAATTGAGGCTGTGGAAGATTATTGTCGGAAAGAAGGGCTTGGCAATATCGAAGTGGGGCTGCCTGGTCGAAGCTTCCCCAATTACCAGCAAACATACAATTTTTACCAACGGTGCGGCTTTGTGGAGCAGGGGCCGCGTATGCGAAAAGTAAGCAAATGAGATATCATGGTCCACTAGTATTTCAGCAGGCCGATAGCCCGCTTTCCGCTCAGTTTATCCTGGACCGGTCCGGCAATTCCTCGAAAGGGCTTGACGCCGCGGAGCGACTGCAGCGTATCGCCGACGGCTTACGGCAATTGCCCCGAGTCTGCTTTCGAGCGTCTGAATTATCATTCGAACAATTAGATACGATCCTGCCCGCTGTTCATAGCAAACATTACCTGGAATTCCTCGGGAGTCTCGGGGCCAATGACGGTGACGAAACCGCACTGGTGAGTCATCCTTTCATTGCGCCAGGCGTCGCCCCCGATACGCCCGTGACAGCGGGAATGTATTCAGTCGCGCGGGAGGCCGCAAGGACTGCGGCCGGAGCAGCTATGTGGACCGTTCGAAATGCGCCTCTGACATACGCCCTGTGCCGTCCTCCCGGCCATCATGCCGGCCGTTCCTGGTTGGGGGGGTACTGCTACTTGAATAACGCCGTCATCGCAGTGCGCACTCTTTTGAATGCGGGTGTTGCCAGGGTAGGCCTGATCGACTTAGATTTTCATTTCGGAAATGGGTCGGCGGCGCTCTTGAGCGATGAGCGACAGGTCATCTTCGCATCGATACATTGCTCTACCGAAGAGAGTTATCCCTATTTAAAAACAGAATCGGCTCACGAACGACAACTCTTCATTTCGCTCGGCACGTCTATCACTGAGGGGGAATATCTCGGGGCAGTTACAGCCGCGATTGAGGCGGTCAGCCGGTTTGGTTGCGACGCATTAGTTGTCTCGATCGGGTATGACATTATCGACGGCGATCCGCATGGTAAGTGGAATATGCCTTGTACAATTTACAAGGAGGTGGGAAAACTGCTCGCCGAGACATCTATTCCGATTTGTCTGGTTCAAGAGGGAGGGTACTTGCTTGAAAGCTTGGGAAGCTGTGCGTTTTATTTAGGCTCTGGCCTGCTCGGGCAGACGGATGTATTAACATAATTGGTTTTCAACACTCTCCAAACTCATCCCAATCCCAAATCGAAATGAAAGGAAATGATCAGGCTTATGGACCCATTGGAAAAATACAGGAGGGAGATAGATTCGTTGGATGCCCAACTCGTGGGAGTTATCGCCCGGCGGTTGGACGTGTGCCGAAAGGTTGCAGGGTTCAAAAAAGAAAGCAGCATACCTATGATGCAACCGGAGCGCGTCGAGCAGGTCAAACAGCGGTGCATCAAGCTTGGGGTGTCACAAGGAATCGACCCGAATTTCGTGATGGAACTTTACAATCTAATCATCCGGGAAACTTGCAAACTGGAAACGTCGATCATAGGAGAGAGTGAGACTTAATTCCCACTCTACTGTTGATTGATACTAACGAAGGAGCACATACATGAGCGTCGTTTTCGCGACCTTGGGCCCCGAAGGCACATGTCATGAGTACGCCACCATTAATTACATTCGTTTTCAAAGAATCGGGGACGCAAGAATCGATTACGTGGACAATTTTCTCGTGGCGCTTGAAAGACTGCGCCAAGGGGAGATTGATTTTATTGTGCAAAACAGCGCCCACCCTCAAGTTTTTGAGCTGACAGAGAAGTATTTCCGAGAAGTCTTCGTCGTCGACACATTCCTTTTTCCGACGAAGGCCATGGGAATATTGACCAGAGTAAATATCGACACGCCAAAAGTCCTTGGGCTGATGCCGGCGGCAAGAGGGTACATTGACGCAGGTCAGTATGAGGAACTTGTGTTTGAGACAGCCAATCCGATAGTTGCGCGCAATCTACTCGCAGGAAAGTATGATTCCGGCCTTACTTTCCTTCATTATGCTGATGACCACCCAGGGCGTTTCCGCGTCGATAAGGTAATCGGGGAAGTTGACACGGCATGGTTAGTGTACGGGCGTAAGCGGCGCTGTAACGGGAAGGTCATTGGCGTCTACGACCCGTCACTGTTTATTAAAGAACGAGCGTGACGCTGAGTATTTGTGGTTACGGTCATAGAGCTACCTGAATGTGAGCGGAGGGTCTAATTAGCCTGCGCCCCTCCGCCGTGCGGCAATGGGGCGATGTCGCCGCCCCCGCGCCTCTGGCTCAGCAGTTTATAAGTGGATAAAGGATTCATTGACGCCGAGCAAAGCGGCGACCTCGGGTATGGTTCCGGCGCCGCGACCTGCGGCGTCAACAATTCGTGGGCGGAGATCTGATGAGCAAGCCATAGCGTTATTGGAGCCTATTTTGACCATTCATTCAACTGATAACCGATGTAGAGTGAGGGATGGCTGATGAAGAGCAACGGTACGATTGAAGATATATACCCGCTTTCTCCCCTTCAACAAGGTATGATGTTTCATAGCCTGTATACTCCGAATTCAGGGGCTTATTTTCACCAATATATTTGTACGCTTGAGGGGCGTCTGGACCTCCCGGCTTTCAAGAGAGCCTGGCAGAGAGTGGTAGACCGACATACGATACTGCGGAGCGCTCTTGATTGGGAGGAACTCGATAAACCGGTTCAGATCGTTTACCGGGGAGTGGAGTTGCCGATCGAGTGTTTGGACTGGCAAGCCGTAGAAAAAGAGGAGCTGAATGATAAATTCGAATCGTACTTGAATACAGACCGAGAGCTTGGATTCGATCTATCCAGAGCGCCTTTGATGCGGTTATCGTTAACACAGTTATCGACCGACCTACATTATTTCGTCTGGAGTTACCACCACCTGTTGTTGGACGGGTGGTCAATACCGCTTGTGCTGAAAGAGGTGTTCTCATTCTACCAGGCTTACAGGGAAGGTAGAGAACTCGCGATCAAGCAAGTCCGCCCTTACCGCGAGTATATTGCCTGGCTGAAGCGACAAGACGAGCGGAAGGCGGAAGAGTATTGGAGAGAGCAGTTGCGCGGCTTCTTTCGGCCGACCAAGTTGTTAGTGGATCACAACACGAACGGGCTCCATGACCAACAAGGTGATTATGCGATTCAACAAATTAAGCTGGGCAGAAAAGCTACAGCGGCCTTACGGCGGTTGACGAGGCGTAATCACCTGACGATGAATACCCTGCTGCAGGGCGTCTGGGGGGTGTTGTTAAGTAATTATAGTGGAGATAGAGATATAGTATTTGGGATCACTGTCGCCGGCCGCCCTGTCGATCTTCGTGGCGCCGAGTCGATGGTCGGGCTGTTCGTTAACACTCTCCCGCTCCGATTGCAGGTTGACCCCGACAGTCAGGCCGCTGACTGGTTGAAGCTGCTTCAGCAGCAGCAGATAGAGCTACAACATTACAGTTATAGCTCATTGATGAAGGTTCAGGGGTGGAGTGAGGTCCGTCGTGGGGCGCCGTTGGTAGAAACAGTATTGGTCTTTCAGAATTATCCGTTCGATCTCAAATCGGAAGAGATGATCGGAGGCCTTAGGGTTACCAACATAAGGAGCCGTCAGATATATGACATACCTCTGGCGTTAGTGGTGGCGCCGGAGCAGGAGATAGTCCTGCGAATCGTCTATGACAACAATCGGTATGAGCACCAGGTTATAGAACGGATGCTTCGCCATTTAGATACGATACTAAATGCAATCAGTGTGAATCCGGAATCAAAGCTGGGAGAGCTGTCGTTACTGGACAGGGCGGAGCGGCAAGAGATACTTGTGGAGTGGAATAGTACGGAATCGGGGTGTGAGGGCCGGAGGTGCATTCACGAACTCATCGAGAATCGTGCGAAAGAGCTGCCCGAGGCGATAGCCGTGATAGACGAAAGGCAGGAGGTAAGTTATAGACAGCTGAATGACAGGGCTAACCAGTTAGCGCGCTTTTTGGCCGGGCTTGGGATAGGGCCGGAGACGCGGGTCGGCATCTGCCTAAACCGCAGCATTGAGATGATCGTCGCAGTGCTCGGTGTGCTGAAAGCAGGCGCCGCATATGTGCCACTCGACCCGGCGTATCCGCTGGAGCGGCTGACGTATATGTTGGAAGATTCACAGCCCGCGGCATTGATAAGTGAGCGGGGGTTGATCGAAAGATTCCCGGACTACAGGGGACAGATGTTAAGAATCGATGCTGATTGGGAGGTTATTTCGAGCTATGGCATCGAGAGTCTCGCGGACAGGGCAACAACTGCTAATCTGGCTTATATAATCTATACATCCGGTTCTACTGGCCGGCCAAGAGGCGTGATGACGGGCCACCTCGCCCTGGTCAACTGTGCTCTATCGCTTGTCGCGAAGTACGCTCTAGACCCGGAGCACCGTTTATTGCAGTTCCTATCGCTAAGTTCCGACGCTTCGGCGGCAGAAATCTTTCCCACCCTTTTGAGGGGGGCCAGCCTTGTGCTTCATTGCGATCCGTTGAGCATACGCCCCAGCGAACTTCTAAATGAATGTGAGCGTTTCGGAGTCACTACGCTGCACTTACCCCCTGCATACTTGGCTCAAATAACGAGCGATTCATCGACAACAAAGGAACCTCTCTTAAACTGGAATAAGTTAGTGATAACTGGAGGGGAGAGCTTTAATGCCGATCTGCTTGAAAAATGGAGATGCCGGGCGCCGAAATCACGCTTCATGAATGGCTATGGGCCCACGGAAACAACGATTATTTCAACGGTTTATGAAGCCCCGGCGAGGAGGTCAGTGATCAATGGATCAAGAATGCCTATAGGCAGCCCGATCGACAACACGGAGGTATATATCCTTAATGACAGGATGATGCCGGCGCCGCCGGGCGCCCCAGGCGAGTTATGCATCTCAGGCATGGGAGTGGCGAGAGGGTATTTGAATTATGCTGATCTCACTGCGGAGAGATTCGTACCAAACCCTTTTAAAGGGAAACTGGGCGATAGGATGTATAAGACGGGCGATGTTTGCCGATACTCAAACGGAAGAACGATAAGTCTGATAGGAAGGATAGACTATCAAATCAAGTTACGAGGGCACAGGATAGAACCTGGTGAAATCGAGGTTGTATTAAGTAAGCACGCGGCGGTGGAAAAGTCAGTTGTGGTTTTGCAGGAAGGCGAACATGGGGAAAAGCGATTGATTGCATACATCGTCAAGAGGCCCGAGTTCGCCACAACAAGTTACGAGTTGAGGAGCCACCTGAAAAGATATCTCCCGGAGCATATGATCCCTGGCGCCTTTATAAGTATCGAGGCAATGCCTGTAATGCCTAACGGGAAGATAGACCGGAAGAAGTTGCCAGTCGTGGATGATATCGGCAGACAGTTAGAGCAGGAGTATGTAGCTCCGCGGACACTGGTAGAGGAGACACTGGTAGGAATCTTCAAAGATGTCTTGAAACTGGACCGCGTCGGGATACACGACAACTTCTTTGAA
>Ga0075421_100007088_pt1 | contig 13700 bp, 14 predicted proteins | sample SoiMetdeltSBSDD5_FD_75292 | JGI IMG/M metagenome (GOLD analysis project Ga0075421, IMG submission 75292) | Bulk soil microbial communities from a Populus tree surrounding site in Tennessee, USA - Soil MetaG P. deltoides SBSDD5 | ecosystem: Environmental > Terrestrial > Soil > Tree plantation...
CGCGCTGACGGTCGATTATTTCGGCGGGCGCAACGCCAGCGGCATTATCGGTATCCTGTACACGGCTGGGGCCTTCGGCACGCTCCTCGGGCCGAAGCTCGCCGGCGATGGCTTCGATCTCTTCCACAGCTATTCCCTGCCGATCCTCGTCAGCGCCGGCTGTGCGCTTGTTGCCGCAATCCTCGTACTGCTGTTGCCAAAGCCGGCAATCATCCAGGACCCCGGAGTTTGAAGCGTGAGCATGGTCGACATCAAGCGCCCGCTTCGTGACCGCGTCCCCGCCGCCGGCGCGGCGGAGTCGTTCGATGGACGTTACACGGGGACACTGTCTTGTCCCGCCTTCCCCGGCCAGACGCCGTTGCGTACGAATATCTCGGTGACGGTCGCTGAGAGTACCGCGACGTACGAGCGGGAGATATTGAGGCCCGGAACTGCCGCAGGGGTTCCCACCGGCGTCTACGAACGCGGAAGAGGACCCGTGTCGCCGTCCGGTGAGATCATCTTGACCGGCGCGTGCAGCGGTGAGTTCTCATGCACCGCCGAGTACCGAGGCGATCTCAACGTCACGCCGATCCGCCTCACCGGGACGCAGCGCTGGAGGTTTCGTGGCGGCGATCGAGAGCGTGCCTGCGAAGTCGCGCTCGTGCGCCGGAAGCCGTAAGCGGGAGCCACGGCGTGGCTCGATTGAGGTCCGTGCCGCCGGTGTGCGGCGCGGCCATATCAATCTCTTGCCGGATCAGACGTCGCATCTCGCTACAATGTGTGACCGATGCGCACTCGGCGAGTCTGGCTCTGGCTGCTATTCCTGTACGTCGTGGTGGATTTCTCTGATCCCTCGAGCCCGGGGGTGTTTTTCTTCGATTCCGAGCAGCTATTCGTAGACGCCGCTGTGACGCATGCCAAGGTGACGCCGCTCAGGATCGCTCCCGCTCCTCGGCCGAGCAGAGAAGACGCGACGCCCGCCGCGCGCAACGTCTTCAACCCACTCCCGGACAACAGTCGCGCATCACGGCATAGCACGCGTCCGGCGCGGCCCGCAATTCGCTCTGACTTGTACGACCGCTCGTCTGCATCCGCTTCGACGCTCGAAGACCACTGACCTCCCTCGCGCGCTTCACCGGGACGGTGCCTCGTCGTGAAGGGGCGCGTTCGTCTGTGACATGACGCCGAGGGGGTCTCATGACGACAAAGAGATTGCTCACGATTGTCGGGCTTCTGGCGGCAGCGGTCATCGCGACCTCGATTCTGATCGGCTACACGAGATGAACCGACCGCGCGAGCTCGGCGGTCTGCAGACGGAGAGCTCCGCGCACAGCTCGACGCTACATGTCGACGGTGACATCCTTCGGGCCGTGCGGGCCGAAGCTCATCACGCGAGGCGGTACCCGAAGCGCCTCGTCGTTCTCGTAGAGTTCACGGAGCGTCTTCCAGTCCGGCTCCGCGTCCGCGGTGACCTCCGCGACGGCGTCGAGCCGCGACGCGGCCGCCTCGCTGACCATCGCGCCTGGTCCGCTGAGCGCGAGCGACATCCCCCAGTAGTCCCAGGCGAGCATCTCCCGCTTGTTCAAGGCGGCGAGGTCCTTGACGACGTTGCCAGCGACGAACCAGGCGCCACGGAGCCCGTATGCGTGCACGCCACATGTGGCCGGATCGATTGCGCCGCGCCGGATCCGGCGCCAGGTCTCGCCCGCGACCAGGAACGCGTCGCGCGGGACGTCGACCGGCGAGAACGCGATCCGCAAGTGCTGGCGCGCGCGGTCGCTCAGTTGCGAATCGAGCAGACGCCAGCCGCCGCCGGCGTCGTACTCGCAGACCCAGTGATCGTCATGAAAGCCGGGGACGAAGTAGGTGGCGAAGCCGACGCGCGCCCGCGCCGGAATCCCGTGGTGCCGGAGCGCCGCGCAGGCGAGCAACGTGTAGTCGCGACAAATTCCGATGAAGCGACGCTCGGGCGGGCGGGCGGCATCGAGCGGCGCGGCGTCGCGCGCGGCAATCCGGTCGAGGATGTTGGGGATCGTGCGTGACTCCACGTCGTCGCCGCTCTCGGGATGAGGCCGGATCCCGAGGGCTCCGACGAACAGGGGATGGAGCATCAGTCCCGAGATCGCCTCGACGATCCGGGGAGGATCGGCCGGCATCGCGTCGAGTAGCCGGACGTGGTGGCCCGGAGCCGAAGCCCGGCTCTGCGTCGCATAGTAGGTTCCCTCGTCTGGTGTCATCTGGCGCCTCCGGCACGGCGTGTCCGTTCCCGTGCGTGCGGACACGATCGCTCATCGGGCGCCGCGCTGCTTTGCGTTCTTTGCGATTCGCTTTGCCGAGCTTGCTCCGAGGCGCCTGATACGGCTCCGTCCGAGGCGCCTGTGGCCGTCGCGACGGCGCGTACGAGGTCGCGTACAATACCGGGCCGGCGTGCTTCCGCTTCCGGTATACGCGACGCAGGCACTTCACGGATTGGTCAACGGGATGCTCCTCTTCCTGGTTGCGTCCGGGCTCACGCTCGTCTTCGGCATGATGGGAATCCTCAACATCGCGCACGCCGCCTTCTACATGCTGGGCGCGTACCTCGCCTACACGACCGTCCACGTGACCGGGAGCTTCTGGCTCTCGCTGCTGGTGGCGCCGGTGGTGGTGGGGCTGCTGGGCGCCGTGATCGAGCGCGGACTGCTCCGGCGCATCCACGTCTTCGGGCATGCCTATGAGCTGCTGATGACGTTCGGCCTCTTCTTCATGATCCAGGAGGCGGTGCGCTGGATCTGGGGCAACTACACCTTGCAGATTCCGGTACCGAATGTCCTCGCCGGTTCGGTGCCGTTCGTCGGCGGTCAGTATCCGGTGTACCGGCTGTTCATCCTTGGCGTGTCCGCGTTCATCTGTGCGGGCATGGCGCTCGTGCTGCTGCGTACGCGCATCGGCATCGTCATCCGCTCCGCGGTCTCCGACGCCGAGATGGTGAGCGCGCTCGGCGTCAATACACCGCTGGTGTCGCTCGGTGTCTTCAGCGTCGGCTCCGCGCTGGCGGCGGTGGCCGGCGTCATCGCGGCGCCGTTCCTCCAGGCGGATCCCGCGATGGGAGCGCTCATCCTGACCGATGCCTTCGTGGTGATCGTGATCGGCGGCTTCGGCTCCCTGCTCGGGGCGCTCCTCGCCTCCCTGATGATCGGGGAGCTGCAGTCGTTCGGCATCCTGTGGTTTCCGCAGTTCGCGCTCGTGTTCCAGTTCCTGCTCATGGCCGGTGTGCTCATCCTGCGGCCGCAAGGGCTCTTCGGCGAGAAGGGATGACGCGCAGAGGTCTCGTCCTCACGCTCGGCGCCGCTGTCCTCTATGCGCTGCCCTGGATCCTCGACACCGTCCGGCTCCGCATGGCGATCGAGATCCTCTATTTCGGCCTCTTCGCGGTATCGTTCAACCTGCTCTTCGGGTACGCCGGGCTCCTGTCCTTCGGCCACGCCGCCACGTTCGGCGTCGGCGGCTACACGCTCGGCCTCGTTCTCAAGCACCTGCATGGAATGCCGCTCCTCGGCGCGTTCGTCGCGGCCGCGGTGGCGGGAGCGGTGGGCGGCCTCGTGATCGGGTTCTTCTGCGTACGGCTGCGCGGCACGTACTTCGCGCTCCTCACGCTCGCCTTCAGCCAGTTTCTCTTCGCCGTCGCCCTCAAGTGGCGCGGGGTCACGCGCGGTGATGACGGTCTCAGCGTGGTCGTGCCCGACATCCGTCTGCCGGGCGGCATCACCGCGCGGATGAGTGACGCACCGCACTTCTACTGGCTCGAGCTCACCATCGTGCTGCTCTGCCTGGCGGCGGCCTGGCGTTTCATCCGCACGCCGCTCGGCAACGCGGTGGCGTTGATGCGCGAGAACGACGAGAGAGCCGCCTTCCTCGGCTACAACGTCTTCGGCACGAAGCTCGTCGTGTTCACCTTCGCGGCCACGCTGGCCGCGGTCGCGGGCGCGTTGTTCGCCGCCTTCCAGCGCCTCATCTCGCCGTCGTCGCTCGACCTTCCGATGGGGACCGAAGTCGTCTTCATGGCGATCCTCGGTGGCACCGGCACCTTCCTCGGGCCATTCCTCGGCGCCGCCGTGTACATCCTGATCCAGGACTGGCTCAGCAAGACCACCGAGCACTGGCCCTTCGTCATCGGATTGCTCTTCGTCGGCATGATCCTCTTCGCCCACCAGGGCGTCACGGGACTCCTCGGGCGCCAGGGGCCGTTGCACCGCCGCTGGGTCGCTCGCCGCCAGCCGGTGGAGGAGACGGCGTGATGGCCGCCGCGTGCCTCGAGCTCGAGAACATCCATCATGATTTCGGTGGGCTGCTCGTCCTGCAGGGCGTCGCCCTCACTGTGCGAGAAGGCGAGCGCCACGCGATCATTGGCCCGAACGGGGCCGGAAAATCGACGCTGTTCAACATCATCACCGGGCGGCTCGCGCCCCGCCGCGGTCGTGTCGTCTACCGCGGTCGCGACATCACCGGCGCGTCGCCCCATCGCATCGCGCGGCAGCGTGTCGGCCGCTCGTTCCAGATCATCAACACGTTCCCGCGCCTGACCGTGTTCCAGAATGTCCGCAGCGCCGTTGTCTCTCGCCGTGACCGCCGGCTCGACGCGTGGTCGCTGCTCGATGACGACGCGGAGATCACACACGAGACCGAGGAGCTGCTGAATCTGCTTGGGCTCGCCGAGCGCCGCGACACCCCGGCCAGCGAGCTGTCCTACGGCGAGCAGCGTGAGCTCGAGATTGCGCTGACCGTCGCCGTGCAGCCGGAGCTCATCCTGCTCGACGAGCCGACGGCCGGGCTCAACGCCGAGGACAGCCGCAAGGCGGTCGCCTTGATCCGCCGGGTCACGGAGGGCAAAACACTCGTGATGGTCGAGCACGACATGGACGTCGTCTTCACCCTCGCCGACCGCATCAGCGTGATTCACTATGGCCGGGTGCTGGCGTCCGGTGTGCCCGACGACATCCGCCGAAACGAGGAGGTCCAGCGCGCCTACCTCGGGAGGAAGGTCCGTGCTGTTCCGCGTTGAGGGGCTGCACGCGCACTACGGCAAGTCGCACATCCTGCACGGTGTCAGCGTCGGCGTCGAGCAGGGCGAGATCGTGTGTCTCCTCGGCCGGAACGGGGTGGGGAAATCGACGACGCTCAAGGCGATCATGGGGTTGGTACGCCCGTCCCGAGGCGTCGTCAGCTTCAAGGACGTTTCCATCGCCGGCGAGGCGCCGTACCGCATTGCGCGACGGGGGATCGGCTACGTGCCGGAAGAGCGACGGATCTTTCCGACCATCAGCGTGCGGGAAAATCTCCTGATGGGCATCAAGTCCCGCGGCCCCCATGACGGCAACGGCTGGACGCTGGACCGCGTGTACGAGTTCTTCCCGCGGCTCGGAGAGCGCCAGCGGCAACGCGCGGGCACGCTCTCGGGCGGCGAGCAGCAGATGCTCACCATCGGGCGTACGCTCATGGGCAACCCTGAGCTCTTGCTGGTGGACGAGCCCACCGAGGGACTGGCCCCGCTCATCATCGAGCAGGTGGAGCGGATCCTCGGTGAGGTTCACCGTGCGGGCACGCCGATTCTGTTGGTCGAGCAGGCCATGGAGACGGCGCTGGCGCTGGCGCATCGGGTCTACGTGATGTCGAAAGGACAGATCGTGTTCGCCGGGACCGTCGCCGATCTCCAGCGGAACGAGACGATTCGCAAGCAATACCTCGAGGTCTGAGAAAGGAGAGCAGCATGAGACTCGATCGCCGGACATTTCTGAAGGGTGTGGTGGCCTCCACCGCCGCGGCCGCCGCTCCGGTCGCCATCGTGCGGCCGGGCTGGGCGCAGACGGGGTCCATCAAGCTCGGAATCGTGGAACCGCAGAGCGGCCCCGTGAAATACGTGGGCGACAACAACATCGCCGCCTACCGTTTCGCGACCGAGCGCATCAACAAGTCCGGCGGCGTGCTCGGCCGGCAGCTGGAGATCGTCGTCGCCGACAGCGAGCTCAAACCCGACGTCGCGACCCGCCGCGCCAACGATCTCGTGCTCGGCGACAAGGTGGACTTCCTCGTCGTCAACACCGGCTCCAACATCGCCAAGGCCGTGTCCCAGGTCGCGAACCAGCACCACAAGGTCTTCTTCTCGACGGGCACCGAGGCGGCCGAGCTGACGGGGGAGGAGTTCTTCGATACGACGTTCCGCTGCTGTCTCAACACCGACATGCATTCCGCCCAGATCGCCGTGTACTTCGCCCGCATGGCCTCGCAGAAGTACTCGAAGTTCTATCTGCTGAACCAGGACTACAACTTCGGCCGCGCCGCCGCGGACGGCTTCAAGAAGAAGTTCGAGCGCATCAAGGGCGCCAACCAGCAGATCGTGGGCGAGGAGTACCACCCCCTCCAGAAGACCCAGGACTTCGGACCCTACATCACGAAGATCATGGCCTCGGGCGCCGAGGTCGTCATGACCGGCAACTGGGGACAGGACCTCCGGTTGCTTCTACAGCAGGGCGCATCGCTCGGCTGGAAGGTGAAGGTCGGAAACTACTTTCTGAACGATCCCACCGTCCTGCAGGCGGTCGGCAAGGCCGCGGTCGGTCACATCACCGCCGATGCCTACCTGATCACCGTGGACACGCCCGAGAACAAGGAGTTTCTCAAGATGTGGCGGGCTCGCTATCCCGACGCGCCCGTGGGGTACCGGTATCCCGATCTCACCATCGGCCGTTGTTTCTATGCGGTCACGTGGCTGGGCGACGTCATCAAGCGCGCGGGCGGTCTCGATACGGCCAAGCTGATCAAGGCCTGGGAAGGCTCGAAGTTCAAGGCGGCGTGGGGCGACGTCGAGATGCGTGCCTGCGACCACCAGATGCTGACGAAGGGCTACGTCGCGGAGATCCTGGATCCCGAGAAGATCCCGCAGCCCATCCGCTACTTCGGCAACGAGTTTCCCTATATCGGGCCCGCCACGCTCATCTCCCAGGACGAGATGACCGTGCCGCCGAGGGACACCGGTAACAAGCGCTGCGCATGATCCACGCGGAGGGAGCCCCGCGGCTCCCTCCGGTTGCCTGCGAAATCTCGTTGAGCTCGGCGCTACGCCGGTGCGCGGAGATCGCCGACGCGGGACAGAAGCGTCTTGTCGTCCGGAAATCCCGCATACGTGGCGGCGCTCTCGCGATTGCACCAGCGCACGATGCCGTCACGATCGATCAGGAACTGGCCGGTGAACTGAATCTGGTGCCGCTCGCGGTCGGCCATATCGCTCTCGGCCGGGATGAATCCGTCGGCGCGGTTCACCACTTCGCGCGCTTCTTCGCCTGGTTTCACGTCGATGTGCAAGTCGAGCGCGAGCTGGTGCGCGGCCCTGTCCACCATCTCGCGCGCCTCGGCGTCTCGGAGGAGATGCCCCAGCCCATAGGCGCGGTGGGTACCGACCTCCGGATCCGCGCCCAGCGGCAGATCCAGTGGGCGCATGCGGAAGTACATGCGCGCGCGCTCCGGCGCCGTCGCCACGACGCCGACGGGCTCGATGCCGGCCGCCCGCAACGCCGGCGCCGCCCGCGATAGCCGGCCCATCTGTTGCCGGCAGAATGGGCAGTAGAGACCACGAAAGAGGGCCAGCAGCACCGCTCGTCGTGCGCGATACTCTGCGAGCGACACGAGACCCTCTCCGTTCGCCGCCGGTAACTCGAAGTCGGGAGCGCGATCACCAGTCTGGATCATTCTGCGACCTCAGGGCGTTAGTCTAAGCGCATTCGGTCGAACTGTGCGGGGCGGATGGCGCCGATGGCGATAATGGAAACACCGATGGCGGATGCGGAGCGGCGGCCGGTCAACATTGCGTTCCTCACGGGGGCGTCGTGCTCCGGGAAAACGTGGACCTCCCTGCGTCTCCAATCGGACCACGGGTTGCCGATCCTCGATGTCGATGTCGAGGTGTTCGCGCCGATCTTCGCCACCTATGGACGGCCGGACCTCCGGAACTCGATCAATCCCACGAGCTCGTGGGAGTTCTTGCGCAAGCAGACCGATTTCGACCGACAGTTCCGCGTGCATCACCGCGATTGGTTCATGCGGACGGGCGCGGCGACCGCGTTCGTGGCCGTGGGCTGGATCTACTGCTTTGCGGAGTGGCGAGCTCAAGTCGTATCGGCGTTCCGGGAGGTGCCACACCTCGAGGCTCGCTTCCGGCTGTTCGTGCTGCAGCCCAGCTATGACGACTTCTTCACGCGGTTCCGAGCCGCCGTGCGCGAGCGGTTCGGAGCCCGCGCCGCATTCTTCGAGAAGTCGCCGCAAGAGCAACGCAAGGAAGCAGACGGTCATTATCGACAATTCAGGGAGCGTGACGTGCAGCTACCTTCCGGCGGCGAAATGGAGCATGACGTCTGTCCGACGCCGGAGGACCTCATGTCGCGCGTCGTTCGTTACTGCCGCGGCGACGGTGGGGGCGCGCCGCCGCAGACCAGGCCGCGCCTCAGCGGGAGGCGCCCCTGACCGCATCGATGATGCTCACGATCCGGGGCCCGATCACCCGAATGTCGTAGTCGTTCGCCTTTTCCCGGGCCCGTCCGCCGTGTCGAGCGCGGAGATCGGGCTCGTCCACGTAGCGCGCGATGGCCCGCGCCGCCTCCATGCAGTCGAGATAGGGGACCACGGTTCCCGCATCCGCGCCGATGAATTCCGGCATTCCCCCCGCTTCCTGGAAGGCGATGATCGGCTTGCCGAGCGCGGCTGCTTCGAGACAGGCCACGGGGAAGGGATCCTCACGCGACGGCAGATAGAAGACGTCGAACGCGTCGAAGTAGGCGAAGGGCTCCGCGCGCTCGCCCGTGAAATGGACCGTCTTGGCGAGGTTTGCGCGCTCCAGGTCGAGGCGCATCAGCTCGCGATGGTAGTGATCCAGGTGGCCAACCCACACGAAGTGGGTGTGGTTGCCGGGCCGCAGATGATCGAGGACGACCTTCGTGGCCAGGAAGGCGTCGATGCCTTTCCGGATCTGGACGAGGCCACAGCCGCCCACCACGAACGCGTCCGCGGGAATCGCGAGCTCGTGGCGGATGGCCTTCCGCGACGCCACGGCGGCGCCGGACACGACACCGGCGACGTCGAGATGCTCGTAGATGACGCTGGTACGGTCGGCGTCGATGCCGTGACGCGCGACCAGGTTTTCGCTGGTGGCGCGGGAGGCGGCAACGATGCGGGTGATGCGGTCTCTCATCGCGTGAAACGCGTCCACGTCGCAGTACGTGCGGATGACGAATTCGCCTTCGTGCACGTGAAGGACGTACCGCGTGCCCGATGGCATCGCAGGCAACGTGTCCACGAGGAAGGCGCAGGACGCGATCGAGCTCGCGTACACGAGATCCGGCCGATGGCGCCTGATCGCGGCCAGGACGCGGCGTTTCGCGCGCCCCCGGCGAGCGCGCTCCTTGATTCGGGACAGGACATCCTCACCGGGGAGTGCGGGAGGCGTCCACACGACGGTCTCGGCGATCGCGCGGAACTCCCCTTCGAGCTCGCCGCCTTCGACGAGCACGATCGCGAAGTCCGTGTGCCCCTGGTTCTTGTACCAGCGCAGGAAATTGAGGAGGAGCAAGGGCGCGCCGGTACGGGTTGCACTGTGCGACACGAACAGCACCTTGGCCATGGTCGTCGCGAAAGCTTACGGCCGGCCGCGGCCGCATTCAACGCGACGGCGGCAGCATCATTTGAGGGCGGCCCGCGGCTTCATTAGAATCGAGGCGACGTGTCTTCCATCTCGGTCGTGATCACATGCTACAACCACGCGCGGTTTCTCGGCGAAGCCATCGAGAGCGCGCTCGCGCAAACGCCGCCGCCAGCGGAGGTCATCGTCGTCGACGACGGCTCGACCGATGATTCACGCGAGGTGGCGGCCCGGTATCCCAGCGTCCGCTGCATGACCCAGACGAACGCCGGTGTCGCCGTCGCCCGCAACACCGGCTGGCGCGCCAGCCGCGGCGAGTACGTCGTGTTCTTGGACGGGGACGATCGCCTGGTGCCGGGCGCCCTCGACGTCGGCGCGCGGTGCCTCGACGCCCACCCGGAGTGCGCGTTCGTCTTCGGCCGTTGCCAGCGGATCGGAGCGGACGGTGCACGCCTGGCCCTGGATCCGTGGACGCCCGTCCATCACGGTCATTACCGGGAACTGTTGCGGGACAACTATATATGGATGCCGGCGACGGTGATGTACCGCCGCTCCGCGCTCGATGCCGCGGGTGGCTTCGATCCCGCGAGCGACCATGCCTGCGACTACGATCTCTATTTGCGCGTGACCGCGCGCGGCCCCGTGCTCTGCCACGGCGAGATCGTGGCCGAGTGGCGGTTGCACGACGCGAACGTCTCCTACGATGCGTCGGTGATGTTGCGGTCCACGCTCCGGACCTATCGTCGGCAGGCGATGCATGTCGCGACGGATCCGGACCTGCGCGAGGCATACGAAGCGGGCCGACGTTTCTGGGCGGACCGCTACGGCAACGCCGCCATGGACTCGCTGTTTGCCAGTCTCCGGAGCGGTGAGTTGCGGCGGGTCGCAGCGGTGACGCTTACCATCCTCCGCTACAGTCCTCGCGTGGTCCTCGGCCGCGCCCTCGGGCGGCTCACCCGCCTTGGACGTCCTCTGCGCACCGAGAACGCCGACGTCCCCGGCGATCGGCGATGACCGACCGATGTGACGTGTCCGTGGTCGTCAGCACGTACAACCGGTGCGACGTGTTGCCGGGCGCGCTCGAGAGCATACTCGCGCAGGACACGGGCCCGGTGACGTACGAGGTGATCGTCGTCGACAACAACTCCACGGACCGCACCCGGCACGTCGTCGAGTCGATGATCGCGCGCGGCCACGGCCACCTGCGCTACCTCTTCGAGGGGCGCCAGGGTCTGTCCCACGCTCGGAACGCGGGCATCGCCGAGGCGCGGGCGCCGATCATCGCATTCACCGACGACGACGTGCGCGCGGCGCCAGACTGGGTGCTCACTATCAAGCGCGCGTTCGATCGTTACCGCGAGGTCGACTACGTCGGAGGGCGTGTGCTCCCCCGGTGGCCCTCCGACCCGCCCGCCTGGCTCACGCGGGATCACTGGTCGGCGCTCGCCCTCAGCGACTTCGGTGATGCACCGATGTACGTGAATGCCGACGCGCAGTATTGTCTGATCGGCGCGAATCTCGCGTTCCGCCGCGAGGTGTTCGAGCGGGTCGGTCTGTTCCAGCCCGACTTCCAGCGCGTGAAGGACGGCATCGGCTCCACGGAGGACCACGAGCTGCAGCTCCGGCTGTGGAACGCCGAGCGCCAGGGGATGTACGTTCCAGATCTGGTCGTGACCGCCGAGGTGGATGCGCGGCGCATGACGAAGCAATACCATCGGCGCTGGCATACGGGGCACGGGCACTTCTATGCCGCGATGCGCGTGGCGGATCTGGAGGCCTCGACGGTCCGCTTGTTCGACGTTCCGGGCCATCTCTACCGCCACGCCGTGGAAGAGACACTGGGGTGGTTCACCTGCCAGCTGCGCGGCGATCGTGAAGCCGCGTTTCACTGCGAGAATCGCCTGCGCTTCTTCGCGGGATACTGGCGGAAGCGCCGCGCCGACTATCTGGCTACGCGTCGGCATGGCACGCTGGGGGAGCTCGCCCGCTTTGCGGGGTCGCTCGCGGCGAAGACGCTCGTTCGCAGGACGGTCCCTCCCCGCCACTAACGCGCGCTGCCACCGGGCGCTCCGCGAAGTGTTTCAGCCTCGCCGGTGGAGCCGGACTTGCAGGAGCTACCGAGACCGCCGGCGACTGAAGAGGGAGTGCCACATGTACCTTCTACACGCCGCGAATCGAGCAGCACGACGCAACGCTCCTGCCCGTTCCTGTTCCCCTAGGCCCGCGGAGATAGAAACGGAGGCAAGATCATGAGTGCCACCGGTCTCGAGGTCTTCGACACGACGCTTCACAAGACGAATACGTGGTTGAACGAGATCATGACCGCTCTCGGCTGGGGTGACCGGCACAAGGCATATCTGGCGCTGCGGGCAACGCTCCATGCCCTGCGTGACCGGCTCACGGTGGACGAAGCCGCCCAGTTCGCCGCCCAGCTCCCGATGTTGATTCGCGGCCTCTACTACGAAGGGTGGGATCCGACGGACAAGCCGCTGCGCGAGCGCCGCAAGGAGCAGTTCCTCGCGCGCATCGCCCAGGAGTTCTGGAGCAACGACGGCGTCGATCCCGAAACCGTCGCGCGCGGTGTATTCGCGGTGCTGGCGCAGCGCATCACCGAGGGAGAGCTCCAGGACGTCCAGCAGATGTTGCCGGGCGAGCTGCGCGACCTCTGGCCTGGAGCGGATGTGAGGGCGGCATAGAGTGACCGACCACGAGCGGGTCAGCCGGTTTCGCGATCGCACCGACGCCGGCGCCGTGCTCGCGACCAAGCTCACGGCGTACGCCCATCGTGCGGACGTGCTCGTCCTGGCGCTGCCGCGGGGCGGCGTTCCCGTGGCGTACGAAGTCGCCAAGGCGCTGGAGGCGCCGCTCGACGTCTTCCTCGTGCGCAAGCTCGGCGTGCCGGGCCATGAAGAGCTCGCCATGGGTGCGGTGGCGAGCGGCGGCGTCCGGGTCCTGAACGAGCAGGTGGTGCGTCCGCTCCGCATTCCGGGCCACGTCATCGACGCGGTGACGGAGGAAGAGATCAAAGAGCTGGCCCGTCGCGACCGTCTCTATCGCGGCGAGCGGCCCGCGCCCGACGTTCGCGGGCGCACCGTGATCCTCGTCGATGACGGCCTCGCCACCGGCGCCAGCATGCTCGCGGCCATCCGCGCCTTGCGACAACTCGAGCCCGCCCACATCGTGGTCGCCGTCCCCACCGCGTCCGCGGAGACCTGCCAGGAGCTGAAGAGCGAAGTCGACGACGTCGTGTGCGCGACCACTCCCGAGCCGTTCCACGCGGTCGGGCTCTGGTACGAGGACTTCTCGCAAACGACCGACGAGGAGGTCCGCGACCTGCTACAGTGGGCGCCGTCAAGCCAACGCGGAGGGCCCCGGCCATGAACATCTTCAAGGCGATGGCGGTGAAGGACCTGGACGCAGTCACCCAAGCCATTCCCGTGATCGACTTCGGTCCCGCCTTCCGCGGCGATCCGCGTGGGCTGGAGGCGGTGAGCGCGCAGGTCCGCCGGGCGAGCGAGGGGGTCGGGTTCTTCTACCTGGCCGGCCATGGCGTGCCGCAAGCCGTCATCGACGACGCTTTCCAGGCGTCGCGCGAGTTCCACGCGATGTCGCCGGAAGAAAAGAACCGGCTCAAGATCGACGAGAACAATATCGGCTACCTCGGTGTGAACCAGAGCATCCAGGGCGCCTCCAGCGTGTACAAGGCGACCCGCCCCAACTACAACGAATCGTTTTTCATTACCCACGATCGCGGCCCCGACCATCCCGACGTGGTGGCGGGCAAGCCCCTGCGCGGGATGAATCAGTGGCCGGAGGGCCACCACCGCATGCGCGCCGCCATGGTGCGCTACCTCGAGACCCTGGACGGCGTCGGCGATCGCATGCTGCCTGTCCTCGCGCGCTCGCTCGAGATGCCGGCCGACTTCTTCGCGCCGTTCTTCGCGAACGAAGCCCACGTCACCCTGCGCTTCCTGCACTACCCGCCGCAAGAGGTCGATGACGACGAGCAGTTCGGGCAGGGGCCGCACACCGACAACTCCTTCATCACGATTCT
>Ga0075421_100007089_pt1 | contig 13698 bp, 12 predicted proteins | sample SoiMetdeltSBSDD5_FD_75292 | JGI IMG/M metagenome (GOLD analysis project Ga0075421, IMG submission 75292) | Bulk soil microbial communities from a Populus tree surrounding site in Tennessee, USA - Soil MetaG P. deltoides SBSDD5 | ecosystem: Environmental > Terrestrial > Soil > Tree plantation...
GAAGGAAGAGAGATGTCGGCAATAAAGGATCTGCAATAAAAGTTATTATGAAAAATTTCATTTCTGTTCATGATGTCGGGAACATCGGCGAGTTGATAAAAAAAGCTCTTGCCTATAAATCCAATCCACAAATTGATATTGGAATCGGCAAAAACAAACGTATAGGTCTGCTATTCCTTAATCCCAGTATGCGTACGCGACTCAGTACGCAGATCGCTGCCCAGAACCTTGGCATGGAGCCTATCGTTTTCAATGTAACACAGGAAGGCTGGGCTCTTGAATTTGAGGAAGAAGCCATCATGAGCGGAAGCACCGTTGAGCACGTGAAAGATGCCGCACCTGTAATGGGCAAATATTTCGATATACTGTGCGTAAGAACATTTCCTTCACTGAAAAATAAAGAAGACGACTACAGCGAGCTGTTCATTAAACAGTTCATCAAATATGCAGGCGTTCCTGTTGTAAGTCTTGAAAGCGCTACGCTTCACCCCCTTCAAAGCCTCACCGATGTGATCACAATAACCGAGCATCTGAAAAAACCCAATCCAAAAATTGTCTTAACGTGGGCACCACATGTAAAGCCATTGCCCCAATGTGTTGCGAACAGTTTTTCCCAGTGGATAAATGCATGGGGACAGGCAGAATTTGTTATAACACATCCAGAGGACTATGACCTGGACCCGCAGTTCACGAAAGGAGCATCAATAACCAATAACCAGGAAGATGCATTAAAAAATGCCGACTTTGTTTATGTAAAGAACTGGAGCACGTATAACGACTATGGCAGGATCTATAGCAATGATCCGGAGTGGATGCTTACAAAGGATAAAATTGCGTTGACAAACAATGCAAAAGTGATGCATTGCCTGCCGGTACGCAGAAATGTTGAACTGAGCGATGAAATTCTCGACGGTCCCAACAGCATTGTAACGCAGCAGGCATCAAACCGTGTTTGGGCAGCACAGGCGGTACTTTCAGAGATACTTCACACCAACGGATTGGTTAAATGAAGAAGTTAATGGTAATAAAGATCGGCGGCAACATTATCGACGACGAAACAAAACTTTCGTTGTTCCTGCATGATTTTTCATCGATAAATGAAAAAAAGATATTGGTGCATGGCGGTGGCAAACTTGCAACGCGGATTGCCGTACAACTCGGTATAGAACAACAGATGATCGATGGGCGTCGCATTACAGATGGCGAAACGCTTAAGATCGTGACAATGGTGTACGCTGGCTATATCAACAAAAACATTGTGGCAGCGTTGCAAAAAAATGGTTGTAATGCCATTGGCATCACAGGCGCCGACGGCGACGCTATAACGGCACACAAGAGAATTAAAGGAGATACAGATTATGGTTTCGCAGGTGACATCGATGCTGTGAACACTAAGTTTATTGACCATCTACTGTCGGAGAACAATGATATCGTTGTTGCTCCCATAACTCATAATAAAAAGGGACAACTGCTTAACACAAATGCGGATACGATAGCACAGGAAATCGCAACCGCGATGAGCGCTGTTTATGAAGTGACTCTGGTTTATGGATTTGAAAAGGCTGGGGTGTTGATGGACGCAGATAAAGATGACACAGTTATACCCGTTATAGATCCGGCGCTGTATATGAAGCTGAAGGCAGAGAATGTGATTTTTGCGGGAATGATACCGAAGCTGGATAATGCATTTTCTGCAATAAATAAAGGAGTAAATAAAGTGATCATAGGCAAGGCCGAAAATATTGCAGAATTAATTGAAGGAAAAAAAGGCACAACAATCAGGAAATAATGTTTCTGCGTGAACTCTAATCTAAATAGCGAAGCGATCTCACTGCTGAAAGAACTGATCTCCATTCCTTCTTTCAGTCGCGAAGAGCATTATACTGCCGGTGCCCTCACAAGATTCCTTGGCACTAAAGGCATCGAGCATACGCGAATCGCAAATAATGTATTTGCGAGGAACAAGTATTACGACGAATCGAAACCAACTATTCTGCTTAATTCCCATCACGACACTGTAAAACCTAATAGTGGCTACACACTCGATCCATTTTCACCTGTTGAAATCGGTGGAAAATTATATGGTCTTGGTAGCAATGATGCGGGCGGATCACTCGTTTCGCTGATAGCAACTTTCTTATATTACTATGATCAGCCGTCACTAAAATATAACATCATTCTTGCAGCGACAGCAGAAGAAGAAATTTCCGGACATAACGGTATCGAGCGAATATTGACCGACCTCGGAAATATATCTTTCGCGATTGTTGGCGAGCCCACAGAAATGCAAATGGCCATCGCCGAAAAAGGATTGCTTGTTATCGATTGCACCTCGTCGGGCATAGCAGGGCATGCTGCCCGGAACGAAGGTGAAAATGCCATTTACAAAGCGTTGAAAGACATTGAATGGATCAGCACATACAAATTCAAGAAAGTTTCAGATCTGCTTGGTCCCGTGAAGATGTCCGTTACCGTGATCAATACAGAAAATAAAGCCCACAATGTTATACCGGCCCAATGTACTTTTGTTGCCGACATAAGGGTAAACGAACTCTATGATTTCGACGAAATTCTCTCAGAGCTCAGGAAAAATGTGAAAAGCGATATCAAGCCAAGAAGTCTTAGAATGAGATCTTCTCTTATACCTCAAGACCACCCCGTTGTGCAGGCAGGTTTAAGTATCGGCAGAACGTTTTACGGTTCGCCTACAACATCTGATAAAGCGCTTATGCCGTTTCCTGCTTTAAAAATGGGACCGGGTGATTCCGCACGAAGCCATACCGCAGACGAATTTATCTTTACCAATGAAATTGAGGAGGGAATTAGATTGTATATTGAGTTACTGAAGAAAGTGGTTTATTAAAATTGAATCATGAAACTCTGGAGCAAAGGCAATACTGAAACGTCGGAACAGATTGAAAAGTTTACAGTCGGCCGCGACAATGAATTTGATACATTACTGGCGGAACACGATGTCACTGGAACCATCGCCCATGTAAGCATGCTTCAGCAGGCGGGCCTTATGGATGCAAAAGAAGCTGAACTGGCGCTGAATGGACTGAAGCAGATTCTTGAAGAAATAAGGACCAATACATTCAGAATCGAAGAAGGCGTAGAGGATATTCATTCCCAGGTTGAATTGCTGCTCACCCGCCGGATTGGTGACGCAGGAAAAAAAATCCATAGTGGAAGAAGCCGCAACGATCAGATCGCCGTAGACATAAAGCTTTTCCTGCGTGGGGAAATACTGAAGATAAAAGATGAGGTGAAATCGCTTTTCGACCTTCTTATTGAACAAAGTGAAAAAAATAAAGACAAGCTTCTTCCTGGTTACACTCACCTGCAGATCGCGATGCCTTCCTCAGCCGGGCTGTGGCTCGGAGCATATGCTGAAAGTCTCGTCGACGATATGGAGCTACTGGTATCGGCATATATTATAACAAACAAAAATCCTCTTGGCAGTGGCGCGGGTTATGGATCATCGTTTCCATTAAACAGAAGCCTTACAACTCAACTGCTGGGCTTCAAGTCGATGAACTATAACTCAATTTACGCGCAGATGGGCCGGGGCAAAACCGAGAAAATAGTTTCGCAGGCTCTGGCATCCATCGCTGCAACATTAAGCAAGCTTGCAATGGACTGCTGTTTATATCTGAGTCAGAACTTCGGATTTATTTCTTTTCCGCCGGAACTCACCACCGGCAGCAGCATCATGCCGCATAAAAAAAATCCTGATGTATTCGAACTTGTACGTGCGCATTGCAACCGCATCCAGGCCATCCCGAATGAATTGACAATTCTGCTCAACAATCTTCCTTCGGGTTATCACCGCGACCTGCAGCTTACAAAAGAAGTTTTGTTTCCGGCTTTCAACGAACTGAGGTCGTGTCTGTTGATGACCGGCCTGATGATATCGAATATCAGCATCAATGAACATATTCTGAATGATGAAAAATACCGGTACCTGTTTAGCGTGGAAGCAGTAAATGAACTCGTAAATAAGGGAATTCCGTTCCGCGAAGCATACAAAACAATAGGCGACCAGATTGAAAATGGCGAATTCAGATTCGATTTTTCAAAAGGCCTTAATCATACGCACGAAGGAAGTATTGGCAATCTTAAGAATGATGCCATTGTTGATGAAATGAATAAGGTAATTAAGAAATTCTGACTTACAAACTCATCATTTCTTTAAACTTGACGGTCTGCCGTCTGCTCACTTCTATTTTTTCACCTCCCTTAAGCTCAAGCAGCAATCCCCCATTAAAATAAGGTTCTACCTTTTCTATCATCCTCAGGTTAACAATATGCTTCCTGTTTGCACGGAAAAATATCTTTTCGTCGAGGCGTTCTTCGAGTGAGTTAAGTGATTTTAAGATCAGTGGCTTGTTGGCACCGAAAAATACTTTTGCATAGTTGCCAACGCTTTCAAACAAGCGTATTTCAGATAGCTTTACAAACCAGCATCTTTCGCCATCTTTCACAAACACCTGGTCGCTCTCCTGCAATACCGAGCGGTTAAAATTTATTGGCACCGTACCGTTATCATCCCGGTCTTCATGATTATGCAATTTCTGTATCGCATCTGCCAGCCTTTTCGGCTCAATTGGCTTAAGCAGGTAATCGAGTGCGTTCACCTCGAATGCTTTCAAAGCAAACTCGTCATACGCCGTTGTGAAGATCACGTTCGGAGTACGGTCCATCTCAGCAAGCATGTCGAACCCGGTTTTGCCGGGCATCTGTATGTCAAGAAAAATCAATTCAGGACCAAGATTGTCGATCTTCTCCATTCCTTCGTTTGCGTTTGCCGCTTCTGCTACAATTTCAATCTCGGGAAAATCAGCAAGCAATTTTTTCAGTTCGTTGCGGGCAAGCCTTTCATCATCTATTATTATAGCCTTGATCATTATTTATTATGTTTTTGGAATTAATACTTTGGCAACAACAAGGTCGCCATTCTGTGATATTTCGAACATTGCCTTACCGCCGAACATCAGGTCGAGCCGGTTGCGCGTACTTGATAGCCCAAATCCATCTGCATTTGCGTGACCATTGAGATGACCGGAGTTCTGCACAACAAGCTGGTGGTAATCGTTCTTAAAATCGGAAGAAACTTTTACCACGCCTCCATTGAGTTGTTTTCCGATGCCATGTTTGATGGCATTCTCAACAAGGGTCTGCAGCATCATCGGCGGAACCGGTTGTGCAAGTGTATCATTGTTGATGTTATATTCAATTTTAAGCCTGTCTTCAAAGCGGATGTATTCCAGCGCCAGGTAATCCTTTACTATGCTCAACTCCCTTTCGAGCGGAACCGTTTCAAGCTTTTCGGCCTGCATACTGCTTCGCAGAATGTTGCTCAATTGCGTAATTGCATTTCTTGCACGGCCCGGATCTTCATCAATTAGCGCACGAATGCTGTTCAGCGCGTTGAAAATAAAATGGGGGTTTATATGCGCCTTGATAGTGTTCAATTCAAGGTCGCGCACCAGCGCTTCAAGCTTCAAAGTGTCGAGCTGCTGTTTCCTGCTTTTTACGAGATAATGATAGAAATAATAGATAAGCACCCAGGGGATAATGAAAAATACCCAGTTGATGCTGTTGGCAAACAGCCTTGTTAAAAAATCGAGGTTGCGCCTGTTTTCGTTGAGGCCCGCCGCCTGGTTCAGCAGCAACACCAGGGCGCTGTATACCAGACAGGTCACAACAACTGCAATCGCCAGTCTGAAAATGATTTTTTCTACCGGCAGCAGTAACCAGTTGTTTTTTTTCATGAACCACCTGAGCAGATGGGTACTTACAAGGCCAGCAATCACAATAAACGCGACTTTCCACAGATAGTCGCGATTGATGTCTTCTTTAACGAAATTGGCGTAAAAGAGGAATGAGAGCCCTACAACGCCCCAGCCGGCAATCTGGCATAACCAGTAATTCGATATTTTGGCCCTTGTCATATTCACCAGGTAAAATTACCAGATTGCAGTTTTTTAGCGGTAAGGTTTGGGATAAATGGTAAAGATTTAGCGAAAAACACCAAAGGGTCCGGGAATTGCGTGTCACACTTTATATTTAATTTTACCGTTTAAATCACCATGATGGACATAGTGCCCGGCCCTTTATTAAAGCAGATCGATTCCCCGGCAGACCTGAAAAAACTCTCACGCGACCAGCTCCAGCCACTGGCTGATGAGCTGAGGCAATATATTATTGATGTGGTCAGCGTTCACGGGGGTCATTTCGGAGCCAGCCTGGGTGTTGTTGAACTCACGGTGGCGCTTCATTACATCTATAACACCCCTTACGACCAGCTCGTATGGGACGTAGGGCACCAGGCATACGGACATAAGGTCCTCACAGGACGCCGTGAATCATTCATCACCAACAGGAAATACCAGGGATTAAGCGGCTTTCCAAAAAGAAGCGAAAGCGAATACGATACGTTTGGCGTAGGGCACTCATCCACATCAATTTCAGCTGCCCTTGGAATGGCCATGGCGGCAAAATTCAAGGGTGAAAACAGGAAGGCCGTGGCGATCATCGGCGACGGTGCAATGACGGCAGGACAGGCTTTCGAAGCTATGAACCATACGGGCGTTGCTGATACCGACATGCTGATCATCCTTAACGACAACTGCATGAGCATCGATCCTAATGTTGGTGCCCTCAAAGAATATCTTACCGACATCACAACTTCTCCAACCTATAACAAGGTTAAAGATGATATATGGAAGATACTCGGCAAACTTCCACTCGGTGCCAATTTCACTCGTGAAATGGCCTCAAAAATGGAGCACTCCATCAAAGGATTTATCAGCAAGAGCAGTAACCTGTTTGAATCGCTCAAATTGCGCTATTTCGGCCCGATCGACGGACATAATATTACAAAGCTTGTTGATACATTAAAGGACCTTAAAGACATTCCCGGACCTAAGCTTTTGCACATTATCACAGTGAAAGGAAAAGGTTATGCACTAGCAGAAAAAGACCAGACCAAATGGCACGCACCCGGATTATTCGATAAGATCACAGGTGAGATATACAAAAAGAAATATGAACTGCCGCAGCCGCCCAAATACCAGGATGTGTTTGGACTTAGTATCATAGAACTTGCGGAAAAGAACGATAGAATTTTTGGTATCACTCCCGCCATGCCATCAGGTTCGTCGCTAAAATACATGATGGAAAAAATGCCCAACCGTGCTTTTGATGTTGGCATCTGCGAACAGCATGCCGTTACTTTAAGCGCCGGTATGGCAACGCAGGGTATGAAAGTGTATTGCAATATTTATTCATCATTTATGCAAAGGTCGTACGATCAGGTGGTGCACGATGTGGCGATACAAAATCTACCAGTAATTTTTTGTCTCGACCGTGCAGGTTTGGTTGGTGAGGACGGACCAACACATCACGGTGCATACGATATTGCTTATATGCGTTGCATACCAAATATGGTCGTGAGTGCCCCGATGAATGAATCCGAGCTGAGAAACCTGCTGTTCACTGCTCAACTTGAAACAACTACAAATCCTTTTGTGATCAGGTATCCACGCGGGGAAGGCGTTACGCCCGAATGGAAAACTCCATTTGAAGAAATAAAGATCGGTAAGGGCCGAAAACTGAAGGATGGCAGGGACATCGCAATATTAACATTCGGACATCCGGGGAATTTTGCAACAACTGCAATCCGAGAGTTGAGAACCGAAGGCATTGATCCTGCACATTACGACATGAGGTTTGCAAAACCCCTCGATGAGGATTTATTGCATGAAGTGTTCACGAAATATTCACGAGTGCTTACAGTAGAAGACGGTACGGAAAAAGGTGGTTTCGGAAGCGCCGTTCTTGAATTCATGGCGGCAAATAATTATTCGGCAAACGTAAAGGTGCTTGGAATACCAGACAGGATAGTTGAGCATGGCACTCTCAAAGATCTCCATAAAGAATGCGGCTTCGATGCAAAGGGAATTGCACAAACAGTACGCGGAATGATGAAAGACCTGGTATATGTAAATAATCTCCTCGGTTAATCTATTTCCACCTCTTTTTCTTCTTCTCTTTCTTCGTTGAACTCAATGATGAAATTATTTTTTCCTTCACCAATCATAATAGTAAGGTACTTCTGCTGAACCAGCTCAAGCAGCGACAGGAAAGTGAATATTGCTTCCAGGCGTTCCTGACACTTGTCAAATATCATTTCGAACGACAACACCTTTTCACGCTGCGCCATCACAAGCATCTCCTCCCTGCTCTGTTCCATGGTGTAGTTGTACCTCACCACTGTGTGCACAGGCTTGTTATTCCTTTCCTCTAACCTCTTCATCACTTTTTCAAAAGCTTTCATCAGCTTGAAAAGTGTAATTGCCTGTATTTCGGTCCCTTCACTTGCCTCCTCACCTATCACAACCAGTTCGCGCTGGATGTTGCCTCTTTTAACAAGCAACATTCTTGTTGCTTCCATTTCCGCGAGCCGTGTTGATGCATCCTTGAACCTGCGGTACTCAAGGATCTTATCAATGAGTTCCTGCCGCGGATCTATTTCGTTCCCCTGTTCATCCAGTTCTTTTCTCGGCAGTAGCATTTTGGCTTTAATACGCATCAGCGTTGAAACGAACAAAATGAACTCGCTCGACAATTCGATGTTCAGATTTTCCTTGGAGTGTATGTATGTGAGAAAGTCGTTGATGATGTTTGTAATGGGAATATTATAAATATCCAGTTCGTCGCGTTCAATGAAAAACAGCAGAAGATCAAAAGGTCCTTCAAACTGCGGTAATTTTATCTGATAAGATGGCTGATTCATTAATTAAAATTTTGCTGAAAAACCAACGCCAAGCAATTGTCTCAACTGCAGCCTTGCTATGGCATCGTTGTCATATAAAAAATCAAGTGCGATATTCGCTGAAAGAAATTTGTTGACTTTCAGGGCGAAGATATTCGTCCAGAATATATCCACATTGCCGGGTTCATGTTTATAGTTTGAGAAAGCGTCGAAGCGCGACTTGAAGGTCACGTTCTCCATCACATTTTTATTAAACGAGGCACTTAAAAAAGCACCCAATTCATTTTTAGATTTCTCTCCCGGATCAACGCCGTACGCACCCAGTGCCGACAATCCTGCATCGTTAACAATGATCCAGCGCTCGGTAAGAGGTGATATAAATACTGAAAATGCGGATGATGGTCTGTAGTCGAATCCAAGCGACAACAATATATACGCCGGCGCCATAAACTTTGACGTCAGCGTTTTTGTTTCAAGGCCGTTCACATCTTTTTCATAAGCAAAGCCCTCGGCAAACTGCGAACGGAAGTTAAACAGGGCTCCCACATACCATTTGCTGCTTACCTGGTAACCATATTTTGAAAGCAGATCGATGCGGTCGTCGCTTTTTCTGCTGCCAAGGCTGGTTGTATTGATATAACCGTAACCGAGATCGAGGGTATTCTGCCATAGATTCTTCCCGTTCTTTAAAAGCGCGAAAAGGTTAAGAAAACCAACGGCGGAAAATGAATTCTTGTCGCCGCCTCCCTGCCAGTTAGATAACGAGCCCTGTGCAACATTCAACGTAAATAAACCTCCCGTTTTCCATCCCGTCTTGTGCGCGGTATCTTCTTCCGGTTTTTTATTCGAATCATCCTGTAATCCCTTGACCGTATTGTCCTGGGCGGATGCAGATAAGTTCAGGATAAGAATCAGAACAGCAAAAAAGTACTTTACAAACTGCATAAGGCTGATTAACAAAATGTGTGTCCCGTAACAGATGAATTTATATTCTAAGAGATGTTTTTCGTTTTTAAAAGATCTCTTATTTCAATGAGCAGCTTATCTGTGCCGGAAACCTCGGCCTGTGTAGTCGCAGGAGGCGGTTCTTTTCTCTTCATTGAATTAATGAACTTGACAAGTAAGAATATAATAAACGCGAGTAAGATGAAATTCACTACTTCGGTAATGAAGTTTCCGTATGCGAATACAGGACCCATTTCCCGGGCTTTCGCCAGTGGCGTTCCTTTAGGTACATCGGCAAAAGCTATATAGGCCTGGCTGAAATCCGGAGTACCGATTAAGGCTGCAATAAGCGGCATGATAAGATCCTTGATAACAGAATCGATAATCTTATTAAATGCAGCGCCGATGATCACAGCAATTGCAAGGTCAATTACATTGCCTCTTACAGCGAACTCTTTGAATTCTTTTAGTAAGCCCATAAAAGTCAGTTTGGTGAGGGGAGCACATTAAAGGTAAGCCGTCCGGTTAAACGGTCATGATTTCCTTCTCTTTAGTTCCTAAGTGTTTATCCACTAAACCAATGAACTTGTCGGTAAGTTCCTGGATACGTTCCTCGGCATCCTTGGTAATATCTTCACTCATGCCGTTCTTTTGAAGCTTTTTGATTTGCTCCATTGCCTCGCGACGAATGCTTCTGATGGCAACCTTCGAATGCTCGCCTTCATTTTGCGCCTTTTTCACCAGTTCGCGTCTGCGTTCTTCAGTTAGCGGCGGAAGGAACAGGCGTATCATGTTGCCATCGTTCTGGGGGTTGATGCCGATATTGGCAGCAATTATTGCTCTTTCAATCGGCTGAAGCATGTTTTTTTCCCACGGCTGAATAGTCAGCGTGCGGGCGTCAGCAACGGAAATATTACCTACCTGGTTGATCGGCGTTGGGTTTCCGTAGTAATCAACAACTATCCCGTCGATTATGTTAGGCGTGGCCTTGCCGGCGCGAATTTTTATCAGTTCTGTTTCAAGGTGATTGATCGCTTTCCCCATTGAATCTTTAGAAAGCTCAATAATCAAATCTAAATCGTCTGCCATACGAGAAAATTAATCGTTGCAAACGTACATTAAATTCTCGTTTCTCGATTCTCGATTCTCATTTCCCGACTCGCTATCAGCCCTTAAGATTTTGCTGTTCCAGTACGATATCTTTAGTGAGCGGAACGATCTTGGTGCCCTGGTGTTCGGGTTTGGATCCCTCTATACGGGCAACGAACATACGCGGATGGCGTCGTGTATAATACAAAGTGGCTATACCTGAGAAAAATAATGTGACACCTGCCAGTATTATCCATGTGCATCCAACAGAGCGGAATAAGTATGCTGCGGCGACAAATACTACAGAAAAGCTGGCAAGAGTAAATGTTATGGTGTTGTGCGACCAGCCTTTGTCGAGCATAAGGTGGTGTATATGATTCCTGTCGGGAATAAAAGGCGAGCGCTGGTGAAATATCCTGATACCGAAAACCCTCAAAGTATCCAGCAGCGGTATCAGCAGAACAGTAAAACCAACGGCAGGCGCCGCGAACACCTGTACACCTGCTCCCGGTGATTGAGCAACAGAAATAAATTTAACTACCAGTATGGCGTTCACCAATCCGATCAGCATAGATCCTGTGTCGCCCATGAATATTCTTGCAGGATGATAATTAAATATAAGGAATGCAGTAAGGCTTCCGGCGAGTGCGAAACCCATCACCGCGTATGGAACCATTCCGGCAGCCAGAAAATAAGATCCAAAGATCGCGGCAGATATTATGCCGAGGGTTCCTGCGAGCCCGTCGATCCCATCAATAAGATTAAATGAATTTATGATAACAATTATAGTGAAATAGGTAAGCATGATACCGAACATTTCCGGCAGTTCATTTATGCCGAGAAAACCGTGCATGCTCGTGATCTGCACATTCCCTTTATAAATGATCAGGAACGATGCAAGAACCTGCCCGATGAATTTTTTTATTGGTGAAATAACGAGAATATCGTCTTTTAGTCCGAGGAAAAACATCACAAGCGCTGCCGCCAAAAAATATTGAAACTCCGAAGCAGCACCGAGCCTGATGCTTAACAGGCTGGCCAGCATAAATCCGGCGAAAATTCCAAGACCTCCAAGCGAGGGAATGTGTGCCTTGTGGATCTTTCTTTCGTCGGGAACATCGAATAATTTCTTGGATTCGGCCACTGTTATAATGGCAGGTATGGCTAGGAATGTTATCGTAAAGGATATGGCCAGAGAAAGCAAAACATCAAACATCAGCCAGAATTTGGTTTTGTTAATTTACGGACTCACACCCTCGTATATTTACTCCCCGGATCGCAAATTACCTTGTGTATCCGGTATAAACAATAATTGTTTATGCACTTGTGTGAACAGTCAATAAATAAAACAACATTAGTTAATAAATATTGTTCGTTGCCGTAGTTTTGCTCCCAATTAAACAGTAAAATATGGAAGATTTAAAGGTGATGGCATCGCAGATCCGCAGGGATATCGTGAGAATGGTTCATGGTTGCGCCAGCGGCCATCCCGGTGGCTCTCTCGGATGTACCGAGTTTTTCACCGCCCTCTATTTTAAAGTAATGAAACACGATCCAAAATTCGATATGAATGCGATGAATGAGGACGTATTTTTCCTTTCCAACGGCCATATTTCCCCGGTATTTTACTCTACACTTGCACGGTCCGGATATTTTGACATAAAGGAGCTCGCCACTTTCCGCAAAATAAATTCAAGATTGCAGGGTCACCCCGCAACGCATGAACACCTTCCCGGAGTAAGAATTGCATCAGGCTCACTCGGCCAGGGCCTTAGTGTGGCTATCGGCGCGGCCCTGGCAAAAAAACTGAACGGCGACAATCACCTTGTTTTTTCACTCCACGGCGATGGCGAATTACAGGAAGGTCAGATATGGGAGGCCCTGATGTTCGCCGCGCACAATAAAGTTGATAATCTCATTTCAACCGTAGACATCAATGGCCAGCAGATTGATGGTCCCACGAAAAAAGTTCTTGATCTGGGCAGCATCAAAGCAAAATTCGACGCGTTCGGATGGCAAACCATCGAGATGGATGGAAATGACATGGACGAAGTTATTGCCGGGCTCAACAAGGCAAAAGCATTAACGGGCAAAGGCAAACCAATTGGCATAATGATGAAAACCGTGATGGGTAAAGGTGTTGATTTTATGGAAAACGATCACAACTGGCACGGCATCGCACCAAATGATGAACAGCTTGCGAAAGCACTTGCTCAGTTGCCGGAGCTTGCAGATTACTGATTAGTTACCGGATCTATCCAGGCACCGTTCTCTTTAAGAATATTAATGAGCTCTTCAACAGCAATGTCGCTGTTTACCGATCTTTTTACAATGTCTTTCCCTTTATAAAGAGTGATCTTACCAGGTCCACTTCCCACATAACCGAAATCTGCGTCTGCCATTTCTCCCGGACCATTCACTATACATCCCATGATAGCGATCTTTACTCCTTTCAGATGATTCGTTACAGCCCTGATCTTCGCCGTGGTTTCCTGCAGATCAAATAATGTTCTGCCGCAGGACGGACACGAAATGTATTCGGTTTTACTTATCCGCGTTCGCGTAGCCTGAAGTATAGAAAACGACGTGTTGTTGATGAACTGATGGTTGTTCCTGGTTTCAAGATATGCACGCCCGCTTACTTTGTTGTTAACAATGCTCGATGGGTCGTTCATCAGCCAGATACCGTCGCCCATCCCGTCTAACAACAGTGCGCCTGTTTCCGCAGAAAAATGTATGAGCTGCTCATCTATAGTTGCATCATCACTCTCACAAACAAGGATCACAGGTGTTTTGATGCTTTCGCGCATTAGCCGCATGATAAAATTTCGGACGGATGGCATTGGGGCATTGTCCGACGACCATACACATAGCACGATATCCTT
>Ga0075421_100007090_pt1 | contig 13698 bp, 10 predicted proteins | sample SoiMetdeltSBSDD5_FD_75292 | JGI IMG/M metagenome (GOLD analysis project Ga0075421, IMG submission 75292) | Bulk soil microbial communities from a Populus tree surrounding site in Tennessee, USA - Soil MetaG P. deltoides SBSDD5 | ecosystem: Environmental > Terrestrial > Soil > Tree plantation...
CGGCTGGCGCGCTACCCGCTGGAGTCGCTCGTCGTGGGTCGGCGTTACGACTACGAGGTCCGGGCCAACTACAAGGTGCTGCTCGAGAACTTCAACGAGTGCTACCACTGCGGCCCGGTGCATCCCGAGCTGACCCGGCTGGTGCCGGCCTTCGGCGGTGGCGGCGTGGATCTCGACTGGGACTCCGGCGTGCCGCACCGGGCCGACGCCTGGACCTTCACGATGACCGGCACGACGACGCGTGCGCCTTTCCCCGACCTCGACGCCAACGAGCGCACCCGTCACAAGGGTGAGCTGATCTATCCGAACCTGCTGCTGTCCTGCTCGGCCGACCACGTGATGGCGCTGGCGCTCTGGCCGACCGCGACGGATCGCACGCGGGTGACCTGCGAGCTGCTCTTCGCCCCCGACGAGGCCGCGCGGGACGACTTCGACCCCGACGACGCGGCCGAGCTCTGGGATCTGGTGAACCGACAGGACTGGGCGATCTGCGAGTCGGTGCAGCGAGGCATGAGCTCGCGTGCGTACCGGCAGGGCTGGTTCGCGCCGAGCGAGGACTGGAGCGCCGACATCCGCCGCTGGCTGGTGCCGCGTCTGGAGGGTCTCGATGGTTGAGCACGTCGAGTACGCCGTCGTCGGCCTCGGGGCGCTGGGCAGCGCCACGGCATGCGAGCTCGCGCGGCGTGGTCATCGCGTCGTCGGTCTGGAGCGGTTCGCCATGGGCCACGAGCGGGGCGCCTCGCACGACACGACGCGTATCCTGCGGCACAGCTACCACCGGGCCGACTACGTGGACCTGACCCACGCGGCGTACGCCGACTGGGCCGACCTGGAGCGCGTCGCCGGCGAGCGTCTCGTCACGCGGACCGGCGGGCTCGACCTGTTCCCGCCGGATGCCGCCATCGCGGCGATCGACTACACGACCGCGATGACGGAGGGCGGCGTCCGATACGAGGAGCTGGACCGCGACGCGCTGCGGCGGCGGTGGCCGCAGTTCGACCCGCCTGAAGGCACGTATGCCCTCTATCAGGCCAGGTCAGGCATCGTGCCGGCGGCGCGGACGGTGGCGCTCCTGCAGCAGCTCGCCCGCTCACACGGCGCCAAGCTGCGGGAGGAGTCGCCGGTGTCGGAGGTACGCGACCTCGGCGATCGCGGGATCGAGGTCGAGTCGGCGAGTGGGACGTTGCGGTGTCGCCGGCTGATCGTGTGCGCCGACGCCTGGACCAACGAGGTACTCGCGGGGCTCGACCACACGGTGCCGCTGACCGTCACGCTCGAGCAGGTGACGTACCTGGAGATCGCCGATCCGCTCCGGCACGCGCCGGGTGAGATGCCCCTGTGGATCTGGATGGACGACCCCTGCTACTACGGCTTCCCGACGTACGGCGAGCCGACCGTGAAGGTCGCCGAGGACTGTGGCGGCGCCGTGGTGACCGGCGAGTCGCGGAGCTTCGAACCCGATCCCGATCGGGTCGAGCGGCTGCGGCGCTTCACGGGGCAACTGCTGCCCGCCGCCGGAGCCCCGCTCCGGTCGAAGACCTGCCTCTACACGCTCACTCCTGACCGTGACTTCGTCCTCGACACCGTGCCCGGACACGACGCGGTGGTGGTCGGGCTCGGCGCCGCCCACGGTTTCAAGTTCACGCCGACCTTCGGACGGTTGCTCGCCGAGCTCGCCGTCTCGGGGGAGTGCGACGCCGACGTCTCTGGATTCCAACTGGACCGGCCCGCGTTGACCGAGGCCGGCCATCCGCAGAGCTGGCTGGTGTGAGATGCCGTCGGTGACGAGATCAGGCCAGTTGCTCCGCGTCGATACCGAGCTCGTCCGCGACCGTGACGCGGATCCAGCGCCGCAACTGCGCGCGGCTGATGCTGCGATAGACCACGACGGCGACGGACAGCCCGTCGAGCTGGGCACCGATCCGGGTGGCGGTCGCGGCGGGATCGGCGCAGTCGAAGTCGCCGCTGTCGACGCCGTTCTGGATCGCTGTCGTCAGCGCCGCCTGCCAGCGGTCGTCGAGCGTGCGCAGCATCTTGCGGATCGGCGGATGGCGCAGGGCGCTCGACCACGCGTCGATCCAGAGCGTCCAGCCGGGCGCCGACCCGGTCGGCCCGTAGGCGGCGACCACCCGACGCAGTCGTTCCATCGGCGTCCGGCCGCGCGCCAAGGCGCGATCGAGCCGGGCGAGATCGCGTTCGACGGCGTACTCGAGCGCGGCGGCAAGGAGGTTGTCCTTGCTGTCGAAGTGATAGAAGAGGAGTCCGGTGCTCACGCCGAGCGCTTGCGCGACGTCTTGGGCACGGGTCTGATCCATGCCCAGTCGCTGCATCTCCTCCAGGGTGGCGGCGAGGATCTCCTCGCGACGCACCTCCACCTTGCGGCGTCCCATGGCGCCCGACCCTACCCGCGGAGGTCGATATGACGGTTCTCAACGGCGTGTTGCACGCGGCGAAGACGCACGACGGCTCGCGAATGCTGCCGGCCGAGGCGTACACGTCCGCCGACGTCTGGGCCTGGGAGCAACGCCACGTCTTCGCCGGCAGCTGGATGTGCCTGGGCCGGCAGGACGAGCTCTGCCTGGGGGAGAAGGGCCAGCAGGCGGTCGCGGCCGGCGACGTCAGCGTGCTGCTGACCTGGACCGGCGACGGCCTCCGGGCGTTCGCCAACACCTGCCGCCATCGTGGGCACGAGCTGCTAGCCGCCGGCGAGTCGAGCGACCGCAGGGCGATCGTGTGCCCCTACCACTCCTGGTCCTACGCGTTGGACGGCTCGCTGCTCGCCGCACCGGGATTCCGCGACGTCGACGGCTTCGAGACCGGTGACCACGGGCTGGTGGAGCTGGTCGTCAAGACCTGGCACGGATGGGTCTTCTGCCATGCCGCGACGCCGCTCGGTGCCGACGTCCCCGACTTCGACGAGCACCTCGGCGCGGTCGAGGAGAAGCTCGGACCATACGCAGCCGAAGATCTGGTGCTCCGGGCTCGCCACACGTACGAGATCGCGGCGAACTGGAAGGTCGTCTGCGAGAACTACCACGAGTGCTACCACTGCCCCGAGATCCATCCCGAGCTGTGCCAGGTGACGCCGCCCAACTCGGGGCAGAACTACGTGCTGCCTGGACAGTGGATCGGCGGCCGGATGGACCTGCGCGACGGGATGGCGACAATGTCGATGACCGGGGAGTCGTCGGGACTGCCGATCCCCGGTGTCGACCCGCGGGTCGTGGAGTACATTCAGATCTGGCCGAACCTCCTCGTCTCGGCGCATCCCGACTACGTCATGACCCATCGGATCGTGTCGCTCGCGCCGGAACGGACCTGGATCGAGTGTTCGTGGTACTTCGTCGACGAGAGCGTCGATCCGGAGTACGCGTCGGCGTTCTGGGATCTCACCAACCGGCAGGACTGGGCCGCGTGCGAGTCGGTGCAGCGCGGTCTCGCGTCGCCGCATTTCCGGCCCGGGCCGTTCGCCCCGAACGAGGACGCGGTGAAGCAGTTCGTGGCTATGGTGGTGTCGGTCTACGCCGGTGGCGTGCCCGCGATGCCCTAGCCGTTGCGGCCCCTCGCGGCGACCGGCCAGGTGTCGACGACCGCGCCGTCGTCCACGACGATCAGCTCGTCGTAGAGGTTCACCGTCGGGCAGACGTGGTTGGGGACGATCACAACCCGGTCGCCGACCTCCGGCTGTGGTGATTCGTCAGGGACGTCGACGAAGCCGTGGTAGTCGTTCATGGTGCGCAGCGGAAGTCCGCGGTCCGCGAGCCAGCCGAAGCCCGGCAAGATCGGGTGGGCGTCCCGCGACACCGCCTTGGCTCCCGCGTCGACGATGACCTGACCCGGCACGGTGGTCGACACGACTGTGGCGACGACGAAGAACGCGACCGCGGTCGGCGGCACGGCGCCGAGCACCACCTGCTGGGCGTCGTTGAACACGTACGTTCCTGGCCGCTGCTCGGTGACCGGCGCGCGGGCGGAGAGCTCAGCGGTCGGCGTCGACCCGGCGCTGAGCATCTCGACCTCGAAGCCTGCCCGGTGGAGCTCGTCTCGCGCCCTGGTGAGCGTCTCGACCTCGTCGTGGGCAGCCGTCGCCCGGGCGTCCTGGCCGCGGTATCCGTGGCCGCCGTGGGTGAAGACTCCGCTCAGGCGAAGCCCGGCATGCTGCGTGGTGGCTCTGGCGAGCTGAACGACGTCGCCGGGTGTGACGCCGGTACGGTGACCGCCGCTGTCGATCTCGATGCGGACGTCGAGGGGACTAGCGGCGCCTTCCGTCGTTCGGGCCAGCGCGGCGATGCCCGCCTTCGAGTCGACGCCGACGGTGAGGCATACCCGTTCGTGCAGCTCCCGAAGCCGCTTGGCACGCGACCCGTCGGCATACACCGGATAGGCCACGAAGAGATCGTCGATCCCGGCGTCGGCGAAGACCTCGGCCTCGCCGAGCGTGCCGACGGTCAGGCCCCGCGCGCCGGCCTCGAGCTGCAGCCGGGCGACCTCGACGCACTTGTGAGTCTTGGCGTGCGGACGCAGGGCGACGCCGGCACGGTCCATGATGGCTTGCATGGAGGTGACGTTCGCGCGGAGAATCGCCCGGTCGACGACGGCGGCGGGCGTCTGGAGGTCGGCGGGCAGGTCCGGGGAACGGATGCTTCGGACGGGTGCGAGATCGGTGGCAGTGTCGGGCACGTGGTTCATCCTTGCGGATGGTGCCGCCGAGTTCGACTGGCCGCTCGTCGGGGCAACGCGTCCGTCATCGGCCTAGCCGAAACGACGTTCGAGAAATCTCTCAGATCCCTTAAAAACAAAGGGTTTTGGCTGCCTGTTCTGTCGGTGGGTGGTGTTAGATTCGTACACATGATCGAGAACCGGGTTCGTGAGCTGGTCGCCGACATTCAGTCGGCGGCCGAGTGGTGGACCCCGGCGGAGCGGATCGACGGCATCGCCGAGCTGGAGTCGGCTGTGGCGATGCTGCAGGGGTTGTCGAACGTGGAGGCGGTCGCCATTGTGGAGAAGCGGCGGGCGGCGGATCGAGTGGCCGGAGTCGGCGTCGGGATGGTTGGTCGGGGCGCGCCCCGGTGGAGATCGCGATGGCCCGCGGGGTGTCCCGCGCAACCGTGGACTACCAGCTCGCGTTCGCGGGTCAGCTCGTCGACGATCACCCGGCCTTGCTGGCCGCCTGCCTGGACGGGCAGGTGTCCCAGTCGGCGGCGAAGCACATCGTCCAGGCGGCCGAGCCGCTGACCTCCGAACAGCGGCGAGCCATCGACGCCGAGTTGGCCGAGCTGGCCTGCGACCTGACCCCCGGCGAGGTGCGCAAGGCGGCCCACCGCAAGGTCGCCGCCACCGACCCGGAAGCTGCCGAGCGGCGGGTCCGGGCGGCCCGGGCCCGCAAAGCAGTCCGCGCGATCATGCACGGCGACGGCACCGGCAGTCTTTATGCCCGGTTGCCGGTCGAGCAGGCGGTGGCCGCCTGGCGGACGTTGGATCACGAGGCCCGCTGCCGGCGCGGCGACGGTGACGAGCGGTCGATCGACGCGCTGATGTGCGACCTGCTGGTCGAGCGGGTCACTGGCCACACCACGGCAGCCGATCTCCACCTGGACGTCGGGGTGGTGATCGCCGCCTCCAGCCTGCTCGGCGTCGACGACCAGCCGGCCAAGCTGGTCGGGCACCGCGGCGGCGACTACGGCGTCCTGCCCGCCGGCCTCGCCCGCCAACTTGCCGGCGGCGAGTCGGTGTGGGCGCGGCGATTGATCTGCGATCCGGTCGACGGGCGGCTGCTGTGCATGGATCCCCGCAAACGCCGGTTCGACGGCGCCTTGCGGAAGTTCATCGTTTACCGCGACGGGGCCAGCCGCCGCCCCTACTCGAACACGCCGATCGACGAGATCGACCACCTCGACCGCCACACCGACGGCGGCCCGACGATCGCCGCGAATGCGCAGGGCCTCGGCAAGTCCGACCACGTCCTCCGCGACCTGCCCGGCTGGTCCGTCGCCGCCGTCGACGGCGACGCCGGTGACCGAGTCCGCTGGAAGACGCCGACCGGGCACAGCTACGAATCGCGACCCCCACCGATCCTCGGCCACGGCAACACCCGCGAACTCCAGCCGGCCCGACAACCTCGTGAACCCGCCCGGACCGTCGTCGAGCTCCACCGTGATCGGCTCCCGCTCGAGTAGATAGAGCAATCTCATCGAGGCCGATCCAATGCGGCATAGGTGCCGCCGCCTCTGAGCGTCGACGGGCCTCTTCACGAGGATGAGTCCGTCGTGAGGCTTTGTACTCGTCCATCCGGCCGTGCGCATGGCTACACGTACGCCGCCTTCTGGTCGCCCGTGGCGCGGATCGTGTGGACGCGCCGCATCAGCATGCCCCACAGAGCCGGTCTTGCTAGTGACCTGACCTCACGGAGATCCTCGACCCGACACAGCGCAACCACCGACCCCGCGCGGCACAGCCCGGCGCCCTGAGAGGATTCCCGCGTGCGAACCCGGGCCGCCGCCATCGTCGTCAACGATGGTGCCGTCGCGCTGATGCGACGGATCAGGAACGGCATGACCTACTACGTGCTCCCCGGCGGTGGCATCGAGCCCGGCGAGACGGCCGAAGACGCCTGCATCCGCGAGCTCCGCGAGGAGACCGGGCTCGAAGGGCGCATCGTCCGCCTGCTGGCGACGCTCGACAACGAGGGCAGCACCGAGCACTACTTCCTGGTCGCAGCCGAGCGGGCCGAGCTGCGGCTGGGCCACGGCCCGGAGGCGATGGTCCACTCGGCCTCGAACAGCTACCTCCCGATGTGGGTGCCGCTGAGCGAGGTCCGAGACCTCGATCTTCGCCCCGCGTCGATCGGCGCCGATCTCGTTCGGTGGGGAGCCGCCGGGGGAGCCTGATCAGCGGGGGAGCGTAAGGCGCCACTGCCGGTGGCCGACGGTGCGCTCGCCCTCGGAGCCGGAGAGCTCCACCGCCTCGAGGTCGATGCTGACGTCGTAGTCGGTGGCGCCGATGCGAAGGTCGAGCCGCGCTCGAGTCTCGACGGTCGCCTCGGGCCACTCGAGCCGGAAGCGTACGTCGCCCTCGGCGCGCTGCGCGAAGCTGCGGGTGTCGACCGCCACCCGGCCCTTGTAGTGCTCCGTGGCCTCGCCGTGGTGCGGCACGTCGTAGGTCGAGCCGTGGTCGACGGCGCAGGCGGTCTGGCGCCGGAGCACGTCCCGCTCGACCCGCCACACCACCCCGGTGGCGTCCTCGGTCGACTCGCGGCCGGGTGGCAGCTCGGGCTCGGAGTACGGGGAGTCGCCGGACCACTGGGGGAGCACCAGCGTCCCCTCGTGGATCGTCAGCGTCACCGGCTCGGGCGGCGCGGCGGTGTTGGGCCAGTCCGCACCGGCGACGGACAGCCGTAGCCGCTGGCCCGGTGCGAAGGCGTACGCACAGGCGTCGAGCGGCACCGTCACGTCGTAGACCTGGCCCGGCTCGAGGGCGGTCGGTGACGTCGTCGAGTCACGGAAGCCGAGGTCCATCGATCCGCGAGACACCAGCGCGGACGTGCCGTCGGCGAAGACGTCGCACAGCTTCGCCGAGACGTAGGCGGCCGGCCGGTCGGAGCTGATCCGCAGCCGCAGCTGGGGATACCCCAAGATGGCCAGCTCCGCATCGGCGTCCCACTCCCACGTCATCGAGGCGGCGTCGTCGAAGCGCTGGTCGCTGCTCTGGCCCCACGGGTGGTGCCCGGCGCAGTCGATCCAGGCGTCGATGCCGGTGTCGGCGCGCACGACGTAAGGCTCGCGCGGCTCCAGCGGTAGCTCCCGCGACTGCACCCGCGGACACGGCCACTCCTCACGGATCCAGCGGCCCTCGTAGGTGTCGAGGTCCGGCTCCGGACGAGTCGAGCCGCGGACGAACGCGGTCACCGCCGGCGATCCGAGGCCGTCGTCGACCTCGACGTCCCGCCCGCGTAGCCAGCGATCCCACCACGCGACCATCTCGACCACCAGGTCGATCCGCGGCCCCGGCAGTCCGGTCTCGGGCGAGACGTGCGCCCACGGTCCGGCTAGCAGCCGATGCGCGACGCCGTGTCGGCGAAGCTGCTCGACGGTCCGGAAGGAGTTGTTGCGGTAGCCGTCCGCCCAGCCCGCGACGATCATCACCGGGCACTCGATCCGGTCGTAGTCCGGCGCGACCGAGCCATGCCGCCAGTATGGCCCGTCCGTACGCTCGGCGAGCCAGGTCAAGATCCACGGCTCGTACGTCTCGACCCGCCGCTGCCATTCGTCCCGCCAGTCCGGACCCCACACGGCCGGGACCGGCGGCAGGGCGTTCATCGGCGTCATGTAGTGGCAGTAGTCGACCTGGTCGATGACGCGAGGCGCGCCGCCGCGCCAGTGGACGTCGTCGCTCCAACGGTCGTCGGTGGCGTAGATCGTGACGATCGCCTTGAGCGCCGGCGGCCGTTCACAGGCGAGCTGTAGCGAGTTGAACCCCGAGTAGGACGTGCCCCACATGCCGACCGCGCCGTCGCACCAGTCCTGCTCGGCGAGCCAGGCGATCACGGCGCAGAGGTCGATCTGCTCTTGTGCCGGGTACTCGTCGGTCGCGTCGCCGCCGGACGAACCGGTGCCGCGCAGGTCGAGCCGGCACACCGCGTAGCCGTACTCGTCGCACAGCCGGACGTACTCGTCGGAGTAGCCACTGGTGAGGTCGTCCTTGCGGTACGGCAACGCCTCCAGCAGGCACGGCTGCGGCCCGGCCGACTCCGGCGGCAGGTAGAGCGACGCGGCGAGCTCGACGCCGTCCTCCATCGGGATCCGGACCTCACCCGGGCTCATCGGCCATGCTCCCGCAGCAGCCGGGCCACCACGTCGGCCGGCAGCCCCTCGCTGCGGTTGCTGCTGCGGCCGACGACGGTCGGCGAGCCGAGTATGGAGTTGAGCACGGCCTCCTCGGCGGCGTCGACGACCGCCTCGAACATCGAGTCGAGCCCCCGGCCCGCGACGGTCGGCGGCGTGAGCCACTCGCCGCCGCGACTCATCCGGGCGCCGGTGGCCGCTCCCAGAAAGATCTCGCCGCTGCCGTTGTGCGCGACCGAACCGGCTCGGGCGAGACCCAGGCCGATCCGGCGGGCCAGCCGACCGCAGCCGGCCCCGTCGACGGCGGCATCGGTCACCACGATGCCGATGCACGACCCGGCCGGCGGGCCGTCCGGCGTCTCGTCGGCGGGCAGCAGCCGTCCCACCGGCACGCCGTCCACGGTCAGGCGTTCGCGCTCACCAAAGTTCGTCTGCAGCAGGACGGCGACCGTGTGTCCTTCGGGCGTGACACGGGACGCCGTGCCCATGCCGCCCTTGAAGCCGAGACAGCTCATTCCCGTGCCGCCACCGACACTGCCTTCGGCCGGCGGCTCGGTCGACCCGCGCGACGCCAGCGCCTCGTCCCATGCCAGGTCGACGTCCTTGCGGACGATCTGCATCCGGCGCGCGTCGTTGAGGTACGAGTCGTCGCACTCGGCCACGACCGGGATGACGAAGTCCTCGGCGACCCGCGGTTCCCGCTCGAGCAGCCCTTCGCAGGCCGCGTCGTAGACCCGGCCCAGCTGGAGCGTCGACGTCACGAAGACCGGCGTCTGCAGACACCCCCACTCCGACGCGGTGATGAAGCCGGTGCACTCGCCGGCGCCGTTGAGCACCGCGCCACCGGCCGGAACCGAGGAGTCGAACGCGTCGTCAGCGACGACCAGAACCGTGACACCGGTGCGCGCGACTCCGCGGCCTTCGGGCGGATCGGGCTCGTCCCGCCACACGGTCGTGTGCCCGAGCCCGACACCGGGGACGTCGAGCACCGAGTTCGTCGGCCCGGCCGGAAGCGAGCCGATCCTGATTCGCAAGTCAGTAGCGCGTGGCATGTGGGCATCCTGCCGCACCGATGGCACGATGCCCAGGTGTCGACGATTCCGGTGGTGTGGTCGCCGCAGACGCTGCGGCATGTGGCGGGCGCGGAGATCTGGGTCGGTGTACGGACGCCGGGCACCGAGGTCCCCGAGCGGGTCGAGGTGATTCGGGACGCCTTGGCCGACGCCGGGCATCCGATCCATCCGGCGCAGGAACATGCCGACGACCTGCTGCTCACCGTGCACGACCCGTCACTCGTCGAGCATCTGCGGTCCGTCTATCCGCAGTGGGTCGAGGCCGGGTTCCTCGACGATCCGGGCCAGGACCGGGTCGTGCCGTACGTCTTCCCGACCGCCCAGATGCTCGGGCCGCTGCCGCCACATCGCGCGCACGCGGTCCACGCCCGGGCGGGCACCTACGCCTACGACACGATGACCGTCGTCGGACCCGGCACCTTCGACGCGGCGCGGGCCGCGATCGACTGTGCGTTGACGGCCGTCGACCTCGTGGCAGCGGGCCAGCCGGTGGCGTACGCCTTGTGCCGGCCGCCGGGGCATCACGTCACGCGGTCGGCGTACGGCGGCTCCTGCTATCTCAACAACGCCGCCGTCGCGGCCGAGGGGCTGCGGGCCGCCGGGCATCGGCGAGTGGCGGTCGTCGACCTCGACGCCCATCAAGGCAACGGGACGGCCGCGATCTTCTACGAGCGCGCCGACGTGCTCTACGGATCGCTTCACGTCGATCCGGGCGCCGGCTGGTTCCCGCACTTCGTCGGATTCGCCGACGAGCAGGGCGCCGGCGCCGGCGAGGGGCACACCCGCAACCTGCCGCTGGCGCCCGGCACCGGCGACACTGGCTGGCTCGAGGCCGTGAGCGAGCTGCGGGCGTGGGTCGGGTCCGCCGGCGTCGAGGCACTCGTGGTGTCGCTCGGTGTGGATGCCGCGGGCGACGACCCGGAGAGCCCGCTGCTCGTCACCGGTGAGGGGTACGGCGAGGCGGGACGGCTGCTCGGTGGGCTTGGTTTGCCGAGTGTGATCGTCCAGGAGGGCGGCTACCACCTCGACACGATCGGGGGCCTGGTCGGCGCCTATCTCGCCGGCCATGCGGAGGCCTGACCGGCCCAGCCGCTAGGCCACCACGTCGATCTGGATGCCGGACGGCGCCGCATCGTAGACCCGGGACAGCGTGTGCACGGTGGTCCGCCCAACGCCGGCCGCGTCGACGGAGCTGGCCGGTGCTGGTTCCAGTTGACCGTGTTGGCCGGGCCGTTCGGACGCGGCGGCAGCCAGCCGAGCGCGACGAGCTGTTGCTGCGGGGCCTCCGCGACGCTCGACGACGCCTCGAGATAGAGCGAGCCGGATGCGTCACCGGGCTGATGCGGGAAAGGTAGGCCCGCACTGAGGTCGACCATCTCAACTCCTCGTGGCGCGGTCGGGGCATACCGTTCCAGTGCGTGACCATACGACCCCCGAGGGGTCACCGTCCCTACGGCTGCATCGCCAAGAAGACGTACACCGCCAGGATGACCAGATGCAGGCTGCCCTGGAGCCGGGTGGCCCGGCCGGGGACGACGGTGAGGACGCTCACCATGACCGTGAGGACGAGCAGCACGATCTGGGTCTCGCCGAGGCCCAGGACGAGCGGCGGATCGAGCCAGATCGACGCCAGGGCGATCGACGGGATCGTGAGGCCGATGCTGGCGATCGCCGACCCGTACGCCAGGTTGAGGCTGGTCTGGATCCGGTTGCGGGTCGCCGCGCGGGCGGCCGCGAGTGTCTCGGGCAGCAGCACGAGCAACGCGATGACGACACCGACGAACGAGTGCGGCAGGCCGGCTTCGGCGACCAGCGACTCGATCGGATGCGACTCCACCTTCGCCAGTCCGACCACGGCGACCAGGGACACGACCAGGAGTCCGAGGCTGGTCAGCGCCGCCCGGTCGGACGGCGGATCGGCGTGCCGGTCCTCGGGCAGGATCTCGCCCTCGGGGCTGACCGGCAGGAAGAAGTCGCGGTGCCGCACGGTCTGGGTCAGGACGAACGTCGCGTAGAGGACCAGCGAGGCGACGGCGGCGAAGGTCAGCTGGGAAGGCGAGAACACCGGCCCTTCGGCACTCGTCGTGAAGGTCGGCAGCACCAGGCAGACGGTCGCGAGGGTCGCCACCGTGGCGAGCGCGGCCCCGGCGCCTTCGGCGTTGAAGTGGGTCGTGCCGAATCTCAGCGCGCCGATGAGCAGGGCGAGGCCGGCGATGCCGTTGCAGGTGATCATCGCGGCCGCGAAGACCGTGTCGCGGGCCAAGGTGTCGGTGTCCGAGCCGCCCGAGATCATCAGCGTGACGATCAGGCCGACCTCGATGACCGTCACCGCGACGGCCAGCACGAGAGATCCGTACGGTTCGCCGACCCGGTGTGCGACGACCTCGGCGTGCTGCACGGACGCGAGTACGCAGGCCCCGAGCAGGACCCCGATCGCGAGCTCGAGGACGACTCCGACGTCGCGGCCCCAGGCACCCGCGAGGACGACCACACCGGCCGAGGGGACCAGCGTCGTCCAGCGCGTCCAGATCGAGGTGGTCATGTGTCCCTTCGGCCGTCGTGGTGTCCGAGGCTAGCGGCGCCGCTCCGCGTATCCACAGCGGTTGTCGGCGGCGGGTCGTACGCTCGACAGCATGAGACCGGCCTCAGAGTTGACCCGCACCGTGGCGCCGTTCCGCATGGTCAGCGACTTCGAGCCCTCCGGAGACCAGCCCGAGGCGATCGACGCGCTGGAGGCCAGGGTCAAGGACGGCGTCAAGGACAATGTGCTGCTCGGCGCGACCGGCACCGGCAAGACCGCGACGGTCGCTTGGCTGGCCGAGCGGGTGCAGCGGCCGGTGCTCGTCATGCAGCCCAACAAGACGCTCGCGGCGCAGTTCGCCAACGAGCTGCGGCAGTTCTTCCCGGACAACGCGGTCGAATACTTCGTGTCCTACTACGACTACTACCAACCCGAGGCCTACGTCCCGCAGACGGACACCTACATCGAGAAGGACTCCTCGATCAACGAGGAGGTCGAGCGGCTGCGGCACTCCGCGACCTGGTCGCTCGTCAGCCGTCGCGACGTGATCGTCGTCGCCACCGTCTCGGCGATCTACGGCCTCGGCTCGGCCGACGAGTACATCCGGCAGATGCTCCATCTCGAGACCGGCCAGGTGATCGAGCGCGACGAGCTGCTGCGCCAGCTGGTCGCGATCCACTACAACCGCAACGACATGGCCGGCTCCCGCGGCACGTTCCGGGTCCGGGGCGACACGCTGGAGATCTTTCCCGTCTACGAGGAGCTCGCGGTCCGGGTGGAGTTCTTCGGCGACGAGATCGAGCGGCTGATGACCTTGCATCCGCTCACCGGCGAGGTCGTCCGTGAGGACAAGGAGACCTACATCTCGCCGGCGTCGCACTACGCGAGCGGCGCCGACCGCATGGAGCGGGCGATCCACGGCATCGAGGCCGAGCTGGAGGAGCGGCTGGCCGAGCTCGAGAAGCAGAACAAGCTGCTCGAGGCACAGCGGCTGCGGATGCGCACGACCTACGACATCGAGATGATGCGCCAGGTCGGCGTCTGCTCGGGCATCGAGAACTACTCGCGGCACATCGACGGCCGCCAGCCAGGGGAGCCGCCGCACTGCCTGCTCGACTACTTCCCCGAGGACTTCCTGCTGGTCATCGACGAGTCCCACGTGAGCGTGCCGCAGATCGGCGGCATGTTCGAGGGCGACATGTCCCGCAAGCGCACCCTGGTCGAGCACGGCTTCCGGCTGCCGAGCGCGATGGACAACCGGCCG
>Ga0075421_100007091_pt1 | contig 13698 bp, 8 predicted proteins | sample SoiMetdeltSBSDD5_FD_75292 | JGI IMG/M metagenome (GOLD analysis project Ga0075421, IMG submission 75292) | Bulk soil microbial communities from a Populus tree surrounding site in Tennessee, USA - Soil MetaG P. deltoides SBSDD5 | ecosystem: Environmental > Terrestrial > Soil > Tree plantation...
TTCGGCGAGGAGGTGACGCCGAACCACCACGCCCTGGCGCGCGAGTTCGTCCTGCTCGACAACTTTTACGTCGACGCCGAGGTCTCGGCCGACGGCCACAACTGGTCGATGGGGGCCTACGCCACCGACTACGTCGAGAAGACCTGGCCGACGAGCTACTCCGGGCGCGGCCGGACCTACGATTACGAGGGGAGCAAGCGCATCGCGCGCCCGACCAAGGGCTACATCTGGGACTACTGCCAGCGGGCCGGGGTGAGTTACCGCAGCTACGGCGAGTTCGTCGGGGTGCGCGACGTCAAGGCGGGCGGCGGCGGGGTGGCGAGCGAGGGGCTCGACCGCCGGCCGGGCGACGAGAATTACACCCTGGAGAAGGCGCTCGAAGGCCACTTCAGCCCGACTTTCCCCCCTTACAACCTGGCGATCCCGGACCAGCAGCGGATCGACGCCTGGCTCGCCGAGTTCCGCGAGTACGAGAAAAACGGGAGGCTGCCGCAGTTCCAGATCGTGCGCATCGGCAACGACCACACGCAGGGGACGCGGCCAGGCGCGCCGACGCCGCGCGCCTACGTGGCCGACAACGACCTCGCGCTCGGCCGCCTGGTGGAGGCCGTCTCGCAGAGCAAGTACTGGGCGACGACGGCGATCTTCGTCCTCGAGGACGACGCCCAGAACGGCCCCGACCACGTCGACGCGCATCGCTCGATCGCCTTCGTCGTCAGCCCCTACGCCAGGCGCCGCGCCGTCGACTCGACGATGTACACGACCTCCGGGATGCTCCGCACCATGGAGCTCATCCTCGGCCTCCCGCCGATGAGTCAGTACGACGCGGCCGCCGCGCCGATGTTCGGCTGCTTCATGGAGAAGGCCGATCCGACGCCCTACAAGGCCCGGCCGGCGCGCGTCCCGCTCGATGAGCGCAACGCGCCCGACGCGCCCGGCGCCCAGCGCTCGCTCGAGTTCGACTTCAGCAAGGAAGACACTCTGCCCGACGTCGAGTTCAACGAGATCATCTGGAGGGGGGTGCGCGGCGCCGACTCGGTCATGCCGGCGCCGGTGCGCAGCGCCTTCGTCAGGGTGATCGACGACGATGACGACGACGACGATCGGCCGCCGACGATACGGAAGAAACGGGCCAACACGGGTCGGAAGAGATGAGGCGGCGCACGTTTCTGGCCGGGATGATCCTCGCGCGGCGGGCGCCGGCGGTCATCGTCTCGGAGAAGCTGCGGCCGGCGCTGCCCTGCGGCGTGCAGAGCGGCGACGTGACCCCCGGCCGCGCCGTCATCTGGAGCCGAAGCGATCGGCCGGCGCGGATGATCGTCGAGTACGCGGCGAGCGAGTCCTTCCGGGACGCGCGGCGCCTCATTGGCCCGACGGCGAGCGCGGCGACCGACTTCACGGCGCGCGTCGACCTCCGCGGCCTCCCGCCGGGCGAGCAGATATTCTATCGCGTCACGTTTCAGGACCCGACCGACCCGCGAGTCTCGAGTGCCCCGGTCGCGGGGCGGCTGCGAACCGCGCCGGCGCCCGCGGGCGGTGCGCGGCGGGACGTCGTCTTCACCTGGGGCGGCGACACGGTCGGCCAGGGCTGGGGGATCAACCCGGAGTTCGGCGGGATGAGAATCTACGAGGCGATGCGGCGGCTCGCGCCCGATTTCTTCATCCACTCCGGCGACACGATCTACGCCGACGGCCCCGTCCAGGCCGAGGTCAAACTCGACGACGGTCGCGTCTGGAAGAACCTGGTCACACCGGAGAAGGCGAAGGTCGCCGAGACGCTCGACGAGTTCCGCGGCAACTACCGCTACAACCTGCTCGACGACAACCTGCGGCGTTTCAACGCTGAGGTCGCGCAGTTCGTCCAGTGGGACGACCACGAGGTCCGCAATAACTGGTACCCGGGCCAGTTCCTCGACGACGCTCGGTATCAAGTCAAGAGCGTCGACCTGCTCGCGGGGCGCGCCCGGCGGGCGTTCCTTGACTACGCCCCGCTGCGCCCCGCGGCCGGCGACCCCGGGCGCATCTTCCGGGCTTTCGGCTACGGCCCCTGGCTCGACATCTTCATGCTCGACGAGCGCAGCTACCGTGGCCCGAATACGGCCAACCGGCAGACGGCCCCGGGGCGCGAGACGGCCTTCCTCGGGACGGGTCAGCTCGCCTGGCTCAAGTCGCGGCTGGCGGTCTCGCGCGCGACCTGGAAGGTGATCGCGAGCGACATGCCGCTCGGGCTCATGGTCCGCGACGGCCACCAGCGGTTCGAGAACGCGGCCAACGGCGACGGGCCGCCGCTCGGGCGCGAGCTGGAGGTCGCCGACTTGCTCCGCTTCGTCAAGCGGCGCAAAATCAGGAACGTGATCTGGGTGACGGCCGATGTGCACTACGCCGCGGCCCACCACTACGACCCGGCGCGCGCGGTGTCGGCCGACTTCCTTCCCTTCTGGGAGTTCGTCGCCGGGCCGCTCCACGCTGGGACGTTCGGCCCGGGCGAGCTGGACCCGACCTTCGGGCCGGAGGTCAGGTTCCTCAGCCTGCCGCCCGGCATGAAGCCGAACCGCCCGCCGAGCGACGGGCTGCAATTCTTCGGCGCGGTGAGGATCGACGGCCGGACGGAGACGATGACCGTCACGCTTCACGACCTCGAAGGCACGAAGATTTTCGGGGTCGAGCTGCCACCCCAAAAATAAGGAGCATCGCCATGCCACCTCTCGGAGAGTCGACCGAATGGGATCACGGCGCCGCTCTCGGGCGCGGAGACCTGTTGGCGCGCCGGACACCGAGCCTGACACCGAAGAGGCTCTGGCCGTGGCTCCTGCTCCTGGCCCTGCTCCCGGGCTTCTACCCGCGCCCGGTGCGGGGCTGGGGCCAGCACGGGCACGAGCTGTCGGGCCGCGCGGCGGCCATGAAGCTCCCGGCCGAGATGCCCAAGTTTTTCCGCAAGGCGACCGACCAGCTCTCCTACCTCAACCCGGAGCCGGACCGCTGGCGAGACCGCGCCGAGGCCGACCTTGACAAGGCCCTCAACTCGGCCGCCGCCGCCGAGCACTTCGTCGACCTGGAGATCATTCCGCCGGAGGCCTTCGCGGCCGTCAACCGGTACGACTTCACCGCGGAGCTCATCAAGGCGGGCAAGAAGCCGACCGAGGCCGGCTTTGCGCCGTACCGCTGTCTCGAGCTGTTTCAGCGGTTGCGCCTAGAGTTCCGGCTCTGGCGCGCGGAGAAGGACGCGAGGAAGCGGGCCTGGATCGAGCAGCGGATCGTCAACGACGCGGGGATCCTCGGCCACTACGTCAGCGACGGGGCGAACCCGCACCACACGACCATCCACTACAACGGCTGGGTCGGGGATAACCCCAAGGGCTATACGGTTTACTCCCGCGAGCGCGGCTTCCACTTCCGCTTCGAAGAGGAGTTCGTCGGGGCGCGCATTCAGCTGGGCGACGTGCTGCCGCTCGTCGGCGGAGTACGGGTTGTCGACCGGCCGCGCGAGGCCATCTGGGCCTTCCTCCGTGACTCGAACGCGCTGGTCGAGGAGCTTTACGTCCTGGACAAGCGCGAGGCTTTTGGGGCGGCGACCACGGCGGACGAGCACAAGCGCTTCGCCGCCGCCCGCCTCGCGGCCGGGGCGCAGATGTTGCGCGACCTCTGGTGGACGGCCTGGGCGACGAGCGCGCCGGCGCCCTGAAAAATGACGAAGGCGGAAGGATGTTCGGATGAAGTAAAGAGGTTCTTGACCTCATCCCCCATCTTTCCGCCTTCGCGATCAAGGCTGCCCACGCCGGACTCCGCACTATCCCGACATACTGCCCGGCCCGGGCGGCCTCCTTCGCTGTCACCGCTAAGATCACAGGGAAATGTCGAGCCGGTGTGACAAAGTGGTTGAGATTGTGTCGGGGCCCGGGGAGGAGGCAGGAGGAGGCCCCCGGGGAGCTTTTGCCCCCCCCTCGGAGAGCCTAAGTTTCCATTTGACTGTAACTCGGGAACAGTTTAAACTGCGTCCCGCTAGTGGGCACCTCACGACTGCTGTGCCATTGGCGGCTTTGACCTATAGCTTGGGTAAATCTCACCGGGGGTGACTGTCGTACCATACTTACGTCCGGAGTGTGTGTCCCAGAATGTGTGTCCCGGAATGTTTGTCAAAGATGGCGACTCAACAATGACTTCACTTTCTGAAAGGGGAAAAACTCGTATGCGAACCTCACGTAGATTTTTGAGCGCGCTGCTTTCACTGAGCGCGCTGGTGGTGCTCTCGGCCTCCGCCTCGGCGGCGGACCCGGGCGTGGCCTTCCCGGCGACCTCGCAGGTCAGCGACCAGAAGGCGGGCTCGATCCTCTTCTACAGCGCTTACGCCTCGAACGCCACGGCCCCGGCCACCGAGAACACGCGCCTGAACATCACCAACACCTCGTCGACCTCGGCGGCCTTCGTCCACCTCTACTTCATCGACGGGTCGAGCTGCTCGGTGGCCGACAACTTCATCTGTCTGACGGCCAACCAGACGGCGAGCGTGCTCACCTCAGACATCGATCCGGGCGTGCGCGGCTACGCGATCGCGATCGCCGTGGACGGGGTGCTGGGCATCCCGACCGCGTTCAACTTCCTGATCGGCGACTTTTACCTCAAGTACTCGACGGGCCACTCGGGCAACTTCGGGGCCGAGGCCTTCTCGGCGCTCTTTGATGGCACCCTGCCGGGTGACTCGACCACGGGTGCGGCGACCATCCGCTTCGACAACGTGCAGTATAACTGGGCGCCTTTGGTGCTGGCCTCCTCGAGCATCCCGGCGCGCGTGGACGGCAACGACACGCTGCTGGTGATCAACCGCGTGGGCGGTGACCTGCTCTCGACGGGCGCCACGATCCAGGCAATCTTCGGGCTGCTCTACGACGACGCGGAGAACACCTTCAGCTACAACTTCACGTCTGGCGCCTGCCAGTTCCGCTCCTCGATCTCGGACGCTTTCCCGCGGACGGTGCCGCGCGTCTCCTCGATCATCCCGGCGGGGCGCACGGGGTGGACGAAGTTCTGGTCGATCAACGGGTTCGGGTTGTTGGGGCTGCAGATCAACTACAACGCCAACGCGGCGACGAACAATCCGCTGCACCCCGGGGACTTCAGCGGAGGGCGCAATCTCCACAAGCTGACGTTTGCGCCGTTGTCCACCTACCGTGTGCCGATCTTCGCGCCGACCTGCTAACCGCAGTCAGCGCCGAGCCACAAGCTCAAGCAAAGAGCCGGCCCCCCGGGGGCCGGCTCTTTGCTTTTGCGGTTGGAATGATTCGCATTGACTCGGCCCGCCCGCCTGGTTTAAGCTCCGCGCGGCGTCTGCTGTCGGGAGGCTAACATCTGGCCTTGACTCATCCGCCGACAGACTTGCTGACGCTGCGGTAACCTCCAAAGACATTCACTCGGTGCTAGCGGCTTAGGGAGTCACTCCGTATTCTGAAAGGGGAAAGTCCAGATGCGTATTTTGCGACCACTGCTGCGGGGGATGGCGGCGCTCAGCGTGCTCGCGGTCGTCTCGGCCGCGGCGCTCGCGGCCGACCCGGGCCTTGTCTACCCAGCCACTTCTGAGGTGAGCGACCAGAAGGCCGGCTCGGTGCTCTTCTACAACGTCTACACGTCGAGCGCGACGGCCCCGGCGACTTCGGACTCGAGAATCAACATCACCAACACCTCGACGACCTCGGCGGCCTTCGTCCACCTCTACTTCGTCGACGGGTCGACCTGCTCGGTGGCCGACAGCTTCATCTGCCTGACGGCGACCCAGACGGCGAGCGTGCTCGCCTCGGACACTGACCCGGGGACGACCGGCTATGTCGTCGCGATCGCGGTCGACGGGGTCATCGGCTGCCCGTTCAGCTTCAACTTCCTGATCGGCACCGAGTCGGTGAGGTTCGCCACGGGCCACACGGCGAAGCTGGGCGCCGAAGCTTTTTCGGCCCTCTACACGGGGAGCCTGCCCGGCTGCGACGCGAACTCAGTGACGGCGACGGTCCCCTTTAACGGGGTGACCTACAACTTGGCGCCGCGCGTGCTGGCATCGGCGAGCGTCCCGTCGCCCGCCGACGGTAACGACTCGCTGCTCATTGTCAACCGCTTCGGCGGCAATCTGCTGACCAGCGCCTCGACGATCGGCAACATCTTCGGGCTCTTTTACGACGACGCGGAGAATACCTTCAGCTACACATTCACGGGGGGCAACTGCCAGTTCCGGAGCTCGATCTCGGACGCCTTCCCGCGGACGGTGCCGCGGATCTCCTCGATCATCCCGGCGGGCCGGACGGGGTGGACGAAGTTCTGGTCGACCGCGGACATCGCGCTGCTTGGGGCGCAGATCGACCTCAACCTCCACGGAGGAGGCGGGGGCGTCAACCTCCATAAGCTGACGTTGTCGGCGGGCGCCACGCTGATTGTCCCGGTCTTCGCGCCGGCTTGCTAAATGCCCTTCCCGGTCAAACGGCCGCGGCCGGCCGGCCGCGGCCGTTTGACCGGGGAGAGCTTCCTGCCCTACTCTGCGGTGGGACCGGCCATCCACCTTTCGAGAGATCAGGGCCATGAGACACCCATCACTCCTGGACCGCCGGCGGGCGGCGCTGGCGGTCATCGACATGCAGGAGGCCTTCCGGCCCTCGATCGTGGACTTCGGCGAGATCTGCGCGCGGATCGCGCTGTTCGTCCAGGCGGCCCGGCTGCTCGAAGTTCCGGTGATCGTCACCGAGCAATACCCGAAGGGGCTCGGGCGGACCGTCGGCGAGATCGCCGCACACCTGCCCGACGGCCCGCCGCCGATCGAGAAACTGGCCTTCTCGGCCTGCGGCGCGCAGGAATTTGACACGCGCCTGCGCGAGCGGCACACCGAGCAGGTCATTGTCTGCGGCATCGAGGCGCACGTCTGCGTCCACCAGACAGTCCACGACCTGCTCGGGCGCGGCTTCCAGGTCCACCTCTTGAGCGACGCGATCGGCTCGCGCCTGCCGCATAACCGCGGGGTGGCGATCGAGAGAATGGCGTGCGCCGGGGCCGTCATCTCCTCGGCTGAGATGGCGATCTTCGAGATGTGCGACCCCGGCTCCCCCGACTTCAAGGCGATCCAGAGACTGGTCAAGGCGCTGAAGTAGAAGCGGTCAGCGATCAGTTTTCAGCTCTCAGCCAAAAAGGAACGCCTGGCCTGGCTGAGAGCTGAAAACTGACCGCTAAACCATAAAAAGCCCCGACGAGTTTGGGCTCGTCGGGGCTTCCGGTTAGCTGTTTGGATTGACTACTCGGGCAGACCCTGCTCGATGCGTCGATCTCAATAGCAGGGCAGACCGTTAGGTCTCAGCCACCTCACTGTGTTCTATACTCATAAACTCTAGACCACCTCCTTTCTCAGTGTTAGATCGCACCTTAACAAACCGAGCCTAAAGGTGTCAAGATAGTAATCAAAACTTTTTTTCAAAGGGGGCCCAGCCGAGATGACGAAGGCAGAAGCGCGCCGGGAGTTTACCGTCATGGCCGGGCGTGGGGAGGGCGGGATTGAGCTCGACCGAGCAGCGCTGCTCCTGGCGGCCGAGGAGTACGCGCATCTGGACGTCGGGCAATACCTGGCGCGGCTCGACAGCTTCGCCGCGCGCGTGGCCGACGCCGGAGCCCCGCGCGACCGGCTCTTCGGCCTCAACGACTACCTTTTCCGCGAGCTCGGCTTCAAGGGCAACGTCGAGGACTACTTCGACGCGCGGAACAGCTTTCTCAACGACGTCATCGATCGCCGCACGGGGATTCCGATCACGCTCTCGGTGATCTACATCGAGGTCGCGCGGCGGGTGGGTTTGCGCGTCGAAGGCGTCGGGATGCCCGGCCACTTCGTCGTCAGGTACCGCGACGGCGAAGGGGATCTGTTCATCGACCCGTTCGGGGGCGGGCGCGTGATCGGCGAAGATGAGTGCCGGGGGAAGGTCGCGGAGCTTTACGGCGCGGCCATGCCTTTCAGGAAATCGTTCCTCGACCCGGTCTCGAAGCGGCAGATTCTGACGCGGATGCTGCAGAACTTGAAGGGCGTTTACCTGCGGGCCGCCGCCTACCACCAGGCGCTTGGCGTCATCGAGCGGGTGCTGCTGCTCACCCCGGACGCGGCGGCGGAGGTGCGCGACCGCGGGCTGGCGCTGGCCGGGCTCGGCCGAGACGCGGCGGCGCTCGCGGACCTGGAGAATTACCTGCGCCGCCGGCCCGGCGCCGCGGACGCAGGGATGATTGCCGAGCGGGTCGCGGAGGTTCGCGAGCGGCAGGCGCGCTTGAACTGAGGGTCAGTCATCAGTGGTCCATGGTGACTGAAGGGGCGACTGAACGCTGACCCGGCTATTTAGCGGCGAGCGAGTTGACGCGGACGGTGAGGCGTGACTTATGGCGTGCCGCGGTGTTGCGGTGAAGAACGCCTTTCTGGACGGCCTTATCGATGACCGCCACGGTTTGCGACAGCAGTGCCTGCGCGTCCTGGGCATTACCCGAGGTGAGCGCCGCGCGGAGTCTCTTGATCTCGGTGCGGAGGCGGGTCCGGTTGGCCGTGTTGACCGCGTTCCGCCGCGCGTTCTGCCGCTCGCGCTTCTCAGCCGATTTATGGTTAGGCATAGACTTTCCAATCTCCTGACATCTAGAACCACTATCCCCTGTCTTGACAAAGCGGTAAGTATAAGCAGCGGGTCGCCCGCCTGTCAAGGCTCGCCGGCCCTCGCGGGCCGAGGTTTTCAGGGCCGCGGCGCCCCTCGCACCCGGCGGCGGTATGGACAGCGCGGCCTCAAATCAGCGATAATTGCGCGCTTTTATCAGGGTTTGATGATCAATATTTGAGGCGCAGCGACGCGCCCCGCGGGCTTTGGCCTGCCTCGGTTCACTTAAGATGAAAGCGTCCGTGGCCCGTAGTTCTCGGCGACTGACCACGGGCCACGGCCCAGACATTGCACCGTCCATCAATTATTAAGGAAGGAAGTTCACCATGGAACTCCCGCTCGGATCTGGCACCAAGCTACGTTTGAGATCGCTGGCCGCGGCCGCCGGGGCGGTGGCCCTCGCGGCCGTGGCCGCCTCAGCGCAGGAGCCCGCGGCGCCGCTGCACCAGCCCGGTGGCGAGGCCAACCTCATCCTGCCCGACCTCTCGCAGGTCATGTTCCTCGGCTTCGACGGGCGGACGCTGCTCTTCGGCGGCCTCCTCGTCTGCCTGCTCGGGATGCTCTTCGGCCTGGCGATCTTCGTCAACCTCAAGAACCTGCCCGTCCACCGGTCGATGCGCGAGATCTCGGAGCTGATCTACGAGACCTGCAAGACCTACCTCGTGACGCAGGGCAAGTTCATCCTCGTCCTCGAGCTCTTCATCGCTGTGATCATCGTGCTCTACTTCGGTTTCCTGCTGAGGTTCGAGCCGCTGCGCGTGGCGATCATCCTCCTCTTCAGCCTGGTCGGCATTGCGGGCAGCTACGGGGTGGCGTGGTTCGGCATCCGCGTCAACACCTTCGCCAACTCGCGGACGGCGTTTGCGAGCCTCGCGGGCAAGCCCTACCCGATCTACGCCATCCCGCTGCGTGCCGGGATGAGCATCGGCATGCTGCTCATCAGCGTCGAGCTGCTGATCATGCTTGGCATCCTGCTCTTCATCCCGGGCGACTACGCCGGCCCGTGCTTCATCGGCTTCGCCATCGGCGAGTCGCTCGGCGCGGCGGCGCTGCGCATCGCGGGTGGGATTTTCACCAAGATCGCCGACATCGGCTCGGATCTGATGAAGATCGTCTTCAAGATCAAAGAGGATGACGCGCGCAACCCGGGGGTCATCGCCGACTGCACGGGCGACAACGCGGGCGACTCCGTGGGGCCGAGCGCGGACGGGTTCGAGACCTACGGGGTCACGGGCGTGGCGCTCATCTCTTTCATCCTGCTGGCGATCAACCCGCAGAGCGCGGGGCCGGCCTACCAGACGATCCAGGTCCAGCTCCTCGTCTGGATTTTCGTCATGCGCATCATGATGATCATCGCCTCGGGGCTCTCCTACTTCATCAACGAGGCGATGACCAAGGCGACCTACGCCAACGCCGAGAAGATGAACTTCGAGGTCCCGCTGACGCGCCTCGTCTGGATCACCTCGGTCGTCTCGGTGGCGCTGACCTACGCCGTCTCTTACCTGATCATCCCGTCGCTCGCCGGCGACACGACGCTCTGGTGGAAGCTCTCGACGATCATCTCGTGCGGGACGCTCGCCGGGGCAATCATCCCGGAGCTGGTCAAGGTCTTCACCTCGACCGAGTCGCGCCACGTCAAGGAGGTCGTCACCTCGTCGGAGGAGGGGGGGGCGTCGCTCAATATCCTCTCGGGGCTGGTCGCCGGCAACTTTTCGAGCTACTGGCTCGGGATCGGGATCGTCATCCTCATGTCGATCGCCTACTACTTCAGCGCCCTCGGCCTGGGCGCGATCATGGTCGCCGCCCCGGTCTTCGCCTTCGGCCTCGTCGCCTTCGGCTTCCTCGGCATGGGGCCGGTGACGATCGCCGTCGACTCTTACGGCCCGGTGACCGACAACGCGCAGTCGGTCTACGAGCTGTCGCTCGTCGAGCAGACGCCGGGGGTCGCGGAGGAGATCAAGCGCGACCACCAGACGCTGGTCAACTTCGACCGCGCCAAGCACCTCCTCGAGGAGAATGACGGCGCGGGCAACACTTTCAAGGCGACGGCCAAGCCGGTGCTCATCGGGACGGCGGTGGTCGGGGCGACGACCATGACCTTCTCGATCATCATGACGCTGACTGCGGGGCTGACGACGAACCAGGAGAAGCTTTCGCTGCTCCACGCCCCGTTCATGCTCGGCCTGATCACGGGCGGCGCGGTGATCTACTGGTTCACCGGGGCCTCGACGCAGGCGGTGACCACGGGCGCCTACCGCGCGGTCGAGTTCATCAAGGCGAACATCCGGCTCGAGGGAATCGAGAAGGCGTCGGTCGCCGACAGCAAGAAGGTGGTCGAGATCTGCACGCAATATGCGCAGAAGGGGATGTTCAACATCTTCCTGACGATCTTCTTCTCGACGCTCGCCTTCGCCTTCGTCGAGCCGTTCTTCTTCATCGGCTACCTCTTCTCGATCGCCATCTTCGGCCTCTACCAGGCGATCTTCATGGCCAACGCCGGCGGCGCCTGGGACAATGCCAAGAAGGTCGTCGAGGTCGAGCTCCAGCAGAAGGGCACGGCGCTCCACGACGCGACGGTCGTCGGCGACACCGTCGGGGACCCGTTCAAGGACACCTCGTCGGTGGCCCTGAACCCGGTGATCAAGTTCACGACGCTCTTCGGCCTGCTCGCCGTCGAGCTCGCCGTCAAGCTCACCGACGACGCCGGCGCGGAGGTCAGCCACCTGCTGGCGGCGCTCTTCTTCCTCGCCTCGCTCTTCTTCGTCTGGCGCTCTTTCTACGGCATGCGGATCGGCGCGCAGAAAATGACCGAGGCCTACGCCGAGATCAGGGAGCCGAATTCGGCCCGCGGGGCCGGCGACCGGGCTTAGCCCGGGGCAGAGTGGTCAAAACAGGCCGCGGATAAACACGGACGTCCGTGTTTATCCGCGGCCTGTTTCTTGGTAAAGTTGAAGCCCCCGGTGGCAAGGAGAAGTCATGAGAGCTTTGCTGTTGATGACCGCGCTTTTGGGGCTCCTGGCGAGCGCGAGCGCGCAGAGCGGGCGGGGACGCCCCTCGGCGCCCCCGCCGAAGCCGACGCCCCGGCCGGGCGCTGCCCCGCCCCCGACGGTGCTCAACGTCCCCGAGGGCGGGAAGATCCTGCGCCAGGACGTCGAGAGCGTGACCGCGCGCTACAAATTCAAGAACGGGCTGACGGTCATCGTCCGCCAGCGGCCCGCCTCGCCGCTCGCGGCCGTGACGACCTACGTCAAGGCCGGCTCGCTCGACGACCCCGAAGGGGCGCCAGGCCTCGCCAGGCTCGCGGGGCGGATGTTCCTGACGCCGGCGGGCGCGGCCGAGGTGCGGCGGCGCGGGGGCCGGTACGAGTCGCGCGTCGCCCCCGACTACACGTCGCACCGCGTCGTCGCGCCGGTCGAGAGCCTCATGCCTCTCCTCGAGGTGCAGGCCGGGCTGCTGCTGCGCCCGCATGCGGATGCGGCGGAGCTCAAGAGGCAAGCGCTGCTGCTCGCGCAAGAGGCCGGCGCCCCTCCCGAGGACGCCGCCGCCTACGCCGCCGGGCGGATGCTCGCGGCGGCTTTCGCGGCGCACCGCCTGAAGCGACCGGCGCTCGACGCCGCGGCGCTCCAGGCCGTCACGCCCGAGCAATTGCAGTCCTTCTACCAGACCCGCTACCAGCCGCAGAACGTCATCGTCTCGATCGTCGGTGGCGTCTTCGCGCCACAGCTCATCGGCCGGGTGCAGCAACTCTACGGCGAGCTCAAAGCAGGGGGGGCAGGGGGGGCAGGGGGGGCCGCCGCGGCCGGCCCCGAAGAGCCGCCGCAGGTGGCACTCCGCTATGGCAACGAGCGCGGCGAGATCAGTCAGACTTACGTCACCGTCGGTTACCACGTGCCGGGCGTGGCGGCGGGCAAGGACGGGGTGGCGACCCGAGAGAGTTTGCGCGAGCAGGCGACGCTCGAAGTGCTCGCGGCGGCGCTCGGGCTCGGGCGCGGGGCGCGGCTGGCGCGGGCGCTGCGCGAGAGCGAGAGGCCCGACTTCGCCGGGACCGTCTCGGAGGCTTCGGCCGAGTACGGGGCGCCCGGCGGCGTCGGGATGCTGACGGCGCAGCTGCGCGTCGAGCCGGGGCGGATCGACCGCGGCGAGGCCGAGTACTTCCGCGAAGTGGAGCGCTTCCGGCGCGAGCTCATGAGCGAGGGGGAGCTCGGGCGCGCGCTGGCGATGATCGAGAAGCGCTACCACGACGGGCTGGTCGCGGTCGGCGACGAGGCCGAGGCGGTGGCGCTCGCGCAGGCGCGGCTCGGCGACTTCCGCCTGCTCGACAGCCACCCCGCACGCGTTCGCGCCGTCACCGCCGAGGAGGTCCAGCGGGCGGCGGCGCAGTACCTGACGCTGGCCAACACGACGGTCTTCGAGTACGAGCCGCGATCGGCGCCGGCGCGCGCCTTCACGGCCGAGAAGTTCGCTGAACTCGTCGCCGTCTTCGCGCCCACGGCCCCGCGCCCGGTCGACGCCGGGGAGGTCAAGCGAGCGGTCGCGCTGCGCGTCTTCAAGCAAGGCGCCGATCGCATCGCCGGGCGCGAGGGCGAGAACGTGCTCATCTCGGTCCCGGCGCTCCCGGTCAAGGACTTCTCGGTCCTGCGCGGGCCGCGCGCTTACGTGCGCGAGGACCGCAACCACCCGCTGCTCTCGGTCGGCGTCTACTTCCAGGGCGGGCGGCTCGTCGAGGATCAGGCGGCGAGCGGGACGACCGAGCTCATGCTGCGGGCCATGCTCAAGAGCACGACGACGCGCAAGGGCGACCTCATCGCGCTCGAGCTCGAGAGCTACGGCGGCGAGCTGAGTCTGGTCAACGAGCCCGATTTCTTCGGCTTCACGCTCGATGTGCTCTCGCGCAACGCCGAGGGCGCGGTTAAGGTACTGCTCGACATCATCGAGAACCCGTACTTCGACCCGGCCGAAGTGGCGCGCGAGCGCGTCGCGCTCGTCGCCGGCCAGCTCGCGCGGCGCGACGAGGGAGCGGCGCGCGCCGTCGAGCTGCTCTGGGCCTCGCTCTACC
>Ga0075421_100007094_pt1 | contig 13695 bp, 10 predicted proteins | sample SoiMetdeltSBSDD5_FD_75292 | JGI IMG/M metagenome (GOLD analysis project Ga0075421, IMG submission 75292) | Bulk soil microbial communities from a Populus tree surrounding site in Tennessee, USA - Soil MetaG P. deltoides SBSDD5 | ecosystem: Environmental > Terrestrial > Soil > Tree plantation...
AGGTAATCCGCGGCTGACGCGCCGATCCTCAGGTCATCACGCTGGTCTGTTGGTGTTGCACCGCGTCGCCATTAACTTGGGCGTCGGGATAGGTCCTGCAGAACCGTGCGCGTGGCCGGTACTATACAAACGCGGTGCATCGATGACGTAACGCACCACTACCGCGACGGCTCCTGCCTCCACCCGCGAAGTGTCAGTGTTGGGGCAGTTCACCTCTTTCCGTACTCCGTGAAGACGTAATCTCTCTTCTTCGCCATCGTGTGGCAGGCGAAGCCGCACTTGGCGTCGTTCCCCTGCGGCGGCGAGCCAGCGGTGGTGCCGGGCGTGAACGTATCGGATTCGGCGTGGTAATCGAACACGGCGTATCCCCATCCGCCACTGTCCGCGAACCTCTTGCTGTCCTTCACCATGAAATCGACGTTCACCAGGTTGCCCGGTACGGTCGCCTCAGGGAAGAATTCGTTCTGCTTCGGGGTCCAGTGGACCTTGGCCATCTTGGCGCCGTCCGGGACAGGTTTACCGTTGCCGGGAATGCCGGCCCGATAGGCGTCAATCATCACGGGATTGCCCAGGATCATGGCGACCACTCTCGCATTCCGGCTGATGGAGATCGCCTGCCATCCTTCGTATCCTCTGAACTCAGAGAACGCGAGCCCGCCCGGTACTTTCACCGTGTACTTGTCCTGCGCGGAAATGACCATGCCGAAGACGGCGAGCCATACCGTCGCAATCCCAATCGTCAACTTGCTGTTCCGATTCATCGCAGCACCTCCCACCATCAAGAGTGTGGCGTCTGTTGTGAATCGCGTCGATTGGACGATGGTATCGGTCGACACCTTCGTATAACCTTGCCGGCCAGTGGGCTCACTGCTGCCACCCGCCGCCGAGCGCACGATAAATCTGTACTAGCGACTGCAGTTCGCGGAGCTGGGCCTGGGCAAGCGCGAGTTGAGCATCGAAGAATCTCGTCTCGCTGTCTAGCACTTCCAGGTAGCTCGCTGCGCCTCCTCTGTATCGCATGTTCGACAACCGAGTCGCATCTTCAGCGGCAGTGGTCAGCTGCTGTTGCTCGATCCTGACCTCCCGGCTTTTCCGATAGCTGACGAGTGCGTCGGAGACATCGCGAAACGCCTGCTGCACCGTGCGCTGATAGACGAGCGTCGCCTCTTCGGCGCGCGCTTCGGTAAATCGGACGTTATTGCGGATTCTGCCCCCGTTGAAGACAGGTTGCAGAGCACCGGCACCGACGGTCCAGAGCCCCGCGGGCCCTGTGAACAGCCTGCTCAATGCGGCGCTCTGATATCCGCCAATGGCGGTCAATGTGATCTGCGGGAAATAATCTGCCTTCGCAACGCCGATCTGCGCGTTCGCTGCGACGAGCTGTTGCTCGGCCTGGAGAATATCAGGGCGGCGTTCGAGGAGAGCCGACGGAAGACCGGCTGGAACCTCGGGCGGTTGTTGCTGATCAATGAGCGGCCGCCCTCGAGCGATGCTGTCAGGGTTCCTGCCGACGAGAATGCTGATGAAGTTTTCCTGCTGCTCGATGCGGCTTTCAAGATCAGGGATCGTCGCGCTCGCACCGTAGACGAGCTGTTCGGCCTGCCGCACATCGAGCAGGGACGTAGCGCCGCCGTCTGCAAGGACTTGTGTCAGGCGCAGCGAGTCTCTTCTCGAAGTAAGCGTCTGGCGGGAGATCTCCAGTTCGAGATCATGTTCGCGCAACTGAAAATACGCACTCGCGATGTCGCTGACGAGTGAGCTGACGATTTGACGCTGCGCCCACTCTTCCGAGATGAGTGCGGCGCGTGCCGATTCGGTACCGCGTCGGAACTTGCCCCAGAAATCGAGCTCCCACGCGGCCGAAATACTGACCTGTGCCGGGCTGGTTTCAACAGCGGGCCGTCCAACGGATTCGGGCGAGCGCTCGTTGAACGTCGACACGGACCCGTTGACTTCCGGCAGTTGATCCGCCCGCGCGATGCCGACGAGCGCCCGCGCCTCGAGGATCCGTGCTGCCGCAATTCGTACATCGTAGTTCTGCTCGAGCGCCGACCGGATGAGTGCCTGCAAGGCATCATCCTGAAACACCTCCCACCACTTCTGGTCTCCAAATGAGGAGACATCCGGCGTGACGGCTCGCTCCGAGGCGACACCTCTATACACCGTGGGTTCGACTAGAGCGGGTCTCTTGTAATTCGGGCCGGCCAGGCAACTCGAAGACAAAGCCGCCAAAAGAATCGCCCCTGACACTGCGAAGCGCGCGCGCATCTCAAGGTTCTCCAGGCGCCGGCAAGGGAGACGCCATGGGTGCCCCGCTGCCACGTCTCCACTCGCTGAGCCGCTCTACGGTCACAAACAGAGCGGGAACGATGAAGATCGCAATCAGCGTGGCCGCGAGCATTCCCCCGATCACCGTTGTGCCCATGATCTGACGCGCGACAGAGCCGGCCCCACTTGCCGTCCAGAGCGGCACGCATCCCAGCACGAATGCGAACGATGTCATCAGGATTGGCCGCAGGCGCAGTCGTGCCGCCTCCAACGCGGCGTCGACGAGCGGCAGTCCGCGTTCGTACGCGTCTTTGGCGAACTCCACGATCAGGATCGCGTTCTTGGCCGTGAGGCCGATGAGCATAACAAGACCGATTTGTGAGTACACGTTGTTTTCGATCTGCACCATGTACGGCGGCAGAAACAGGCCGAGCACCACGCGTCGCAGCCACAACACGAAGAAGGCGCCGAAGACAGCAACCGGAGTACTCAACAAGACGCTGAACGGGAGCGACCAACTCTCGTACAGCGCCGCGAGCACCAGGAACACCACGAGGAGGGAGAATCCAAAGATCGCCGTCGGGGACACGCCTTGCTGCGCCTTCTTCTCCTGGTACGAGATGCCCAGGTAGTCGTACCCCATCTCGGGAGGCATCGTCTGTGCGAAGACCTCTTCGAGAGCAGCCATGGCCTGGGCAGAGCTGTAGCCAGGCGTGGCGCCGCCGATGATCTGCGCCGAGCGGTACAGGTTGTAGCGCATGGTGAATTCCGGCCCGGTCCGTGACTCGATTCTCGTCAGCGTGGACAGCGGCACCATCTCGCCGGTTCGATTCCGGACGTAGAACTGCCCCACGTTCTCGGCCCTGCCGCGATACTCACCCTCGGCCTCCACATACACCTGCCACTGGCGGCCGAAGCGATTGAAGTAGTTGATGAACGAACCTCCCATGAACGCCTGAATCGTTCGATAGACGTCCTTGATGTCGACACCTTGCTTGAGAACCTTCTCGCGATCGACTTCAATGAACTGCTGCGGGACGTTCGGCAAGAGCGTGGTGTTGACGGCAGCCAATTCCGGACGCTGGCGCGCAGCTGCAAGAAACCTGTTCGTGTTGTTGGCGAGAAATGCCACGTCACCGCCCGAGCGATCCTCGAGAATGAACGTGAAGCCGCCGGATGTTCCGACACCGGGAATGGCTGGAGGAGAAAACGAGAACGCGATCCCCTGCCGGAGGTCGGCCAGTTTCCGGTTCACACTCTGGCGAATAAACTGATACTGCTCCTCCCGCAGCTGCCGCTCTCCCCACTCCTTCAGGGTCACGAAGAAAAATGCGTTGTAGCTCGAGCGAGTCAGGCTCAATAGGTTGAACCCGACGACGCTCGTCGTCGATTCAACGCCGGGAGTCTTCGCCAGGAGATCCTCTATTTCTCGTGCCGTGGCTTCAGTTCTCTGCAGCGAGGCGGCGCTCGGGAGCTGAAGGTTCAAAAACATGTACCCCTGGTCCTCGTCCGGCAGAAAGCTCGAAGGCAATCGCGCGCCGAAAAACGCGGCGAGAGCGCCACAGGCCAGCAGCAAAGCGAACGCAATGGCGGTTTTCCTGATCAGGACGCCCGCCCCACGCACGTAGCCGTCGGTAGCGCGCGTGAAGACGCGATTGAACCAGTCGAAAAAGATTTGCAGAACACCACGGCTCCTTTTCCGAGGCCGCAGCAGCAGTGCAGAAAGCGCAGGGCTCAGGGTGAGCGCGTTGAAGGCAGACAGGAGGACCGAGATTGCGATGGTTACGGCGAACTGCTGATAGAGCCGACCCGTGATCCCGGGAATGAATGCCGTCGGGATGAACACCGCAGAGAGCACGAGCGCGATACCAACGACAGGTCCCGAAATCTCCTCCATCGCCTTGAAGGTCGCTTCCTTTGGCGACATACCTTCTTCGATGTGATGCTCAACCGCCTCGACCACCACAATGGCATCGTCGACCACGAGGCCAACAGCCAGTACCAGGCCGAACAGCGAAAGCGTGTTGATCGAAAACCCGAACAACGGGAAGAGGGCGAATGTCCCGAGCAGTGACACAGGCACAGCGAGGAGTGGAATCAGCGTCGCTCGCCAGCCCTGGAGGAAGACGTACACGACGATGATCACCAGGACGATGGCGATCAACAGCGTCTCGACGATCTCCTTGATGCCTTCCGACACGGCACGAGTCGTATCGAGGGCAATGGTGTAGTCGATGCCGGAAGGAAGCCTCTGTTTCTGCTCGGCAAGAAGGGCCTTGACGCCTTCAGCCGCTTGCACGGCGTTCGATCCCGGCAGCTGATACACAGCGATGATCGCGCTCGGCTGCCCGTTCAGATGCCCGATGACTGTGTAGTCCTGCGCACCCAGTTCGACGCGGGCGACGTCTTTCACTCGAACGATGCCGCCGTCGGAATCCGCACGAACGACGATCTGTTCGAACTCCTCGGGAGAGGTCAGGCGACCCTGGGCCCTGACCGAGTAGGTGAATTCCTGCCCCTGAGGTGCCGGCTCGCCTCCAATCTGACCTGCGGGATTGACCGAATTCTGCGACTGAATCGCCGCCACGATTTCAGGCACCGTGATGGCCAATTTGGCGAGCTGGTCCGGCCTGACCCACAGCCGCATCGCGTACCTGCCGGCGCCGAAGACTTGAACGCTGCCGACTCCAGGAACGCGCGTCAGCTGATCGTTGAGATTAATGTACGCGTAATTCGATAGGAATTTTCCGTCGTAGGTGCCAGTGGGAGAAAACAGGCTGATCAACATCAGCGGCGCGGTCAACGTCTTTTGCACCGTGACGCCAAAGTTCGTGACTTCGACCGGAAGTTGCGATGCCGCCTGACTCTGCCGCAGCTGCGTGAGAATCAGATCGGTATTGGGATCGGTCGCCACATCGAAGTCGACAATCAACCGCATTTCGCCGGTCGATGAGTTGACCGAGTACATGTAGTTCATGTTGTCGACGCCGCTCATTTGCTGCTCAATGGGCGTAGCAACCGACTGCTCGACCGTCTGTGCGTCTGCCCCCACATAGGTCGTCTGCACCTGCACTTCTGGAGGCGCAATCGAGGGGAACTGCGAGATGGGAAGGGTCACGATGGAAATCGCGCCGACGATCACCGTCAGCAGCGAGATCACCATCGCGACGATCGGCCGGTTGATGAAGAACCTCGACACGTCAGCCTCCCACCTGCGGAGACTTGCTTTCGACGACCGTGACGACTGCCCCGTCCCGCACCTTCAAGAGGCCTTCGACGATGACGCGCTCACCAGCCTTGACACCAGAGGTGATGATCCAGAGATTGCCGACACGGTCGCCCACTACGACCGGACGGATGGAGACCTTGCTGTCGTTGCCGACGACGGCAACCTGATGACTGCCCTGTAACTCGGTGACGGCGCGCTGAGGCACCAACAGTGCTCCCGCAGTTGTGTTGAGCGAGAAGCGGACACGGCCGTACCCGCCGGGGCGAAGGAGACCGTTCGGGTTGGGAAACACTCCCGCGACTCGGATCGTCCCGGTGGCCCCGCTGATTTCACGATCGGCAAACGAAATCGTCCCGGTGTGTTCGTAGATACTTCCATCGCCCAGAACCAGCTGAAGCGGCATGCGTTTCCGCTGCTCCAGGCGGCTTTGTTCCGTCGGAAAGCGACGGCGAAAGTCGATGAACACCTGCTCGCTGACGGTAAAGTACGCCTTGATGGGATCGACTTGTGACACCGACGTCAGAATCGAATTCGGTCCGACGAGGTTTCCGATCTGCACCTGCGCGATGCCAGCGATTCCACCGACCAGCGACGTGACCTTCGTGAACTCGACGTTGAGTTCAGCTTGTTCGACCGCTGCCTTCGCTGCCAGGACCGATGCCTGTGCACCGAGCTTCGCCTGAATCTCCGTATCGAGTTGACTTCGCGCAATCGCGCGCGCTTCGGCCAATGGCGTGTCGCGCTCGACATCAAGAGTGGCCTTGCCAAGCTGTGCGTCAGCTTGCGCCAACTGCGCCTTGGCCTGATCGAGCGCGGCGATGAAGGGTCGCGGATCGATCTCGAAAAGGACGTCGCCCTTCTGGACCGGTTCCCCCTCGCTGTAGTTCTGCTTGATGATATAGCCAGCGACCCGGGGTTGAATTTGCGCATTCACGAACCCGTCAAGCGTCGCGACCCAGTCGTTGTAGATGGGCGTGTCGCGCTGAATTACCGCGGCAACTTCGACGCTCGGCGGCGGAGGCGCAGGCGCCGCGCTGCCGCCTCTGCAACCAGCGAAGACCACGGCGGAGAGGCAAAACACCATCTGGGAGGTTGCGTAAGCAATCGGCCATCTGGACGACATCGCGGATCGACCTCAACGTGAATCAAACCAGACGCTCCTACCGGAATCTATTGGACGATGGTGTTGCCGATACCTTGGTATTGGTTGGAAGACTACGTTCGCTCGCCGATGGTCGCGCGCCTCGGCCTTCGGCACGCGTCGGCACAGCATTCGACTTAGGTATCGATCGAGACGATCGTCTAATAGACGACCCTCCCTGCTGATGCTCCAATCGTCACGTTGCAGGAGGATGCATGTCTACGATCCATCTCCACCAGACAACCACTTCGACACCTGAGCAATTCATCGCCGGCCTCACCGACTTCGGACCGGGCCGCTCGAAGCTCTTTGGCAACAGCGCCGATGAGTACCTCAAGGTTCATAGCCGTGGGCGCTCCGACGCCGATGTCACTGAAGGCTCGAGTGGCATCTGGGAGCGCCTGCACTACGACTGGTCGGATCCCAACCGCGTCGTCATGATGACCACCGACTCCAATCTGTGGGGAGGCGCGTCGGGCCATGTCTACACATTCAAACGGCGGCCCGACGGTAAAACCGACGTTGACGCCGTCGTGGTACGCGACGGCAAGAACCTCAAAGGACGCGCGCTCGGCTTCGTGCTCGGGACGATTGGCAAGAGCGTGTTGAAAAGGACGTTCGACAACACCGTCAAGGCAATCGAGGCGCGGAACTACAGCGCAAGAACCGCGGCATTCACGTCTGACCGGAACGTGACCACGACATCGAGCGCACGCATGTGAACGCGCGACCGACTCCAACGTGTAGGGAGGCATCTCTCCCCTACACGTTCACGCGCGTCCTGGCGCTGCAGCGACGGATCCGCTCGGCGATCTCACTCTTCCGTTCAACGGTCAGCCAATTCGCTCATCATCAAGCCGAGCGCTAGTTCCCCGTCGTGAGTCTGAAACCCGCGCCTCATCGCCACCTGAATTTGCCGTTGCGTCTCGGGGTCCCGCGCGCACTCCAGGAAGAGATCAGAATCGCGACGGAAATCATCCGTCTGCGCGAGTGAGATCGCGTTGACCCGATCCTTGAGCCCATGATTGCCGGCAGCCGCCAGTGGTTCCATGGCGTGGTGTCGGCGATCGCGTCCGGCAATTTCCTGAAGGCGCACATGGCAATCGTCGCGAGCGTGCTCAAACCCGCTATCACAAGCGTGGCCGGAATGCCGATGCGTGTGGCGACCACACCCCAAGTGGCGCTACCCGCCGCCAAGCCTCCCTGACACGTCAGAATGAACACGGCCAAAACACGCGCCCGAGCCCAGTCCGGCACAAGCGTCTGGACGAGTGCGCTGACCAGGGCAATACGGCTCGCCAGGTCGGCGTCGCGATCGCATCGCCCGCGGAGAGGGCGAATGTCGGCGCCAGCAGCAGCCATGGAGAGACGAAGCCGCCGATGGTCGCGACTGTGAGCAGGATTGCAATGCCCAGCATCCAGAATTCGCAATACAGAATCAATTTGCGCCGGTCGGTGCGGCCGTCGCGCGCTTCCCCGCCGCTATTCGTGATCGCGGGTAGGAACACGCTTTGCCGATCGTCGAACAGGGGAGCCTGCTCCAGGGCCATCCAGGTGTAAATTCACTGAGGCCGATCGTAGAAATTGAATTCGCGCCCTTCGATTGAGGAACGCGTCTCTCGCATGCTGACAACCGGGTACGCGCCCATAGAAGACTACGGCGTCATCGGCGACCTTCACACAGTCGCGCTGGTGGGCAAGAGCGGATCGATCGACTTCCTCTGCCTTCCGTCGTTTGACTCACCCTCTGTGTTTGCCGCCCTCCTGGACGCCAATCGCGGCGGCCGCTTCCTGATTGCGCCGCGGCTCGACGATGCGGTGCACCGTCAGCTTTACCTGCCCGACACCAACGTGCTGCTCACCAGGTTTCTGTCCGACAGCGGCGTGGCCGAGGTGTCTGACTTCATGCCGGTGGAGGACGCCGGGATTGCGCACAACCTCGTGCGTCGCGCCAAGACGGTCCGTGGCGAAATACGCTTCGCCATGCGCTGCGACCCGCGCTTCGATTATGCCCGCGGCACACACACGGTGGAGCGGCGCGGCGAGAGCGACATCCTGTTCATCGGCCGCTCTGGCGAGCGCGAGCTGGTGCTACGGCTGCGCTCGTCGGTCGCGCTGCAGCTCGAGGAGGGAGCCGCCGTGGCCGAGTTCACGCTCAACGCCGACGAATCAGCATGGTTCGTCCTCGAGGTGGTAACGGGGAACGAGCCGTCGCCCTGCGAGAACCCCGACTACGCGCAGGACGCGTTCAAGGCGACCGTGAACTTCTGGCGAGGCTGGATCGGCCGCAGCACGTATAAGAACCGCTGGCGGGAGATGGTGAACCGTTCCGCGCTCGTGCTGAAGCTGCTGACGTCGAGAGAGCACGGGTCGACTGTGGCCGCACCCACGTTTGGGTTGCCGGAGACGATCGGCGGCGTGCGCAACTGGGATTATCGCTACTGCTGGATCCGGGACTCATCATTCTCGCTCTACGGAATGATGCGTCTTGGCTATACCGGCGAGGCCGAGTCGTTCATGCGCTGGATGCTGGCGCGCGCCCAGGAGTTGGAGCCGGACGGATCGCTCCAGATCATGTATAGGGTCGACGGCCGTCCCGTGATGGGCGAGGAGACGCTGGACCACTTCGAAGGCTACATGGGCTCGCGACCGGTTCGTATCGGCAACGACGCCCACGCACATCTCCAGCTCGACATCTACGGCGAGTTGATGGACTCGGTGTACCTGTATGACAAGTATGGCCGTGCGATCGGGTACGACGCGTGGACCAACGTCGTCCGGCTGATTGACTGGGTGTGCGATCACTGGCGGGAGAAGGACGAGAGCATCTGGGAGGTGCGAGGAGGCCGCCGGGAGTTCCTCTACTCGCGGGTGATGTGCTGGGTGGCCATCGACCGGGCCCTCCGCCTCGCGAACAGACGCTCGCTCCCGGCTCCCTTCTCTCGCTGGTACGAGGTACGGGATACCATCTACCGCGACGTCTTCGAGCGCTTCTGGGACCCGGTGCGCCGCGGCTTTGTCCAGCACCCAGGCGCGACCACGTTCGATGCCGCAGCGCTACTTATGCCCCTGGTGCGCTTCGTGTCGCCGACCGACCCGCGGTGGATCGCCACCCTGCGCGGCATCGAGCAGGAGCTGGTGAGCGACTCGCTGGTCTATCGCTATCGTCTCGGGGACGCGTTCTCCGATGGCCTTACGGGTCAGGAGGGCACGTTCTCGATGTGTTCCTTCTGGTACGTCGAGTGCCTGTCCCGCATGGGGGATCTTCCGAAGGCGCGCTTCTTCTTCGAGAAGATGCTTGGCTATGCGAATCACCTGGGGCTGTACGGTGAGGAACTAGGTCCACGGGCGCAGCACCTGGGCAACTTCCCGCAGGCCTTCACGCACCTGGCGCTGATCAGCGCTGCCTACGATCTGGATCGACGGCTTTCGGCCGCCGGCCACACCGGCTGACGATCACGTCAGGGCCAACGAACGTAACACGGACGGCCTTTTCAACCTTTGATGAACGCGAGCAGATCATTGGCGTTGATCTTCGCGAACAACGGCATCTCCTGTCGGTTGTGCGCTTCTGATGTCGATTTGCGAGCCGCCTTGAACACGTCCCACGGAATTCCCTGTTTGCCTAGGAAGTCCTCGAGCTCCGGTGTCGCGGAGCTGTGCACTGTATTCATGAACTCACAGGTCTTGCCGTCATTGAACAACGGCAGCGCCAGTGCTTCGCCAGCATGCCACATGCGGCTTGGTGTCAAACGTACGGGAGTACTCGTCTTCAGTTCCGGATCAACGTGCGTAACGGCTGAAGATAAAGTCGCGGCCCTTGATAGCCTGGTGGGAGGAGAAGCAGCTCGTCATCGTCGCCTCGTCCGTAGGTTTGCCGTCCTTATCAAATGACGAGTAGCCCCACCCCCCGTCGCAGCGTATTTCTTCGAGTCCTTGACCATGAATTGAAGGTAGGCATCCGTGGGTGAGCCAGCCACGAAAGATTGCTCACGGCCAACGATGGTGCGAAAGGTCGCTTTCGCGGCTGTCTTACTCAGAGTTCGTGGGGGTCGTTTCGTCATGACGAGCTCTTTGTTGCCGTCATGAAATCAGACCCCGTCGCGGTTAGCTATCAGACCTTGGTATCGACCAATACCAAGGTCTGATGGACGCCCAGGTGCTCGACGAGCATCCTCTGCTGGAACGAACCCCGTCGGACCCTGACTGGAGGACGAACAATGAGTTCTCACCTTCGCGCGCTGCACACCGGTGTCGCGGGCTTGGCCCTGCTTGGAGCGCTCGCGGCCTACACACCCTCCGAGGCGCAAACGGTTGCATCAGAGGAGACAGCACATTCTGTGCGACGCATGCTCGAGCGCCTTCCCTACTACGGCGTCTTCGATTTCATCGTGTTCCGCATCGATCGAGGCACTGTGTATCTGGCTGGCTACAGCTTCGAAGGGCGCCTGAAAATGGATGCAGAAGCCGCTGCGAAACGAGCCAGCGGCGTGGACGAGGTTGCCAACAAGATTGAGGTGCTGCCCACATCGCAGAACGACGACCGGATCCGCTGGGACACGTTCTATCGAATCTACACAGATGACTTCCTGTCGCGGTACGCACCTGGCGGCAGGCTCGGTGTGTTGCGCGAGCTGCAGGATGAGCGGGACTTTCCCGGCATGCAGCCTGTCGGCATCTATCCGATCCACATCATCGTGAAGAACGGACGAACGAAGCTGCTCGGCGTCGTCGACAACGCAACCGACCGGCAGCTTGCCGAAGTGCGCGCGCGCGAGGTAACCGGGGTGTTCGAGGTGGAGAACAGTCTTACAGTGGCCCGATAGGAGGTCAAGAGATGTCAAACGCGACAACTGCTGGTGTTGTTCGATATCGAGGCAAGAGCAGCTCGTGACGTGAGGGACGTCGGGTCGATCTGGTTGGCGATCGTGTCGATCAATACCTAGGCAGGGGGTTCGGTCGCCGCGTCCGTGCCGCTGCCGGAGGCGCAGGGAATTGAAACAGAGAACGTGGCACCTGGACCATCATTCGGCTCTGCCCAGATTCGACCGTGATGTCTCTCGACAATCGAGCGGCTGACGAACAAGCCGATGCCCATGCCGCCGCTCTTGGTGGTGTAGAACGCATCGAACAACGAGTCCATGCTGTCCGGCGGAAGGCCCACGCCGACATCACGGACGGTCACTCGCACACGGTCGCCATCCTCCCGCTCTGTCTTGATCAGCAGTTGTCGCGGGCGATCGTGCACGTCGGCCATCGCGTCCGCCGCGTTGCGCAGCAGGTTCAGGATGACCTGCTGCAGCTGGATCCGATCGCCGGTAATGATCGGTAAGTCGTCGGCGAGTTCCAGTTGAAGGACGATACGATTTCTCTGAAAGTCGTTTGCAGATAGGGCGATGACTTCCCGCACGGCGTCGGTCAGCTCTAGCGGCTCGAGCGTGAACTCCCTCTTGCTGAACAGCGCACGCAACCGCGCAATCACATCCGCGGCGCGGTTGCCATCACGAATGGTCCGCCGCGCCGTCTCGCGCGCGCCGTCGACATTGGGGGGATCGGCATCCAGCATCCGAAGGCACGTGCCGGCGTTGGTGATGATGCCGGAGAGCGGCTGGCTTACTTCGTGGGCAACCGACGCCGTCAACGCTCCGAGGCTCATCACCCTGGCCACATACGCGAGCTCCGATCGAGCCCGGTCGAGCGCCTGTTCCGACAGCCGACGCGCCGTCACATCCTGAACCGCAGCGATGTACTCCGGTTGACCCTGTTGGTCCCGGGTCGCATGAACGACTGCGTGAAGATACTTGATCGAGTGGTCGGGCATCAGCAGGCGATAATGCCATTCGAAATCGTCGCTGCCATTTCGTGCCTGTTCGATCATTTTCTCCAATAGGGTGAGGTCTTCCGGATGGACACGAGTACGGATCAGTTCGAGCGTCACGGGCACCCCGATCTCCAACTCGTAAATGCGATAGAGCTGGTCTGACCAGGTGATCTCGTTGGTCGCGACCCGCCACGCGAAGTTGCCCACTCGCGCCAGGTGCTGCCCTTCCATCAGGAACGCTTCACTGCGGGTGAGTGCGTCTTGCGCCTTCTTCCGCTCATCGATATCGGACAGCAAAACGTACCAGCGGACGATCTGCCCGTTCGAACCCCGCAGCGGGAGCCCACGAACCTGAAACCAGCGATAGACGCCATCGAAACGCCGGATGCGCGCCTCGAAGTCGTAGGGCTCACCTGCGGTAATCGCGTGTGCGAAGACCTGGGCGACAAGTGGGAGATCCTCGGCATGGACGGTCCCGTTCGTCCCCCACTGCTTCATCGCCTCCAGTGGTTGACCGCAATACATGACGAGTTGGTCGTTGACGAGGGCGACCTCGCCTGCTGATGTCAACGTCGCCACCAGGCCCGGGATGGTGTCGACGACCAGGCGCGACTCACGTTCGCTTTCGCGTAGGGCTTCCTCTGCGCGCTTCTGATCCTCGATGTCGATGACCAGGCCGTACCAATGAGCGATGCGACCTTCCCTGTCACGAAATGGCTCCCCAACGGACTGAATCCATCGGTACTGACCATCGGCGCGACGCAGCCGGTAGATATCGCTGTACGACGAACCCGTCGTGGCCGAATGCAGCCATCGTCGTACCGTCGCGTCGCGGTGATCGGGATGAACGAGTTCAATCCACCGCCCGTTGGCCAGGGCCTCCGCGCTGTGACCGAGGTATTCGACAGCACTCTGATTCAAGTAGTCCAGTTCGCCTTCAGGAGTCCCGCGCCACACGAGTGCCGGGATGGTCTCAACCAGGAGACGAAACTTGCGCTCGCTCTCGCGAAGCGCGTCCTCGGCGCGCTTGCGCTCGAGCTCGTTGGCGCGAAGGGCTTCTTCCGTCCGGCGACGATCCGCAAGCTCCTTCGTCAATCGCCCGTTGGCCGTGATTAGTTCATGGGTCCAGCCGAGCAGATCATCCAGCGCCGTGCTGACCGCGCTCGGTGGCTTGCCGTCCCTCCACAGGCCCGGCGACGCCATGATGCCCGCCAGATCGTTCAGGCAGTTACGAAG
>Ga0075421_100007099_pt1 | contig 13687 bp, 13 predicted proteins | sample SoiMetdeltSBSDD5_FD_75292 | JGI IMG/M metagenome (GOLD analysis project Ga0075421, IMG submission 75292) | Bulk soil microbial communities from a Populus tree surrounding site in Tennessee, USA - Soil MetaG P. deltoides SBSDD5 | ecosystem: Environmental > Terrestrial > Soil > Tree plantation...
GGCCCCGCCGCCGTCTTCTACTTCCGCGGCGACCCTCACGTGCACGCGTTCCTCAACGTCGGCATGAACGCGGACGCGCCGCTCAGCGTCGGCGAGCCCCTCGGGGAGAATCCGGCCACCCTCGAGGGTGACGGCGTCCGGCGCCTGTTCGAGGCGGCGATGCTGGACCAGCTCGGCGCCGATCTCGCCTACTACGACCCGGAGAGCGTCGCCGGCCGCCTTCGCCGCGGACCGATCCGGACCGGAGATCTCTACGCGCTGGAGAGCTGGCAAAACTCGGCGGTGCGCGTCGAGGTCAAGGGCTCCAGCCTGAGCCCCGTCCTCGTCGACGTGCTGCGCGCCGCCGGGACAACGCTGGATCCGGGGCGCACCTACGCCGTCGCCACCACCAGCTACACCGCCCACGAGGCCGCCACCGAACGCCTGGGGCAGGTCGGTGCGGTCCACCCCGGCCCGCTCCTGCGCGAGGTGGCCATCGCCTACGTGAAGAAGCACGGCTTCCCGGCCGCGGGCTGAGAACTCGACTCCGCCACACGGCCGTGCTGATCGCGCCCGCCCCCTCCCGGCCCGCGTCCTGATCACGAGCGCCACATCCGCGCAAGATCGTGCCCGCGCCGATCGCGCTCACCTCCACCCCCGCTCCTCCCTGATCCACGAGCCCCGCGCGCGCGCAAGATCGCGCCCTTCGCACTCGACGCGCGCGCGGCGCCGCGCGCGGTTCGTGAATTGGACGGGTCCGCCGATCTGCGCGACAAACCTCCGCACATGGCGGACATCATCGACCTGTCGCTCGTGACCGATGCCAGGCGGTACTTCCACAAGCTGCTCGATGCCCGAGGGATCTCCTACTTCCTCCGCAAGGACGGCAACCGCCTCTTCCAGATCGAGCAGTCCAAGGTCGAGCTCGTCGTCCGCACCGCCGCCCGCTCCCGCCCCTCGCACCTCCCCAAGCCGCCCCTCCACGCCGTGGACCACTGCCGCAAGGAGATCCGCCGCGAGCTGATCCGCCGCGTGGTGGAGGCGATGCTCCAGACCGGCCTGTAGATGTTCTCCCGGCGCGCGTCGCTTCACCGGGACGTGACGCCGCTGGCCGCCCGCCTCGACCGCGCGCGCGAACGCGGCGGCCTGATCGACCTCTCCGAGTCCAACCCCACCCGCGCCGGCCTCTCCTACCCCTGGGAGGAGATCGCCGCCGCGCTCTCCGACGCGCGCGCCGCCCGCTACGACCCTCAGCCCTTCGGCCTCCCCGCCGCCCGCGAGGCGGTGGCCTCCTTCACCGGCGCCGGCGTGGACCCGGAGGACGTGATCCTCACCGCCAGCACCAGCGAGGCGTACACCTTCCTCCTCAAGCTCCTCTGCGACCCGGGCGATCGCGTCCTCGCCTTCCGCCCCGGCTATCCCCTCACCGAGCTGCTGGCGGAGCTGGAGGAGGTCGCCGTCGACCAGGTGGATCTCCACCGCGAGGCGGGCTGGGCGGTGGTGGACCCGGGCGAGGTCCGCGCGCGCCTGCAGCCCCGCACCCGCGCCATCGTCTCCATCTCCCCCGCCAACCCCACCGGCCAGTACCTCAAGCGCCACGAGCTGGAGGCGCTGGCCGCGCTCGCCGCCGCGCACGGCGCGCCGCTGATCGTCGACGAGGTGTTCGCCGAATACCCCCGCGGCGCGCCCCCTCCTCCCTCCGACGCTGTCCGCCGCGCCGCCGCCCACCCGACCGGGGCCCTGACGTTCTCCCTCTCCGGTCTCTCCAAGCTCGCCGGACTTCCACAGCTCAAGCTGGCCTGGATGGTCCTCTCCGGCCCCGCCGGCCTCCGGCGCGCCGCCCGCGAGCGCCTGGAGCTGATCGCGGACCTCTTCCTCTCCGCCTCCACGCCGGTCCAGGTGGCGCTCCCCGCGCTCCTCCCGCTCGGCGCCCGGGTGCGCGCGCAGCTCCAGGCGCGGGTGCTGGCCAACCTCCGCACCCTCGAATCCACCCGCCCGCCCGGCGCCACCTGGTCCATCCTCCCCGCCGAGGCGGGCTGGTCCGCGGTGCTCCGCCTCCCCACCCACCCCGGCGCGGAGGCGCGCGCCTGGCAGCTCCTCGACGCCGGCGTCTGGGCGCAGCCCGGCTACCTCTTCGACTTCGCCCCCGGCTCCGGCGAGTACCTGGTCCTCTCGCTCCTCCCGGAGGAGCCCCTCTTCGCCGAGGGCGCCCGCCGCCTGGCGGCCGTGCTCTCCACCGGCGCGGACGGCGATGGGGCCCCCACCCCTACTGGATGACCGTCACCGGGTTGATCTGCCCGGCGTTCACCTGCCACAGCTCGATCAGGCCGGGCGCCTCGCCGGTGGCGGTGTCGAAGTCCAGCTCGCCGCTGGCGCCCCTGGCGTTCACGGACCCACCGCCCTGGATGGTGTTGCGCGCGGAGGTGAACTCGGTGGGGCCCAGCGTCGTGGCCGCGCCTGTCTCGAGGTGGCCCAGCCCCTCGGCGATCCGCGATCCGGTGAGCGAGCTGGTGCCGGCGCTCCCCACCGCGAAGGAGCACCCCAGCGCGACCACGTACGTCGCGTCGTAGGTGTGGGCGATGAACGCGTAGTTGGACGGGTCGATGCCGTACTTCCCCTGGAAGCGCGACTGGAAGCCCGAGTAGGCGGGGCCGGACGTCTGGGCCGCGGCGGTGCCGTAGCTGGACTCCACCTCGCCCGCCGGGCTGTTGGCGACGATGGCCGAGTCCTTGGCGGAGTCGGTGAAGAACCAGCGGTGGCCGGCGGAGCGAGAGAGGTTGGCGGTGGCGGCCGCCTTCGTCACCAGCCGCCCCACGTCGTCCGGGAAGCCGATCAGCACGGTGAGGTCCGGGTTGAAGGTGTTCAGCGTGGCCACCGACGCGTCCACGTCCCCGCCGCGCGCGTAGAAGGTGGAGGTGGTCGTCTTCCTCCCGCTGAGCAGCCCCCTCAAGGTCAGCTCCAGCCCCTGCCCGTACGGGTCGTCCAGGTAGCCGATGCCCACCCTGCTCACCGCCGACAGCCCGGCGTCGTAGGCCGACGCGCCGGTGAGCAGGTCCGCGATCGCCTTCGCCTGGGCGTTGTCCGAGGGCGCCGTCCGCCACACCAGCCGCACCCCGCCGTCCGGGTTGCCGAGCGCCGCCACCTCCTTGGCGGTGGCGGTGGGCGACATCAGCAGCACGTCGCGCGCGATGGTGTCGTCCGCGATCGCCACCACCGCGCCCGACGTCGGGACCAGCAGCGCGCGGATGCCCAGCCGGTCCGCCAGCCACGCCGCCTGGGTCTTGGCCAGCGCGGTGTTGCCCTGGGTGTCGCAGACCCGGAACGCGAACTGCCGGCCGCCGCCGGCGCCGCGCTGGTTGATCTCCTCCAGCGCCAGCAAGGCCGCGTTGAGCTGCTGCACCCGGGCGGCGTTCACCACGCCGGCGCTGCTGGTGAAGTTGAAGACCAGCCCGATGCGGATCGGGCTCCCCGAGTCCACGGCGCCGTACTCCGCCAGCACGCCCGCGTCCGGGACGCCGTTGCACCCCTCGGGGACGACGATGCAGTAGCCCTGCTGGCAGACGCGGCCGGACGGGCAGGACGGAAGGCCGTCGCCGCACTCGGTGAAGTTGCCGACGATCAGGCTGCAGCGGCTGGCCACCACCGCCACCGCCGCCCCGGCGAGGGCGACCGCCCAGCGGCGCGTCGCCTTCGCCTCCATCAGAAGCGGACCTCGAGGCCCGCCGCCCCGGGTCCCACCAGGAACCTCGCGGACGGCGCGGGGGGCGCCGCGGAGCCGACCTCCGCGGGCGCGGGCTCCGGGCCCTTGGGGAAGAGGAAGAACGAGGTCACCGCCAGCGCCAGCCCCACCCCGAAGCTGGCGTCCGCGTAGAGCGCCCGCTCCTGCGTCACCCTCCTGTGGGTGTCCTTGCTCTCCTCCGTGGTGGCCTCGGTGAACGCGCCGCGCGCCTCCAGCGCCTTGAGGCCGAACACCACGCCGCCGCCGGCGGCCAGCACCGCGGCGCCGCCCGCCACCACCGCCCAGTTGCGCGAGGCCCGGTAATTGTCGATGTCCCGCCGCGTCTCCACCACCCGGCGCTGCTCGGAGGCCACCCGCTCCGCCTCCATCCGCTTCTGCTCCTCCTCCGCCCGCTGCTGCACCACCCGGGTCTCGTCCTCCAGCTTCTTGCGCTGCGCGTCCTGCTGGGCCCGCTCCGTCTCCTGGCGCGAGATCAGCGTGCGCAGGCGTTCGATGGAGAGGGTGGCGCGCTTGACCAGCGTGGTGTCCGTGTCGGGCGAGGCCACGTACTGTCGGTAGTACTCCAGCGCGGCGGGGAGATCTCCCGCCTGGTCCAGGGCGCGCGCCAGGTTGTAGATGAGGGTCGGCTTCGGCTCGATGTCGTTGGCCTTCTTGAGCAGCTCCGCCGCCTCCTTGTACTTCGCCTGGAGGTAGAGCTTCTCCGCCTGCTTGACCAGATCGGCCGCCTTCCGGTCACCGCCCGGCTTTCCGGCCCCCTGCGCCGCGACCGAAAGCCCGAACGCCAGCACCGCCGCAAGACGCATTGCTCGCATGCGGCGGAATCTAGCGCGGCCCGCCCGGGCCGTCTCCATCCCCGGAAGGCGGCTACGGCTGTCCGCGCACCTTCATGCCGTTGGTGATGCGCTGGAGCAGGAGCTGGCGCTGCAGCTCCAGCGCGGGCGGCAGCGTGGCGCTCAGGCTCTGGAACCACTCGCGCTGGGACTCCAGCTCCTGCTTCCACTCGTCCAGCTTGATGCTGGTGGCTTCGTTCACCGCCTCCGGGTCGATGTCCAGGCCGGAGAGGTCCAGGTCGCCCGCCTTGGGCACCCAGCCCAGCAGCGTCTCCTGCCCGCCCACCCGTCCCTGCGCGCGGTCCACGATCCACTTCAGCACGCGCATGTTCTCGCCGTAGCCCGGCCAGAGGAACTTCCCCTCCGCGCTCTTCCGGAACCAGTTCACCTGGAAGATCTTGGGCGGGTAGTCGATGCGGTGCTGCATGTTCAGCCAGTGCTGCAGGTACGTCCCCATGTCGTACCCGCAGAAGGGCAGCATGGCCATCGGGTCGCGCCGCACTACGCCCACCTTGCCGGCGGCGGCGGCGGTGGTCTCCGAGCCCACGGTGGCGCCCAGGAACACGCCGTGCGTCCAGTTGAAGGACTGCACCACCAGCGGGACGGTGGTGCTGCGCCGGCCGCCGAAGATGATGGCCGAGATGGGCACCCCGTCCGGGTCGTTGACGTGCTTGGAGAGCACCGGGTTGTTGCTCATGGGCGCGGTGAAGCGCGAGTTGGGGTGCGCCGCCTTCTCCGCCGAGCCCTTCTTCCACGGCCGCCCCTGCCAGTCGGTGGCCTCCTCCGGCGCGTCGCCGTCCATCCCCTCCCACCACACGCTGCCGTCCCTGGTCAGCGCCACGTTGGTGAACAGGGTGTCGCGGGCGATGGACTTCATCGCGTTGAGGTTGGAGGAGAAGTTGGTGCCCGGCGCCACGCCGAAGTAGCCGTTCTCCGGGTTCACCGCCCACAGGCGTCCGTCCTGGCCCACCCGCATCCAGGCGATGTCGTCGCCCACCGTCCACACCCGCCAGCCCTGGAACCGCCGGGGCGGGATGAGCATGGCGAAGTTGGTCTTGCCGCAGGCGGACGGGAAGGCCGCGGCGACGTAGGTCATCTGACCCTCGGGGCTCTCCACGCCGAGGATCAGCATGTGCTCCGCCAGCCACCCCTCCTGCCGCCCCAGGTAGCTGCCGATGCGCAGCGCCAGGCACTTCTTCCCCAGCAGCGCGTTGCCGCCGTAGCCGGACCCGAAGGACCAGATGGTGTTGTCCTGGGGGAAGTGGCAGATCAGCCGGCGCTCCGGGTTGAGGTCGCCCACCGAGTGCATGCCGCGGTTGAAGTCGTTGGCGCCGCCCAGCATCTCCAGCGCCCCCTTCCCCATGCGGGTCATGATCCGCATGTTGAGCACCACGTAGATGGAGTCGGTCAGCTCGACGCCGATCTTGGAGAGCCCGGAGGCCAGCGGGCCCATCACGTAGGGGACCACGTACATGGTCCGGCCCTTCATCGCGCCCTCGTACCAGCCGCGCATCCGGGCGTAGGCGTCCGCCGGGGCCATCCAGTTGTTGGTGGGGCCGGCGTCCTCCTTCGTCGGGGTGCAGATGAAGGTGAGCTGCTCCACCCGCGCCACGTCGTTGGGGTTGGAGCGGTGGAGGTAGCTGCCGGGGTGCTTCTGCGGGTTGAGCGGCAGCAGCACGCCGGCCGCCACCGCCTCCTCCGTCAGCCGGCGGCGCTCCTCCTCGGAGCCGTCGCACCACACCACCCGGTCGGGCTTGCACAGCTTGGCCATCTCATCCACCCAGGCGGTCAGGTGGGCGTTCGTCGTCGGCGGCTTCGGTTGGGACATGCGATCTTTGGGGAGTGCCACAGCGGCGGCCGGACGGCAAAGCGCCCAGGGGGCGGGAGTCTCATTCGAGGCATTAGTTGCCGCCGAGCGCCGCCAGGCACTAAGACGCCGGCCCCATGACGAGCGCGCTTCTGGCCCTGTTGCTCGCCGCCTCTCCGCAGAAGGTGGCGGTGATGTCCGTGGAACCGGGTGAGGGCGTCCCCGACAAGACCGCCTCCGCCATCACCGAGGCGGTGATCGCCGAGGTCCGGCGCCAGCCCAACCTCCAGGTGGTGACGCCCCAGGAGATCTCCACCCTGCTGGGCTTCGAGCGCCAGAAGCAGTTGCTGGGCTGCAAGGAGGACACCTCCTGCATGGCGGAGATCGGCTCCGCGCTGGGCGTGGACCGGCTGGTGATGGGCAGCCTGGCCAAGCTGGGCGCGTCCTGGCTGGTCCACCTCAAGCTGATCGACGCCACCAGGGGCAGCGCGGTGGGCCAGTCCGACCGGCGGCTGAAGGACAAGAGCATCGACGACGTGCTGGACGCGCTGCCGCCCATGGTGGTGGAGCTGTTCGGCAAGGCGCCGCCCCCGCAGGTCGCCCCGCCGCCGCCTCCGCCTCCTCCCGTCGCCGCGGCCCCGGTGAAGACGGAGAGCGGCGGCGCCGACGAGCCGGCCGACGTCCCGGAGAGCCTGCGGCGGAAGCTGGTGCTGATCCACGACGGGAAGGGCCACTACATCGCCGTGGCCGGCTACGAGCACTCCTCGGACGGCTTCTTCGCCGGGGACGGGAAGACCTTCTACCTCCAGCGCGTCATCGGCAGCGGCGCGGAGGGCGACAAGAAGTTCAACCTCAACTTCTGGGACTCGCGCATCCCGGCGGCGTACCAGCGCGCCGTCGACATGAACGAGGGGAAGTACGAGCTGACCTGCGGGGAGAAGAAGATCCCCTACCAGGTGGTGCCCGCGGAGCAAGCGCAGGCCACGCTGAAGAAGGCCCGCTTCTTCAAGCCGCGGTGGCGGCGGGCGGCGATGGCGCTGGCCCGTGACGACGCCGGGACCTACTTCGTGGTGGACGGACCGCGCGAGGACAACGACGAGACCCGGAAGCCGCGGCTGTTCGTCGGCCCCAAGGGCAAGCTCCGCGAGCTCCCGCTCACCGACACCATCGAGGACGCCAAGGGAATGATCTTCATCTCCGACTCCGGCCGGCTGCGCGTCCCGCCCCGCGGCGATGAGGCGGACTGGACGGACGCCAAGGGCGGCGTGCTGAAGCTGACCCGGCTGGAGATCGGCCCGCGCGAGGGCAAGCTCATCTACAAGGACCTGGGGCTGTACCAGAACGACCCGCTCCGCACCGCCTGCGACCCGCACCAGTAGCCGCCGGGGAGGTATTGTCTGCCGCGTGGGTCACCCTGCGGTCGAGAACTCGACGCCCTTCGCCTACGAACCGGTCTTCGTGGCGAACGAGGGGGGACGCCCGCTCCTCGTCGCGGTGGTCAAGGGGACCTGGGACATCGGCCCTCAGGGGCTGGCGCTGGCCGAGCAGCAGGATCCGCCCGCCCTCGCTGGCGTCCCCACCTCCGAGGAGGAGGAGGGCGAGTCCAGCTGGCGGTACGAGCCGGAGGGGTCGCTCCTCAAGCCCGCGACGGACGTGGTGCTCGTCGGCAGCGCGGTCGCCCCCCGCCCGCGCACTACCGACATGATGGTGGGGTTCCAGATCGGCGCGCTCCGCAAGAGCGTCCGCGTCCTGGGGGACCGCATCTTCTTCCAGTCGCTGGGGACCATCGGGATGTCGGACCCGCGCCCGTTCGAGAGGATTCCCCTGACCTGGGAGCGCGCCTACGGCGGCTGGGACCGCTCGCACCCGGACGAGAAGAAGCACACCTGCGAATTCCGGAACCCGGTCGGGGTCGGGTACCGCGGGAGCGGGTCCAGGTTCGAGGAGGGTCTGCGCTGCCCCAACCTGGAGGATCCCGCCCGGCCCTTCAAGGGCTGGGGCGACAGGCCGCCACCGGCCGGCTTCGGCTTCATCTCGCCGTCGTGGGAGCCGCGCCGGCAGCTGGGGGGCACGTACGACGAGAAATGGCAGAAGGAACGGGCTCCCCTGCTCCCCCGGGACTTCACCCGGCGGTTCCTCTCCGCTGCGTCCCCCGGGCTGGTCGCTCCCGGGTACCTGCGCGGGGACGAGCCGGTGGCGGCCATCGGCGTCCGGACCGGAGGGAACCTCTCCTTCCAGCTCCCCGGCGCGCCGCCGCCCAGCGTGAAGGTCGTGCGGCACGGGACCGGGGACGTCACGGTGGAGACCAGGCTGGACACCGTGATCGTCGACGCGGATGCCGGGAAGGTCTTCATCCTGTGGAAGGGAGAGCTGGTCCTCCGGCGCGAGCCGACCGAGATCCGGACGATGGTGGTCTCGGAGCCGGGCTCGTCGAAGCCCGGGGCGAAGGAGGATGCGCCAGGGATCGGGTAGACTCCCGGGCGGAGAGCGACCATGGCGACCAGCGTCGGAGTGAACCATCTCTCGATCGTGAACGAGGACACCAACGGCACCACGATCGCGTTCCCCGACGTCTGCAAGACGCCGGCACCGCCCGCCGGGCCGATCCCCATCCCCTACCCGAACATCGCCAGGTCGGCGGACACGGACAAGGGCACCAAGAAGGTGACGGTGGACGGCAAGCCGGTCTGCGTGAAGGACTCGAACTTCAAGACCTCCACCGGCGACGAGCCGGGGAGCGTGGGGGGCGTCGCCTCCAACAAGACGAAGGGCAAGGCGGAGTTCGTGAACTTCTCCATGGACGTGCAGTTCGAGGGAAAGAACGTCTGCCGCTCCTTCGACCTCATGCTCCACAACGACAAGAACACGCCGCCCTTCCCGGTGCTGCAGGGCCCGGTGATCGCCATGGGCAAGGCGCCACCCAAGCCGCCCTGCGGCATCTGCGACGAGCCGTGGTGACGCACACCGCCGGCGGCGAATGACATGGCTCGCGCGCAAGCCGTCATCGTGGCCCTGACGGCCAACACGTCGCTGGGGGATTCGCGCACTGCGTGCGCCGCAGCGCGCGCCGGGATCGTCCGGCCGGTCCCGACGGACGGCATGGCGCTGGAGCCCGACGGCGAGGAGGTGCCCGTGGTGGGGCACGCCGTGCCGTTCGTGGACGGGTTCCAGGGTGAGGCGCGCCTGCTGGCCCTCGGCGTCCCGGCCCTGGCCGACCTGGTGGAGGGCGCGGGGTTCCAGGAGGGCGAACAGGTCGGGCTCTGCCTGGCCCTCCCGGACCTCGCGGCTCGCGCCTCCGCCGTGGAGGCGCCCCCCCCTCCTTCCGTGAAGCTGGTGGAGCGGCTGGTGCTGCTCTCCCGGGCGCCGGTGCCGCCATCGCTGCGAGAGACCTTCCCGGCGGGCCACGCGGGGTTCGGGCTCGCCGTCCAGGCCGCGCTCGAGCTGCTGGGGAGGCGGCGGGCCGAGGCGTGCATCGTCGGCGCGATCGACACCCACCTGGACTTCCTGACCCTGGACGCGCTCGCGGCGCAGAGACGGCTCAAGACTGCGGACCAGCCTGTGGGCGTGTCGCCGGGGGAGGCCGCCGCCTTCATGCTCCTGGCGTCGCCGGAGTCCGCGCGGCGCCGCAAGGCGACGGTCCTCGCCGAGCTCCAGGGGGTCGGAGTCGCCCGGGAGCCGCGGACCGGCGACGATCCGCCCATGGGCCTGGGCCTGGCCTCCGCGATCGGAGAGCTGGTCACGGCCACCGGGCCGCTGCCGCCGGGAGAGACGTGGTTCGTCACGGACCAGAACGGCGAGACGCCGCGCGCGACCGACTGGGGCACCTGCCTTCAGCGGCTCGCCGGGACGTACCAGGGGCTGCTCCCGGCGGCGACGTGGCACCCGGCGGCGAGCTTCGGGGAGACCGGGGCCGCGAGCGGGGCGCTGGCGGCGCAGATGGCGGTGACCGGCTTCACGCGAGGCTACGCGCCCGGCCGGTGCGCGGTGATCATGTCTTCGTCGGACGACGGCCAGCGCACCGCCGTCCGGATTGACCGGCCGAGATAGCCAGAACGGCGAGGAGGACGCATGTCCGTCGAGGGGCACTTCAAAGGGGTCGACGACGTCAAGATCCACACGGGCAAGAGCGGCACGTGCAGCAAGGGGAGCTGCAAATACCGGGACAACACGACGACCAGCGGGATCGAGAGCAAGCTGTGGCAGGGTTGGGAGGCGCACCACGTCATCTGCGTGCAGGCAGTGATCCGGTACCAGGACCTGTACGCGGAGACCTACCGGAGCACGATCGACCGGGTCTACAAGGCCACGGACTGGTGCATCAACCAGACGCCCAACATGAAGTGGCTGCCGCAGAAGGAGACCTACGTCGCACACGGCTCCGTCGACGAGAGCAATCGCCGTAACCCGGTCTTCGAAGGCGCCTGGGAGCTGGACCTCCCGTGCCACGATTGGGACCACAACTCGAAGGGCGGGTACTTCGACGAGCTGCTGAAGGATCTCCAGGCCAAGGTCTGGGACAAGATCAAGTCGGCCCGGCAGAAGAAGAAGAAGCCGCACTTCGGCCCGGCGAAGGCCAAGGCGGCGCTGAGCAACCTGTCCAAGGACTACAAGAGGAAGCTGAAGGACCGCGGAGCGAGGAAGGGAGGCACGGCGAAGGCCATCAAGAACCAGACGGTCGACAAGTGGTGGCTTCCGTTCTCGATGGCGAATACGGCCATCGCGGGCGCCCGGAAGATCAAGGCCTGGAAGGTGCCTCGAGCCAGAGCATCGAGCCGGGGCCGACGCTGAGGCCGCGCATGGATTACCTCGTCTGGGAGACGGTGCCAGTCGGCAACGCGTGCATGCTCGACCTGCTCCAGGATGTGGAGTGGGACACCAACCTGCTGCGAGGCATCCCGTTCCTGGGCACGTTCCCCAGGGACGCGCACTTCCGGATGTCGAAGCGGCACAAGAAGGACACCCGCCTCACGGATGACCTGTGGAACATGAGCGGGGTCAAGGTCTGCTCGCCCAGGTTGGTTCAGTTCCTCCGGGATCGCCAGGTCCCCGCCCTGGAGTACCTCCCGGTCGCCATCCTCGACCACCGGGGCAAGGTCGCCAGCAAGGACCACTGCATCGTCCACACGATCGGGCTCCAGGACGCGCTCGATCTGAAGCGGAGCAAGCCGGAGTACAGCCCCATCCTCCCGGACGAGATCGACACCGTCGAGCGTCTGATCATCGACCCGTCCAAGGTTGCGCCCGACGTGAGGATCTTCCGGCTGGCCGCGTTCCTCTTCCCCGTGCTGATCGAGAAGGGCCTGGCGGAGGAGATGGAGCGGGAGAAGTTCGTGGGGCCCACCTTCCAGCCGCTGGACGAGTACGGCACCTGAGCGATGAAGCGCTTCGGCGAGCAGCGATTTTCGTCGATCGAGGAGCACATCAACTTCTGCCTGGACAACGTGCTGGCGCCGGACGGGACCCTCGAGGAGATCGGCCGGTTCTACGAGGAGGCGGCCGAGCAGCTTCGCGCCCAGGCAATCCTCCGGCTGCTGGTGGACGCCGACGTGGAAGGCTTCGCGGCCGACCTGGTGACCAGCGGGTTCGCCCGCCGGGCCTTGCTCAAGCGCGCGGCGCGAGAGCGGTACGACGGGTACTTGCTTGCCGTGGGCCGCTCAGGCTCCGTCTTCGATGCGCTGGCGGCGGAGGCGCCCGACCTCGCCGGCCAGTTCCTCTCGCTGTCGCCGGCGAGCTGGCGCCCGGAAGACGAGTACGAGGATGACTTCCAGTACCAGCGGTTCCTGGGGCTCCTCGCCCTGGGCGCTCCGGCAGCCGAGCTCGATCGAGCCTTCGGCCTGCTGGAGAAGGCCGCGGGGGGCGCGGGGGGGCGCCTGGAAGTGTGCGGCGCCCTGCGCGCAAAGGACGCGGCGCTGTTCGAGAAGGCCTTTGAGCGGCGTCTGGAAGAGCGGCGCTCCGAGGTCGAGGAGGACCGGGCCCTGGCGGAGGACGACCTCGCGGTCGCCCTGGGCTCCAAGGTGTTCGTCGAGGGAATCGCCACCCTCAAGCTGGCCAGGGCGGCCGGCCTTCCCACCGAGCGCGAGTATCCGATGTGCCCGTGGCTCGCCCTGCTCCCGCATCCGCCGCAGCAACCGTCCGACCCGTTCGCGGGCTCTTGACGGCCCCGGTCACGCGCCCTTCTTGCCCTTGGGGGGCTTCGGCTTCGCGCCGCCGCCGAGCTTCGTCCGCGGGCCAAGCTTCTTCGCCGCCTCGAACGCGGGCCCAAGATCGACGGAGATCACCAGGTCCGGAGACGCGCGAGCTTCGGTGACGGTGGCGCGCGCGGAGCGTTCGTACCAGTGGGCGAACCCCTTCTCACTGGCTTCATCCAGGGCCTTCTCCGTGCCCGCCTCCGCTCCCTCCAGCGGAGAGTCCCCGAGGAAAGCCGCGGCGTCACAGCGACCGATGTCGAACCGGGCGTACTCCATCTCGGTCTGGAGTGGATGTTCGGTCAGGACCTCACCGGTCACCGGGTCCTGATACACGTGTTGCCAGTCGGGCTCGTAGTTCTTGGGGTGATAGAGTTCCCACCGGTCGTCGACCAATACCCCCACGTCCTCCTCCCACAGGCGGACGATGTGCCCGAGCGTCTTGTCGAAGATGAGCCGCGTCTTCGAAGCGACCAGCCGGGTCTGCTCCTCGAAGACCAGCCGCCAGGCACCCTTCTCGAAGGCCCAGGTGGTCGTCCTCTCCGCGCGCGACCGCGAGGAGGTGCCGGCCTTGCCGCCGTGCCAGGCCACGATCCGCTCCTTCGAGGGATCCCATGCCGTCGCCGCCGCCTGGATCGGGATCTCCTTTCCGGGGTGGTGAACGAGCGACCACTTCTCATCCGCCAGCTCGAAGATCCGGCCTGCCGTGGAGACGAAGAGCATCCGGTCGCCGGCCGGCAGCGGATCTCGGATCCCTTCCCCCCCGGGGATTTGCGCCTTGTGCCAGAGCTTCTTGCCGTCTGGCCCGAGCTGGCGCCAACCCTTCTTCTCGCGAACCCAGGTGTTCAGCTCTCCATCCACGAGCCAGAGGCGCTCTCGATGCCGGAATGGATCCAGCAACCGGACATTCTTCGGGAGGTCGATGATCGCGCCCTTCCCCCCGCTCTTCACCAGCTTTCGCCTGAGCTCCACCGGCTCGTTCTTGCCCATGAGGTCCTCGCGCTCAGGCGCCGTTGTACGTCCGGGCGGAGACCTTGGCCACGGCCAAACGCGCCTGGGCGAGCTGGCTCCGCTGCTCGGCGGTGGTGCCGTTCCACGCGAGCTGCACCTGTCCCCGGGTGCGGATGGCCAGGTCGAGGGCGAGCGC
>Ga0075421_100007100_pt1 | contig 13686 bp, 14 predicted proteins | sample SoiMetdeltSBSDD5_FD_75292 | JGI IMG/M metagenome (GOLD analysis project Ga0075421, IMG submission 75292) | Bulk soil microbial communities from a Populus tree surrounding site in Tennessee, USA - Soil MetaG P. deltoides SBSDD5 | ecosystem: Environmental > Terrestrial > Soil > Tree plantation...
CTTTCCAACCGGGACATTTGTCGCACATCCCAGGCCCCAATTTTAGTCCAACCGGGACAAAGCGCCGATGGCTCAGGTATCGAGGCCGGGTTATTCTCGCTGCAGCAAAAGGAGAAATGCCATGCCCAAGCGTCTGATGTTCTTTGTTTATGGACTCACGTCGTACGTGATTTTCCTCGCTACGTTCCTCTATGCCATCGCTTTCGTCGGAGGCTTCCTGGCACCGAGCCGCCTCGATGGCCCGCTCGAGACCTCATTTCCCGAGGCGCTGGCGATCAACTGCGCGCTCTTGACGATCTTTGCGGTTCAGCACAGCGTGATGGCAAGGCGATGGTTTAAAGAACGCTGGACGCAGATCATACCGTGGACCATCGAGCGCTCGACCTACGTGTTGTGCGCGAGTCTTGCGTTGCTCCTGCTGTTTTGGCAATGGCGCCCGATCGGGATCGAGGTCTGGTCCGTTGAGAACCCTGCCGCCCGCGCCGCGCTGTGGACGCTGTTTGCCGCCGGTTGGGCGACCGTCCTGATTGTGACGTTCCTCATCAACCATTTCGATCTGTTCGGACTTCGGCAAGTGTGGTTGCCGTTGATTGGCAAGCCCTACACACGAGTGCCCTTCCGCAAGCCGTTGCCATACCGAGTCGTACGCCATCCGCTCTACTTCGGTTTTCTGCTTGCGTTCTGGATGACACCGGCAATGACGGTAGCGCACTTTGTGTTCGCCTTAGTAACAACCGCCTACATCGTTATGGCGATTCAGTTCGAGGAAAGAGATCTTGTAACCGAACACGGCCGGGCGTACGAGGAGTACCGGCGCTCCGTGCCCATGCTGTTGCCCGGCCGACTAGGCGCGCTCTGGAACTATTCCCAGGGCCGCTTCGGCACGCCCCGATCGCGGTTCTCTACCCGATCGTAGAGATACTCCGTCGAAACCGTCCCCAGCGATTCGTTATAGAGGCTCTCGAGTCCGAGAGCCTCCCGCAAGTCTTCCTGAAAAGCGTGCAGATCCTTCAATTCCTGCGCCAACGCGGGCTTTTTCTTGCCATCCGGCGCCAGAAAAAACTTCTGAAATCCGCCATCGACCAGCTTGCCGATCCCGCCCGGCATGAGAATTCCCGCTCGCTCCACAATCCGCGGCAGCCCTCCAGGGACATCCTCCAGCACGACTCCGTAACAATCGCGGGTCACCATCACGCGGGCGCCATTCGCATTGACAGCAAATCCCGCCTTCCGCAACTGCTCCATCCGGTCCTGGAAAGTGATCTCTTTGGGGCGGTCGCGTCGGAAAAACATGGGCTCGACCCATTATAGGCGTCGCAAAATTAACAAATCAAACCCTTTTGCGGTGATATGCTGTTTCAACAGGATTAAACCTATGAATCGATTCGTCCTACCCGCCTTGCTTTGCGCAACTGCCTTGTTTGCAGACACAGCCGAGATTGCTTATTTCCGCGCCGTGATGTTGCCGTCGAACGAAGTGCCGCCGACCCCTGTCGCAGCCACTGGGAACGCGACCGTCATCACGCATGTTGTCCGCGATGACACCGGGAAGATTATCTCCGGCACGATCGACTTCAATGTCAACTACGCGTTCCCCGGAGAGACGACGTTCACCGGTCTACACGTTCACGCGGCCGCGGCTGGAGTAAACGGCGGCATCGTGCTGCGCCCCGAACCGGACGTAACCGCAGCCGCCCCGGTGATTACTCAGTCTGGAGCGGGCAATATTACGAGATCGGGATCGGTGTTGCCGACCAATCAGGCCGGCCTCGACGCCCTCGCAGGACTGTTGCGCGACCCCAGCCAGTATTACGCCAACCTGCACACCACCGTCAACCCCGGCGGCGCAATCCGCGGTCAGTTGCAAAGAGCGGATGTGACGGTCCTGATGGGCATTCAGAGTCCCGCTAACGAAGTTCCCGCCATCGATAATCCCGCAACCGGCGTGTCGCAAATCGTTGTGATCGCGACCCGCAATGCGGCCGGCGCGTTCACGTCCGGACAGGTGATTTTCGATACTAACTACAATTTTGGAAAGCAGACCACCATCAGCGGCTATCACATTCATGCCGGACCAGGCGGCGCGAACGCTGGAGTCACCATCAACACGGGAATCAACGGAACGACAGCGGCTGTAATAACCGATGCGACCGGGGTCGGAAGCCTTCAGCGAACCGTCGAAGTCGATCTCAACAGGCCGGAGCAACTCGCGACGCTAGATGGATTGTTCACGCATCCCAAGGACTACTACGTTAACATGCACACGCTGGAGTTTCCCAACGGACTGATCCGCGACCAGCTTCGCACCACCGATCTGCTGACGTTCAAAGTGAACCTGTCGCCGGCGAACGAAACGCCGCCAATCACCGGTCTCGACGCGACAGCCCCATCTCAAGTGCTGATTCGGACGGTGCGCGCCGAGGACGGTACGGTGCTCGCAGGATCGACGGCATTCGATGTCAACTTTCGATTCCCCGCGGCGCGCGTCGAATTCGTCGGCTTGCACGTTCACGACGGTGCGGCAGGCGTCGCCGGTCCGGTGCGTCTGAACAGCTTGATCACCTCCGCCAATTCCGTCGTCAGTGAGTCCGGGTTCGGCAACATCTATAAGTTTTTTACGGTTAACGATACCGCCGGCGTGGCGACACTCAACTCCCTGGTGCAAAATCCGGAGAGGCACTACCTCAATCTACATACCACCGTGAACGCCAGTGGAGCAGTTCGAGCCCCATTGGCCGCAGCGAATACAACGCTGCCGATCATTACCAGCGGCGGTAACGCAGCCAACGGCGGCAGCTCGGCGCCCGCCGGCCTGATCAGCATCTACGGCACGAACCTGGCCAAAGTCACCACCGACCTGGCCGGCTGGCAGGGCAGGTCGCTGCCCACCTCCTATAACGGTGTCCGGGCCACCATCGGCGGGAGGAATGCCCCATTCATCAACTACGTCTCGCCGACCCAACTCAATCTTCAGGTTCCGGTGGACGTGGCGGCGGGTCCGCAACCAGTCATCGTAACGACTCCGAACGGGGCGAGCGCAGCGTTCAATGTCACAATCGGGGCGGTCGCTCCTGCCGTGTTCGCGGACCTTGCGAATTCCGCTCGTGGCGTGGTGACGCATCAGAATTTCACCCTGGTCGGGCCCGACAGCCCGGCGCGCGCGGGTGAAGCGCTGATCATATGGGCCACTGGTCTTGGGCAGACGACGCCCGCGCTGGCAACGGGAGTGGCGGCAACTTTCCCGCCACAGTCCGATACGACACAAGCGACCGTTAGCATCGGCGGACAGGACGCGCGAGTCATCTACTCGATCGCTTCTCCGAGCTTCGCGGGGCTCTACCAAATCGCCGTCACGATGCCTTCCGGAGTAGCGGCCGGTACGGCGCCAGTAATCGTCCGGATGGGATCGGTCGCCTCGGCTCCAGTTAATATCGCCGTGCAATAAATAGGTGGCGCGAACAAGCTAAAGCTTGTTCCACAAGTGTCAAATCAAGGAACAGGCATCACTGTGGAACAAGCTTTAGCTTGTTCGTCGAGTATTTCACACAGACTCATCAGGGAAGACGAACTCACCGGGCCAGTTGCGTGAGCTAGTAAGATTCCACTTCCGGCGCTCGCGCCTCGACAGCCTGTAAGCGCCCTTCAATCGCCAGCAGCGTCCTGTTAAATTGATCCTGATCGATGGGCTTGTGCAGGACAAAGCGGCCTTCTCCGCGAAAGTGGGTCGAGAGATCCTGGCTGAACGCTTCCGCCAGTAGCGCGAAGGCGCCAACCCTGCCGCGGACACGGTCGAAAAACTCCACCCAGTTGAGGCCTCTCAAATGCGTGGAGCAAAACACGACATCGAAGCGCACGCGCTGCACCAGATCGAGCCCCTCCTCCGAGCTGCGGACTGGCACCACGCGATAGCCTCGGATGGAGAGCCACTCCACCAGACGCCGCTCGACGAACTCTTCCTGCTCCAGTAGCAACACCGTCCAGCGCCGACCCGGCCGCTTGGGCTCAACCGGCTGCGGCTCGACCGGCTGCTCCGTCGCCGGAAGGCACGGTAGCTCCACTTCCAGAACCGACTGCTGGCCGGAGCCGTTGATCCGCATCTCACCGCCATGGCCGGCAATTATGCTGCGGCACACATCCAGGCCAAGATCACCGGAACCAGAGCGGGTTGACTCCGCCGCCCCATCCACCAGCGGCGTAAATTTCATCGGCGCGCTGTAGCGGATTTCGATGAACACACGCTTGGTCAAAACGTCGGCCCGTATGATGATTCGCTTGTCGGTCGCATCTTCCAGCGCCTGTTCCGCATGCACGAGCAGGTTCAGGAAAACCTGTTCCAACTGGCCGTGCGAGCCCAAAATCTGAACGGGCTTCTTGCTCACCAGATTGGTTAAATGAATGCCGCAAGCTTTCCATTCCCGTTCCCGGAACTGGATCAGATTGCGGAGCAGTTGGTTCAGATCGACGGGCTCGGCCTGCGCCTGCTCCGGCTGCGCGAAGGAAACGAGCCGTGTGACGATGGCCGTCGCCCTCCGCGCTTCCGAAGCGATTACCAGCAGCTCGTGACCCGGCGCTCCCGGCTCGGTGTGCTGCTCCAGCGCCGAATCGGCCATGCTGGAGATCGCCTCGAGCGGCGTCTGCAGATCATTGACCACCCCGGAAATCAGCCGCCCGACAGCCGCCAGCTTCTCACTTCGCGAAAGCTGCTCGCGGAACGATCGTTGCTGCAGCAGCTTCACGGCCAGGCCGATCTGGTTTGCCAGGTGTTGGGCCACCGCCTGCTCGTCGGGACTGAAGCTTCTCGCCTTGCGCTCGTTCTCGACTTGAAAAACGCCGATTGGTTCGCCCTGGACCTGCATCGGAATGAAGAGCATCGAGCGCGGCGGCGGAGCGGACACCTTGTCCCGGCTTGGAGCGGGAAAAGGATGACGGCGGGTATCGGGAATCGACAGCAACGTCCGATTCCTGAAGCACGCAACGGCGCTGGTTTGCGCCAGCCCCGAGGGGGTGTCGATGGTGATTGCGGTGCTTTGCGGCTCACCGGTTGGATCCAGCGTGTTGCTGCCGCGATCGTACAAATACAGTTTTGCTCCAGTGACTTTCAGAACCTTCGGCAGAACCACAATAATCTTGTTCAGGATTTCCGGAGCGGATCCTGCGCTGAGAATTTCTTCACCCAGGTGATAAACCGTGTGCAGCATCTCCCGCTGCCTCCGGGACCTGATCTCGCGGCGCCACCAGGAAATTCCCATTAACGTGAGAGCCGCCAGAACCGGCCAGAAACCCCGCGCCTGCGTAGACCAACTGCCGGGAAGCCGAACCACGTCCTTCACGTCGCCGACCAGGAGCTCAAACTGATCGACGTGCGGGGGGATCGGGCAATACTGGTAGGCAATTCCGGTGACTCGCACCGTGTCGCCAACCGCAAATGCGCCGAAAGCGCGATGCGAGTCCTGCCCACTCGGCAGAAACACTTTCAGCGTGTTCGGCTGCCCTCCCATTCTCAAGAATGCGCCGCCGAAATTGGAGCCGACCTCGATGACCTGGCCTTCGGTGACCACGAGCTGTCCCAGGCGGTCCAGGTTCTGAACGTCGGCTGGATTGAGGGCCCGGGCCAACGGCGGCGCGCCCGTCGATACTGTGACGATCCTCGATACCACCACGACGGGGAGCCCGGCCCGCTGGACAAGCCGCCCGTGCGCCTCCACCCAATCGCCAGGGGAGAGCTGTCCGAAGCTGCGAAGGGATCCTTCGAGGACCAAGCCGCGTCCGCGCTCCTGAATCGGAAGATGCAGGACGTCGCCGATCCGAATGGGATTGACCGAAACCTGCCCGCTCACAACAACGTTGCGGCCATCGTGCAGCAACGTGAACTCAGGAGCTTTCCGGGCCGCAGCTTCCTGAAGCGTAATGGTGGGTTCGGCGAAGGCGAGACCTAAGCCGGCGATTGCGCAGGCGAGCCAGGTCAGGGCTTCATAAAGCGGACCTCGTGGTCTGCGCCTTACACCGGTATTTGCGCTTCGATCCATTTCTCCAGTTCCGGGTTTCGGAAGTGATCGACAGACAGGTCGATATTCTTGAATTCGTGATAAGTTGTGCGCACGCCTACCACGCGCGCGCCAGCCGCCTTGGCGGCCGCAACACCGCTGTGCGAGTCTTCAAAAACGACGCAATTGCGCGGATCGACGCCCAGCAGTTCGGCGACCCTCAAGTACGCTTCCGGATGCGGCTTGGGACGGCTCACCTGATGGCCATCCACCACCGCCCCGAAGCAGTTGCGCAGCGCCGCGCTCCCGACCCGAACCCCGTCCAGCACAAAGTCGACATTCGCCGGCTCAGCATTGGTGGCGAGGCCTGTCGGCGCGCCGGCTCCCTGCTGCAAAAAATCAGTAACACCGCCGACTAGCGATTCTTCGAGCCGCGACGCCATCATTTCCCGGTACAGATTCTCTTTCGCCGCCCCATGCGCGGCGACGGTTCCAGGGTCGAGGTCAGCCCCGAAGAAATCGCGTACAATCTCGTCGTTGCGCCTCCCGTACATGCGCTGCTCCATCGCTTCGTCCATTTCGATCCCGAAACGGCGACTGTACAGCCGCCACGCCTCGCGATGAATGGGATTGGAATCGAGAATTACGCCGTCCATGTCGAAGATCAGCGCCAGACCAGGACGAATCCTCATATGTCGGTTAGCTTCAGCTCGGCATCCACCCAGTTGAGATAATTTGGCGAGCCATCCACCACGGGAACGGCTACCACTTCGGGAACCTCGTAGGTGTGCGCTTTCTCCAGCTCCAGACGCAGGCGGTCGAACAGATCGCGCGATGATTTGATGACCAGCAGGCATTCATCGGCCTCCTCGATCGCTCCCTTCCAACGATAGAAGCTCCGCACGCTCGGCGCCACATTGACGCAGGCCGCCAGGCGCTCCTCGATCAGCTTCCGCGCGATTTTCGCGGCTTCCTCCGGCGTCGAACAGGTGCTGAAAACGACAATTTTGTCAGTCATGTCCAAAAATGTTTGAAGCGCGATACGGTTCCGATGTTACTATGTGGAACAGGTACTATTTGACCATGAAATCGTCGGTCATCCGGCTTGGTTATGGGATGGCGCTGGTTGTCGCTATCGTTTACGCCTTCGTCACGATGCGCGGTCCGCATGGGGTTTCCGCCTGGAATGAAAAGCGCCAGGAGATCCGTGAAATCGAGCAGCGGAACGCCGAGCTGGCCCGGGAAAATCAACTCAAGCGCGAGTATATCGAACGGCTGAAGCAAAGTCAGGCAGAGCAGGAAATTGAAATCCGCAAGCGCTTGAAGCTGGTAAAACCTAACGAGAAGGTCTTCATGAAAAGACCGGGCGAGTAACGTCTAAACAAAATCATCCGATTTCCCCAAGATCTCGTATGCATCCAACGACGGCAAGCTCAACCCCGTCGGGTCGCTTCAGATCGACATGTCCGACCTGGTTTGCTTCGATATTTCTCCCCGCGCCGGCGCGGGATTTCTGGTGTCGCGAGTACCAGATCTCGGCTCTGGCCATCCCCGGAAACTAAACGGGCGCCCCGGATGTAAAATCGTATTCATGATTTTACGAATCGGTTTGATGGGGATCCTTTGCCTGGGGGTGCTCGGGGCGCAGAAGTACAGCGGACCCCGGCCCGCCAAGCCTGATGTCGTCTACCTGGTCCACGCCGATAACCTGGTCGAGACGGAGGTCACCGAGGCGAAGGAAGAGAAGCGAAAGGAAGATCTCGCTTACATTGTCGAGGGCGCCAGCTCGTCCGCCAAAACGCCGCTGGCCGGACCACGATTCATCTTCCAGGCGGATAAAATTCCCGCGGACAAACTGCGGCTATACCGTTTTGATGTGAAGAATGGCCGTCGCGAGGTTTTTTTCTCGCACAAGGGTAAAGGTTCGGCGCAACCGCGGCGGCTGGACATCAGTCCCTTAGGTGGCGGACTGTTCAGGATCGAGGTCAGCGAAAGCCTGGAGAACGGCGAGTACGGGCTCTCGCCGGAAGAGTCGAATACGGTGTTTTGTTTTCAGGTGTACTGATCCGGTCACACGACAACTTTATCTGTCGTTTCAACCTCTTAGCGAACTCCGCGAGCTAGCTTAGAGAGCCGATGTTGTATGATCGGATCGAAAGTGCTGCTCGCTAGCCAAGCTGCAGCCGACGGAACCAGTGCAGGAACCGCACCCGGGCGGTTTTGGAATCCTGAACCACACTGAAGCGCAACGTCCGAGGCCATCCCCCGAAAGCCGTGGGGAGTAAAAATAACGGCCGCTGCCGTCCTCTTTGAGGATAAGAATCGCGATTCCAGCGCAGTTTGTAAAGCTCGTTCCACAACGACAAGTCAGGAAGTCGAAGTCACTGTGGAACAAGCTTTAGCTTGTTCGTTCTTACAACAGAATGTCCTTCACGACATTCCCAAACGCGTCCGTAAGCCGGAAGTCCCGCCCGGCGTACTTGTAAGTGAGCCTCTCGTGGTCGACGCCCAACTGGTGCAGGATAGTTGCGTGCAAATCGTGGATCGAAACCCGATTCACCGCCGCCTTGAACCCGAACTCGTCCGACTCGCCGTTGATCATGCCGGGCTTCACGCCGCTCGCCCGCCATGAAGATGGTAAAGCCGTAAGGATTATGGTCCCGCCCGTCTCCACTTTCCGAAACCGGTGTGGCGCCCGAAATCTCCTCCCCAGACGACCAGCGTTTCGTCGAGCTTGCCGCGCCGCTTCAAGTCGCGGATCAGCGCCGCCGAAGCCTGGTCCATATCGGGACACCGCTCGCGCAGGTTCTTCTCGATCTTCTTGTGATCGTCTCATGGCTGCCCCGGTCCGTAATGAACGGCGACGTAGCGCACACCGCTCTCCACCAGCCGGCGCGCCAGCAGGCAGCCGTTGGCGTAAGGCGTCGATCCGTACTCATCGCGAATCTTTTGCGGCTCTTTGTTCAGGTCGAGCGTGTCCATCGCCGCGAACTGCATCCGGAAAGCGGATTGCATGGAAGCGATGCGGCCTTCGAGGAACGCGTCAGCGCCGAAGTTCGCCCGGTGCTCGCGGTTGAGCGCTTGTGTTAAATCAAGTTGTGCCCTCTGCGCCTCAGTATTCAACTGCGAGTTGCGCAGGAACCGGATCATCTTATCCGGCGAGGTTTCGATTGTGTTTAACTGCGTTCCCTGGTACTGGGCAGGAAGAAATCCGGAGGTGACAAACCCGCCGAATCCGGGACTCAAGACCATGAACGCCGGCAGTTCCTTGTTCTCCGTCCCCAGGCCGTAAGAGATCCACGAACCCATGGTCGGCCGCGAAATCTGCATGCTGCCCTGATGGAACATGCTGCGCGCCTGCTCGTGATTCGGATTGGTGGTGAACATCGACCGAATGACGCAAAGGTCGTCGGCGACGGTGGCAAGCTGCGGCAACACTTCGCTGAACTCGATTCCGCTCTGCCCGTATTTCTTGAAGGTGAAAGTAGTCGGGAGCAATCCGGCCGTGGTGCGCTCGGTGCGCAGATCGACTGTCGATGGCCGCTGTCCGGCATATTTTGCCAACGCAGGCTTAGGATCGAGCAGATCGACTTGCGAGCGACCGCCGGTCATGAAAAGCAGGATGACGTGCTTGGCTTTTGGCGCAAAATGGGGAGCGGCGGGAGCGCCCGAGAGCAGCTCGGCAAGACCCAGCATGCCGAACCCACCACACATCGATTGAAGACAGGAACGCCGGGAAACTAACTTCGTCATGGCCAAAAGATAACCTCGTTGGTGGATAACAGCGCCTGCGCGAACTGCTCCAGGCTCGCCTTGCTCAGATAGCTCATTCCCAGATCGAGCTCCTTGCCGCTGGCCTCGCGTGAAAACACGCGGCGGTAAAGTGAACGAACTTTATCTGCCGGCGCAGTCTCGGTTCGACCGTCTTTGGCGAGAGCCGTAGCCTGGTCCTGAATGAACGCGCTGTTCATGACAAAGAGCGCCTGCAGCGGATTGATGGTCTGTGTGCGCATCGGAATGTGCGCCAGCGGCTGCTGAACGTCGTAGAGCCGGAGAACATCGCTGAATCCGCGCCGAGTCAGCTTGGCGTAGACCGTCCGGCGCTTTCCGGTTTCGACGTCTTCGGACACTCCATAAATCTTCGGGTCGAGATTCTCGGAAATCTTGAGGATAGAATCGCGATAGGCCTCGATGTCGACGCGCCGTGGATTCATCCGCCACAGCAGCTCGTTCGACTGGTCGCTCTGAACGCCTTCCGAACGAGGCTTGCTCGACTGCCGGTAAGTCGCCGACAGCATTATTTCACGGTGCAGCCACTTGAGCGACCAGCCGTGCGCGATGAATCGCGCCGCGAGATCCTCGAGCAATTCAGGGTGAGTCGGCTTGGCGCCCTGCGTTCCGAAATCACTCGGAGTGCTGACGATGTGTTTGTCGAAGTGCCAGCCCCACACGGACGTCGAACCCATCCGGTTTTGTAACCATCCCAAGCGCTTCCTTTGATATTCTGGATGGAGGCAAATTTACTTCCGAACGGGAGGAACTAACGATGAAAACTGCATATTTATCGGTCGTTCTCGCTGCTGGTTTCCTGTGTGTGGGAGCTTACGCTCAGGACAAACCTGCGGCGAAAAAGAAAGCGGGCGCTCCGGCTGGGATGGAAATGCCGAAACCGGCGCCGGAAATGAAGGTTCTGACCGAATTCGTCGGAACCTGGGCCACGGAAGAAACATTCGAAAAGAGTCCGGTGATGCCGGATGGCGGGAAGGCTACCGGAACAAATGTTACGACCCTGGGCCCCGGCGGCTTCTCGATCCTGATTAATCAGAACTCGAAGAGTGCAATGGGCGCTTTTCGAGGGCACGGCGTCGAAACCTGGGATCCGAACGAAAAGGTCTACAAGATGGTCTGGGTGGATTCCATGATGCCGGGCGTTGTCATGACGACCGGGCGCAAGGAAGGGGACAATCTGGTCTTCAAGGGCGACGCCATGATGATGGGGAAGAAAATGTCCATTAGAGATGTCATTTCCGACAAAACACCCACTTCGTTCACGCTGACTTCCTACGTGAACGACGGCTCGGGTGAAATGAAGTCGATGACCATCAAGTTCACCAAGAAGTAAGCTCCGCAAGCGATCGGCGGGTGAGCGGATACAAACAACCGCAAGCCCGCCCCCTCCTGATTGTGCTATTCTGTAACAGTATCAAAACGAGATAAAGAGAAGACAAGGAGCAGTACTCTAGAGATGGCACTGGCGACAGAACGCAAGCAGCAGATTATTTCCAGCAATCGGGCGCACAAGTCCGATACTGGCTCGCCAGAGGTGCAGATAGCAATCCTGACTGAGCGGATTTCCCAGCTCACCGAGCACTTCAAAACGCACCAGAAGGACCATGCATCCCGTAGAGGGCTGTTGATTATGGTCGCCAAGCGACGCCGGCTTTTGACCTACCTTAAAAACGTCAGTCCGGAAAGGTATCAGAGCCTGCTATTGAAGTTGGGTATCCGCCGCTAGAGTCTCCGCGCTGTCGGGAAGGCGATGGGTCCTCCTGGGCCTCGAAGTTTCCCGTACAAGTGAGACCGGTCCCGTTTGGGCCGGTAACGCCTCAAGTCAGATCCAGTCTCAACATTTTTATCGGCGGAATCGATATTCCGGCCGATGTTGGAGGACCTGAATGGTTCACACTTTCGAAGTAGATCTTAACGGCCGCAAAATAATCCTTGAAACAGGAAAAATGGCGAAGCAGGCGAACGGCGCAGTTGTCGTTCGTTCCGGCGACGCAGTGGTGCTGGTCACCGCTTGCGCAAACGAAGAACCTAAAGCGGGGGCGCAATTTTTTCCGCTCACCGTCGATTACAGAGAATACACTTACGCCGCGGGTAAAATTCCCGGCGGCTTTATCAAACGCGAAGGGCGCATGTCGGAGAAGGAGACACTTACTTCCCGATTGATCGATCGCCCGGTACGCCCGCTATTTCCCGAAGGATACGCCTGCGAGACGCAGATCATCGCCATGGTGGTGTCTGCCGATCCGGAGCAGGATCCCGATAAACTGGCGATCATCGGCGCGGGCGCTGCGCTGGCGATTTCCGACATTCCGTTCGAGCACGTGCTCGGAGCGGTGCGGGTGGGGCTGGTAAACGGCGTCCTCATCGCAAATCCGACATACTCGGAATCGCGCGAATCGTCGCTGAATATCGTGGTTGCCGGCACTGAGGGCGGCATCGTGATGGTGGAGGCCGGCGCGTCGCAGGTTTCCGAGGAGCAAGTCCTCGCTGCGATCGAGTTCGGTCATGAATGCTGCCGCAAGATTGCCGGGGCGATCAAGAAAATGGTCGCCGCCTGCGGCAAGACGAAGCGCATCTACACACCGCCTCCGGTAAATCAGGAGCTGTACAACCTGATTGCCGGTCAAGCCAAGGCCGATCTCAAAGACGCGCTCAACACCCAGAAATATCCCAAGCTCGAGAGCTACGCCAAGGTGGCGGAAGTCAAGAAGCGGACCACCGAGGCCCTGCCGGAAGAGCAGCGCGCCGAGGCAGGGAAGATTTTCAATGCGCTCAAGGAGCAGATCTTCCGGGAAGAGATGCTGAACGAGCGGCGCCGTCCGGATGGCCGCGCGTTCGACGAGATCCGCGCGATTTCGATCGAAACGGGGCTGCTTCCGAGAACGCACGGATCGGCTTTATTCACTCGTGGCGAAACGCAGGCGCTGGTCACCGTCACGCTGGGTACCAAGGACGACGAACAGCGAATCGAACTGTTGGAGCCGGGCGAATCGCCGTCCAAGCGTTTCATGCTGCACTACAACTTCCCGCCGTTCAGCGTCGGCGAGGTTGGATTCATGCGCGGAGCGGGACGCCGGGAGATCGGACACGGTGCGCTGGCGGAGCGGTCGATCCAGAGAGTGCTGCCGGATGAAACCAAGTTCCCTTACACGGCGCGGGTTGTTAGCGACATTCTGGAGTCGAATGGATCTAGCTCGATGGCCAGCATCTGCGGCGCGACTCTGGCGCTGATGGATGCGGGTGTTCCGATTGCTGCGCCGGTCAGCGGTGTCGCGATGGGGCTGGTGAAGGAGGGCGATAAGTACGCCATTCTGACCGACATCGCCGGAGCTGAGGATCACTACGGCGACATGGATTTCAAAGTCGCCGGCACGCGCCAGGGAATCACCGGGATGCAGATGGACATCAAGGTGCCCAACATCACTACGGGCATCATGAAGGAGGCGATGGAGCAAGCTAAACGCGGCCGCCTCTATATTCTCGATAAGATGCAGGAAGCGATCGCCGAACCGCGTGCGGAGATGTCGCAGTACGCGCCGCGTATTTACACGGTGACGATCCCGCAGGACAAGATCCGCGAGGTGATTGGACCGGGCGGCAAAGTCATTCGCGGCATCATCGAACAGACCGGCGTCAAGATCGATGTATCGGACGACGGCACGGTGCATGTCGCTTCAGCCGACGAGCCGTCGGCACGGAAAGCACTGCAGATCATCGCCGATATTACGGCTACGGCCGAGATCGGAAAGACGTATCTGGGCAAAGTGGTCCGGCTGGTTGATTTCGGCGCATTCGTCGAAATCTTCCCCGGCACCGACGGCCTGCTGCACATCAGCGAGATCGCCGAAACGCGCATCAAAGAGGTGCGGGACGAGCTGAAAGAAGGCGACCAGATTCTGGTCAAAGTCCTGGC
>Ga0075421_100007101_pt1 | contig 13685 bp, 10 predicted proteins | sample SoiMetdeltSBSDD5_FD_75292 | JGI IMG/M metagenome (GOLD analysis project Ga0075421, IMG submission 75292) | Bulk soil microbial communities from a Populus tree surrounding site in Tennessee, USA - Soil MetaG P. deltoides SBSDD5 | ecosystem: Environmental > Terrestrial > Soil > Tree plantation...
GTCTACTGGCTCACGGCGCGAGGGTGGCAGCTTCGATACAGGCTGCCGGACCTGGCGCGTGGAGGTGAAATCGATCCGACGATTCTGAGGCTGGAGGGAGGGCTGGAATCGAAATTTCTCCGCGGCGCCGCGGCCGTATTTCTGCTGGCGCTGGCGCTGCGATTCTTTCTCGGGCGCTACGAGATGGTGTGGAACGACCACGGCTTCATGACCGGAGTCGATTATGTGGACGAAAAGATCGCGTTGCCGCTGCAGTGGGTGACGATTGGCGCGTGCACGATCGCCGCAGGACTGGTCTGGATGGGCCGGTTTCTGTGGGCTGGACTCCTGCCGGTGGCGCTGGCGATTCAATTCATCGTCCCGGCGCTGGTGTCGTCCCTCTATGTGAAACCGAACGAGATTTCGCTGGAGCGGCCGTATGTGGAGCGGCATATTCGCGCTACCCGCAGCGCTTATGGCTTGGAAAAGCGGATCAAGGAGGTCGAATTCCGCGCACGGCCCCAGGCGCGTGTCGACGTAAACAAACACAAAAACCTCCTGGATAACGTGCGGCTATGGGATTGGCGCGCGTTTCACGACACGATCTCGCAGATCCAGGCGCTGCGGCCTTATTACACCTTCTTCGACAGCGACGTGGATCGGTACACGATCGACGGCCAGTACAGGCAGGTGCTGCTAGCTCCGCGCGAGCTCGATATTCGCCGGCTGCCCGACGCCTCGACGCGCTGGATCAATCCGCATTTTATTTATACGCATGGATATGGGATGGTGCTGGCCGAGGTGAGCAAGCTCACGTCGGATGGGTTGCCGGTCCTTTTGATCGAAAATGCGCCGCCCGACGTCAAGACGAAGAGCCTCAAGCTTACCCGTCCGGAAATTTATTACGGCGAAGTGACGCACGAGCCGGTATTCGTCCGTACGGCCGAAAAGGAATTCAACTATCCTTCCGGCGCCGACAACGTGCAGAACACTTATGACGGCAAGGGAGGGTTTCCAATCGCCTCATATCCCATCCGGCTAGCGGCGGCCATTCGTGAAGCGGATCCCAATATCCTGCTCACCGGTTACCTCACCGGCGAGAGCCGCATGATGATCCGACGGTCGGTGCGCGGGCGCTTGCAGGCGTTGGCCGATTTCATCCGCTGGGAAACAGACCCATACCTGGTCATTACGACCGAAGGTCGGTTGATGTGGATTGTGGACGGATTCACTACCTCCAACGGACATCCATATTCTCAGCGACTACAGATGGAAGGCGTCGGCGCGATCAACTACATTCGCAACGCGGTGAAGGCGACCGTTGACGCCTATGACGGGACAGTCCATCTTTACGTCTTCGACGAAAGCGACCCGATTATCCGGGCGTGGCAGAAGCTGTTTCCGAGACTGTTCGAGCCGGCTTCGGCAATGCCCGCTGACCTGCGTGCTCACGCACGATACTCGGAGACGTATTTCCGTGTGCAGGCGGAGATTTATCGTACTTTCCATATGCTCGATCCGCAAGCTTTCTATAACAAAGAAGACGTTTGGGATCTGGCGCGATACGCCGGCGGGCAGGCCGGAGCGCCGCAGCCGGTCAGCCCAACCTATGTAATGGCCAGCGTTCCCGGATCGGATAAGCTGGAATTTCTGCTGATGACCGCATTCACGCCCCGATCCAGAGATACTCTTATCGGCGTGATGCTGGCGCGATGTGACGGAGAGTATCTCGGTGAGATACAGGTGCTGCAACTGTCGAAACAGGAGTCGATCTTCGGACCCATGCAGATCGCCGCGCGGATCAATCAAGACCAGAACATTGCCAAGGATTTGTCGCTATGGAATCAGCAGGGCTCGCAGGTGCTGCGAGGGCAAACGCTGGTGCTTCCCATCGAAGACTCGTTCCTGTACGTCGAGCCGATTTACATACAGGCAACCGAAGCGCGCATGCCGCAACTGACGAAAGTAGTGCTGGCGGAAGGGAACTCGCTGATCTACGCCGATACCTACGAGAAGGCTTTGGCGCAGTTGAGCGGGAACGCGAGGGCGGCGGCGCAAACGGCGCTGGCTGAGACCTCGCCACCTGCCGGATCCACTTCGGCTCCACCGCCACCGGCAGCGGGGTCCGATTCGCGGCTCGAAAGTATCCGGACGCATTTGCGCCGCTATCGGGAATTTGCGGGTCAGGGGAAATGGGCTGAAGCAGGAAAAGAACTGGAAGCGATCGAAGCAGAAGCTCGTCGCTGACCTCAACTGGTGGCGGCGCGCAGACTCGAACTGCGGACCTACGGATTATGAGACCGTCGCTCTAACCGGCTGAGCTACGCCGCCTCCTGATTTCTTTTAGTTTATCAGGGCTTGACTGCTATTGCGATGATCGAAGTGGGAGGCCACGGCAAATAGGAATCGAGCCACTTCCATAGCCACACAAAACTGTCGAACACTTTCATCTGACCGGACCCCAGCGTTTTTCGCTTGAGAATTCGTCCACTGACGTACCATGGCGGCCGGGAGATGCGGTTGAAATCGAGGATCCGCTCCACGCGGAAGCCTGCGCGCTCGAGCTTGCCCCTCAACTCGGCGTGGGAGTAGCGGCGATAGTGGCCGAGGGCAACGTCCAGCGTGCCGAATATCTCCTGGCCATGGGGGACAAGAATAATGGCGCGTCCTCCGGGCCGCAAGACGGAGTGGATATTCTGCAGTCCCATCATGTCGTCCTCGATGTGCTCGAGCACATTGAGGCACACGACCGAATCCATGCAGCCGGGGAATTCGGCGAAGTCGGCGGGCCGCTCCAGGTTGCAGGAGCGCAGGAGCAGGTTCGGACGATGCTGGAAGCGCGTGGCCAGGCGGGCAAGGTGCTCGGAGTCGATATCGGTCGCGACGTAGCATTTACGGCGTGGAAGCAGAGCCCGGGTCAGATTGCCGATCCCGGAGCCGATCTCGAGCACGCGCTCCCCCACGTAAGGCCGGATCGTGTCCGCCATCCAGCGATTGAAGCGCGGCGCGCCGGAGAGAGCGTGCAATGTCTCGGCGCCTTCATCCTTGTAGATGTCCTTGGTGCGGGCATACCGGAAAATAATCCATACTGCCTCAATTGCGTCCCAAAAACCGATCTTCTTGCCTTCTTCGTAAGTACGGCCGTGGTAGCTGATCGGGGTCTCGTAAATTCTCACCTGGCGCTTGGCGAGCTTGAGGGTCAACTCGGGCTCGATGCCGAATCGCTGGCTGCGGATGGGAATGCTCTTCAGCAGCGATGTGCGGAAGGCTTTGTATCCGGTCTCCATGTCGGTCAGGTTGAGGTCCGCGAAGAGATTGGCAAGCTCGGTCAGAACGCGATTGGCGACCGAGTGCCAAAAGTAAAGCACGCGTCGCTCCCCGACGATCATGAATCGCGATCCGTAGACAACGTCGGCTTTGCCTTCGAGGAGAGGCTTGATGAGGTGAATATACTCGCGCGGATCGTACTCGAGGTCGGCGTCCTGGATGATGCAGAAGTCACTCTGGGCGTGCTCGACAGCGGTGCGGATGGCCGCGCCTTTCCCCTGATTCTGCTGGTGGCGGATGACGCGAATGACGCCGGGGTGGGCGCGGGCGACCTCCTCGGCGATCTCGGCCGATCCGTCGGTCGAGCCGTCGTCAACGACAATGATTTCGCGATCGATGTTTTCGGGAAGAGCGGCGTTGAGAACGCGATCGAGAATCGGTCCGATAAACTCTTCTTCGTTGTAGAGAGGGACCAGAATCGAGAGTCGCGCCATGAGTTGGTGCAGATAGTTATGATAGCGAGAATTCTCTTGTCGCTTCGACGACGGCGTTGAGTTGGTCCTGCGTCAGCTCGGGATAAATGGGGATGCTGACGCATTCTGCGGCAAGCCGCTCCGCTAGCGGCAGACGTATTGAGCCGAGCGGAAAGAAGCACTCCTGCGCGTGCAGTGGAAGCGGATAGTAAATCTCGCTGCCGATATCGCGCGAGCCAAGAAACTCACGGAAGCCCTCGCGACGGGTCGGAACTCGCAGTGTGTACTGATTCCAGATGTGGCGGTTGTACGGGTGGGCTTCGGGGAGCCGGAGACCCTCGATGCCGGTCAACTGCGATGTGTAGTATCGGGCGTTGCTCTCCCGGCGTCGTGAGTAGCTCTCCAAGTGTTCGAGCTTCACGGAGAGCAACGCGGCTTGGATCGGATCAAGGCGGAAATTGCCTCCCACTTTTTTGTGAAAATATCTTTCTTCCGCCCCATGATTGCGAAGTAGCCGTGCTTTACTCGCGAATTCCGCGTCATTGGTGACGAGCATCCCCGCATCGCCGAAAGCGCCCAGGTTCTTCGACGGATAAAAGCTGAAGGTTCCGCAAACCCCGATCGATCCGGCGGCGCGGCCTTTGTAACAGGCCCCCAGTGCTTGGGCGGCATCCTCGATCACGGCCAGCTTATGATCGCTTGCGAGGGACATGACAGCATCCATGTCGGCGCACTGACCGAATAGATGGACCGGGATGATGGCCTTGGTCCTGTCAGTAACCCGGCGCCGTGCGTCGGCCACGTCGATGTTGAAGCAGACCGGGCAGGAATCCGCGAACACCGGAGTCGCTCCAACGCGGGCGACGCATCCGCCCGTGGCAAAGAATGTGAAAGACGGGCAGATGACTTCGTCGCCAGGGCCGATATCGAGGGCCATCAATGCGAGGAGAATCGCATCCGTCCCGGACGATACGCCGATCGCGTGGGATACTCCCAGCAGCAACGCAACGGCTTGCTCGAAGCTTTCTACTTCAGGTCCACCAATGAAGCGGCCCGACTTCAGCACACGGCCGAAAGCCTCTGTCAGGCGAGGCTCAAGCTCAGCGTTCTGCTTCTGCAAATCCAACAGTGGAACTTTCACGGGCAACTGCCATCTTAGCAGCCAGTGTAGGACATCCCTGCCCATAACGTGGCGCACGCACTCATGCGTGCCGCGTCGAGACTCTTCTCGACGCATGCACTGGATGAGGCAGTTGGCGACGATGCGTAATCATCTGCTGATAGAGTTCGTTTTGCCCGGATCAATTCTCAAACCGCAGACCGTAATCAGCGTCGAGAAAGTCTCGACGCGGCACGCACGAGTGCGTGAGCCACGTTACGTTAGCGCTTACCCGGTTGTCGTTTTTAGCATTCAGGGGATCAGACAGCTTGCGCGGCGGCGGGACGCGGAGTTCGCTTATGGTGAGGTCTGGTTCCAGGGACGGGACGGCTGGCGACGTGGGTCAAAATATCCTCTTCCGTAAGTGAGCGTTCCACCGCACGGACGCCGGCGCCCTCGAGTCCCACAGTAAGCAGCCGCAAACAAAGCGAGGGCCCTTCCTGGATGGCAACCCGATATTTCGTAAACAGCGCGATGTCGGTGTTGACCGCAAAAACCTCCGTTTGCTCACCGAGCGAGGTTCGCTCGAATCGGTACGTCCGGATCGTTCTGGTCTGCTCGAATCCGACGTAGCGAAGCATGCTTTCCTTGCGCTTACCCTCAGCCACGGGACTGTGGCTGGGGCGTTGCACGCAAATGTTCACGGCCTTGGTACCCTGGCCGTTCTCGATTTCAAAGGTCACCAGCTGACCGATGCAGAGGTAGTTGACGTCATACGCCAGCACAGCGCGTGAGTCGAATTGAAGCTTCGCCCCGTTCTCGGCTTCGATAAAACCTGAGGAGCGTCCGGAACTTAAGTTTTTAATCCTGCCAGTCATGATCTCTCCTTGCGTCGAAAATCACGGCGCCATTTGATGGCAGGCTATTGGCGGCAGATTGTGATCTCTGCGACTTCAGGCGGGACAATCAAATGCAACTGAAGTATAGCAGGTTTACGTAATTTCTGCTGCATTTTTACGGCCTTTGCGCGATTGATGCCGCTGGCGTACAGTAGTGTCTTGTCGCCAAAGAACAGCATCGTCCCCGGACGCGCCGAAGATCTCGCCTCGGCGCTGGCAGCAGCCGCATCTGCTAGGCAGACCATTACACTCGGCGGTCGGTTCTCGAAGAACAGGATGGCGGGCCCGATCGGCCCTTCTGACGTGACCATCTCGACAGTAAACCTCAATCGCCTGCTCAGCTACGAGCCGAATGATCTGACGGTGAGCGTAGAAGCCGGCATGCAGTATTCCGAGCTGAGCCGTGTGCTGGCGGCGAATCGGCAGATGGTTCCGCTCGATCCCCCCTTCGCGGAGCAATCGACTGTGGGGGGCGTCGTGGCTACCAATTCCAGCGGACCTCGCCGGCGGCTATATGGCACAGCGCGCGATCTGGTGATCGGGATGACGTTTGCCACGCTGGAAGGCAAGCTCGTGAAAACCGGCGGAATGGTGGTCAAGAATGTCGCCGGGCTCGATATGGGTAAGCTCATGATCGGCTCTTTTGGGACGCTGGCGGCGATTGCCGTAGTGAATTTCAAGGTGCTGCCGATGCCGCAGGTGGATCGGCTGTTTCTGCTGTCGTTCGATGCGATTGAACAAGCGATCGCGGCGCGTGACCAGATTTTGAAAAGCACTTTGCAGCCGGCCTCGATCGATCTGTTCAATCGCATCGCCTCGAAGAGGGTCGGATGGCACGGGTGCGTGTTGGCGGTGCGAGCAGCCGGCAACGCCGCTGTCGTAGACCGGTATCAAAAAGAACTGGCCGCGCTGGGGAGCCTGGAAATTGGCGATGCCGGCGTTCAATCGTGCATACAGGAGTTCACGCCGCGATTCCTCGCCTCCCATGAGAATGGAGCGGTGGTGCGAATTTCTTTTACGCTGTCCCAACTGGGAGAGGTCCTGCGCACGGTGAACGCGCCGATCCTGGCGCGAGCGGGAACGGGAGTCTGCTACGCCTATTTCGAAGACGCCACTGCGGCCGCCGAAGTGGCTGGCCGGACACGGAACGCTATAATAGATTTTGCCCCAGAATCCCAGAAACCCAAGCTAAAATTGTGGCCTGCGCCGGGACCGGATTTTGAACTCATGAAACGGATCAAGCAGATGTTCGATCCGGAGCATCTTTTAAACCGTGGAAGACTCTATAGTCAGCTTTGATAAACCGCAGCAGGCCGACCTCGATAAGTGTGTCCACTGCGGACTTTGCCTGAACGCCTGCCCCACCTATCGAGAGTTGGGAGTGGAGATGGATTCGCCGCGGGGGCGCATCTATCAGATGGCGCAGGTGGCGGCCGGCGCCCCGATCACTCCATCCTACGTCGAGCACATCGAGTTGTGCCTGGCGTGCCGCGCTTGCGAGACTGCCTGCCCGTCCGGCGTGCAGTACGGCAAGCTTGTCGAGGCAGCGCGATCGGAAATCGAGACGGGCGCAAAACGCCCGCTGATGACGAGGCTCCTGCGGAAATTTGTGTTCCGCCATCTGCTGCAATCTCCGGCGTTGCTCAAGACGGCGGGCGCGGCGCTGTATCTCTACGAGGCCAGCGGATTGCAGGCTGTCCTCCGTGGGTCCGGCCTGCTACGCTTGCTTGGGAAATGGGGCGACCTGGAAAGCCTGACGCCGCGCGCCGAATCGCCTTTCTTTTTTTCGCAGATCGGAAAGACGTTTCCGGCCGAAGGCGAGCAGCGCTACCGGGTAGCTTTCATGGCCGGCTGCGTCGCCAACGTCTCGTTCGCCAGATTGAACGAGGCCACGGTGAGCGTGCTGCAAAAGAACGGCTGCGAAGTGGTCGTGCCGGCTGCGCAGGGGTGCTGCGGCGCGCTACATATGCATTCGGGATTGCGCGATGACGCTCGCAAATTAGCAAGGCAGAACATCGATGCGGTGATCGATTCCAAGTTCGACGCCATCATCACCAACGCGGCCGGGTGCGGATCGACGCTCAAAGAGTACGATGAGCTGCTGGAGCACGACCCGGAATACGCGTCGAAAGCGCGTGAGTTCTCCGGTCGCATGAAAGACGTCAACGAGTTTCTGGCGTCGATCGAGCTGAACACGAACATGGGTGAGATGCCTATTACCGTTACCTACCAGGACTCCTGCCACCTGGCGCATGGGCAGCGCGTGCGCACGCAGCCGCGCAAGCTGCTGGCCGCCGTGCCGGGCCTGCGGTTCCGCGAGATGCCGATGGCGGATCTGTGCTGCGGTAGCGCCGGAATCTACAACGTCGTCCAGAACGAGATGGCGATGTCAGTATTGAAGTCTAAAATGGATCACGTGAATAGCACCGGCGCCGAGGTGATTGCCACCGCGAATCCTGGCTGTATGCTGCAGCTTCAGGCCGGCGCGAGACTGCATGGCAAAGGTCAGAGAGTGGCGCACGTGGTCGAGATCCTGGACGAAGCCTATCGGAAGCTCGAGCCTTCGAAATAGATGCGCTGCCCAAATTGTGGCGCGGCGATGCGTCTCGAGGAAGACAAGGAAAACCTCCATTGCCTCTACTGCGGCGCCGTCCACTACCCGGACCCGAACGATCGGGGCATCCGCGTTCTGGACGAGCCGGCAGGGCTTGAGTGTAGCCTCTGCTCGGTTACGTTAGTTCATGCGACGATCGCGGGACAAAGGATCCTCTATTGTTCGCAGTGCCGAGGATTGCTCGTCAGGATGGACATTTTCGGCCCGCTGATTCAGGCGCTGCGGGCGCATAGCAATATTCCGGTCGAAACACTGCGGCCACCCAATTGGGAGGATTTGCATCGGAAGATGGACTGTGTGCGATGCGGAAAACGGATGTCCACGCATTTGTACGGCGGTCCGGGCAACATCATCATCGACAACTGCGTGCCGTGCAATTTGAACTGGCTCGATGATGGGGAACTCCAGCGAGTCCTGGGCGCGCCCTGACCGGCCACAAAGATCAGCGCAGCCCCTCGGCGGTATACAGATCCGATGCTTTCACGCGGAAATTGTAAGCATAGGCCGAGCCGTCCGGTATGATGCGAAGATTGAACACCTCGTCGACCGGCTGCATCGGGCGAATCTCCATCCAGGGAGTCCTTTGGCCGCTGACGATGTCCAAGGTGGACACGGGAAGCGTCTTGTTGCTGTCTCGATGGACGGCAATGAATATCGACCTGTTGTCCGCGCGCCAACCGATCACGGCATCGTGAGGAGAAAGCCCCTTAACCTCCCTTGGTTGGCCGCCAGCCACGGAGTAGGCAAACCAACCGCCCTGCGGTCCCCGGCTCAGGACCCACTGGCGGTCCGGAGACAGATAGAGGTCGGCATCGGGAATGCCTTCCGGGCAGACCTCCCGCAGGGTATCGTGGGCAGCGTCCCAAGCGAAGCACTGCCAGCGTTTGCCGGAGAGTGCGCCGGTCACCAGGTAGAGCCGGTCGCCCGGCAGCCATCCGAGTACGACACCGCCTTGTCCAAGCTTGGAAATCTTGACCGCATACTCCTCGCCTGCGCCAGTGGGAAATAGCAGAAACTGCCGCGCGACATTCTCTCTCGACGCGTAACCCGAGATCCACTTTCCATCCGGCGACAGGGCGAGCGCCTTGCCGTCTCCCACACGAATCGGAGGGGATCCATCGGTCTTCCGGAGATATACGCTACCCATTGGTCCAGCGCTCTCGCCAACGATGGTAGTGACGATTGTCTGGCCGTCGTCGGAAATCCCAACGAGATTGCTCGCATCGAGACACGAGAGATCGCGTTCCATTTTGTCGCCGGGCCCTTTGCCGAGGATACCTACTCGTCTGCTATCGGTGCGGAGCAGCACGCGTCCATCGCGCGCAATGTCGTAGAGGGTGACATGGCTGGGTACTCGAGTCACGACACGCCGCCGTCCTTTGAGATCGATCGCGTAGATTGTGCCCCACTCCGTCAGATCAAATGAGCGAAACCAGATCTCGTGGCCGTCGGGGGACCAGTTGAGCAGCGGGTCCACCACTTCAGAAGTCTGACCCGTAACAGCGCCCAGGAACTGCTGCTTGCCTGCGCTATCGATGATCCCGACACTGACGCTAGTGCCCTTGTAATAGCTGGCGTACGCCACGCGAGAACCATCGGGCGACACGCGAATGGCGAGCAACGGCCACTCCAGATTGTCCGCCAGAACTTTCCCAATCGGATATTCCAGGCGGAACTTGCCGTTCACGGAACGCAGCACTGCCAGAGATGAACCGTCGGGCGACCAGTCGGCCCATCTCACGCCTTCGAGCATGGGCCGCATCTGCCCCCCAAGGATCGATCCTCGTGACAACGTGCCCGTTCCATCCTGCCCGAATGGCCCGGTCAATAGAGCCAATTCGTCTTTGGAGGAAAGAGCCGTCATCATGGCTCCCTCCGGCAGCCCCAGGTCGCGCGATTCCGGATTGCCGGGAGTCGCCATAAAGACGCGGAAGGGGTTGCCATCCCAGCTGGCGAGGTAGACGACGCTGCGGCCGTCTGCAGTAAACCGGGCGTTCGACACCAGTCCTCGGCGGAAAGTGATCCGCTGAAACTGCGGCGGATCGTGGTTGATCGTGCGGCCGCGCACGACGAAGCCGGCAGCGAAAAGGAGAACGGCTCCGAGGGTCGCTGCGACGGGCCAGAGCCAGCCACTGCGCCGCTTAGCCGGCGATTTCAGCGCTTGCTGTGTTCCTGACGCGCCGGTGAGCGCGACCGTCTGTAGCGCGAACGCCAAGTCGGCCGCCGACTGAAAGCGCAGATCCGGGCGCTTCTCCAGGCATCGGTGGACAACCGTGACAACCGCCGGAGGCAACGCCGGTGATTCAGTGTCGAGCGGTGGCGTATCCTGATGCAGAATCGCATTCATCGTTTCCACCGAAGACGCGGCTTGGAAAGCGCGCTTGCCCGTCAGCATCTCAAAGAGCACGACGCCGAAGCTGAAGATGTCGGAACGATGATCCGCATCCTCGCCGCGTACTTGCTCGGGTGACATATACCCGACGGTTCCCATCACCGTTCCAGCGTGGGTCAACGGCAGGGTGGCTGTCACATCCGCATTTCGAATGGCCGACTGTTTTGCAAGCCCGAAGTCCAGCACCTTCACACGGCCACCGGGCGTAACCATGATGTTTTCAGGCTTCAAGTCGCGGTGAACAATGCCGGCATGATGAGCCGCAGCGAGCGCCTCGGCAATCTGCGCCGCCATCTCCATCAGCCTTCGCAGTGGAGGCCGATTCCCATAGATGATGGCGCGTAGCGACTCGCCTTCGACCAGCTCGGAAACGATGTAGGCCCTGCCCTCGTGCTGCCCTGCCTCGTATACAGCCACGATGTTCGGATGGTTCAACGCAGCCAGTGCCCGAGCCTCCTGCTCGAACCGCGCGCGCCGGCCCGGATCGGTGGATACGTCGGCTGAAAGGATCTTTACGGCTACGGTGCGATTCAATTGCTCGTCACGCGCCCGCCACACCTCTCCCATTCCCCCTTCACCTAGTTTGTCCAGGATCAGGTATTTACCGAGGCGCATTCCCTTCATGGTTGAACTGTAGCAAAACAGTAGTGAAACGCTGAAGTCTTCTCGCTCGGAGGGAATTTTGCAAGACTCTGAAACCACTTGTATTCATGCGCAAATACTCGGTGGTTTTACCTAGACCCCAGATTACCGGAAACTACGGAAAGCTAAGATTCCGTAGTACTTCAGTAACCTTTATTATCTTTAGGTTACGTGTTAAAGTTCGTTTTGTACGACTAATAAGTCAACTGTGCGGTGTTGACTGAAACGGGGTCATAGTGGCTGACAGAGCTCAGAGCAATAAAAACATTTCTCGCATTCCCCGCCGACGGGACGAAGGATTCGTCTTGTTGGCGATGGGTGTGTCTGTGGCGGTCCTCCTGGGAATGGTCGGACTGGCCGTGGATCTGGGCCGTACCTTCATTGCAAGGAATGAAGCCCAGGCGTTCACGGATGCGGCTGCACTGGCGGCAGCGTCTAAACTCAATGGCACGGCTGCAGGCGTCACAGCGGCGCAGGCGCAAGTAACCAACAGCGTCAACAAATGGAACTTCGCCACTCAATCGTTCAGCTCGGTGACAACCGAGTTCAGCGTCGATAAGGTGACATGGACCAACGCCGGCGCCTCGCCGAGCAATGTGAAGTGGGTGCGAGTGATTGCGCCAAGTAACTCCGTGACGATGACTGCCCTACGCGGCTTAAACGCCCTACACCCAGGCGCGATACCGAATTCGATCGCCGTAGCGGCGCGTTCGATTGCCGGAGTGACGCTCGCCACAAGCTTTGGCCAGGGAGTCTTTCCGTTCGCGCCGATTGCCCACAGTCCGACAGGTCCAAACTTCGGATACGAAAAGGGTGACGAACTGACTCTGCTCTGGCCTGCCGGTACGTTGGATAACGGCCACGCACAAAAGAGGGAGAATCTGTGCGAGTCCGACCAAACCGACGAGGCGCTGGCGGCGGTACAGGCTGGCTCACATGCGGAGCGTGGGTACATCATGGAAACCAGCGCGGCCTCGCTTTCAGCTGCAATTGAAGACGACCACATGGATTACACGGTGGCTTTGGGTCAAGTGGTGGACCGGACTCCTGGTGTCAAAACCTCGGTTGTGTACGGGAGCCTGAACGAGCGGTCCGACCAGGACTCGATGCCAAACGAGACTGATTACGAAGACTACATTGCAAACCACGATGCGTCGCCGCTGCGGCGACTCGTTATCGTTCCGATTGTCGACCAGGCCGCCGCGCCCTCGACTGTGGTGGGTTTCGTCTATGTGTTCCTTCCGCCAAACCAGCCTCACAATCCAAATAAGTCCAAGTGCGCAATGTACATCGGTCCGGCGGATGCTCCTGCGGGCAATCTCGCTAACGGGGCAAACACCATAAGGTTAGTCGAATGAGACCGCGCGCCCGGAGCTCCAAGCGCGGAAGCGCTATCATCGAGTTTGCGCTGTCGGCGGCAGTCCTGGTTCCCTGCCTCGCTGGGACATTTCAGTTTGGCTATGGAATGTATTCTTATAATCGCCTGCAGGGCGCCGTCAACGAGGGCGCACGGTACGCGGCCCTTCGAACCTATCGTAGCGCTAATGGCGCTACCGACACCAACAAAGTAAAGCTGGCAATTAAGAACGTAGTTGTTTATGCCACGCCGTCGCCCAGTGACGGCGCCACCCCGACGATTGCGGGTCTTAGCACTGGGAATGTGAACGTCACCTACGACGCCGCGGTGCCATCGACAGTCAAAGTGAATATTTCCAGTTTCACTGTCAACACGCTCTTCGCGTCGTATACATTCACCAATAAGCCTGCTGCTACATATCCTTTCTTAGGTCGTTATGCTCCTTCAGAATCAGAACCGTAACCCGATCGGCCCGGGACGAAAAGGCCGCAGGGGCCAAGCGCTGGTGGAATCCGCGCTTGTCGTGCTTGTTTTCCTGGCTTGCCTGATTGGCGCGCTGGATTTCGGACAGCTCCTTTTCACACATCAGATGATGGTGGATCGGGTGCGCGCGGGAGTGCGTTGGGGTGTGGTGAACGCATGGGACGGCACCGGCAATCAGATCGCCAACATGGTTCTCTACAACAACACGACCGCCGGGTCGAACCCATTTCTCGGCATGAATCGCGATAATGTCAGCGTCGTCCGCACGGCGGGCACCGTTGACAACCCTAACGACGAGCGAATTACGGTCTCGATCGTCAACTATAATTTCACGTTCCTATCGCCCTGGATCGCCCACACCTATACCGGCAATAATGTAGCGGTCGAGACCGGGGTGATGCTCTATAAGCCTTAGCCATCCCGCAATCACAGCGAACTAAAAAAGCCGCGCCCCTTACCGGAGCGCGGCTTTGTAGTGTT
>Ga0075421_100007102_pt1 | contig 13685 bp, 12 predicted proteins | sample SoiMetdeltSBSDD5_FD_75292 | JGI IMG/M metagenome (GOLD analysis project Ga0075421, IMG submission 75292) | Bulk soil microbial communities from a Populus tree surrounding site in Tennessee, USA - Soil MetaG P. deltoides SBSDD5 | ecosystem: Environmental > Terrestrial > Soil > Tree plantation...
GCCGAGGGTGGCACGCCGGAGCTGTATTTCACCGACCCTGACGGGCTCGCGATTCAGATCCAGGACGTGAAGTACTGCGGCGGCGGCGGATTCCTCGGAGAACTCTGTCCGCCGTTACCTCCGGCGTGACGTAGTGTCCGGCTTTCAGCCGGACGCCTCGCCAACCAGCTCGATTGGATGAACCGTGCGATGGATCGCACCGGAGCACGAATCATGAAGCCGCGTATCGCCGTTCTGACCATTGGGGTCGACGATCTCGAGCGCTCGGTGAAGTTCTACCGCGATGGGCTCGGTCTCCAGACGCCAGGCATCATCGGACAGGAGTACGAGCACGGTGCGGTCGCCTTCTTCGATCTCGAGGGAGGCCTGAAGCTGGCGCTGTGGGCGCGCGACAATCTCGCGCACGATTCGACCCTCGCCACAACTCCGCCAAGCGCGACCGAGTTCTCGCTGGGCCACAACGTTCGTACGAAAGAAGACGTGGACGCGGTGATGGCGCAAGCCAAAGCGGCGGGAGCACGGATCGTGAAGCCGGCCGCCGACACGTTCTGGGGCGGCTACGGCGGGTACTTCCAGGATCCCGACGGGCACCTCTGGGAAGTCGTTTGGAATCCGCAGCTTCTTCCGAACGACTGATGATGGCCGATACCGAGCGCTAGCTCGGGCTGAAGCTGGCAATCGAACGCGCGCCAATCGAGATGCTGGTCGTCGAGTCGGCCGAGCCGCCCACCCCGAACTGAGCGGCCTCAGGCTTTCGGCTCTGGGCTCCAGGCTTTTGGCTTATCCTCTTCAGCAATCCCGCCTTCGCGCGTCAGCGCTTCGGCGGGCAAGCTGCTGGAGGGGTTATGCGCTCGATCCTCGCCCTGTGTGCTCTCCTGCTTGCTCCGGGATTCGCGTTCTCACAAGAGCCTCCTTCGGCGCCGCCAGTTGACTGGGGGCCGATGAGCATCAACCTCGAGGACGTGCCGTATCCGCATCCGGTCCACTACCTGTCCTTCAACCTCGAAGGCCACGACGTACGCATGGCGTACATGGATGTGGCGCCGAGCGGAACGCCGAACGGTAAGAGCGTCGTGCTGCTGCACGGCATGAACTTCTTCGGCGAAGCATGGACCGAGACCATTGCGATCCTGAGCAAGGAAGGCTACCGGGTGATCGTGCCCGACCAGATCGGATTTGGACGATCATCGAAGCCGATCCTGCATTACTCGATCAGCACTCATGCCTCGAACACCAAGCGGTTGATCGATTCGCTTGGCATCAAGGTGACCGACATCGTCACACACTCGATGGGCGGGATGGTGGCCAGCCGCTTTGCTTCTTCGTATCCGGACGCCGTCGGCACTCTGGCGATGATCAACCAGATCGGCCTGACCGACGCGCGGAGCGGCCGCCCCTGGCGCGATACATCGGAGGTGTACAAGGCATCGCTGGCTCGCGACTACGCCGAGATCGTGAAAGGCATGCGCGCGTACTACGTGAACTGGAAGCCTGAGTACATGAAGTACGTGAAGATTCACTACGGGTGGACAAAGAGCGGCGACTGGCCGCACATGGCAATGGTGCGCGCGCTGCAGCAGCAGGCGATCTATGCCGACCCCGTCGTCTACGACTGGCCGCGGATTACGGCGCGGACGCTCGTCATCGGCGGCGAGCAAGATGGTGCGGACTATCCCGGCGGTGCCAGACGGGTCGCCGAAACGGTCAAGCACGGTCAGCTGTACATCATTCCGAACGTGGGCCACAATCCGCAGTTCGAGGCTCCACAGCTGCTGTATCCGCCGCTCCTGCGCTTCCTCAAAGGCGAGGACGTCGGCACGATGAAGGGCACTCGGTGACCGTCGTATCGTAAGCTCAGACCATGGACGTGGATACCAAGGATGAGTTCGGTCTCCTGCGTCCCGGAGATCTTCTGTCGCCCTTCCTCCACGGTGGCACGCTCGACGGCCGCGAGTTGCCATACGAACAGCTCTGGCAGAAGCGCAATGTCGTGTGGTTCGTCCTTCCGGCGCGGGCTGTCGCAACTGCCTCTCCGTATCTCAGGGACGTCGACGATCGGCTGTCTGCGCTGACCCCGCCGGATACGTCGCTTGTGATCTCGGACCAGGCGGGCGATGGCCTCCCGCTGAATTGCGTGGTGATCGCCGACCGCTGGGGCGAGGTCGTTCAAGCGGCGCGACTGGCAGCCGATCCGGCTCACTGGCCGCCGGTGGACGAGATCATCGATTGGGTCGAGTTCGTCCGCGCGAAGTGTCCGGAGTGTCCGCCGTGACGCGTATGAGCCGGGTTCGAGTGAGACGTCGCCTTCGGCGCGCGGCCAGGCGAGTTCGCGAAGCGCGAATGCTGATCCGGTCGCTTCGCTTCCGATATCGACCGGTTGCCGCTCACCTCATTCCCATACGCCGGTGCAACCTGTCGTGCGCGTATTGCAACGAGTACGACGACCGTTCAGCGCCGGTGCCCACTGCGGACGTTCTTCGGCGCATCGATCGACTGTCAGCACTTGGCACGGGTGTCATAACCCTGAGCGGGGGCGAGCCGCTCCTGCACCCCGACCTCGACGTGATTGTCCGCTACATCCGTCAGCGCGGCGCGATTGCGACGCTGATCACCAATGGGTATCTGCTGACGCGCGAGCGTATCGAGCGGCTGAATCGTGCTGGGCTCGATCATCTCCAGATCAGCATCGACAACGTGCTGCCCGACGCGACGTCGAAGAAGAGCTTGAAGGTGCTCGACCAGAAGCTCTCGTGGCTGGCGCACTGCGCTGAGTTCGACGTGACAGTGAATTCAGTCGTCGGTGGCGGCATCAACGTTCCGGAGGACGCGCTGACGATCGCGCAGCGAGCCCGCAGCCTCGGTTTCTCGACGACTATCGGGATCATCCATGACGGAACGGGCAAGTTGCGCGAACTCGACGAACGGCAGCGCGTGGTTCTGGAGCACGTCGTCGCGCTTGGGAAATCGGTGTTCGACTTCGCGAATTACAACCGATTTCAGAAGAATCTCGCGAGTGGATTGCCGAACGACTGGCACTGCCGTGCCGGCTCCCGCTACTTGTATATCTGCGAAGATGGTCTCGTTCACTGGTGCTCGCAGCAGCGCGGCTATCCAGGTATTCCACTCGACGGGTACGGCGCCGACGATCTGCGGCGGGAGTTCCACGCCGTTAAGCGCTGCGCGCCGTTCTGCACCGTTGGCTGCGTACACCGCGTTGCGCAAGTGGACGAACTGCGGGACGACCCTGAAGCTACTCTCGTGCAGTGGTTCACGGGTGCGGCGCACCGACAGCAGCCGCGTTTGCCGGCGCCGGTCCGGCTTCTGATGTGGGCGTTTGTCAGGAACCCCGGACGCGATCTGTTCCGCAAGGTCGCGGCCGGCATGTCGGGTGGCGGCAGGCGCGAATGAACGTGCTTGAATGGGCTACGTCTCGTTTCGTTCGAGAATCGGCGCCTCGCGTTCTTCGTGTCCGCAATGCGAGCACATCCATGCCCAGATGTCGGGTAATCGTCCCGGATAAGCCGCCTCAGCGGGAGACGCGAAGAGGCTGTTGGGGACTCGGGAGTACACGGCCGTCATCTGTCCGCATTCGCTGCACGGCTTGACGTCTCCGGTCTTCGGAGTAGCCTGTACCTGTGCCATCACGCACCTCCGTCTCCTCAGATGCGTGCAAAATCAGGCGCAGTCAGTGGGCACGACGATTGCGACGTGCTCGACACATCCAAGCGGAGGTGAATACTATGCGCTTCTCACTTCTGGAACCCGAGTTCGGCTGGGGCGAGAAGGACGAGCCGGGTCCGCAAACGGAAGACTCACGCGAGCGTGGATTCGTCCGTAAGAGGAACGACGACAGGCTCGGTCATTCGGAGAGTCTCGATGACGAGGACGTCGGCGATGTCGCGGACGAGGGGCCTGGCCGTCGCGGGTGACTGGTGACGTTGGTGGCGTGGTTCTGCACGACCGCCGCGGCCGCGGGTTCTGAATCGCGCGGCGGTAGCAGGTACAGCGTCATCGCAAAGATCACGTAGACCATCAAGACGAGGACGCCGACGAACCACGCTGCCCGGCCGCTGTTGGTCACGAGCACCGCGGTGAGCGTGGCGATCAGCATCATCATCACCGCGCCTGGCCAGAATCGCAGATCCATCGGCGTGGGGCCGATGACATAACTGGCCAGTACTAGCAGCGGCGCGACGAACAACGCGATCTGCGCGGCGCTGCCCAGCGCGATGCCAATGCTCAAGTCGAGGCGTCCCTTGCGCGCCCCGGAGAAGGCCGACAACATCTCGGCCGCGCCGCCAACAAGCGCCACGACGATGAAGCCGACGAACGCCGGGGTCATGCCAAACGTCTCGGCTGCCTGTTGCACGGATTCGACGAATATCTCGCTGACCAGGGCGACTGCCACCGTTACGACAGCGAGCGTCGCAAGAGCCACGCCGATCGGCCACGGCTTCTCGTGGTCGGCGTCATGCTCTGCAGAGGCAAATAACTCGCGATGCGTGCCGAGAGAGAAGAGCATGCCCAGGCCGTACGCGACGATCAGCAAACCGGACAGTCCGAGACTCAATTGCTGCGAGAATTCCCCGGCGGGACCGGAATCCACCGACTTGATGGCGGACGGAATCAAGAGCGCGATGGTCGCCAGGAACAACAGGCTGGCCTGCAGCCGCGCACTGACTCGATTGAATTCCTGCACGTGATACTTCAGCCCCCCGAGGAGCACTGACGCGCCGAGCATGAACAGCGTATTCGTGACGATCGCACCGGCGATCGACGCCTTGACCAGCATGTATTGCCCCGCGCGCAGGGCGGTGAGCGCGATCACCAGCTCGGTCAGGTTGCCAAGCGTGGCGTTCAGCAGGCCGCCGACGGAATCGCCGGTCTTGACCGCCACCGATTCCGTCGCGTGACTCAGTAACCCGGCCAACGGCACGACCGCCAGAACGGAGAGCACGAAAAGAAGCGTGTGCGATTCAGGCTGCATCGCCTCCGTCACGAAGACGGCGGGCACGAAGACGAGGAGCCAGAACAGCGGGTTGTGACGAAGGACGTTGAGCAGTGCCGTCATATGTGGTCACCGATCGGCTGGCGTTCCTCTGCGACCATCCGTTGCACGACCGCGAAGAAGAAGCCGGTCGACCAGCCACACATCAGAATGCCCGTTAACGCTTCTACCGCTCCGACGAGGCGCCAGTTCGGCGGCAGGACCAGGTCACCGTAGCCGGTTGTCGTGTAGGTCACCGCGCTGAAGTAGAGGGATGAGGGCAGTTCTGTCATTGCGCCTGCCCAGACATAAAACGCCCCCCAGAGGGCAATCTCGATCAGGTGGAGAAAGATGATGAAGGCTGCGAGCCGTACGAAGAGCCGAGTCCGTGGCCAGAGCCGTGTGATGACGATTCGAGGGCGGCGCAATGCGAACGACACGCCCGTCGCGTGAATCATGACGGTGAGCGCCATAAGTCCCCACGCGACGAGGAGTTGCGAGATCATGCGCGGTTCGGCCTGCCTCACGCCGTTCGGCGAACGATCGAATTGCTAGGGCGTTGGCTGCCAGCCGCCGCCGAGCGCGCGGTACAGCTCGGCCCGCGACCGCAGCTCGTTGCCCTGCGCGCGCGCGACCAGCAGCTGCTGATCGAAGAGCCGTTCATCGGCGGTGAGAATCTCGATGTAGTTCGCCAACCCGGCATCGTAGCGGGCGCGCGACAAATCCGCGGCGTCGATGAGCACGGTCACGCCAATTTGCCGCTCGACCCGCTGTTCAGCGAATTTTTGAATTCCCACAAGCGCATTGGCCACTTCTCGATAGGCGTTGATCGCCGCCCTGCGATATCCGGCAGCGGCGGCATCGAAGAGCGCCTGGGCGACCGCGACATTGTTGCGCAGACGCCCGCCGTTGTACACCGGCTGGAGCGCATTGACACCGACTGACCACAGGCCGCCGCTCGAGCCGAGGAACGACGTCAAGTCCCCACTGACGAGACCGGCGAATCCCGTGAGGTTGATGGTCGGGAAGTACAGCGCTTTGGCCGCACCGATGTCAGCGTTGGCGGCGATGAGCAATTGTTCCGCCTCACGCACGTCAGGCCGGCGCTCGAGGAGCGCCACGGGAAGACCCGGCGGAATCGCCGGCGGAGGCGGCTCGGTCGTTGACAGCGGCGTTCGTTTGACCGGACCAGGTGGCCGGCCGAGCAACACCGCGATCAGGTTCTCGGTGATCGCAATCTGTCGCTCGATCTCGGGAATCGACGCCGCCGTCTCCGAGCGGTTCGCTCGGATGCGATCGACCTCGAGACGGTTCGAGACGCCGCCCTCCAAACGATCCTGAAAGTAGGTGACAGTGCGGTCGTTGATCACCAGCGTCGAACGCGCGATTTCAAGCTGCAGGTCGAGCTCGCGGAGCAGGAAATAGTTCGTCGCGACATCGCCGACGAGCGTGACCATGACGCCGCGGCGTCCCTGTTCGCTGGCCAGGAAGAGCGCCTCGGCCGCCTCGCGCTGACGCCGTAGCCGCCCGAACAAGTCGAGTTCCCACGACAGCTGGAAGCCGAGATTTGAGCTGTTACTCGTCGTGTCGACGTCTCGGTTGTCGTCGTCGTCGGAACCGATCTGCCGGAAGCTATAACCACCGGCGGCGTCGACGGTCGGGTAGAGAAACGACTTCGCGATGCCGGCGCGCGCCCGAGCTTCCTCGACGCGCGCCACGGCAATCCGCAGATCGAGATTGTTCGCGATGGCGTCGCGTACGAGCGCTTGCAAATCAGGATCATCGAAGACCTGGAACCACGGTGCATCGGCCAGCGACTCGGCTTGCACCTGGCCAGCGAATCGGTACTCGGCCGGCGGCATCAGCTCGGGCCGCGCGTAGTTCGGGCCCACGAGGCAACCGCTCGCGGCGATGGACACCATCAGCGTCCCCGCGAGTCCGCAGAGAATGTCGAATCGAGGCATCTCAGTGGCTTCCGTGGACCTGAGGCCCGAGTGAAGGCTGAGGAGGAGCGACCGCTGCCGGTTCTGCCGCCCTGCCGGTCAGCCGCTCGACGAGGACGAACAACATCGGTATCAGCAGCACGCCGAGGATGGTGGCGATGAGCATGCCTGAAAAGACCGTCATGCCCATCACCTTGCGTGCCTCAGCGCCGGCACCCGTCGCGGTGAGCAGCGGCACCACGCCGAGGATGAACGCAAACGCGGTCATCAGAATCGGACGGAATCTGAGTCGCGCGGCCAGGAGCGCCGACTCGACGAGCGGTTTGCCCTTATCGTGCTCCATCTTCGCGAACTCGACGATCAGGATGGCGTTCTTCGCGGCGAGGCCGATCAGCATGATCAGCCCGATCTGGGCGAAGACGTTGTTCACGTAGCTCTCCGACGTGAAGCGCGCCAGCCACAGGCCGAGATACGCGCCAAACGCCGCGAACGGCGTACCCAGGAGGACGCTGAAGGGCAGTCCCCAGCTTCCGTACTGCGCGGCAAGAATCAGGAAGACGAGGAACACCGCCAGCGAAAAGACCAGCGCGACGCCCGGCGCCCTGCGCTCCTGGAACGACATGTCCGCCCAATCGAAGCTCATGTCCCCGGGCAGTACGCTGCGCGCGGTTTCTTCGAGTGCATCGAGTGCCTGCGTGGACGAGAACCCGGGGGCGGGCACGCCAGTCAGCTCCGCGGTGCGGAACAAGTTGAAGCGGTTGGTGAATTCCGGACCAGATGCTGGACGAGTCGTGATGAGCGAATCGATCGGCACCATCGAACCGCCCGGAGGTCCACCCGGGGCCTGGCTCCGCACGTAGAACAGCCCGAGCTGCTTGGGATCCCGGCGGAACTCCGGTTCGGCCTGCAGGTACACCTTATAGACACGGCCAAAGCGGTTGAAGTCGTTGACGTACGAGCTGCCCAGCAGCGCGCCGAGCGTCGTGTTGACGTCGCTGAGCGCGACGCCCGACTTCAGAACCTTGCTGCGGTCGATGTCGGCGTAAATCTGCGGCACGGTCGATCGATACAGCGTGTTGATGCGGCCGATCTCCGGCCGCTTGCGCGCCGCCTCGATGAATCGCGCCGTCTGCTCCGCGACGTACTCCGGAGGATTGCCGCCGCGATCCTGCAGTTGCATCGTGAAGCCGGCGCCGGTGCCGAGGCCGGGAATCGCCGGCGGCCCGAACGCCACGACGGCCGCCTCGGGGATCTGCTGCGCAAATGCGCGGTTGAGCGCGGCGATGACGCCGTTCGCGTGTGTCTCAGCGGTATGTCGCTCTTCCCACGGCTTGAGCTGAACGAAGAAGAAGCCGATGTTCGATGCGTAGGCGCTGGTGATCAATGAGTAGCCGGTGATTGTGTTGAACCCATCGACGGCCTCGTTCGCCTTCAGGACCGCTTCCGCCTTCTTCATCACCGCGTCGGTCCGCTCGAGCGATGCCGCGTCAGGCAGCATGGCGTTCACCAGCAGATAGCCCTGGTCTTCCTCGGGCACGAACCCGGTCGGGATCTGCCGGACCAGCACGACGGTGACGTATATCAGGATGCCGATGAACGCGACGCTGCGGATGGTCTTGCGGATCAGAATGGCGCTGAAGCTCACGTACTTGTCAGTGGTGAAACCAAAGACGCGGTTGAACCAGTTATAGAACGGCGTCAGCAGCGATTTCTTGCCGGTGTTCGGTTTCAACAGGATCGCCGCGAGCGCCGGACTGAGCGTCAGCGCGTTGATGACGGACAGTAGCACCGAGATGGCAATCGTGATCGCGAACTGTTGATAGAGCCGGCCGGTGATGCCGCCCATGAATCCCACCGGCACGAACACCGCGGCCAGAATCAGACCAATCGCGATGACCGGTCCAGACACTTCCTCCATGGCCTTGATCGTGGCTTCTTTCGGCGACATGCCGTGCTCGATGTGATGCATCACGGCTTCGACCACGACGATGGCGTCGTCAACGACGATGCCGATGGCCAGTACCAGGCCAAGTAGCGAGAGCACGTTGATCGAGAACCCGAGGAGCGGGAAGAAGATGAACGCGCCGATCAGCGAGACCGGCACAGTCATGAGCGGAATCAGCGTCGCGCGCCAATTCTGCAGGAACACGAACACGACAACGATGACCAGCGCGACCGCTTCGAGCAGGGTGTGCACGATTTCGTTGATGCCTTCGGTGACCGGGAGCGTCGTGTCGAGCGAGATCACGTATTCCATGTCGCGAGGAAACCGCTTCGACAGGTCGGCCATCGTCGCCTTGATGTTGTCGGCGACTTCCAGCGCGTTGGTGCCCGGAATCTGGAACACCGCGATGACGGCCGAAGGCGTCCCGTCGTGCCGTCCGACCGCGTTGTAGAGCATCGTGCCGAGCTCGATCCGCGCCACATCTTTGAGATGCACTTGCGAACCGTCAGCATTGGTGCGCAGGATGATGTTGCCGAACTCTTCCTCGTTCAGAAGGCGTCCTTGCGTGCGGACGGTATAGGTGTACTCGGTGCCAGCCGCCGCGGGAGGACCGCCGATCTGCCCTGACGGGCTCAACTGGTTCTGCGCGCCGATTGCGTTGGCGATGTCCGGGACGGTCAATCCAAGCCGGCCGAGGACGTCAGGCCGCACCCAGATTCGCATCGCGTAGTCGCTGCCGCCGAACAGATTGATCTGGCCGACGCCCTGGATGCGTGCGATGAAGTCGTTGATGTTGATGGTGGTGTAGTTCGACAGGAAATTGTTGTCGTAGGTGCCCTTGGGCGACTTGATCGAGATGACGAGCAGCGGAAACGCCAGTGACTTCTTCACCGAGACGCCGTAGTTCTTCACCGACTGCGGCATCTGCGGCATCGCCTGCGACACGCGGTTCTGCGTGAGCACGTTGTTCATGTCGAGGTTGGATCCGACATCGAACGACACCTTCAGTGTCAATGTGCCGTCGTTCGCGTTCGTCGATTTCATGTAGATCATGTTTTCGACGCCGTTGATCTGCTGCTCGAGCGGTGTGGCGACCGATCCCTCGACGTCAGTAGCGCTGGCGCCGATGAACGTGGTCGTGACCTGAATCATCGGCGGCACGATCTCGGGATACTGGGCGATCGGCAGGCCGCTCATGGCGACGACGCCGAGGAGCACGGTGATGATCGAAATCACCATGGCGACGATGGGGTTTTCGACAAAGTATCGAGCCACTGCTACCTCGTTGCCTTTTCGGGTTGCGCGGGAGCTGGCTTCGCGGTGACAGTCATCCCGTCCTGTATGCGTTGCAGGCCTTCGACGACCACGCGATCGCCCTCGCGAACGCCGTCTTCGATGACCCAGAGCGTGTCGACCCGCGGGCCGACTTTCACGTTGCGGAATGCGACCTTGCCGCCGTCGTCGACGACGGCCACGCTATAGATCCCCTGCAGCTCCTGAACAGCACGCTGCGGGATGAGCAGCGCACCGGCCTTGGTGTCGACGAGCACCGTGGCGCGGCCGAATTGTCCCGGCCGCAGCACTTTGTCGGGATTCGGAAACTCGAACTGCACGCCGAGGGTGCCAGTCGTGGGATCGACCGCGCGATCGACGTTGCTGACCGAGCCGGTTTGCGGATGGACGGTGCCATCGGAGAGGGTCAGCCTGATCCCTTTGGCTTCGGGAACGGCCCCGATCTTCGAGGGGTACCGTCTGGCGATGCGAAGGTAGTCGGCTTCAGTGAGCCCGACCCGGAACATGATCGGATCGATCTGCGAGACGGTCGTGAGGAGGGTGTTGTCTCCGCGGCCCACAAGGCTGCCCGGTTTGACCTGCGTCGTGCCGACCAGCCCGTCGATGGGGGAGGTGACGCGCACGTAGCCGAGATCGAGCGACGCCTTCTGGACGGCCGCTTTGGCAGCCGCGACCTCGGAGGTCGCCGCATCCTGCGCCGCGACGGCGTTGTCGAGTTCCTGCTGACTGACCGCCTGCTTCGCGGCGAGCGGTTTATACCGGCTGACGTCGTTATTGGTCTTTTCGAGCCGTGCCTCGGCGGTGGCCTGACCGGCGCGTGCCTCGGCAAGTACCGCTTCCAGCGGTTGTCGATCGATCTCGTAGAGCAGCGAGCCCTTCGGGACGAACGAGCCTTCGCGGAAGCTCATCGTCTCGAGGAAGCCTTCCACGCGAGCGCGAATCTCGACGTCCTGGAAGCCGGCCGTCTGACCTACCAGCTCGAGATAAGTAGGGACGTCCTTCTTGACGACTTCGGTCACGTAGACCTCAGGTGGCGGCGGCGTGGCTTGAACGGGTTCCTTACATGCGGCCCACATCGGCAGTGCCGTGACGATTGCGGCCAGGATTCTCAGTTGGTTGCTGTTCACAGGACCCTCTCTCAGGACGTCTGCCGCTGGCCGAGCAAAAACCGTACGCGTCGCCAAAACGACGTTTGCGAACGCGTTTTCACCGGCCACCGCGAGACTGTCGCGAAACTCTCACCAAATGCTGAGGGCGAGGGCACCGTCCGCTGTGACAGTCACAGACGACGGCACCCGCCCTGGCGTCTACATCAGCGAGAGAAACAACTGAATCGCGACGTTGTTCAGCACGGAGCTGAAGAACGCGCCGACCACCGGGACGACAAGGAACGCCATGCGTGACGCGCCGCCCTTCTGGGTGACCGCAGTCATGTTCGCCATGGCGCTCGCCATGCCGCCAATGCCGAAGCCGACGAAACCGGTGCCGATCACGGCGGCGTCGTAGGTGCGGCGAAGTGCCGGGAAAATGCCAAACGCCACATAGAGCACCGCGAAGACGGTCTGTACGACGAGGATGACCAGCAGCGGGCCGGCGAGTTCGGCAAGCGTCCACAGCTGCATGCTCATGAGCGACATCGCGAGAAACACGCCGAGTGAGACTTCCGAAATCAACGCGAGCGCCGGCGTACGGCTTGGCCAGGCGACGCGCGGCAGCAGGCTCGGCACCAGATTCGTGAGGACGATCCCAGCCGTCATACAAGGAACGAATTCCGGCAGCGTGACGCCGATGCTCATCAATCCCTGGTGGGCCAGCAGTCCCAACAACACACTGAGATGTATGGCGAGGATTGCCTGAAGAAACGCCAGGTAGTCGATGCGCGGCGGTGCGGCCCCGTATTTCACGCCGACGGTCGGCGTGTCACGTGCCGAGCCGGAAAGGTGATACCGCTCCATGAGCGCACGCGCCATGGGTCCGCCGACGAGCGGCGCCAGGACGAGCCCTGCCGTCGCGCACAGCACGCTGATCTCCAGGGCGTTCGGCACATCGCCCTGGGCGGCAAATGCGGGCGCCCAGGCGACCGCAGTGCCCGTGCCACCAAGAAGTGAGATGCTGCCGGCGAGCACACCGAGCGCCGGCGGACGACCGAGCGCCATCGCTGTGGCGATCCCCACGAGGTTCTGCAGCACCATGAACAGCGTGACGAACAGTGTCAGGATGACGAGTGGACGCCCGCCGGCTTTCAGATCGCTGAGGATCGCATCGATGCCGATGGCCGTGAAGAAGTACACCAGCAGCACATCGCGCACGTTGAGATCAAAGGTCAGTCGGTATGCCGTGGTGAGATAGACCGCCATCACCGCGACGGCAAAGAGCAACCCGCCGGTCACCGGTTCCGGAATGTTGTAATCACGCAACGCGCCGACGCGACTGTTGATGGCTTTGCCGATGAACAGGACGAGGATGCCGATGGTGACGGCCAGGAATGGGCCGACTTGAACGGTGCCGTCAGGTTGCAGGGCGGTCATCTTCGGCTGGGCCGTGTCTGCAAACATCGGGACACTCTTCACGACCGCTGGGAAATTTTTCCACGACGACATCTAGTGACGACGATCACAATCCGTTGATGGCTGGACGCGATGCCGTTAGAATCACGCCGATGACGCGCGGGGCATCATGGCACCGGGCTTGCCCTGCGCCGCCTCACGTATGCGTTCGGTCGTCTCAATGCGTCGACTGTTCTCGGTCTTGGCAGTTCTTCTGTGGGCTGGGGCCGTTGCATCGCGATTTCCCGAATCCGTAACGGCGTCGCAGCAACCGGCGCCCAGCCAGGCTCCTCCAGCAGCGGCGCAAGCGCCGCCGACTGGCTACGTCGGGATGACGAAGTGTCTCGAGTGCCACGACGCGTCGTACGAGTCGAGCATCCACGCCACCAAACACGGTCAGATGAACGACCCGCGATCACCGGTCGCGAAGTTTGGCTGTGAGAGCTGTCACGGTCCCGGCCAGGCGCACGTCGATGACGACGCCAAGGGCCACATCAGGCGATTCGGCACTGCCGGATCCACAGCCGTCAACGACGCCAACGGGGCGTGCCTGACCTGTCACAACCGCGGCACGCACGCGGGCTGGGACGGCAGCACACACGAAGCGCGCGGACTCTCGTGCACTACCTGCCACAGCGTGCACAAGCCGCAGTCATTGCAGCACCAGTTGGCGAAGACGACCGAGACGCAGGTTTGCGTCGCCTGTCATCGGCAACAGGTGGTAAAGACGGAACGAGCCGTGGCGCATATGCCGGTACGCGAAGGCAAGATCGCCTGCTCGTCCTGCCACAATCCGCACGGGTCGATTAGCAACGTCAAGGCCCTCAAGGTCGGAAACTCCGTCAACGAGAGCTGCACCTCGTGTCACGCCGAGATGCGCGGGCCGATGCTGTTCGAGCACACGCCGGTGCGCGAGAACTGCACGACCTGTCACGATCCGCACGGCTCGTCGAACGATCGCATGCTGAACG
>Ga0075421_100007103_pt1 | contig 13685 bp, 14 predicted proteins | sample SoiMetdeltSBSDD5_FD_75292 | JGI IMG/M metagenome (GOLD analysis project Ga0075421, IMG submission 75292) | Bulk soil microbial communities from a Populus tree surrounding site in Tennessee, USA - Soil MetaG P. deltoides SBSDD5 | ecosystem: Environmental > Terrestrial > Soil > Tree plantation...
GGGCCAGTGATTCCAGGCGAGCATCACTGGCCACTGACTACTAACGCACTGGCTACTGAAAACTGTTCACCTGACAACTGACCGCTCACCACTAAAGCGCGTTTGTCGAGGGCTCAACGGCGACTCGACCGCTGTCATCAGGGCCGCCACTCTGCTGGCCCGCTGAGGTTCCCAGCCGCATCGACGGCGTTCACGATGACCCGGGTCGTGCCGCTCGGCGCGGCGAACGAACGGTCCGAGCCGAAGAGCACGCGCGTTGTCCAGCCGCCCGTGGCGACCGATCGCACCACCCACCACCGAGCCTGTTCGCCCGCCGCTGGCGTGATCGTGAAGGAGCCTGAGGACGCCACCAATGCCGGCGCAGGCGGCGCGGAGGAGTCCAGCCAGGAGAACGCGGGAAGCATGGCCCGAGTCCGGTAGAGATCCGCCAGCGACGCCGCGACAACGCCACCGTTCCGGGTGAGCGTCCACGTCGTGTTGTAGAGGAGGTGACCCGTGCCAGCCGGCCTATCGCGCGTTAGGCGCACCTGACTCGGGATCTCCGTGGTCGAAAAGGCGCTCGACGTACCGTCCTGTACCCGATACGCGGCGAGCCCCGGCCAGACGTGCCGGCCACGCGTGCTCTGCGCGAGCCACCAGTCGAGCAGGGCGGGGAAGCTCTGCTGCGGTGCCGAGATCGCCCAGTAGAGCTGTGGAGCGAGGTAGTCGACCCACCCCTCCTGCAGCCACTTTCGCGAGTCCGCGTAGATGCTGGCGTACGCGTCGAGTCCCACGACGCCGTTCGGACTCCCCGGACGCCAGATCCCGAACGGCGAGATCCCCACGCGGAGTGTCGGCTTGACCGCATGCACCTCGCGATACAGCCGCTCCACGAACCGGTCGACGTTCGCGCGACGCCAGTCGCCTAACGGCAGCGTCGTGCCGCTTCGGGCGTACGTGGCGCTGTCGGGGAAGGGGATGGTGCGATTCGACGCGTCCGTCTGCGGGTACGGGTAGAAGTAATCGTCGGCGTGAATCGCGTCGACGTCGTAGCGCTGCGCGATGTCCGTGACGACGCGGATCGCGTGGTCGTGCACTGCGCTCTCGCCGGGATCGAACCAGAGCTGCGAGCCGTATACCCGACCGATGTCGCGCCGCACCCGCCAGAAATGGGAGGGAGACAGGCGCAAACTGTCGCTCGTGTTGCCGGCGCGAAACGGGTTGATCCACGCATGCAGCTCGAGTCCGCGCGCGTGAGCTTCCTGCACCGCGAAGGCGAGCGGATCGTACCCAGGATCACCGCCCTGCGTCCCGGTGAGCATTGCCCCCCAGGGCTCGAGCGATGAGCGATACACCGCGTCACCAGCCGGACGCACCTGGAAGACGATGGTGTTGAACCCAGCCGCCGCGGCGCGATCGAGGATGCTCACCAATTCCGTGCGCTGCTGGTCGGCGGAAAGCGCGGTCCGTGAGGGCCAGTCGATGTTCGCGACGGTCGCGACCCAGAGCCCGCGCATCTCTCGTAGAATTGCGGGCGGATCCGGGTCCGGGACGACGACGGGGGGCCCGGTCACGCTCTCGTCCGACGAGCATGCCGCGAGAACCACGATAGCGCACCACAGCGCTGCAACTCGGCGTGGCCAAGCCCCGACCGATTCTGACCCAATCATGGGGCGGAAGTGATGCGCCCGTTCTTACCCAGAGTCAATTAGGGACACTTGGTCGGCTGCACCGGGTGGGAACAACGATTGGAACGGGAATAACTAGAAACAGCCGGATACAGCAACAACAAAACCCTGAATTAATCCGGCTTCTTCCGGGGTTCCCGTCACAATCGTAGTACCCACCATGCCCCGGTAGACCCCGCCCCGACAGCAGCTAGCAGCCGAACTACCTGGATGGGAAGAGGGCTTTGAAGTCCTCCCGCTCCTTCAGTGGCGCGAACACCGCCTCGGTCTGCACGCTCGGCGGCAGGAACCGGGTAGGAATCGTCTTGAGCCACGCGATCGCCGCATCGGGATCACCCTTCTGCATGCACGCCCGCGCCGCCGGCAGGCCGAGGTCCCGCGGGCCAAGCCCCTTGCCCTTGAGCTTCTCGAACTCGGCGCATGCCGTCGCGAACTGTTGCGCGCCAAGTAGCGCCTCCCCGTAGGAGAGGCGGAGCCGTGCGTCGTCCGGGCGCGACGCCACGAGGGTGGCGTACGTCGCGGCGGCCTGACCGAAGTTGCCACTCAAGACCTGGCCCGCTGCCGTCGCCTCCACCACGCCGGCCTGCACGGCGCTCAGGTACGTCCGCGCCGTGACGCGCTTGACCCACGCGATTGTCTGCTCCATCACGTCGCGGGTGGCGTCGTCGTTATTGGCCATCTCGAAGCCGTGGTAGCCGCTCGCGTGATTGAGCAGCGTGAGCGGCGCGTTCTGCGTGACCGCCGCGGACGCCATCGCGACGATGTCTCGGTTGACGTCGGGACGATCGAGCCCGGCGCGCACGAGCAAGACCGGGAGATCGAGCCGATACTGCGTGACCCGCGCGGAGCCGTAGTACATCACCGCCGCCTTCACCGCCGTCATCTTCGGGTCCTCGACGATCGGGAAGGCCGCATACACATTCCCCGAGCCTGCGTACACCGCAATGGCGTCGCGATCGACGCCGGCCGCCGCCGCGTTCGTCGTTAGGTGCGTGATCAGTTGCTGGAAATCGGCTGCCTCGTTGCCGCCACGCAGGTCGGGTAGAATCGCGACGAGACCACGCGACGCCGCCGCACGCGCCCACGCCGAGTAGAACTCGCCGCTCCGCGAGGGCCCGAGCGCGCGGTTGAAGAAAATGAGCGTTGGCAGGGTCGACGCAGCGCCCGCCGGTCGATAGACGTCCATCCGAAGCACGAGCGTGTCCGCGCGGCCGTACTGAACGTCCTTCGTAACGCTGACTTCCGACGCAGGCGCGAGCGCGAAGCGGGCCTGCTGGGCGTGCAGGGACGGGGCGACGCCGGACGCCGCGCACGCGAGGCTGATGAGAAGAAGGTGTCGAGTCATGGCCGATTCTTCCGCCGCGACGGGCGGCCCTGCTACGCCTTCGGGACGTAACGCGGCCGTCCGGGACGAGCGTCGCGGAGCGGGGACGGCTGCGTCAGCGTCGCTTCGTAAAGCGGATGTTCCGGCTTCGCTCGTCGATGAGCACCGCAAACCCCGTGACCTGCCCACGCGCGTCCCGCTGGAACTCGACGGATCTCGTGAACCACATCGATCCGCCGAATTCGTCACCCGAGAGGCGCGTCAGCCGGATCATGCCGTGGCGGCGATGGCGCATCACGAGCCCACTGTCGTCGGGTTCCACGCGGTAGACGGTTGCGAGCTCCTCACTCTCGTAGTCACCCGTGAAGGCGGCGAGCTGCGCCCGGGTGAGCGGAGCTGGCTCGGCGAGTTTCGGGTACTGCCGGCCGCGATAGGTGAGCTGCGTCGGCTGGCCCTGAACCCACCGGAACGTCATCGGAGCGCTGTATGCGTCGACCCAGAACGCGGTGTCCGACCGCGCGCTCATGGGGAACTCCGCCTCGTGTGTCGCCTGCGTCCGGAGCGTGTTCCCCTCACGTCGCACCCGCACATACCAGCCCGGGCCAAGCCGGTACAATCCGGGGTAGCGATCGAGCACAGCGGGCGCCACGTCGACCGTGGGCGCCGTCGCGAGAGCGTTCATGTTCGCCGGCGTGCGGGGGCCGAGCTCCTTCTCGAGAAAGATGTCCGCGATGCCGTACGCCGCGCGTGTCGGCTGCACGACGCCGCTGTTCGCGAGCACGATCACGCCGAAGTGCTGCTCCGGGAAGTGTACAATGAATGTCGCGAACGACGCCCACCCTCCACTGTGGCTCAGTGTCGGCTGACCACGATACTGCCCGTGGCTCAACCCGAAGGCATAATTGTTAGGCGACCCATCGTTCAGCGGAACACGCTCTCGCATCTGCGTGATCGCGGCCGGCCCGCCGACCTTCTGCTCATCGAAGTTGATCACCCACTTCGCAAGATCCTCGGCCGTACTGAAGAGCGAGCTCGATCCGAGCGCCATGAGATTGTTCGTGACGGCCGAGTAGGTGCTGTCCGGTCGGCGGGAATAGCCGAAGGCGCGGTTTGGAACGATCTGCGTGTGGTCGTCGTGGAAATGCGAGTTCGTCATACCGAGCGGCCGGAACAGGTTCTCGTCCGTCCACGCGCGGAACGACTTCCCGGTGACTCGCGCGACCATTTCCGCCAGCAGGTTGTATCCGGTATTCGAGTACGTGTATTCGGCGCCCGGCACGAAGTTCAGGGATCGCTGGTTGTACGCCATCCGGAGGATCTGGTCGAACGAGATCACGTCGTCGAACCGCCAACCGGCGAGCTGCAACGTCCCGGGCCAGTCGCGGAGGCCGCTGGTGTGGTGTACGAGGTGACCGACGGTGATCGTGTGTCCGACGTCGCCCATCTCCGGGATGTACTTACGGATGTCGTCGGTGAGCTTCACGCGGCCTTCGGTGACGAGCATCGCGACGGCGAGCCCGGCGAACTGCTTCGACACGGATGCAACGTCGAACACCGTCGCGGGCGTGATGGGCGCCCGATGCTCGAGGCTCGCGAAGCCGTAGCCCTTCTTGAACACGATCTGGCCGTTGCACACGACGGCGACCGAGGCGCCTGGCGTATTGCCGCGGGTCCACTCGGCGAACAGCGAGTCGATGCGCCTCTCGTCCGCCGGGGGGGACTGACCGGCGACCGTAGCGGCTGGCGCGGCGAGCAGGACCATCACGGCAAGCGCGAGCACTCGTCGCGTCATCTGAGACTCCTCGAGGTGGGATCTTCGCTTTGGACAACGAACGAGGGTCGATCGATTGAACGATCGAGGACGCGGCGGATGTTACCCCCGCGTCACGTGTAGGTAAGACAGCTCCCCTGCCGGCCGACTTCGTTGTTGGCAACGATTTGATGTCGTGCGCACTGGGATGATGTCGCTCAGCTCGCCGGATCGTGTAGGTTGGCCTCGAGCCAACGCCGGAGAAAGCATGACATACACCGTCTGGAGCCGTGGCCGGCTCCTGGGACGTTCGACGCTCGGATACGCGCGGGCCGCGCCCGGAATGCGCGCCGGAGACTTCGAGCCTACGCCCCTTGGTGAAACACTGATGCCCATCCTCACGGGCGTGGGGCCAGCGCTCAACACCCTTCACCGCGTGGCGGCCGATCTCCGCACCGACGCGATGAGCCAGGCGGACGGAGACCCCGTCCTCGGCTTCTCGCCGCTGGTTCGCAGCACGACCGAGTATGCGGACGCTGTCTCGCTCGTCGACGAGCTCGAGAGCCTGGCGCTCGAGCTTCGCGACCCGGATGGCGTCGTGGTTCGCACGGAAATGATCGCGGTGAACGATACGGAGCATCTGCGCGCGCTCGCCCGGGAACCGCTTTATGACGGCGACGACCTACTGCCGGACGATGACGAGCCGCTGGATCCCGAGCTCGAGGCGGCTATCGCACACGATCTGGAGGTGATCAGGAGCTGGGAGTTTGAAGACGACGGTGAGGCGTGGCACGACCCGCCGCCCATGGCGCGCTACCAGTTACTCGTCGTGTTGGAGGGCGGGATTACCGGCACGTTGAACCGTCACGAGGGCGACGCCGAGCCGGCGAGCTGAATTCCCGCGGGACGCGGCGAGCTATTCAGTTCCCGATTCCCGACTTGTCCTGAGCGTCAGCGAAGGATCTTCCCTATTCCCGACGTCGAGGCTTCCAGAAGAAACGCGGCAGCACGCGCCCGTGCGCGTCGAACTCGACACCTTCCTCCTCGAGCAGGTCCCGCTGCCAACGAGCATCCTCGGGATAGGCTCGCTTCGCCACTTCGCCCGAGGCGTTCAGGACACGTTGCCAGGGGACCGTGGACTCGCTTGGCAGATGGTGCAGGGCGTACCCCACCTGGCGTGCGTGCCGAGGAATTCCAGCCAGCTCGGCGATCTGGCCGTAGCTCGCGACCCGACCGCGTGGAATGCGGCGGACGACCGCGTAGATGCGGTGGTAGTGATCGGACGCCATCGGCGTTAGGCGTACTGCCGGCCGTGCGCGAATGAGGACGCGCTCACCACGTGGTGACGGTGCGGACCATCAGCCAGTCCTGGTCGACTCGGCTCCCGAGCTGGAACGGCTGCGTCCCCGCCTTGCGGAATCCACACTTCTCATAGAACGCGACCGCACGCGCGTTGTCCTGGTAGACGAGCAGCCAGAGCACATCCGCGCAGCGCGAACGCGCCTCGGCCACGCACGCCGACATGAGGACACGGGCGATCCCGCGCCCGTGCCAGCGCCGGTCGACGTAGAATCGCGCGATCTCCACCGGATAGCGAAAGGCGAGTTGCGGCGGTGGCTGGGACTGACGGACGTGGGCGTACCCGAGCAGGCCGTCGCGGTCGTCCTCGACTACGAGCACCCGTCCGCCCGGCTCGTCGATCTCGGCCGCCTGGCGTGCCGGGCTGAAGGACTGTGACACGTACGCGTCGATGTCTGCCGGGTCGTATCCGTCAACGTACGTCTCCCGGAACAGTCGTTCCGCGAAGGCGCTGTACGTCGCGGCGTCGTTGGCGGCGAGGACGCGGACGCGCGGCTCCGCGAATCGATGAATAGCGTTCGTCGTGATCGTCACCGGAGCTTCAATCGTCCCTCGAGGAACCCAAGTGTGGCACCGGCCAGGGGAAGCACCGCAAACGACACGACGGCCAGCATAGTGCGCGCGCGCGACCCCAGTCGCGGAAGGAAGCCGGCAGCTAACTCACTCACAATGACCGGCACGGCGAACAGCAGCAGGCCAGCGAACAGACCGAGCACGAGGCCCGACACCGCACTCCAGAGGACGACCGACGCGCGCACGGGGAACAGCGCCTAACGCCGAGCGAGCGTGGCCGTCTCGTCGTTCCAGACGGGGCGCAGCGGAAAAGCAAACATCTGGAACGGCGGCGCGAGCGCCGCCGGCTCCCGCGCGAGCACGCAGAACTCGGTGGCCGGTCCGAGCGTCATGCGCCGCACCCAAAGCGAGCCACCCGCCGGTGCAAGCGCCGGTTCGACGGCGGCGAACAACTGCGCGTAAGTCACGCCCGCGGGTTTCACGAACCACTGTGCCCAGCGTGGGGAGGTCGGCGCAGTGCCGAGCCGGAGCTGATACAGTCCGGCAGTGCCTGAGGCGGCGAGCGAGGCGGCAGCGTCGTGCGGCGCGCGGCGCCCCGCGGTCACCGCCGCCTCGTCGAGCGGGTCCAGCGCCGCGGAGTCGCGCACGAGATACCAGTCCTCATACGCCTCGCCGCCGTTGTTCGCCCACGGCGCCCCGGCGATGGCGTGCGAGAAGGACCGAACAAACCCTGCACTCGGCGACTCGGCCAGCGCCCGCTGAAAGGACAGTTGCGCCGCCTCGTATGCGTCGGCGGATGCCGAGGGCTGCCGCCAGTGCCAGAACACGTACGCGAGGAACTTCTCGGTCTGAGTCACGTCGATCGACTCGGTCACGGGGGCGGAGAAAAGTGTCGCGCGCGCGCCCCGCATGCAACGCCTGGGACAAGGTCGGAGTTGTTGCAACGCTATGCATTTGTTTCCGACAACTGACCGGTTGATTTTCTTTGCCGATCAGGACTGCGACGCTGAGGGCGCTGAAGAACCGAACGCTGACGACACTGAGAAGCAGTTCTCAGCGTGTTCAGCGTTCGCCGTCGCAGCGTCCTCAGCGTTCCGTCTGATGGCGAGACGAGTTCACCAGCCGCGGACAGTGAACAGCACTGGCCGATGATCGGACGCCATCGTTCGGACGACGACCCCGCCGGCGCAAGTGGCGGAGCCCGTGAGATAGAGATAGTCGATGCGCTTCACGGCGGAGTCAGCCGGATACGTTAGGCCCTCGCCGGTTCCGCAGACGCCCCACGCATCGCGCAGACCCGCAGAGCGCGCCAGCGCCTGCACTGCACTCTCGGGTGTCGAATTGATGTCGCCTCCGGCGAACGTCGGCACGTCGCGCTCGCGCAGGGAATCGACGATCGCGATCACCGTTCGAATCTCCTGACGTCGCCAGCGGTCATCGTTCGACGCGTCGAGGTGCGTGTTCACGACGGCGAGTGGACCGCCGGGCGCGGCGACGATGACGCGCAACGCCGCGCGCGGTTCGTAGGAACCGCCCGATCGCTCCTGCGGCGGATCCACGGGAAGCGCGAACGTCGTCTCCGACACGATCGGCCAACGTGAAAGCACTGCGATACCGTACTCACCGCCCTGGAAGTCGAGCGACTTGCCGAACGCGACATGGCGCTTGCTCAATCGCGCGAGCGTCGCGGGCTGGTCGATACGCCCCGAGCGCGTCGTGTTCCGATCGACCTCCTGCAGCAACGCGATGTCGGCGTCCATGCTGTCGACCAGTGCCGCCACGCGGGCGAGGTTGTCCACGCCCCCGGCGTCCTTGCCAGCGTGGATGTTGTACACGAGCACGCGCGCGGTGCGCTCGGGCGATGCCTGACGAGGGGCTGCACATGCACTCGCGGCCATCGCGCCCAGCGCGACCCCTAGGGTCTGCGAGCGGCGCCAGTTCGCGAGGCGATCAACGCGGTTGGCTTTCATGCGCGGGAAGATACCACCGCACGGCCACCTCGGCGCCTCGCCGGGACCCAAGAGCGCGATCTACTTCGCGAGCACGAACTCCAGCGGCGTGCCCTGTGGGGCAACCTTGATCAGCCGGTGCGGCGCTGCCGTAGTGACGTACATCGCAACGGGCGCTGGGCCACCGGCCAGCTGGACGCGGTACACCTCGAACGTGCCGGCCGGCACCGTGATCGACTCCGTCGCCTTCACGGCGAGCGTCACGGCCTGCATCTCACCCTTGCCCGACAGGAACACGGGAATCGTGAACTCCGCCGTCGGCGTCCACGCGAATGCGCTCAGGAGCGCCGTGATCAGGTTGTCGTCGATCGCCCCGGCCGCGACCGTCGTGTCGATCGTGATTGTGTGCGCGCCAGCCACCGTGGGTATGGTCGCGCTGCCCTTCGCTCGGCCGTCGGCATAAGTCACATCAATGCGCGTATCGTGACCGCGGACGCGTCCGGCCTGTCGCGTCGAACGAAGCGTCCCGTCGGCCAGGAGCTCGACTTCAGTTCGCTGACTCATGACGGGCGAGATCTCCACGTCATCGACGACGCGAAACCCGGTCTCTGTGCGTTCGACCACCGTGCGGTGGAAACCCAGAACGTTGCCCTGGACCAGAACGACGAAACTGTCCCTCCGCGCCACGAGCGTGCCGAAGTTGATGGGACTCTGCGCCCCAACTGACAGTGCGATGCTGGAAAGAAGTAGCGCGCTCCAGAGCGTTCTCTTCATCGTGCGCGTGCGCTCAATGGGTGCTCGGTGGGAAGCCCAATGCATCGACGCGTGTCGCGAGACCGAGCAACCGCCCTACTGCCAACCGCGTTTCGCGCAGGCCTCGCTCATGCGGGCGATCGCCGCCTCGAGCACGGCCGGGTCGGCGACGAGCGAGACCCGGTAGTAGCCGGCTCCCCCCGGTCCGAACGTGCTGCCCGGTGTGACTACCACCTGTGCGTCATCGAGCATCGCGCGGACGAACGTCCAGTCATCGACACCGGCCGGCGCGGGGAGCCAGACATACATCGCCCCACGCGCGCCCTGCACCGTGCGCCCCGAGCGCCTCAGCACCCGCAACACAGTCTCGCGCCGAGCGCAATAGCCGTCGGCCACGGCGGCCGAGAGCAGGTTGTGATGGTCGAGCGCGTACGCCGCGGCATGCTGCACCGCCGACGGAGCGCCGTAGCCGACGTTCGTGCGATAGGCCGCGAGCGCGTCGATGAGTCGCGCTCCGCCAACCGCGAAGCCGACGCGAAGTCCCGCCATGTTGAATGACTTCGAGCACGAGTGGAACTCGACGGCCACGTCCTTCGCTCCCGGCACGTTGAGCGCACTCGGCGCGACGAACCCGTCGTATGTCAGTTCACTGTATGCGAGGTCGCTCAGCAGCAGCAGATTGTGTTCGCGCGCGAACTCGACGGCGCGCTCGAAGTAATCCAGCGCTGCGACCGCACCCGTTGGGTTGTTCGGGTAATTCACGATGAGCATGCGAGCGCGCCGCAGCACATCTCGCGGTACGGCGTCGAAGTCGGCGAGGAACCCGGTGCTCTCGCGCATCGGAACCCAGTGGACCGACGCACCGGCGAGCTGTGCGGCGCGTGCGTACACGGGGTAGAAGATCTCGGGCACGAGTACCGCGTCGCCGCTACTCACGGTAGCCGCGATCAGCTGGGCGATGCCTTCCTTGGCCCCGGCCAGTGCGAGCGCTTCGCGGCCAGCGTCCAGACTGACGCTGAATCGCGATCGCATGAATCGCTCGATGGATTCCAGGAATCGAGGCGTGCCCCGGAACGGCGGATACCCGTGAGTCGATGGATCGGCGGCGGCCTTCTGGAGCGCGTCGATGATCGGCGGCGGCGTAGGCCGATCGGGGCTTCCGATCCCGAGGTCCAGGAAGCTCGCCCCACGCTTTCGTGCGTCGGCCTTGAGGCGGTCCAACTCGGCGAAGACGTACGGTGGCAGTGACGCGAGCGCCCCGCTGGTGCGGGCGATGTCGCTGGACCGTGAGGCGATCGCGCGGACGGATGTCACAAGTGCGGCGCTGGTTCGAGTGAGTCGTGTCATCCATGACGATTGGCGCGGCGGATCGGTGCACAGGGTGATGGGCGTTGCGGTCGTAGCGGTCGTTCGTCACCGGGGTACCCGCCGCACCAAAGGACTCGACCCATGGCGTCTCGAACCGTCGTTCCCTGTGACCATGAGCTTCGCCCAGGCACGGCGGTTTGCCTGCGATGTCAGCATGCCGCGCGTGGCGCGAAGCGGGCACGGCAGCGAGAACTGATCGCGCGCGGAGGCGCGGCGGTGCTCGCGCTCGGGATGATCATCGCTGTGGGCGTCGCGGGGTTCAGCGCATGGCGTGCACACTTCGGAACGTCGCGGGGCCGAGAGTCGGTGCTGGTGGCGTCGGCACGGCCCGACTCGACGAACGCCACTGAACCAACGGGCGGTATCGTCGCTGCCTCGCTCACCGAGGGTGGATCGGCGGCGTCCGATGCGCCGACCGGTCGCGCGAGCAGCGGAGCCGAAAACACGACGTCCATTGCCCCGGTGGTCCCGCTGGGGCGGACGACACTTCGGGATACGATGGTCGTCGACCGCATGGGCGATACGGTACGCGTAGGCTTCGACCTGTTGCTCTCGCGAACGCGCCGCCCCGACAAGTTTGAGTGGATCATGCGGACGACGCTGCCGCAGGTGTTCGGCGGGCTGGCCGACTCGGCGCTTCGCGCCCTGCCTGCCGGTTCGGTCGCTCGAGCGGGCGACCTGGTCACCACGCTGCCGGCCCGGGGCATTCGCATCCCGCTCGCCGACGGGCGACAGATTGCCGTCTGGCCGGAGACGAGGCCCGGACGCGACGGGCCAATCGTCGTCGCGTACCGCGCGCTGGCCTACCGCTGACGCGATATCGGCCTGACGCCTAACGACGTCCGGCGTTAGGCATCACGGCTGCTCCGACAGCTGTCGGATGATGAGCGTTTTCTGCTCGCCCTCCGCGACGTCGACGACGGCGCTGGCGACGCCTCCCTGGGTCATCATCCGGTAGGAGTCGCGCGGCGTTTGCCACGTGATGGTGGTCCGGATGATGTAGCGGCCCGGCGCGAGGTTCTCGAACTTGAATTTGCCGGTCTCGTCCGCGACCGTTTTGCGGCGCGCGGCGCGGAACGCGGGATCCTTTGGGGCGTCAGCGAACCGACGCAGCGATGTGCCGGTCTTCATATACCAGTCCATCGCGAATGGCGTCGCCGGATCCAGCGTGACGTCGCTGCCCGACGCGGTCCGTGCGTTGTCCGAGATCGTCGTCAGGTAACCCGTCCCGTCGAGCAGCACGTCACCACCGCGGACGACGACGAACGCCTGGCCGTTGATGGCCGCGGTGCCCGGCTTGCTGTACGGGTAGTAGTCCGCCGCAATCGCGCTTGCCGGCTGGGCGGCGGCGGCCGGTGTAGCGGCGTCAGCCGGAGGCGCACTGCTCGTCGACCGGCAACCGAGCAACAGGGCGATGGCACTCGCGGTGAGTAGCGGCTTCGTCATGATGGAGCAGCTCCTCTCTCGGGTTCGTCGCCGCGAACCTTGTGGCGCGAACCGCCGACGTGCAAGAGCGGACGCGGTCGATTCCGAGAATCGGCCACTCGTCCCGGCGTAGCTCCCTGGCGCCTAACGCCGAGTCAGGTGTCGGATGATGCGACCGCTCGGCGGCGCCGTGCTGGCCGTCGCCCAGCTGTGCGAGCCGACGCCCGATTGCTGGTAGAGCGTACGCCGGCTCCGCCGGGGCGACTGCGTAGGAGCTCGACCAAGGCCCGCTCGTCGCGCCGCAGCCCCGCCGACCGTGATACGTCGCGCGCTTGTCGCTCGGTCGTCTCAGCCGGGAGTGAGAAGCCGTCGAGGTACGCCTCGAGGAGCGCGGGGTGCACGTAGTACTTCCGGCAGACCGCGCGCGTGTTACCGAGCCGCTTTGCGACCTGGTCGATGGCCCGGACGATGTTCGCGTTCGCTTCCTTCTCGGCGCTGAACGGGCCGATGTCCCGCAGCGCGGACGCCGCGAGCATCGTCCCGGCCCAGGTCCGGAAATCCTTCGCGGTCACCTGGCGGCCGGCTATCTCGCGCAGGTACTGGTTGATGTCGCCCGCATCCACGCTTTGTCGCCGCCCATCGTCATCGAGGTATTGAAAGAGCTCCTGCCCGGGAAGCTCCTGGCACCGCTGGACGATGCGGGCGATGCGCCGGTCAGTGAGCGCGACGGAATGGGGGACGCCGCTCTTGCCGCGGAACTCGAACCGGAGGGTGGCTCCATTCACCTCGACATGCCGGCGGCGAAGCGTGGTGAGTCCGAACGAGCCGTTGTCGCGGGCGTACTCGTCGCTGCCCACTCGAATGAGCGTCTTCTCCAGCAGCCACACGACGGTGGCGAGCACCTTCTCCCGGGACAGGGTCGTGAGAGAGATGTCACGCTCGACGCGCTCGCGGATCGCGGGAAGCATCTCGCTGAACTCCACCATCCGCCCGAACTTCGTTTCGTCCCGGACCGCCCGATAGCGCGTGTGGTAGCGATACTGCTTCCGACCGCGCGCGTCGCGGGCTGTGACCTGCAGATGACCAACCGGCGATGGGCAGATCCAGACATCGGTCCAGCGCGGCGGGATGACGAGCTTCCGGATGCGGTCGAGCTCAGCGCGGTCGCGAAGCGGCGCGCCGTCGGGCCGTGTGTACGCGAAGCCGCGGCCACGCCTCTGCCGGCGAATGCCCGGGGAGGCGTCGGTGACGTATCGAAGCCCGGCGGCTTGCGCCGCCTCGACGTGCTCGTCGGCCAGACCCATCGTCGTTCCGCGTTCTCTCCCGCCGGACACGAGGTGAGACTCCTGAGTGGCAACCGCGTGGAGGGTCGTGCGTGATGCGCATCACCCCGCCTCGCGCGTGGTTCCGACTAATGAGACGGCTGATCGTCCGCGACGGCACGACTCGAGGGGGAAAGGCGACGAGCGTCGCCGGGGGTTGGGGGCGAGGATCACACTTCGTGAGACTTGGTCGATCCGGGGCGCCCCGCGGTTCCGATTCCCGACTTGTCCTGAGCGTCAGCGAAGGATCTTCCC
>Ga0075421_100007104_pt1 | contig 13684 bp, 11 predicted proteins | sample SoiMetdeltSBSDD5_FD_75292 | JGI IMG/M metagenome (GOLD analysis project Ga0075421, IMG submission 75292) | Bulk soil microbial communities from a Populus tree surrounding site in Tennessee, USA - Soil MetaG P. deltoides SBSDD5 | ecosystem: Environmental > Terrestrial > Soil > Tree plantation...
CTTGTGGGCGCGTGACGGTGCGGGCGCCGTCCTCTCCCGCCGACGGCGCCACACCCGCCGCCATTGTCAGGAATCGCTCTGCCGCACTCGTCGCTCGCGCCGGATCAGCGTACCTCGCCACGATCGCGCTGCCCCTGGGAGGAACCACGGCCATCTGTGCAACCTCCGCGTCGCCGAACGGCGAGTCGGGCCCGGCGCGACGGAGATCGGCCACCAGGTCGCGATCGATCTCCTTACCGAAAACCGCCTCCGGATCGGCGAACCGTCCATCCTGCGCGGCGAGCACGTCTTCCCGCTCGGCCCAGCCGGGATGCGGCCGACCCTTCCCGAAGGTCCACGATAGATCCCGCTTCGGGATGACGCCGAACGCTTGCGCCAGATGATAGGCGATCTGCGGTCCGGCGACGATCCCGAGGAACACCACCATGAACGTGACCGGGCGCAGCGACGCCCCGTTGCGCGACATGAGGATGGCGCCCGCACCCAGCACGACCGACGCAATCGCGACGAAGATCAGGATGCCCACCACCGCCGGATTGGCGCGCAAAAACGCGAGCGTTGCGTTCATGGGGCAAAGATGCCAACAACGGGCAGGCTCTGCCATGTCGGCGGAGCACTGCCCGTTCCCTATTTAACGCGAAGAACCCTTTTCAGCCGTTCACGAGCGAGAGGATGTTCCCGTCAGGGTCCTTGAACCACGCGACTCTCGTGTCCCCGCTCTCGTGCACATCGCCGCGGAGGGACGTGTCCGGCAGCTCATAGTGCTCGAACTTCACTCCCTTGGACTTGAGCGTTCGCACGACGTCATCCAACTCTTCGCCGACGACCCACGTCGCTGCAGTCGCTCGATTCGTTCCGGCATACTCCGACTCGTACACCAGCACGGTCGACTCGCCGCTCTTGAAGCCGATGACGCCTTCCTCCTCCGTCTCGACCGGCGTTAGGCCGACCGTCTTCTCGTAGAACTTCCGAGCAACCTCGATATCCTTGACCGGCAGGGTGGCCAGCGCAGCCTTGTCGTTCAACATGGGCGACCTCCATCAATGTTTGCCTTCGACTGTGCGCGGCACGGGCCGAATGGGCCCGTGGGCGCGCCGGTCTGGTCGCCGCAATTGCCGGTCCTCCGGACGACTGGTTCGCCGCATAACCTGGCGACCTCGTCGGAACCGTCAGAGCCAACCCTTCTGTTCAGCGGCTCGGGCGGCTTCGACCCTGTTCCGGCCGCCGAGCTTCTGGATTGCTACCGACAGGTGGTTCCGGACGGTTCCCTCCGACAGCATCAGCTTCGCGGCGATGTCGGCGATTGTCGCGCCGTCGATCGCCGCAGCGAGAACCTGCCGTTCTCGCGCAGTCAGTGGGTTGTCCCCCTCGCTGAGGGCTGAGAGGGCCAAGGCGGGATCGAGTACCCGCTCACCGGTTACCACACGGCGAATCGCCCTCGCGAGTTCGACCGCAGGCGCGTCCTTGAGCAGGAAGCCGACGGCACCACCGGTCATCGCACGGCGCAGGTATCCGACGCGCCCGAAGGTCGTGAGGATCACGACGCGGCACGAAGGCAACGCCTGACGCAGCGCGGCGGCTGCGCTGAGCCCGTCCTCACCCGGCAGTTCGATGTCCAGGAGCGCGACATCCGGGTTCGTCTCCTGCGCGGCCGCCACCACGCGGTCACCACGGTCAACCTCGGCCACGACCGTGATGTCCTCTTCGAATCGCAGCAGCGCCGCCAGCGCGCCGCGCACCATCGCCTGATCTTCTGCCAGCAGCACCCGGATCATGATGCGACCGCCGCGACGGCTTGGGTCGGCGCAGTCACGGCTACGGCAAAGCCGCCGTGCGCACGCGGGCCGGCCTCGATCGTGCCGCCATGCGTCGCCACGCGTTCGGCCAGACCGGCGAGGCCGCTGCCGGCGTTAGGCGTCCCGGCCGTGAGTCCACGACCATCGTCCACCACGGTAAGCCGTGTCCGATCACCATTCCGACTCACCTGGATCTCGCAGCGCCGAGCACCGCTGTGTCGAATGACGTTCGTCACCGCTTCGCGGACGGTCCAGGCGAAGAGTCCGTCCAGCGCGGGAGCCAACGCGGGCGCGGCGTGCTCGATCGTGACGCCGATGCCAGCAGCATCGAGCAATTGCCGGGCGGCGTCGAGCTCGTGACGCAACACGGGCTGGCGGTACCCCATGACGGCCGCGCGAACCTGGCGCTGCGCGTCGCGCGCCGCCCGCTCGACGTCGGCAACCTCTGCGGCCGCCTCTGCCGGAGACCCGGGCAATAGGCGACCCGCAAGCTCGCTCTTGAGGATGATGACCGAGAGCGTGTGCCCGAGGAGGTCGTGAAGGTCGCGACCGAACCGCAGCCGTTCTTGGTCGACCGCTGCCCGCGCCAACTCCGCTCGCGCCGCTCGCAGTTGCGCGACGGCGAGGGTGAGCTGTCGAATCGCGACGCCGCCCGCGGCGAAGGCAATGAGAATCAGGAGCGACGCGTCGAAGCGACCAGTGGCCGCGTAGGCGCCGCCAATCGTCAACGCCACGATCGCGATGATTGCGCCGGTGGCGATCACCACTGGGAGCGCGAGACCGGCGGCCACGATCACGTGCATGGACAGCCACCACATCTCCGTGTCGGGCGCGAACAGCGCGAGCGCGCCGACGAGCACGCTCATCACGCCGAGCATCGTCAGGCGCGCACGCACGGCCCGAGGGCCGGGACCCTCGGAGGTGAAGTCGTCTGGGCCGATCGCTTCACGCAGCGTCGTCCAGAGGTAGACCACGGCCAGCAGTGTTAGCAGCGTCAACGCCGCGCCAATCCGAGTCGTGGGTCGTGGTTCGCGCACCAGCAGTACTCCGGTCACCACCAGCGCGACGAGCCATCCCAGCACGAACACGACCCAGAGGCGCTTCACGGCCACGGACGGGCGCCGCAGACCGGCTAGCGGCGCTTCGTTCGAATCCTGCTCACGCGTTGCGTTCGCGTTCTCGTCCATACTCGACCGGTCTCCCCGCGATCTCGTCGCGGCCGCGTCGCCGCAGAACGAATGCATAGCGGTCGTACCGTCGACGGAGTAGTGAGATCCGTCGTGTGTCGACCCATGACACGCGTCATGGGAAAGTCACGACGGATCTTACTTCTCCGCCGCCCGTCGGATCGCTATCCGTTCGCCGAACATGTCACCCGTTCGGAGATCGATATGTATCGTCGCACTAACGCCGCGCCTCGAGCGGCTTTCACCGCCGTCATCCATGACGCCACTTGTGTCCTGTTCACGGCCTCGGCCGGTACCAGGGCGGCCCTCATCGATCAGGTTGCAGAGTACGTCCGCCGGAGCGCCACCGATCTGCTCTGGCGTGCCGACTCGTCTCACGTCGAGACGCTGATTCGGAATGGTCAGCCCGAGACCGCGATCGAGCACTACTTCGCGTGCGTTGGGCAGCGCTGGGACAACCAATGGCTCGTCACGAGCGTCGCCGACGCTGCCCCCGGGATCTCGGCGTGCCTCGATGCCGTCGTGCCGCACCGGACGGACCGCCCACTCCCGGTGGCGGGATGACGCAATCGTTAGGCCGCACGGGAGATGTCAGTCAATCGTGGCGAGCGCGGCTTCGCGATACGGCGTGCTCCCTGTTGCGGCCGGCGAGCCGGCGACGCGGAATCGAGTACCTCGATGGCGACGACGTCGACGCCGACACACGACTCCGCGCCCTCACGGATGTCGCGCGCGCGAACGTCGTCTTCGCCGGCGCACGGGTCGTCGTGCGAGAGATTCAGCGTGTCGTGGCGGCGACCACCAACCACACGCTCACGCTGCTCGATATCGGGACCGGCACTGGCGACATTCCACGTCTCGCGATCGCGGCAGCGCGAGCACACGGCGTGGCGTTGACGGCGATCGGTCTCGACGTCAGTCCAACGCTGGCGCAGTGTGCGCACGCGTCAGGCCTGCTCGGCGTGTGCGGCGATGCGCTCTCCCTTCCGTTCGCGGACCGGAGTGTGGACGTCAGTGTCTGCTCGCAGCTTCTTCATCACTTCAGCGACGACGACGCGGTGCGGCTCCTCCGCGAGCTGGACCGGGTGTCGCGTCTTGGCGTCGTCGTCTGCGACCTGCGCCGGAGTTGGTTTTCGGCCGCCGGTTTCTGGGTGGCCACATTCGTGCTCCGGTTCCACCCCGTGTCCCGACACGACGGGGTCGTGTCGGTCCTCCGAGCATTCACGCGTCACGAGCTCGCGGGCCTCGTCCGAGCGGCTGTGGGCCACGCACACCCGGTGAAGCACGCCCTTGGGTTTCGGCTGGCGGTTTCCTGGGCACCGGCGCGCGACGCGGAATTGGGGTCAGAGTCGAATTTCATCCTTTTCCCGCGGACCCGCGGGAAAAGGATGAAATTCGACTCTGACCCCAATTTCCCGCATCACGGCATCTGGAGGCCGATGGCAAACGACGCCGAGTAGGTGCCGCCTGACTGCGTGACGTCCAGCATCAGCTGATCGCCGCCTCGCCGGAAGATCTCATCGTCGCGATTCCGCGCATCGCGCTTGCCCCTCGACACATACGGTTCGGACGCATGTACGCGATCCGTCAGCGCATCATCGAAGTAGAGCTGCGACGTGAAATCGTACCCGCGTTGGGCCTTCGGATCCGTGCGGATCTTGAAATGCAGATGCACTGTGCGGCCCGGATACCAGCCGGGGTACACAGTGAGAAAACGCACCGCACCACGGGCATCCGTGGTCTGAAACCCGCGCAGGTACTTCTGGCCGACCGTATTGAACTGCGGATCCTGCACATCGGAGTAGATGCCGCCCGCGTCGCATTGCCAGAGGTCGACCTGGGCTCCCGGGATCGGACGACACTCGTTGGCCGCCACGCGTGAGACGAGCATCGTGAGAGCGAGCGGCGCGCCGGCTTTCATCCGGCCGTTCGACGGGTCGGAGCGAATGTCGGTTCGATTGAGCTTCTCGTCGACGAAGTACGGGCCCTCCATCTGCTCGGGCCGTGCGATGCATGAGAGCCCGTGCGGCCGGGCATTCGCCCGACGTGGAAGGATCCCGCCTCCGACCAGCCACACCGCGCTCGTCGCACCGAGGATCGCCACGGCCTCACGGCGCGAGAGCAGTCGTCCTACTGGCGCGTCGTCGTTCGTCATGACGGGCTCCGCGTTAGGGTTGGTCATCCGGTTATACGCGCTTGTCACGAGTCGAGAAATGACGCTCGATTCCTCACCGAACCTTCGCGAGCGCCGCATACTTCTGCGCTTCCGAGACGCGACCCTGGCGCGCGTAGTGAACCGACATCAGTCGGTACATGCGGCGCACGTCGAACTGCGTGCTCGGAAAACGCTTCAGGACGATGGTACGTGCCTCGGCAAATAGCGAGTCCGCAGTGGCGTAATCCCCCTTCCGCGAGTAGACCGCCGCCAGTCCTGTCTTGCGGATGCCGATGAGCGGATGATCTGGAGCGAGGTCGGTGCGGAGCGCTATCGCCCGTTCGTGTGCGGCGATCGCCTCGTCGAATCGACCGAGATCGGCGAGCGCATCGCCCCAGGCCGGCAGCGACCCCGCGTAGACCGAGTGAGTCGGGCCTAGGGAACGCTCCAGCGTGCGGAGCTCCTCGCGGCGCAGGCTCTCCGCTTCGACGTAACGCCTCGAGTTCGTCATGACCCATGCGAGCGTGCCAATCGCCCCGGCGACGTTGTGGTTGTCCGGGCCGAAGGCGGCGCGCTGAATGTCGAGCGCTTCTCGCGCCAGTCGCTCGGCTTCTGCGTACTTTCCCCTCGTCGCGAGCAGGCCCACCAGATCGCCGAGCGCCCAGGCGACCACGACGTGTCGTTCACCGCGCGAGCTGCGCAGCGCCGACACCGCATGGCGCATCAACGCTTCGGCTTCCGTCGAATCTTCACGGGCGTTGAGGAGGACCCTCGCGAGCTGCATCTCGAGCGTGGCCGCCTCCGGACTATTGGAGCCTTGCCGTCGGCGATGCATGGCGATCCCCTCACGCATCACCGCTTCCGCCTCGGCCGGCTTCCCCCGCCGGTAGAGAATGTCTCCGTACTGCAGGGTGCTGGCGCCGATGGCCGAGTCCCCCGGAGGCAGCGTCTCACGACGAATACCGAGCGTGTGCCGAGAGAGCGACTCGGCTACGACATCGTTGCCGAGATACAGCGCGAGCTGTGCCTCCTGCGCAAGCAGCTCGGCGACGGCCGGGTGACGTTCGCCGAAGACGCTCCGCCGAACCACCAGCGCGCGACGCGACATCGAATCCGCTTCCGGATAACGGCTCAATCGACGTAGCACCTCGGCCAGATGAAACATCGTTACCGAGGCTTCGGGGTCGTCTTGCCCGACCGCCGCCACGCGGACCGACAAGGATCGTTGCAGCGCGTCATGGGCTTCCGTGTACCGCCCCATCGAGGCGTACACCCGGCCAATCGCTTCCAGAAGGCGTGCCTGCGTCAGCGGGCTACCCGCGAGCGCCTCCGCCTGTGCGGCCCCGCGGCGCACCAGATCGTCGGCGGTGACGGCCTCCGTGCGCGACTGCGGGGCGTTCATGACATCGAACAGACCAACGAGGAAGGACGTCACGTTCTCGGCCTGCGCGCGGGACTGTTCCGCGCGGTCCCGCTCACCCTGGGCAACGACGGCCTGCCTAACGGCAATGGCGGTCCCCGCGATGAGCGACGCCACGACGACGGCGGCCGCCGTCGCCTGGACCCGGTGGCGCGCCAGGAACTTCCGGGTGCGATACTCGCGGCTGCCGCGGTGGGCGAGCACCGGCAACCCGTCGAGGTGACGCTGCAGGTCCTGCCAGAGCAGGTCGGCCGAGCCGTAGCGGCGCGCGGGTTCCTTGCGCAACGCCATAGCCACGATGGCATCGAGGTCGCCGCGGAGATGGCGACTCAGTCGATCGGGCGTCGTCCCCCGCGCGGCAGCGATGTCCGCAGGGTCGAGGAATTGGTCGCCCGACGCCTCGGAGCCGTGGGCGTCGCGCGTCACGCGAACACTGGGACGCTCCGGCTCCTGTTCGAAGACGAGACGCGCGAGCTCGTGGAGCCCACCGCTCGTGCGATGAGGACGGCTGCCGCACAACAGCTCGTACAGCACGACACCGAGTGAGTACACGTCACTCGCGGTGGTGATCGACTCGCCGCGCACCTGCTCCGGACTCGCGTACTCCGGCGTCATCGGCCGGTGCGCGGTTCGCGTGACCGGCACCGGCAACGCACCTAACGTCGGACTCAGCAGTTTCGCGATCCCGAAGTCCAGCAGCTTGATGTGGCCGTCGCCCGTGACGAGGATGTTGCTCGGCTTGATATCCCGGTGGATGACGAGGTTCTGATGGGCGTGATGCACCGCCGCGCATACCTCGCGGAACAATTGAAGCCGTGCCTCGACCGACAGACGCCGCTCGTCGCAGTACGTCGTCATCGGCACGCCATTGACGTACTCCATCACGAGATACGGCAACTGGCCGTCCGTAACGCCGCCGTCGAGGAGCTGCGCGATGCGCGGGTGGCTCAGCGACGCGAGGATCTGGCGCTCCGCGAGGAAGCGCCGGTGAAGCTCGTCGGCATCCGCGCTGTCACGCAGGACCTTGAGCGCGACACGCTGGCGGAACTGCCCGTCGTCGCGTTCTGCCAGGTAGACCACGCCCATACCGCCGCGCCCGATCTCGCGCCGAATGCGATACGGGCCGATTCGGCGATCTGCCGGCAGGTCGTTCGCGAGGGCGACCGCGAGCTTCACACTGCTGTCCTCGAGAATCCCGTGGGTGCGGTCGTGTCCGGCGAGCAGCGCGGCGACCTCGCCGCGGAGCTCCGCGTCCGCGGCGCAGTGCGCATCGAGCCACGCCTCGCGCGCGGATGTCGGCACGTCGAGCGCGTCCTCGAACAGATCCTCGATCTGCTGTCGGCGGTCAGGGCTCAGTTCCCTCATGCGCGCGACCCGGAGTGGATGGCCCGTCGCGGTGGGTGACCCGGCCAATGTGGACGGTGGCGGAGCGGGATTCAACCCGACGCGTAATTTGAGGCTAGCCTAATTGGGGTCAGAACAAGGGGTCAGAACAATTGTTCTGACCCCTTGTTCTGACCCCAATTACCCCCAATTACCGCGCAAGGCTAGCCGATCGACAACTCGAAGACGCCGATCGCGCGCGGCGAGGCAGTCTCCCCGACGGTCCACCTCGTCACCGTGATCCTCCACCCTTCTCGCTCGAGCGCCTCGAGCAGTCGCAGGCTGATCGGCCGAAACGGGTCCGAGAGGAGCACACGTCCACCCGGGCTGAGATTCGACCTGAAGATCGGCCGCAGATGCTCGTGCATCATCTCCGCGTAAATGATGTCGGAGCCGAGAATCCAGTCGTACTGGGCCGAGTCATCCCACAACGTCCAGTCCGCGATCCGGTGCTCGATGCCGCTCACGCCGTTGCGCTCGGCATTCTGACGGCAGATCGTCATCGGCAGCTCGTGCCGGTCGGTTTGCACGACGTTCGCACCCAGCGACGCGGCAACGATCCCTGGCAACCCGGTACCAGCCCCCAGCTCGAGCACGTGTCGGCCGCGAAACGCATCGGCCCGGGAAATGATCTCGTGCGCGATCGCGATCCCCGCCGGCCAGAGTGAAAGCCCGTATGGCGGCCGCGGCGACTCCGAGAGGAGGCGCTGCTCGTCCTCTTCCGACAGCACCGCGCCAGAGTGGAGAATCGTCCACTCGCGGCCGGCGAGCTTGAGGTGGTACTCCTCGTGGGGGATGCGTGCGACGGACGTCTGGAGCTCCGTTCGCTCGTCGTTAGGCGATGACGTCATCGACGGCGGAAGCGTCGAGCGAGCGATCACCTAGAACTCCGGGATCGAGATCGACTGCACCGTGACGATCTCGGCGTGCGCGGGAAGTGCGAGCGGCATCGGCGATCGCGTGAAGAAGGCGAAGCCCTTGTACGCATGCAGGTAGCGGTGATGCTTGCGGAACGTGCCACCGTGCCCCACGACGACGAGCGGGGACTCGCTGCGTTCGAGCAGTGCGAGAAACTCCGGCGCGTCGATGCGCACGACCACGCCGAACGCTTTGACCGCATTGATGGTCACCGCGACAACGGACCCACCGGCTGCAGCCATCGGCTCCTCCAGAAGAACCACGGGGTCGGTTTCGACCTGATCATGGGGTGGAGAACGGTGGCGAGTGCACCCGCTACTCGCAAGGCGACGCGGCCGACTTCGGTGCGTACCGCCCCGGGGCTACCGTTGCGCCGTCCGGTGCACGGCCCGATTATCTCGGCGGTACGTGCACGGCGCGAAGGCAGCCGGGACGCGGACACGGATACGCCGTTGGCCGACCCCCGCAGGACCCGAGTGACGCATGGATGCTCGGCACGACGTAACCGAACTGCTCATCGCGTGGCGCGCGGGCGACGCGGACGCGCTCAACCGGCTGGTGCCACTGGTCTACGATGAGCTCAGACGTATCGCGCACGGATACCTCGCGCGCGAGCGTCCCGATCACACCCTGCGCACGACGGCGCTCGTCAATGAAGCGTACCTGAGGCTCGTCGACGTATCGCGCGTCCAATGGCAGGATCGCGCGCAATTCTACGCGGCGGCTGCGGGATCGATGCGGCGAATTCTCGTCGATTACGCACGGCGATACCAGGCAGCCAAGCGCGGTGGCGGTCGGGCCCCCGTCGAGCTCGACGAGGCGACGCTGCTCATTGAGGAGCGTGCGGACACGCTCGTCGCGCTGGACGAGGCGCTTACGAGACTGGGCGACATGGACCCGCGATTGTGTCGTGTCGTGGAATGCCGGTACTTCGCCGGCCTCTCGGATGCCGAGACCGCGGAAGCCCTCGGCGTCACGCCACGAACGGTCCGGCGCGACTGGGTGAAAGCGCGTGGCTGGCTGTTCGCCGAGCTCGCCCTGTGACCACCGATCACGGCTTGGGATCCTTTGCCTTGCCAGCCGGCTGCCACTCGAACGACCCGATGTCGCAGGCCTCGAGCGCGTTAGGCATCGCGGGGTCGTCGTACGGTCGCGGCAGTCCCCGCTGATCGGCATTCGCACCCGGACAGTAGCCGGCGTCCACGGCGTACCCGCGTTCGACGAGCGCATGCGTCTTCGTGGGACCGCCGTGGTCCGCAAGCACCGGGTCGAGCACGGAGGTGAACATGAGCGCTGCCGTCACCACGACGTCGCTGGCGTCGGTGAAAAGGCAGCCACCGCCGAGACTCGTCAGGCTGTGCCCGAGCGACGACACCACGCCCCAGCAGTTTGCGTCGGGACCTGCAACGCTCCCGTTGGTCAGGTTGCCGGCAATGATCGTGTTCGCCGTCGTGGCGGCCAGGAACGTCAGGACCCCGCCCCCACCCTGCGCGTTCAGCGTGGTGACGCTGTTGCCCGTGATCGTGGTATTCCAGATCCGTGGGCCGACATCGCACACGAGCGGGACGCAGAAGTCCACGATTCCGCCGCCGCCGATCCCCGCAACATTGCGCGAGATGGTGCTCGATTCGATCGTCAGCACGGCTCCATTCCTGATGCCGCCGCCGTATTCGGTTGCGGCGTTGTCCGAGATCGTGCTCTCGACGAGGGTCAACGTGCCGGAATTGGAGATCCCGCCTCCCAGCACAGCTCTGTTGTCACGAACAGTGGTGCGTGTCAGCCTGAGCGAACTGCCGGGAGAGACAATGATCCCGCCACCGCTGCCCGTACTGACACCACCGGTGACGGTGATATCCGTGAGAAAGGCACTCACAGGATTCTGACCTCCGACCTCGAACACGGTGGTCGCCCCGCCGCCACTGACGGTGATCAGGTCGTAGCCGAGCCCTTTGATGGTGACGTGCTTCTGGAGGAGCAGCGTTCCCGACGTCAGGAGGATGGTTCCGCTCAGGTTACTCTTGAATGTGATGCGATCGCCGACGTTGGCGGCTGCGATCGCCTCGCGGAGTGTGCATTCGTTGCTCGTACACTGGCCATCGCCCGGATCGGCGAGTGAGTTCACGAGCCATATGCCGTTCGCATAGACCGCCAGCTTCGGCGACTCCGGCGCGATGATGTTCGTCTCCGCGCCTCGACACCCACCAAGCAGTCCCAATGCACTGAGGAGCACCGCGTCTGACGCGCGGCAGACGATCCGGCGCCCTCCGTTCCGTCGTGGAACGTGTGCGTTACTCTGCATCTGACCTCCTGCGCTTCGTAGCGTCGGTGGCAGGCTCGGCCTATCCCGTTGCGGCCCGAACGACGCGCGCCGATCTTGGGACCGACGACGCGTTTGCCGCGGAACCCTTCCGCGGCGCACCACCTCGGATGGACAGGCGTAAGAGCGATCCGGATGCGGACACGGATCCCTCACTCGATCGAGCGATGGCAGGAGGTGGAGCGGCTGCTCGACCCCGCGCTCGACCTGCGCCCTAACGAGCGGGCGGCGTTTCTGGACCAGGCGTGTGGCCCGGACGTGGAGCTCCGCGCGATGGTCGAGCGGATGCTGGGCGCGTGCGACGCATCTGACGGCTTCCTCGAGGACGAGCCGGCGCCCGTCTACGCGGCCCCCCTCATCGCGTCACCGCTCCCATCACACCAGCCGGAGGTCACTGCCAGACCGCCGGCAGGAGCGCGATTCGGCCCGTACCGCGTCGTCCGGGAAGCGGGCCACGGTGGAATGGGCGTGGTGTATCTCGCCGAGCGTGCCGACGAACAGTACCACGGCCGAGTGGCGCTCAAGATCATGCGTGGTGGCGCCCTCCTCGGTACCGACGATGGTCTGGTGCGACGCTTCCGAGACGAGCGCCAGATCCTCGCGTCGCTGCAGCACCCAGGCATCGCGCACCTCATCGACGCTGGCGTCACCGACGACGGCCTCCCGTGGTTCGCGATGGAGTACATCGAAGGGACACCCATCGACCGCTACAGCGATGAGCGCCGGCTGACGGTCGACGAACGACTCGCGCTGTTCAGCGACGTGTGCGATGCAGTCGCCTATGCGCATCGCAATCTGGTCGTGCACCGCGATCTCAAGCCGTCGAACATTCTGGTCACCGCGGACGGCGTCGTGAAGCTGCTCGACTTCGGTATCGCAAAGCTGCTGGCGCCGCTGGACGGAGCCAGTGACGCTGCCGACGTGCCCCCAGCCACCCGAACCGCACTCCGGGCCTTCACGCCCGACTACGCGAGCCCCGAAGAAATACGCGGCGAGCGCGTCTCGACGGCGAGTGACGTGTACTCGCTCGGGATTGTTCTGTACGAGCTCTTGACGGGGGGCCGGCCCTACGCCCTTGCCGGCCGCACACCGCTCGAGATGGAGCGCGCGATCCTCGACGGGAAGCCGCCGGCACCATCTGCCGCGTTAGGCGGTCTCCGACGCACGCTTCGCGGTGATCTCGACGCGATCGTGCTCACCGCGATGCGGACGGAGCAGGAACGGCGGTATAGCTCGGCCGACCAGCTTGCGGGCGATGTGCGGCGCTATCTGACCGGATTACCCGTGACCGCGCGACCCGATGGACGCGCCTACCGCGCGGGGAAGTTCGTTCGGCGCCATCGCGCGGGCGTGGCGGCCGCCACTGCGATCGGCGCACTCATCATCGGCTTCTCCGCCGTGACCGCCACCCAGGCCGCGCGCCTTCGAGCACAGGCGCAGCGCATCACATTGGAGCGCGATCGCGCACAGCAAGTCTCCGGGTTTCTCGTCAGCCTCTTCCGCGCCGCGGACCCGTTCGCCGGGGCAGGCCCGCGCACCACGGTGCGCGAAGTTCTCGACAGTGGCGCAGCTCGCGTCGACCGCGAGTTGCGCCACCAGCCGGAGGTTCGCGCCGAGCTGCTACGCGCGATGGGACTTTCGTATCTGAGCCTTGGACTCACCTCGGATGCCCGCCGCCTGCTGGAACGGGCGCTCGAAATTCCTCACCAGTCCGTGAATGAGGGAGAGCCGCACGAGGTGAGCGTCAAACACTCGCTCGCGCAGGTGCTGCAGGAGATCGGTGAGCTCGCGAAGGCGGAGTCGCTCTACCGGGATGTCCTCGAATGGCGCCGCCGCAACCTGCCACCCGGCAACCGGTACATCGCGCGGTCGTTGACCACGCTCGCGACCGTGGTTTCCGCGCAAGGACGATATGCCGAAGCCGAAGGGCTCGTGCGCGAGGGGCTCGCCATCGACCGCGCGCTTCGGCCGAGTGACCCACAAGCCGTGTCGCAGAGTCTCAACAACCTCGGCAACATCCTCCTCCGGCAGCGTCGATACGCCGCGGCGGAATCCACTCACCGCGAAGCGTACGGCCTGCGCTACGCCCTCCGTGGGGACAATCACCCGGAGACAGCGAACAGCCTCGTGAACATTGCGTCCGCGGTCGCCGAGTTGAATCGCTTTGCCGAGGCAGACTCGTTGTTCCGAAAAGCACTGGCGATCAAGCGCGCGACTCTGGGCCCCCGCCATGTTGACGTTGCGACTGATGAAGCGGCCTTCGCCCTGCTCCTGCACCGGGAAGGTGACGACCGTTCGGCCGAAGTGCTGTATCGTCGGGCGATCGACACGCACCGCGCATCGCGGCCGGACGGACATCCGCGTACGGCGATCGCGATGCTGGGCCTGGGCGAGCTGCTGCTGGCCCGGGGCGATGCGCGGGCCGCAGAGCCGTATTTGCGCGATGCGCTGCGGAGCTTTCGCGCCGCGTACCCACCAACCCACCCGCAGATCGCGCGTGCCTCAGCG
>Ga0075421_100007106_pt1 | contig 13683 bp, 15 predicted proteins | sample SoiMetdeltSBSDD5_FD_75292 | JGI IMG/M metagenome (GOLD analysis project Ga0075421, IMG submission 75292) | Bulk soil microbial communities from a Populus tree surrounding site in Tennessee, USA - Soil MetaG P. deltoides SBSDD5 | ecosystem: Environmental > Terrestrial > Soil > Tree plantation...
GTCGCGCGCGCCCGAAATGATCGCGGGCGCCCTCTCATAAACCCAGATATCCGTCATGCAGGTGCCTCGGCTGATCGCGCCTGGATTCACATTGGGCGCCGCGCTGTCGAATAGTACGCAGGAGCGTCCCTGTGTGTCGTTTCCCGTCACTACCCGCCGAATGGGCTTCACGTCATCCGCCATCGCTGGTCCTCGCGCTCGATCGATTGCGAAAGCTAGACGAGTTGCAACCGCATTGTCATCCTGCATCCATCATCTATCATGGTCGCCGCGCCCGCAGCGCGTCGCCCGTCGTCAAGGGAGAAAAACCGTCTTGGGTGGAAGTCACGCCGTTCGGTGGATCGTCGCCCTTGCGCTGACGATCGTGCCGGTGAATATCGCAACCGCGCAAGCGTCCAACTTTCCGAACCACACGATCAAAATCATCGTCGGCCCGAGCCCCGATGTGTTCTCGCGCATCGTCGCGGAGCATCTGCAGCAGGCGTGGGGGCAGCCGGTCATCGTCGAGCCAAGACCCGGCGCGGGCGGCAAGCTAGCCGCCACCGCCGTACAAACCGCGGCGCCCGACGGCCACACTTTGCTGTTCGCGACCCCGACCTACACGCTCAACACGGCGATGAAGCTCGCGTCGTACGATCTCATCAAGGAGTTTGCGCCCGTTGCGATCATCGGGCTCATTTCTTATGCGCTCGTGTCGCATCCGAGCGTGCCGGCGAAGTCCGCCGCCGAGCTCGTTGCCTACGCGAAAGCCAATCCTGGCAAGCTCAACTGCGCTTCGGCGGGCATCGGCACCGCTCCGCACCTTGCCTGCGAATATCTCAACAAGCTTGCTGGGACGAACATCGTCCACGTGCCATACCGCGATGTGAATTCCGGCATGATGGCGACCGTCGGCAACGTCACGCAAATGTTCTTCGGTGTCGCGACCAATGCCAAGCCGCAGATCGAATCCGGCGCCCTGCGCGGGCTCGCTGTGAGCACGGCTCAGCGCTCGCAACTGCTGCCGGACCTGCCGACCATGATCGAGTCCGGCTATCCGACGTTCAACATGCCGGGCTGGGGCGGATTGATCGCGACCGCGAGCACGCCGCCGGACGTCATCGAGAAGCTGAACCAAGAGGTACGGCGCGCGGTCGCGCGGCCGGAGCTGCGGCAGCGGCTGTTCGCAGCTGGTATGGAGCCGCCGCCGCTTTATGGGCCGGCGGACGTGCAAAAATTCATCGCGAACGACATCGCGCGCTGGACCGAGTTCGTCGATGCGGTCGGCATCGAGAAACTGAAGGGCGAAGCTCTGCGGTAGTGAATACGGGCGTTGCGCCGCGCCGGGCATCCGGACGCACGCCAGCGCGAATATCGAGGGAGCGGACAGGCATGGCCACCCGGCGGGACTTTATCAAAGGCGCGGGGGCTTCGGGAATCCTCTTCTGCAGCTGCGGAATGCTCGATGCGGCGCGGGCGCAGGGGCCCAACGGCCAACGTTTGCCCGTGACGGTCAACGGCAAGCGGGTCAAGACCATCGATGTGCACGCGCATTGCCACTTCCACGAGGCGCTCGCTCTGATGGGCGACGAGGCGAGCCGCGTGATGCCGCGTGTGAAAGGCGCCAAAGAGCACTTCATCGTCATCGAGGAACGCCTCAATGGCATGGATGCGCAGGCGATCGACATGGAGGTGCTTTCCGTCAATCCGTACTGGTACCACAAGGACCGCGATACTGCCGCCAAGATCGTCGAGGTGCAGAACGAAAAACTCGCCGAACTGTGCGCGTCGCGGCCGGACCGCTTCGCGGCCTTTGCCTCGCTCGCGCTGCAATATCCGGATCTCGCCGTGCAGCAGCTCGAGAGGGCCGTGAAGAAACAGGGGCTGCGCGGGGCCGCCATCGGTGGCAGCGTGCTGGGCGAGGATTTTTCCGATCCAAAGTTTCATCCGGTGTGGGCCAAGGCGGAAGAACTCGGCGCTGTGCTCTTCATCCATCCGCAAAGCACGCCGGAGCTCGCCAAGCGCTTCAAGGGCAACGGCTGGCTCTCGAACACCATCGGCAATCCGCTCGATACGACGATCGCCTTGCAGCATCTGATCTTCGAGGGCACGCTCGATCGCTTCCCCGGCCTGAAGATCATCGCCGCGCACGGCGGCGGCTATCTCGGCTCCTACGCGGCGCGGGGCGACCATGCCTGCTTCGTCGCGCCGCAGAATTGTAACCCGGACATTAAGCTCAAGAAGCAGCCGAGCGGCTATCTCAATCAGCTCTATTTCGACGCGCTGGTGTTCACGCCCGAGGCGCTCCGTCACCTGGTGGCGCAGGTCGGTGCGAGCCAGGTCGTCATCGGCAGCGACCATCCGATTCCGTGGGAGGAGCATCCCGTCGACCACATATTCGCGACCACAACGCTGAGCGACGAAGACAAGATCGCGATCCTCGGCGGCAACGCGGCACGCCTGTTCGGCATGCAAGGCTAGGAGCGCGCCGGTGGATCTCGTCTCGACCGCGCCGGAATTCAGACGCATCGTCGGCTCCAATCCTCCGCTCGACCAAATCGCGCATGGCACTTTGTTCGGCGAAGGCCCGGTCTGGGATCGCCGCAAGAAGCGCTTCTTCTGGGTCGATATCATCGGCGACACGATCTACCAGTGGGCGCCCGGCGTAGGGAAATCGGTGCTGGTGCACCCGTCGAGGCACGCTAACGGCATGACGTTCGATCTCGAAGGCCGGCTCACCATCGCCGGCTGGTCGCAGCGCACGATCTGGCGCATCGAGCACGACGGTTCGTTCACCACCATCGCGTCGCGCTGGCAAGGCAAGAAGTTCAACAGCCCGAACGACATCGTCGTGCGCTCCGACGGCTCAGTCTATTGGACCGATTCCGCCGGCGGCCTCGTCATTCCCGGCATGGTCGGCGAGGACATGCAGCGCCACCTCGACATCCAGGCCGTATTCCGGCTCACCCCGCAAGGAAAGGTCGAACTCACCGTCGAGGATACCGTCTATCCGAACGGACTGTGCTTTAGCTCCGACGAAAAAATTCTCTACGTCAACGACACGCGTTTGGCGCACATTCGCGCCTTCGACGTCGCGTACGACGGCAGCGTGGGCAATGGCCGCCTGTTTCACCAGCTCACCGGCAGCGAGCCAGGCGTCGCTGACGGGATGAAGTGCGACCGCGAAGGCAACGTCTACTGCACCGGGCCGGGCGGCGTGCACGTCATCGACCCCGCCGGCAAACTGCTCGGCCGGATGTTCGTTCCGGGCGGGCACACCACCAACATCGCCTGGGGCGACGACGATTGGCGCTCGCTCTACATGGTGACGTATCACTCGGTGTATCGAACCCGCCTCAACATTCCCGGCGTGCCGGTCTGGTAGGAGCGCGACATGGCGTGGGAATTCGAGCGCGTTGCCGGGCCGTTCGAAGGACCATGTGGCGGCGTCATCTGGGACTGCGGCCGCGGTCAGGTACTGTTCAGCACCGTCGACGAGGGGCGGCTCCTCTGGTTCGACCACGCCACCAAGTCTATGAGCGAGTTCCGCCGCTACGCCAACCGCGTCAACGGGCTCGCGCTCGGACCGAACGGCGAAATATACGGCGCGCAGGAGGGCGGGCGCCGGCTCGTCGAGTTCACACCCGACGGGCGCACGGTTGCGGTCGATGCGCTCCTTGACGGCAAGTACCACAATCAGCCGAGCGATCTCCTTGTCGACCGGCAGCACCGCATCTATTTCACCGACCCGCGCCACGCCGTCATTCCATTCGGGCCATCAATCTTTCCATTCCTTGACCACAGCTCGGTGCTGCGATTAGAACGCAATGACCGCCGCGCCTGGATCGCGTCGCGGCTCACCTACGACACGGTCAGCCCGCGCGCCGTACTGCTATCGCCCGAACAGAAGACGCTTTACGTGGCCGACGGCGAGCCACGTCAGCAGCAGCGCCGCGAGTTGCGCGCCTACCCGATCCGCGCCGAAGGCACGCTCGATCATCCGATCGTTCTCCACGCGTTCGGCGAAGATCATCGTGGCCAGCATCGCGGTATCGAGGGTATGTGCCTTGATTCCGATGGCAACATCATCGCCGTCGGCGGCTGGCAACGCAGCGGGCCGGGTCCGCTGGTGTATGTTTTTGCGCCGAGCGGCGCGGTGATCGAAACTCATCCGATCCCGGCGGACCTGCCGAACAAGTGCTGTTTCGGCGGTCCTGGCCTTGCTACGCTTTACGTCACGACCGGCGGCGGCCATCTCTATCGTGCGATAGCCGCGGGCCGGCGCGGGCCATATAACAATTGCCGCGCGCGCTAAGAGGAACGTTGCATGAAGGATCGATTGCTCGCCGTCTTCCTGTCAATCCTCGCGGTCGCGGCCGGCGGGGCGTATGCGCAGGACTACCCCAATCGCGTGATCCGCATCGTGGTCGGCCCCGGCCCCGACATCGTCGCGCGCCTGTTCAGCTCGAAGATTAGCGAGACGCTCGGCCAATCGGTCATCGTCGAGCAGCGTCCCGGCGCCGGCGGCGTGATCGCGGCGCAGACCGTCGCTGCAGCCCCGCCAGACGGCTATACGCTGCTGCAAGCGACTGCTTCCTACACAATCAATACCGCGCTGCAGTCCGCATCGCTTGACCTCGGCAGGGATTTCGCGCCGGTGGCGATGGTCAGTACCGTCCCGTTCGTGCTCGTGCTGCATCCCTCGGTGCCGGCGAAGACGCTTTCGGACCTGATCGCCTACGCCAAGGCGAATCCCGGGAAGCTGAACTATGCCTCGTCGGGCAACGGCACGCCGCCGCATCTAGCCGGCGAATTGTTCAAATCCACGGCCGGCGTCGATATCGTACATGTGCCCTATCGCGAGGCAAATTCGGGCCTCAACGCCGTGGTCAGCGGCGCCGTGCAGATGATGTTTTCAATCGCCTCGACGGCGCAATCGCAAATTGCTGGCGGCACCGTACGGGGAATTGGCGTGACCTCGCTTAAGCCGTCCCCATTGGTTCCTGGCATTCCGTCTATCGCGCAATCGGTCCTGCAGGACTTCGAGGTCATCGGCTGGAACGGCTTCGTCGTTCCGAACGGAACTCCGCAGCCAATCATTACCAAGCTGAACGCTACAATCCTGGGCGGCCTCGCGGATGCCGATTTACGCGCAAAGCTGAGCACAGCCGGCTATGAGCCGGCGGCTTCCAATTCACCGGAGGATTTCGCAAAGTTCATTGCTGCGGATACCGGGAAATGGACGCGTCTTGCGATAAGAACCAACATCAAGGCGAACTGATCGGAGACTGAAACTTTACACCAGGCCGTCCGAGGTCACGCTTTGCCGATAGCGACCGTGGCGCGCGCAGCAGCCCGCAATGTCGGTGATCGGGTTCCTGAGTTCCCGATCGGCTGATGAGTCTCACTTTTTCAGTGAAGCGCTGCTGCCTGTCTCAGACCCGAAGATGCAGCGGGGATCCCATCCCGCACCTTGTTCGTTCGCTGGACCTCGGCTTGGTGATCGTGGTCGCTGAAGGTGCGAACGCAAGTCCTGACACCCGAAATACGTCGCACGCATGGGAACAAGCGCCGTCTAAAGATTGGCCCCAGGACGGCTATTTGGATCGCTGAATATCGAGAATATCCAGCACGGGGCAATCCGGAACTCTGTTGCCTGAACACCGGGAAATCGTTTTCGCCAACAGGCGTTCGAGCTTCGCAAGATCGGAAATTTTCGCCCGGATGTCTTGCAGGTGATGGGCGGCGATCTCTTTAACCTCGCTGCAGGATGCCTTGCCGGGCGCTCCCAGGCGGACCAGGGTGCGGATTTCATCGAGTGAAAACCCGAGTTCGCGCGAGCGCCGTATGAACGCCAGAATACGAAGGTCCGTCGCGCGATAGACGCGACGGCCGCTCGCGGTGCGCGGCGGCGCGGGCAGCATCTTGATCCGCTCGTAGTAGCGGATGGTCTCGATGTTCACGCCACTGTGCTTTGAAAGCTGCCCAATCGGGAAATTTTCGGCTCGCGAAGACGTGATTGCGCGCATGAGATAGTCCTTGATCCTGTAGTCGCTACAGGATGCATCTTACAGCCCATGACGATCAACCAAGAAAACCAAGTTACCGATGTGCGGCGCTGGCAAGGGCTGATGGCGGCGGGCGGTCTGTTAGGAGCGCTCGCGGCCTCATTCTGCTGCATCTTGCCGCTTGTTCTGTTTGGCCTCGGCGTGAGCGGAGCCTGGATCGGCAACTTTACGCGGCTTGCACCGTACCAGCCCTGCTTCATCGCAGCGACGATAGCCTTCCTCGGCTGCGGTTATTGGCTGGCCTATCGATCCCCCAAGCTTGCTTGCGCTGACGGCGAGGCTTGCGCGCGCCCGCTAGCGAACCGGCTTGTCAAGGCTGGGCTCATTGTCGCAACGATCCTTGTCGTTGCCGCACTTGGCTTCGACTTCGTTGCGCCCCGGTTCCTCGACTCGTGAAGGGAGACTTCCAATGACGAAGCTTCTTGCTTGTGCGGCCTTCGCGGTAGGCGTCCTTGCCTCGCCGGCTACGTTTGCAGCGGAGAAGACGATCACTTTGGCAGTGAAGAACATGCACTGCGCAGACTGCCCATTCATCGTCAAAAAGAGCCTGGAAGGTGTGCCAGGAGTTGCCAAGGTCACGGTATCCTACAAAGACAAAACGGCCATCGTGACTTATGACGAGAACAAGGCGGACGTGCAGGAGCTTACGGGCGCGACGACAAACGCGGGCTATCCTTCAGCGCCCAAGAGCTAAACGCGATGATCCTTGAATCTGTCATCACCTGTCCGCATTGCGCCACGGCGAAATCGGAAACCATGCCAACCGACGCCTGCCGGTTCTTCTATGAATGCACTGGCTGCGGAGTGCGGTTACGGCCGAAGGAGGGCGATTGCTGCGTGTTCTGCTCCTACGGCTCGGTACCCTGTCCACCGATGCAGAGCGCGCCCTCCGGCGCGCCGGGCGCTGCTTCGTGCTGCACGGCATAGAGTATGGCCAACGCTACGATCCAACCCTCGCGCGACTGGCTGGGTAGCAGAGGCAGCACCGTGCTGGCGTGGTGGATTCCTCACGCCGCCATTCTTGCCGGTTTGTTCGTCCCGACGCCTATTCGAGTCGTCATCTGGACCATCGCTCTCATCTGGATGGGCGCAGCGTGCATCCTGAATGCGAGACAATGCGGCCGTACTCACTGCCGCTACACGGGACCTTATTACCTCGCCATGATCGCGCCGGTAGTCGTGCTTGGCTCGGGTGTGGTTTCGGTTGCGATTTTTGGATGGATTGTGTTGGGCGTCATCATTGTCGGCGGCAGCAAGCTCATTTGGTGGGCGACAGAGCGGGCATGGGGAAGATACGGATACCTTCCTCACTTGCTAATCATCTTCTTTGTGACAGACCTCTGCGTCCTTATGACGTGAGATGATCCAGCAGAATGGATAAACCCAGTCCGAACAAGGCCACGCCGCCGATAATCTCAGCCCAGCAGCCGAAGCGCATTCCGATCAGCCGCCCGGCCAGCATGCCGCCGGTCGACATAACGAACGTGGCGGCACCGATCGAAAGCGAAATGACGAGAATATTCACGTCCAGAAAAGCCAGAGAAACGCCAACAGCCATGGCGTCAATGCTCGTACCGAGCGCCGTGGCAAGCAATACGAGCAGCGACCCATTGCGTTGCAAGTCGGGCTTTTCAGGCGAGCGCTGGAATGCATGAAGAATCATGCGCCCACCGATGAAAGCGAGGAGCCCAAAAGCAATCCAATGATCGACGGGTGCGACATAGCGGCTGGCCGCGACGCCCGCGACCCAACCGACAAGGGGCGTGATCGTCTCCACCAGACCGAATACCAAGCCTGTCCTCATGGCCTCGCCGACACGCGGCCGACGAAGGCCAGCGCCTCGCCCGATGGAGGCAAGGAGCGCGTCGATTGACATGCCGATGGCGAGCACCGTGATAGAGATCGGAGACATTCGGACCTTTCGTTCGGACGATGAACCGGGTGAACGTCGCACCTTGCCCGTCTGGTGACGTCACCACGGTCTCGCCGGGCCGATTCAAGTCCGACCGATCGCACCACGCGGGGATACCGCGAGTGTGTTGATGCGATCCCGCCTAAGGCGGTAGCTACTTCGCTGTGAGATGGGTGCTGAAGGGATAAAAGTCAATAATATCAACCCTATAATGCATCTGCTAGGCATTTGCATCTAATGTCTCGCTGCGTGCACCTGGGCGTTCCAGTGGCGATCAAAAGTTAAAGGCCAGCTTGATGCGAAGGGCGGCCTAGGGGTGCGAGCAGACTCTTGCGGCGCCGACGCGAACGTTTGGATTTGGCACGAAGCTGCAGGTGGAACCGAAAACAAATGAGGGTGGCTTCTGGAGTGAAACCGGACATTGACGCATGTTGGTGCGGGCACGGACTCGAGTCGACGCTCCTTTGGGGAACGGGTTGTTTGAGACCTGCGCGTCTACCAGTTCCGCCACGCCCGCCGCACTTGCGGCAGCCGTAGTGGGGTCCTCGCCGGCGCCACTTCCATGATGCCGATGAAGAGGGAACTTGCCGCCGAGCATGCGGCATATCGAGCTCGTCGGGTCCTGTCGCCAATAATTTTGCCGTAATCCCTTGTAAACACTGATGCCCATTCGGAGGGGCCCAAAATGCGCAAGCTTCTGGTCGGTCTGCTGATCACAGGCAGTCTTTGTCTGATGTTTACACCCCGGACTGCGGTTGCCGGGAGTGGTGATGTAGCCGCCGGCATTGTTGGTGGCTTGGCAGTTGGTACATTGTTTGGAGCGGCGGTAGCGAGCGGCCCCCGCTACTATCAACCAGCGCCCGTCTACGTCGCGCCCGCTCCCGTCTACATGGCGCCGCCATGCTATTGGACCCGAGGCGCCCCCGTTTGGGATGGGTACCGGGGCATTTGGTACAGACCCCGCATCCAAATTTGCGACTGAACTGCAAAGGCTCGAAATTTGGAGGAAGGCGTATCCTGGGGGATAGGGCGCCTCCACACTGTGGAACACGCTAATCCGTTACCGGGAGTGGGCAGCTATCCGGTCGGGTAGCGCGGGGCTCGACTTTCAGAAAGGCAGCCTGCGGTTCCGCTTTCCGGTTTGTCTTTTCATACCGTACAAGGCTGGCGACCCGCGCATTTAGTGATAATGGGATGCATTGCGCCAAAAGGCGGAACTCGCCCCGGTAGCTGCCACGGACAATCGTCCAGACACGCATCCGCTCAGCTCGGGTTGCGCGCAAGAGCCATGGCCATATGGATGCCAATGGCAGGCACAGCCAGTGAAGCGGATCATCATTCGTAATCCGCGGCCGGCTTGAAGACCTGCGGAAGGACATTGCCCGTTTTCGGCGATTCTTTCTTTTCCGGCCACGTTTCGCGGAACGTTCCTTGGGGTTAGGGCAGGTCCTTAGACTTTCCACCCACTTTCAAAACAGATCCTGGGACGGCATGCTTACTACCTCAGCCCCGCTTCAGCGGGGCTTTTTCTTTGAGGCCGCCTGGCGGCTCGACAAACTTCGGCATCGGTTGTCAGCTAGGCACTTGGCGGACGCGATCGGCAACTGATTTCCGATTGTTCTTGCTGCGCCAGCGAGAGGATCGCGTGAACAACACTATTCGCTGCACTGCATGAGTCCGGTTGTGGCACTTCGCGACACACACCATCGGCTTGAATTTGCGTCCGCTTTCGGAGCAATCCCGACATGCGCCGCTGACTCGCCCTGATCGTCTCCGGCGCTATTGACCCCACCCTGACTCAAAGCGGTTCGGTTGAAGTGGCGGTGCTATAACCCGAGGCTGCAACTCAAGCCTGATCCACGATGGCTCCATCTGGAAGCATGTCCCAAGGCGACGATCTCGGATAGGATCGAGCGAACTCGATCCTCGTAAAAACGGTCACGGGAGAAACGTCATGTCCAAGTGGAAAATGCACGCAGCGATGACGGCGCTGGCCGCGATGCTGCTCGCTGCGACAGCGTCGCTGCCGGTCTGCGCGCGCGAACTCCAACCACTCGCCACAGCGACGCCCGAACAGGTGGGCATGTCAGGGGAGCGCCTTGGGCGCATCACCACAATGCTCAAAAAAGAGATTGCCGACGGCAAGTTGCCGGGGGCGGTGGTCATGGTCGCCCGCAAGGGGAAGATCGTCTATGCGGACGCCATCGGCCTCCAAGACAAGGGCGCGAATACGCCTATGAAGCTCGATTCGATCTTCCGCATTTACTCGATGACCAAGCCGCTTGCCTCGGTGGCGGCGATGATGCTGGTGGAAGATGGGGTCATCCAGCTCACCGATCCGATCTCCAAATTCCTGCCAGCCTTCAAAGATATGCAAGTGAGCGTGGCAACCACCAGCGCTGATGGGAAGGCCACTTATACGAATGTGCCGGCGGCCAAGCCGATCATCGTGCAGGACCTTCTGCGGCATAGTGCGGGTCTCGCCTATGCGGAGATCACCAAGAACGAGCCGGTGAAGGCGGCCTACGTCGAGGCCAAGTTCTCCCAGCCGGGTATCCACGAGTACGACTCTCGCGGCATGACACCAGCCGAGCAAGTCGAGCGCATCGCCAAGGCGCCCCTGATTCACCAACCTGGCACGATGTGGGAATACAGCATGGCTGTCGATATCCTCGGCCGTGTCGTCGAGGCGGCGTCGGGCAAGCGGCTTGCCGTCGTCATGGATGAGCGACTGTTCAAGCCGCTCAAAATGGTGGACTCGAGCTTTTGGCTCCCGGCGGCAAAGATGCCGCGCCTGGTGCAGCCAATGCCAATCGACCCGGCCTCGGGCCAGAAGATCAGCGTCCTCGATGTATCTGCCGAGCCGATGAACGATTCCGGTGGGGCCGGCGCACTTTCGACCGCTACCGATTATTTGCGGTTCGCACAGATGCTGCTGAATGGCGGCGAGCTCGACGGCGTGCGGGTGATGAGCCGCTCCGCCATCAAGCTGATGACGTCAGACCACCTCGGTACGCGCATCGCAGCGCCGTTGCAGCCGGGTGAGCTTCTGCTGGGAACGCCCGGCTATACATTCGGCCTTGGCTTTGCAGTGCGCCAGGGTGATGGGGTGGCCGGTGTGCCGGGCTCCGCGGGCGAGTTCATGTGGGCGGGTTACGCCGGCACCTACTTCTGGGTCGATCCCACGGAAGAGATCGTCGGTATCTACATGACCCAGGCGCCGAGCCCGATACGCGCCTATTATCGCAAGATGTTCAAGTCGCTCGTCTATCAGGCACTCGTGGACTGACGTCGTCACTACTCGGCCTCGAAGTGCCGCCGATGCTACTGCGCACGACGCGGTGATTGAATATGGGCCGGATGAGCGAAACGGCGCGAATTCATCACCCTTCTTAGCGCCGCGGCCGGAATGACTCGTTCTGGCACGTTTCGGACCGCACGCGGAGGCAGCGATGCCCGTAAGCCCCATGATCGAAATCACCTATTGCAGATTGTGCGGCTGGGGCCTGCGGGCGAGCTGGATGGCGCAAGAGCTATTGACCACGTTTGCCGAGGAGCTCGGGTCTGTGACGCTCACCCCGGATAGGACCGGTGGCGTCTTCGAGGTGCGCGTTGATGACGAGGTCATCTGGTCGCGGAAGGAACGGGGCCGCTTTCCGGAAATCAAGGAGATCAAACAACTCATCCGCGACCGCGTCGCCCCCGGTCGCTCGCTCGGGCATACGGACACCCCCTGACACGGCTGATGACCGGCACTTAGTCGATCAACCCGGGCGCAAGAGAATCCCCGATTGAAGGCACAGAAGTCCTCGGGCACCGGAAACGTCAAGAGAAGCCCCGCCGGAGCGGGGCTGCAGTTCAGTCGCAAACTTGAATGCGGGGCCTATACCAAATGCCGCGATACCCATCCCAAACGGGGGCGCCTCGGGTCCAGTAGCATGTCGGTCCTACGTACACGGGAGCAGGCGCTACGTACACGGGAGCGGGCACTACGTAGACGGGTGCTGGTTGATAATAGCGCGGGCCGCTCGCTATCGCCGCTCCAAACAATGTACCGACTGCCAATCCACCCACAATGCCGGCGGCTACGTCGCCGCTTCCTGCAACCGCAATCCGCGGTGTACACGCCAGACAAAGACTGCCTGTGATCAGCAGACTAACCAGAAGCTTGCGCATTTTGGGCCCCTCCGAATGGAAATCAATGTCTGCAAGGGATTAAGGCCAAGTTATTGGCCGGCCCGCCTAGCCCAAGAGCTGTGAGATGCAAATGCCTAGCAGATGCATATGAGATTGATATTGTTGACCTTTATTCCTCCAGCACCCATCTCACGAGGGTCGGGGACCACGCCCACCGCGCCGATCGCATCAGCACATTCGCGATATCCCGCGTGGTGCGATCGGTGGAGTTGAGTCGGCTCAGCAAGACTGTGGTCACGTTACCTGACAGACAAGAGGCGACGTTTACGCGGTTGATCGAACGAAAGGTCCGAATGTCTCCGATCTCTATCGCAGTGCTTGCCATCGGCATGTAAGTCGACGCGCTCGTTGCCTCCATCGGGCGAGGCGCTGGCCTTCGTCGGCCGCGTGTCAGTGAAGCCATGAGGACAGGCTTCGCATTCGGTCTGGTGGAGACGATCACGCCCCTCGTCGGTTGGATGGCGGGCGTCGCGGCAAGCCGCTATGTCGCTGCCGTCGATCATTGGATCGCTTTTGGGCTCCTCGCTTGCGTCGGTGGGCGCATGATTCTTCATGCATTCCAGCGCTCGCCCGAGAAGCCCGGCTTGGAACGCAATGGCTCGCTGCTCCTATTGCTTGCCACAGCGCTTGGTACGAGCATTGACGCAACGGCTGTTGGCGTTTCTCTCGCTTTTCTGGACGTGAATATTGTCGTCGTTTCGCTTTCGATCGGCGCCGCTACTTTTGTAATGTCGACCGGCGGCATCCTGGCTGGACGATTGATCGGACAGCGCCTCGGCCGCTGGGCTGAGATTATCGGCGGCGTGGCTTTGTTCGGACTGGGTTTATCCATTTTGCTGGATCATCTAACGTCATGAGGCGGATATCTGCCTTTTCTTCCGACGTCCGTGATGGCGCATCCCTATGCAATAATCGCTGAGCGGAACCGTTACAGGACAATGGCGATCACCGCACACGCGCCAAATCGGATTGTCTAGACCGCTGCCCGCCGTCGCGCAGCGGCAATGCGGCTGGCCAGAATTTTGTCGATGCGACGGCCGTCGAGATCGACCACCTCGAAACGCCAACCCTGAGTATCAAAACTTTCGCCGACCGCCGGCAAATGGCCGAACTGGGTGAGCACAAATCCGGCGGCCGTATGATAGCTGCGGTCCAGTGGGAGGACGACGGACAAACGGTCGGCCATTTCGTCCGCCGGCATGCTGCCCGAGATCAACCATGATCCATCCCCACGCCGCACGGCTTCGGGCTCGAGCGGACCTTCATCGGTTCGGAAAGCACCAGCAATCGCTTCCAGGATGTCCGCGTTCGTGACAATCCCCTCAAACTGGCCGTACTCGTCGTGAACGAGTGCGATATGGACCGGCGACCGCTTGATGACTCCCAACACGTCGAGCGCATCGGCGGTATCCGGAACATTGGGGGCCGGTCGCACTTGCGCGCGTATGTCCGGGCGTTCGCCGCGCAGATACGCATCGAGCAAATCCTTCGCCTGAATGACGCCGAGCATCTCTTCCGGCGTGCCGG
>Ga0075421_100007107_pt1 | contig 13681 bp, 10 predicted proteins | sample SoiMetdeltSBSDD5_FD_75292 | JGI IMG/M metagenome (GOLD analysis project Ga0075421, IMG submission 75292) | Bulk soil microbial communities from a Populus tree surrounding site in Tennessee, USA - Soil MetaG P. deltoides SBSDD5 | ecosystem: Environmental > Terrestrial > Soil > Tree plantation...
ACGAAGCGCTTTTTCGTCGTGACCGCCAGCGCACGTATGCGGCCCGCTTCGACGTGGTTGATGACGCCCGCCGCCGTCGTGAAGAGCACTGGAATTTCGCCGGCGAGGAGCGCAACGGGTCCGGCGTTGCCACCTTTGTACGGCACGTGGTTCATGCGTATGCCGGCGCGTGCCTGAAACAGTACCGCCGCGAGATGCATTCCGGTGCCGACGCCGCCGGTCCCGAAATTGATCTTTCCCGGTTCGCCTTTGGCGGCCTGGACGAGCTCCTGGACCGTGCGGGGCGGAAACGTCGGGGTTGCGAGCACGACCATCGGGTTGCTCGCGACCATGGAGATCATCGTGAAATCCCTGACCGGGTGATACGGCAGCGATCGATATAACGCGGGTGACGTCGCGTGTCCGGAGGCCATCAGGAAGAGCGTGTAGCCGTCCGGCGTGCTCCTGGAAACGATCGAAGCGCCTGTCGTGCCGCCGGCGCCCGGCCTGCCATCCACGATCACCTGCTGGCCGAGCGCATCGGTCATGTGCCCCGCGAGAAGACGCGCGGTGATATCGACGCTCCCGCCGGATATGAAACCGTGCACGAGACGCACGGGGCGGGTGGGCCACTTCTCGCTCCCGCTTTGGGCGAGCGCGACGGACGCCACAGTGATGAACGCGGCGCAAGCAAGCGTACGCCAGGCTACAGTGCCCATCGCTCCGGCTGCGGCCCTTGCGGCGCCGGCTGATACACATATCCGGATTCGCGCATCATGCGCATGCGCGCTTCCAGCAACTCGTCGCGTACGCGTTTCAGGCGTTCGGCCGGGAACGTGAGCTTGCCGTCGCGCTTCACGAACCGCCCCGCGACCATCACGTTGTCGACGTCGGAGGCTTCCGCGTACATCACGAGCGCGTGCACCGGATCTCCGCCGGGCATGGACAGGAACGTGTTCATCGTCGTGAGATCGATCATGGCGAGATCCGCCTGTTTGCCCGGCGTGAGAGAGCCGATCCGGCGGTCGAGCCTGAGCGCTTTCGCGCCGCCCATCGTCGCCCAGTAAAGCGCATCCCGGGTATGCGTCGCGTGTTGGGTCGCCGCCGGATACCGGCCCGTGGCGTAAAGGCTGCGGTTGTCGAGCTCGCGCTGATGCTGGAAGGCGTGGCGCATCACCCACAACATCGAGCTGTTGAAGTACGGATCGCAGTCCGTGCCGATCGACGGCGTTGCGCCGTATTTCAGCATGCGGCCCAGCATCGCGGGCTTTTCGTAATTCAGCGCTTCGGTGAAGCATGTCGACGTAATCGTGCATCCCGCGTCGAGCACGATCTTCAACTCGTCCTCGTCGAAGCAGTTGCCATGCGAGATATTGTGATCGGGACCGAGCAGGCCCTCTTTCGCAAGCCGCGGCATGCCGTCTTCCACGTGGCGCTTGCCTTTGCGTCCGTACGTGTGCGCGGAATGAATGAGCCCGTATTCGCGCGCAAGGCGAATGTCGTGAACCGCGACGTCGTATTCGCCCCAGTCGGGGCCGAGAATGGCCATCGCGAGGGTCACGAGCCGGTCGTCGGAGGCGAGGCGTCCGGTGCGCAGGCGGCGTATCTCGTCGCGCGGAAAAGGAATCCTGTAGAAAGGCGTCACGCCTTCACGGATCGGCGGTTTGACGGTGCCATGCGCGAACACTGCGCGTACACCGCCTTCCTCGAGGCCATCGATGGCCGCATCGGCCATTTCGGGATCCCGCACGATGTGGCACCAGTCCATGATCGTCGTGGTGCCGTGATTCAACTGGTTGAGCGCCCCGAGGAGATTCGCCGAGCGCACGTCGGCCGCGGTATACCGGGTCGCGAGGTTCTGATGCATGTTCGCGTGGTAGTCGCGCTTGCTCACCCAATTGGCACCGATCCCGCGCAGCGGGAATTCCCACGTGTGGATGTGCGCGTTCACAAGGCCGGGAAAAACGACGTGATCGCGGCCGTCGACGACTTGCGCGTCGGGAGCGCCGATATCGGGAGCGACAGCCGCGATTTTTTCGCCGTCGATCAATATGTCGCCGCGATCGATACACCCAAGCGCGGGATCCATCGTGACGACGACGGCATTCCTGATGAGCGTCCTTGCCATATTCGTGTCTCTCGTTGAGGCTGCGGACAGCCGCCTTTCGCGTCCTTGCGTGCTCCGAGGGTTGATTATCTTTACATCAGATTCCCGGCATTCACCGTCAGATTCACGCCGGTGACATAACGCGCTTCCGGCGACGCGAGGAAGAGCGCAGCTTCCGCGGTGTCCTGCGGCTCGACCAGGGTGCGCATGGGATTCTGTTCCGCGATTTTCTTTCTGCTCGCCTCGTCCCGCACTTTGACAACGCGTGGCGTGGCTGTGGTTCCGGGTGAGATCGCATTAACCGTGATGCCGTACGGCCCCAGGTCTCGCGCGAGCACTTTCGAAAAATTGATCATGCCTGCTTTCGCGGCGCCGTAAGGAAGGTAAGTTGGGGCGAACGGATTCGGCGCTATACCGGAGCCCGAGGCGATGTTCACGATACGGCCCTTCCTGCGCTCCATCATGATGGGTGCTACGGCGCGCGAACAGAGGAAGCACGTCTTGAGATTGAGCGTGATGACACGGTCCCATTCCTCGTCCGTGATTTCCGTGATCATCGCGAGCTGATGGAATCCACCGGCTGCATTCACGAGCACGTCGACCGTTCCCCAGCGATCGACGACTGCTTTCACCATCCCGGCCACCGCTTCGGTCAGGGTGACATCCGTTTGCAGCGCAATCGCTTTGCCGCCCGCGGCTTCGATCTCGCGCGTCACGCGCTCTGCTTCGGTCCCGTTCACGTCGACGACCGCAACGGAGGCGCCTTCGCGCGCGAAAGTTTTCGAAATCGATTCGCCGATTCCCTGTCCCCCTGCGGTTACGATCACGATGGAGCCGTCCAGCCGTCCTGACATGATGTTCTCCTCTCTTTGACGCCTGGCGCGTTCACGCGCCCGCGAGCCCTGCATCATAGAAGAAAAGCAGGTGCGAAAACCAAGGTAAACTTCCGTGCACGTTGTGTGGCGCAAAAAAGCGAGGAGGAGAACGATGGCTGAGCGCCTGACGTGGTTGCTCGTTGCGGCGATGGTGTGTGCCGCGGTGCCTGCGAGTGCCCGTGCGGCAGACGCTGACGAGTACCCGACAAAACCCGTGCGATTGATCCTCGCCTCCGCGCCCGGCGGCGGCATCGATATCATCGGCCGTCTGGTGGCGCAGAAGCTCGCGGAGGTGTGGCCGCAGCAGGCGATACCGGACAACCGACCGGGCGCGGGCAATACAGTCGCTACGGGCCTCGTCGTCAAAGCTGCCCCTGACGGTTACACACTGCTCGTCCAGAGCCTTGGCGTCGCATACGCGGGCGAGCTGCGTAAGCTCCCGTTCGACGCTGCGCGCGATCTCGCACCCATAGTACCGGTCGCTATGCAACCTTCGATGCTGGGCGTGCACGTTTCCGTGCCGGCGAATTCGGTGCGAGAGCTGTTGCAACTCGCGCGCGGAAGGCCCGGGCAACTTACTTACGGATCTGCCGGTGCGGGTGGCGCTTCGCACATGGCGACGGAGCTTCTGTGCAGCATGGCAAAAATTCGCCTGGTGCCGGTGCAATACAAAGGCATCGGGCCTGCGATGACCGCGATGCTGAGCGGCGAGGTCGATCTGGGAATGCTCGGTATCTCCACGATGCTGCCGCACGTGAAAAGCGGCAAGATTCGAGCGCTCGGCGTGACCGGCGCGAAACGTTCCGCGCTCGTGCCCGATGTGCCGACGATTGCCGAAGCGGGTCTGCGGGGATATGAGTTCGAAGCGTGGTATGCGCTTTTCGCGCCGGCGAAGACGCCACGTAGCGTGGTTGCCAGGCTGAACGCCGACGTGAACCGCGCGCTTCAACAGCCCGATACACGGCAACGCCTCGCGGCGATCGGCATGGAACCGATGGGCGGCAGCGATGAAGATTTTTCCAGGTACTTCCAGGCCGAGATCGCGAAGTGGTCGAAAGTGATCAGAGAGGCGAAAATCGCGGCGGAATGACCACGCCGTCGTTCTGTTTGAAGGGGGACAGTCATGCCCGAAGGCAATCTCGAAGGCAAATACGGTAAGTGCGCATTCGAAGTCGGCCGCGCGATGCAACCCGCATCTTTCGACCGGCGTGTAGAGCAGCGCGACAGTCTCGATCAGCATTTCACGAAAGCGTGGCTCGATTTCGCGATTACCGGCTTGAGCCAGCGTCCGGCGCTCGATACGCGTACGCGGCTGCTCGTGCTGACAGGCCAGTACACGATGGCGAAAAGCCATGCGGCGCTCGACGACACCATACGTGCCGCGCTGAAAGCGCAGGTGCCCGCGCGCGAAGTGCTCGAGATCATCCTGCAGTGCATCGTCTATGGGGGCCAAACGGTGGTCGATGCCGCGATCGAAGTGTTTTATCGCATCGCGAAAGAAGAAGGCCTGCTGCAGGAGCTGCGTGCGACACAGCTTCCGCTCGACGGTAACGATCGGACACGTTCGTACGAAGAAGAGCACAAGGCGTGGCATCCGGACGACACGTCGGATCCCCGCCTGCCCGGTCTCATCGAGCATCACGGCTGGCTGGCAGTCGGCCGCGGGTTGAGCTTGCGGCCAAAACACCATCTCAACGTGCTCTCGTGGCTCGATACGCTCGATGCCGAGTTCGCCGATCTCTGGGTGAAGTTCTGCTACGGCGCCATGTACTCGCGTGGGATCGTCGACGACAAGACACGGCTTTTGTGCATGATCGGCGACTGCCTTGCGGTCGGGGAAGAGACGCAGGCGCGCGGGCACATGCGCGGCGCGTTGCGGCAAGGCGCGCATCCGCGGGAGATCATGGAGATATGCTTTCAGACCGCGGTGAACTTCGGCATGCCGCCGATGCTGAAGGCGCTCGAAGTGTTCGTTCAGGTCATGGCGGAAGACAAGCGTCTGGAGGAAATTGGCAATCCTCCGGTGCGCGTCGAGACTTACGGGAAGTAAAGCGTGAAACCGATCCGTGCGGCGCTCTTCGCGCCGGGCAACAAAGAGCGCGTGATGTCCAAAGCGTTCGAAAGCGGCGCCGACGCCGTGATATTCGACCTCGAAGACTCCGTTCCTCTTGCGACCAAAGCGGAGGCTCGATCGCTCGTCGCTCAGGCCATCGATCGTGCCGCGGGCGGCGGCGGCCCGCTGGTCACCGTTCGCACGAATGCAGTCGCCACGGGCATGCTCGAAGAGGATCTGCGCGCGATCGTGAGACCCGGGCTCGATGCGATCTTCCTGCCGAAAGCGGAGCATGTCGAAGAAATCGAGACCGCCGCATCGCTGCTCGAACGGTTCGAAGCAGCGGGCAACATGAAAAAGGGCACGGTCGAAATCATTCCGATGCTGGAAAGCGCGCTGGGCATCTATCGCTGCTTCGACCTGTTGCGTGCCTCACCGCGCGTGGCGACGAGCTGCATCGGCAGCGCGCAGGACGGCGATCTTCAAACCGATCTCGGCTGTGCATGGTCGATCGACGGGCCGGAGCTGCTGTACGCGCGTTCGAAAGTGCTGCTCGACACGCGGGCTGCCGGCAAGCCTTATCCGCTCGACGGTGTATTCAGCAACTTGAGCGATGAGGACGGCTTCTTCCGCGATTCGCGTCTCTCCGCGCGCCTGGGGTACGTCGGGCGCACCGTGATTCATCCGAAACAGATCGCACCGGCGCGGCGGGCATATGCCGTGCCGCGCGAGGACGTCGAATACTACGAGCGCGTGGTGAAGGAATTCGAAGCGGTGGAGAAAACGGGCACCGCGGCGGCGATCACCGTGGACGGCAAGCTCGTGGACTACGCGATGTACAGCCGCGCGAAGACCGTGCTCGAGCTGGCTAAGCTCGATCATTAGAGGTCTCATGGATTTCTCGTTTACGACCGAGCAGGAAAGCCTCCGCGGTCACCTGCGTGAGCTTCTCGACGAAGTGTGCCCTCCCGAGTACGCCGCCGCATGTGACAACGAGGGACGGCCTCCGCGGGAGGCGTATCAGGCGCTGGCGAAACAAGGCTGGTTCGGTCTGGTCCTGCCCGCGGAATATGGCGGCGCCGACGCGACGGCCATCGAGCTCGCCATCATGCTGGAGGAAATCGGCCGGCATTTCGAAGAGCTCGGGATGTGGGTGTTTCGCACGCTCACGTACGGCGGCTACGCCGTCATGCAGCACGGCAGCCGCGAGCAGAAGGATGCTCTGCTGCCGAAAGTCGCTCGCGGGGAGCTGTCGTTCTGTTTCGGGCTGACGGAACCGCACGCCGGATCCGACGCGGCGTCGATCACCACACGGGCAACGCGTAGCGGCGACGGCTTCGTCATCAACGGGCAGAAAGTTTTCACTTCGGGCATGGACCTGAGCGACTACTGCCTGCTGGTGACGCGCACGACCGTGAGCGAACGGAAGCAGCAGGGGATTACCTGTTTCCTCGTCGACACGAAGCTTCCGGGCATCGACATCCGCAAGATCGAGACGCTCGGCCAGCGCGCGATCAAGACGACACAGGTGTTCTATTCGGACGTCAAAGTGCCCGCCGCGGCGGTGCTGGGTGAAATCGATCGCGGCTGGGAAGCGGTCGACGCATATCTGTGGTACGAGCGGTTGTGCCTTTCTGCGGCGCGTACTGGAGCCGCGACGGCCGCTTTCGAATACGCGCTGGAGTATGCGAAAAACCGCCAGCAGTTCGGGCGCCCGATCGGCAAGTTCCAGGCGATCTCGCACAAGCTCGCCGACATGAAAGTGATGCTCGACGTCTCGCGCATGCTGGTTTACCGGTACGCGTGGCTGCTCTCACGCGGAGAGGCGACGCGGCACGACGCGGCTGTGCTGAAGCTCTATACGGGCGAGGCGTACAAGAGCGTCTCGGACATGGGGCTTCAGATCCTCGGTGGTTACGGCTATTGCATGGAGTATCCGCTGCAGCGCTTCTTCCGCGACTCGCGTCTCGCGACGATCGGTGCGGGCTCATCCGAGATCCAGCGGAACATCATTGCTCGTGGACTCGGCCTGTGAAAGAGTGATGAACGAGCGACCGGAAAGTGACGAAAAAGAGTGACGATGTCTGAGCCGCTGGCTGGTGTGCGCATCCTGGAGCTCGGCCAGATTATCGCTGGCACGTACGGCGGCCAGGTGCTCTCGGACCTTGGCGCCGAAGTGATCAAGATCGAGTCGCCGGAAGGCGATCTCGGCCGCAACCCGTCCGTCGCGCCTTATCGCGGCCTGAGCGGCCTTTTCCTCACGTTCAACCGCAACAAGAAAAGCGTCGTCATCGATCTCAAGACCGAAGCGGGTCTCGACGTTTTCTACGATCTCGTCCGCGTGTGCGATGTCGTCGTCGACAACTTCCGCGCAGGCGTGCTCGAGCGGCTGAAGATCGATTACAAGACCTTGAGCCGGTTGAATCCGCGCATCGTGCAGTGCTCCGTGACGGGCTTCGGCAGCGCCGGCGAATACAGGAACTATCCTGCGCTGGACATCATCGTGCAGGCGATGAGCGGTCACATGGCAATCACCGGTGAGCCCGGCCGTCCGCCCGTCCGCGTCGGTATTCCGCTCGCGGACCTGAGCGGCGGCATCTTCGCGTGCAAAGGTATACTCGCGGCGCTTTTCGATCGCGAGCGCAGCGGGCAAGGGCGCCAGGTCGAGCTTTCGATGTACGACTCGATGCTGAATCTCCTTTCGTACATGGGCACGATGTGGCTCACCAACGGCGAGCTTCCGAGCCCGCCCGGATCCTCGCACGACTATACGGTCCCATGGCAGGCGTTCGAAACGAGTGACGGTTACGTCGTCGTGGCGACGCGCCAGGAAATTTTCTGGCAAAGACTCTGCCAGGCGCTCGGCTGCATGCATCTTGCCGAGGACACGCGCTATACGACGAATGCGCTCCGCGTCGAGCATCGCGCATCCCTCGTTCCCGAGCTCGAGCGCATTTTTCGCACTCGCACCGTCGACGACTGGCTGCGGCGGCTGCGCGCGGCCGAAGTCCCCGCAGCGCCCGTCAACAACCTCGACCGCGCATTCAGCGAGCCGCCTGTCGCCGAGCGCGAGATGATCGTGGAGTACGACCATCCCGACGTAGGACGCGTGCGGCTGCCCGGAAATCCGATCAAGATGTCCGGCCTCGGCACGATCTCCAGACCCGCGCCGCGGCTCGGCGAACATACGGACGCGGTGCTTCGCGAGCTGCTTTCGCTCCCGCCGGAGACAATCGCCGGGCTCCGCGCCGCGGGTGCGATCCGCTAGTCATGAAGAGCTTCGTTGCGCTTGCGCTCCTGCTCGCGTTTTCCCTTGCGGGCGCACAGCAGTACCCTTTGAAACCGGTGCGTATGGTCATCCATATCGGCCCGGGCAGCAGCATGGACATCGTGGGTCGCGTGCTCGCGCAGAAGCTGAACGAAGCGTGGGGCCAGCCGGTGATCGTGGACAATCGCGGAGGTGCCGGCGGTACGATCGGCATGGACGTGGTCGCAAAAGCGCCGCCGGACGGCTACACCATTCTTTTCGGCTCGAGCAGCGTCGCGATTGCGGCTTCGTATTACAAAAAGCTGCCTTACGACACCCTGCGGGATCTCGAGCCGGTGACGCAGATCTCGTCGCGCCACAATGTGCTCGTCGTGACGCCGGGCTCCCCATACAACTCGGTGAAGGATGTGATCGCGGCGGCAAAGGCAAAACCCGGCCAATTGAGCTACGGCTCGGGCGGCGGAAGCGGCAGCTCGGACCATCTTGCGGGCGAGCTTTTCAAGCTGATCGCCGGCGTGGAGATGTTGCACGTTCCGTACAAAAGCGGGCCCGCGGCACTCAACGATCTGCTCGGCGGCCAGCTTTCGATTTATCTCGGCGGCATCCCGATCAACCTGCCGATGATCAAAGCCGGGAAAGTGAAGGCGCTCGGCACGAGCGGCACCAAACGGTCGCCTCAGCTGCCGCAGGTACCCACGATTGCGGAAGCAGGGCTGCCTGGCTTCGAAGTGAACGTGTGGTACGGGCTCTTTGCACCGCGCCGCACATCGCCGGCCATCGTGGAAAAAATTTCGGGTGACGTGAAGGCGCTCATCACGACAACGGAAATGCGCGAACGCTTCACCGCACTGGGCGTGGAGGCGGAAGGAAGTGCGCCATCGGAGTTCAAGACGTATTTCCGCAGCGACGTCGAGAAATGGCGCAAAGTCGTAAAGGCGGCCGGCGTATCGGCGGATTGAATGCGGTACGCGAGTTGCTAAGGGCGTGCAATAACATGGACAACGATCTCGTAGTAGACATCGAGCGGCGAGCCGTGCCGCGCAACAGGCGCTCGCCGCCCAGCGCCGAGCAGCTTGCGCGCGGACTCGGCTGGTTGAGCCTTGGCATCGGCATTGCACAACTGATCGCACCTCGCACGATGTCGCGTCTTACAGGCGTGCCGCTTCCCGAGGCGCTCACGAGGCTTTGCGGCGCGCGAGAACTCGCATGCGGCATCGGCCTACTCGGCCAGGAGCAGCCCGCGCCCTGGGTGAAGGCGCGTATTGCAGGTGACGCGCTGGACCTCGCGGGCGTCGCCGTTGGGCTGCTGCTGCCCGGTGCTCCGCGTCGCCGCGTAGCGATCACCGCGGCGATAATCGCCGGCATTGCGGCGGTCGACATCTACTGCAACCGCCAGTTCGCGCGGCGCGGGAAGCGCACAGCGCCGCGGCATGTCAGGGCCAGTATCGACGTCGCGCGTGGCCGCGGCGAGATCTACCGCTTCTGGCGGAATCTCTCGAACCTGCCGCGGGTGATGCCGCATCTGGATTCGGTACAGGTGCTCGATGAAATCCACTCCCACTGGGTGGCAAAAGGCCCCGCGGGATCGCGTATCGAATGGGATTCCGAGATCATCGACGACGAGCCGGGCGAGCGCCTCGCGTGGCGTACCGTGGAGGGCTCCCGGATCTACAACGCAGGCTCGATAGAGCTTCACCCGCTCGGCCCGGACAGCACCCGGGTGAACCTGGAGCTTCTCTACGATTCGCGCGGCGACTCGCTCGGACTCGCCGTAGCCGGCCTCTTGGGGCGGGGTGCGCGTCGCGCGGTGCACGCGGACCTGCGTGCGTTCAAGCAGCTTCTGGAAAGTGGCGAATTCTCGTCGAACGCGGGCTCCTCATCCTGAAACGCCAATAATTCCGGCACGCGAGGCTTAAGCCTCGCAGGCGCGGTGTCGTTAGGTGGACGAAACCTGTCGCGCAGGCAGCCGTTCGCGCGCCTGACCCGGGAAGAGCGGCGGGGGGAGTCCGATGCCAGCGAAGTGGAGAAAGCTGTATGTCCGGGGCTATCGCGCGTCTCCGGCCTGGGGGGTATTTGCCGCCGGGCTGGCGATGGCCGTGCTTGCCTGGACCGTTGCGGACATGCGGGTCCGGCAGCACGCCATTGCGCGGGCGGACACGGCAATAAACGAGGCGAGGGAAGCCATCCGCGCGCGGCTGGACAACAGCTACGACGTGATGTACGGCCTGCAGGGTCTTTTCCAATCCACGCCTGAGATCACGCGCGGAAGGTTCGAGGCATACGTGGCCGGTCTCGATCTGGCGGCACGGCACCCGGGCATCCGCTCGCTCGTATACGCCGAGTACGTAACGGGTGAGAACAAGCAGGCGCTCGAACAGCGCGTTCGCGCCGATCGCACCGCACACGAGCAGGGCTTCCTCGGCTACGCCATCACGCCGGCAGGCGAGCGCAGCGACTACCTTCCGATCGTGTTCATCGAGCCTCATGCCGGCAACGAAAAGGGCGCCGGCCTGGATCTATTTACGGGAGATCGCCGGGAATCGGCCCAGCACGCGCGCGACACCGGCAAACCCGTCGTGTCGCGACGAGTCGTGCTCACGGTCGATCCGACGGGCCAATCGGCTTTTACCGTGCGGCTTGCGCTCTACCACAGCGGAATGCCGACGCGAACCGTCGAAGAGCGCCGCGCCGCGTTCAAAGGGGTTTTCACGGCGACGTTCATAGCCGGCAAGCTCGTAGGCGACATACTCGCTCATACTGCACTTGCACCGTTATCCGTTCGCCTGCAGGATCGCCCCGCCGGCGAAGTGCACGCCGGCAAGGATGCCGACTACGTGCTTTTCGAAAGACCGGGCGAGCGCACGGTTTCCACTTCCGATCGCAGCTATTTCACGCGCGACCTGCCTCTGCACGTGAGCGGCCGAGAATGGCGGCTCCAGTTCGCCGGCTCGTCGGACGATTTTACGACCCCGACAGACCGCGCGCTCCCGTGGATATTGCTGTTCGGCAGCATCGTCGTGAGCACACTGCTCGCGGGTCTCGTAAGCTCCCTCGCCTCGTCGCGTGAGCGCGCTAACCGGCTCGCGAAGCGTATCACCGACGATCTGCGGCAGAGCCAGGCGAAGCTCGCGAAAGCGCAACGCCTCACGCACGCCATGATCGAAGCGCTTCCCAATCCCATTTTCTACAAGGACCCGGAGGGTCACTACATCGGGGTGAACAAGGCGTGGGAGAGTTTCTTCGGCATTTCTCGCGGCACGATCGTCGGAAAGACCGCCTGGGACTTGTACGCCGATAATCCGGCACTCGCCGAGCACGTGCAGCAGCGCGACCAGGCTCTGCTCGAGCGTCCGGGCGCCGTCCACTACGACCTTCGCATCGACACACTCGACGGCATGCTTCACGATGCCGTCGTCTACAAGGCCACTTACAGCGCGGAAGAAGGCGACGTTGCAGGTCTGATCGGCACGATTGTCGATATCACGGAGCGCAAGCAGGCGGAGCGGCGTCAGGCGATGGAGCACGCCGTCACGCGTGTGCTCGCCGAGGCGCAATCGACGGACATCGCCATCACCAAGATCCTGCAGACGATCTGCGAGACGATGGGCTGGCATTATGGCGACCACTACGAATACAACGAACAGGTCGGCACGCTTCGCCGGCGGGAAATGTGGGCAATCGATACGCCCGAGATGAAAGCGTTCGCGGAATCGGGCGCGCATCGTACCGTAAAGCCGGATTCGACGGGAGCAGGTCTCGTGCGGCGCGCGTTTGCCGCCGGAAAACCGGTTTGGATCGCCGACATCTCGAAAAACGCAGCGCTGCACCGTCGGGCGCTGATCGCGCAGGCCGGGCTGCACGGCGCGTTCGCTTTCCCGCTCGTCGCGAGCGGGCACGTGCTCGGCGTGCTCGAATTCTTCCATCGCGACGTGCGCGAGCCGGACGCCATGCTCATCCAGATCGCGGAATCGATCGGCAGCCAGATCGGCCAGTTCATCGTGCGCATGCGGGCGGAAGAAGCCGTGAAATTCGTCGCGCTGCACGATGCACTCACCCATCTGCCGAACCGCTTGATGTTCAGCCAGCGGCTGGAGCAGGCGATCTCGCAGGCGCAGCGGCATGCTAAACGGCTCGCGGTGATGTTCATAGACCTCGACCGCTTCAAGATCATCAACGACACGCTCGGGCACGAAACCGGTGACCTGCTGCTGCGCGAAGTGGCACAGCGGATCACCGAGAATCTACGGGTGGGCGACATGGTCGCGCGTCTCGGCGGTGACGAATTCGTCGTGCTCCTGGAAGACGTCGCCGATACGGCGGCAGTCGCCGCCGTCGCCGAGAAGCTCATCGCGGCGCTCACCGAGAATTTCGTCGTGGCGGGGCGCGAAGTTCACGTGACCGCAAGCGTCGGCGTCAGCACGTACCCGATCGATGCGCGCGATCAGCGCTCCCTCATGCGCTTCGCGGACATCGCGATGTACCGGGCGAAAGAACAGGGCCGCAACACATTCCAGTTCTATTCCGATCAGATCAACTTCCACTCGCTCGAGAGACTCACGCTGGAATCGCGGCTGCGCGGCGCGCTCGAGCGCGACGAGCTCGTGCTCTACTACCAGCCGGTCGTGAACGTGCAGAGTGGTACGATCGTCGGTATGGAAGCGCTGGTTCGCTGGGGGCACGCAGAGGGGCTGCTGCCGCCCGCGAAGTTCATCAGCATCGCCGAGGAGACGGGACTCATCGTGCCGATCGGCGAATGGGTGCTGCAGACGGCCTGTAATCAGCAGCGTAAGTGGATCGAACGGGGGCTGCGCCCGATCGACATCGCGGTGAACCTCTCACCGAGACAGTTCGTGCATCGACAACTCGTGCAGGATGTGATGCGCGTGTTGTCGCTCACCCACTGTAACGCGAGCTCGCTCGTATTCGAGATCACGGAGAGTACCGTGATGCACAACCCGGGCCGCGCCGTCGCGCTGCTCAACGAGCTGAAGGAAATGGGCATCCGCTTCGCGATCGACGATTTCGGGACCGGCTATTCGTCGCTCGCGTACCTCAAGCGCTTCCCGATCGACTGCCTGAAGATCGACCGTTCGTTCGTCGTCGACATTCCGCGGGACGCCGGAAATACGGCTATCACGCACGCGATCGTCGCGATGGCGCACAGTCTCGGCCTCAAAGTGATCGCGGAAGGTGTCGAGACGCTCGAACAGCTCGCGTTCCTGCGCGAGCATGGCTGTGACGAGGTGCAGGGATACTACTTCAGCGAAGCCGTCCCGGAAGCCGAGGCGACCGTGCTGCTGGAGAAATCCTGCGGCGTGCAGCAGTGGTCGAACGTCACGCCGCTCGAGCGCGCCCGACGCACAAAGAAGTGACTCTTTGCGGCAGCCGCATCACTTGTG
>Ga0075421_100007109_pt1 | contig 13679 bp, 13 predicted proteins | sample SoiMetdeltSBSDD5_FD_75292 | JGI IMG/M metagenome (GOLD analysis project Ga0075421, IMG submission 75292) | Bulk soil microbial communities from a Populus tree surrounding site in Tennessee, USA - Soil MetaG P. deltoides SBSDD5 | ecosystem: Environmental > Terrestrial > Soil > Tree plantation...
GTGCGGCGTTACGCCGATGCTGATCGGCAGCCCTTCGCCTTTCGCTTCGGTGAGATAACCGATTTCCTCGGCGGTGCTGATGTGGCAGAAATGAGTCCACTTGCCTGTCAACCGCACCAACCTGAGAATATCGAGCACGGTTGGCCCTTCGGCATGCACCGCGATCACTTTGCCACGCGGCCAAGTCTCATAGATTTTCTGCCGAAGTGCCTGATCTTCAACTAGCAGATCGCCCGTTGTGGCGTTGCAGAATATCTTGATCCCGCATACATCTCCGTAAGCTGCTGGGAACTCGTCGGTGTTGCCAGATTGACTCGCGCCAAAGTACACGCCCCAATCACAAAGTGCCTGTGCGCTGATTTCGGCAAGTTTGCGATCTAACGTTTCGCGGGTCGTTGTGCTCGGTGGTGTATTCGGCATATCGAGGATCAGCGAATACCCACCCGCCAACGCTGCGGCTGTCTCACTAGCAAACGTGCCCTTATATGACCACTCCATGCCGCGTAAGTGGACATGCGGATCAGTCATTCCGTTGATGCGAATAAGGTTCGCCATACGGTTGAGCATACCTCAAGGTGTTTGTTGATTTGCTTACACCCAAAATCCGCCGAGCACTTTTGCTAACAACGTCATTCGCACATACATGCCATTTTCCATCTGATGGAAATAAACCGACCGCGAGTCTTGATCGAGTAGGTCGTGATCTTCCGGTGTTCCCATCTCGTTCTTGCGGGGTAGGGGGTGCATGAGGATTGCATCTGACTTGGCGCTGGACAGCACCGAAGGCGTCATGATGAACCCATCTTTGATTGCCTCGTAGTCAGCCTTGTTGTCGAAGCGTTCTTCCTGAACGCGCGTCCAGTAGATCACATCGCTTGACTTGAGTACATCAAACAGGTGATCGGTTTCGATGTACGTGATGCCATGCTGTCTCACAAAATCGAGGATGTACTCCGGCATTCTTAGCATATCAGGTGACACGAAATTCAGCGTTGCACCTGCTGCTTCGTAGCGAGCCAGAAGCTTTGCCAGCGAGTGTACCGTGCGCCCGTGCTTCAGATCACCCACCATCGTGATATTGAGACCGTCAAATTGCTTCTTGAAATCGAGGATGGTGAACATATCGAGCAGTGCTTGTGTCGGGTGCTCACCAATCCCATCACCGCCGCTCACGATGACAGGACGGCGGCCTATCTGCTCGCCCAGACGGTCAAGGTAATAAGCGGCCTCGTATGAGGAACCAACTTCAGGATGGCGCAGCACAATTACATCGGCGTAGCAGCCTGCGGCGCGAACTGTATCGGCCAAGTTCTCGCCCTTATAAACGCTGCTGAATTGAACCCCATTGCTGGCCGCGATGATCTCCCCACCGAGGCGGCGCATCGCAGCCTGAAACGACATGTCTGTGCGCGTTGATGCCTCGAAGAACAGGCTCGCCATGATCTTCCCGGCCCCGATGGAGAGCAGGCCCCGGTCACTTTGCTTGACACGCTTGCGGATCGAGGACGTGGCATCGAACAGAATTTGCAAATCCTGGCGGTCAAACTGATCCACCGAGACGATATGCTTTCCCGTGAAATCCCCCTTGATCCCCTCCGGCTGGTAGATGTCGAGAAAACGGCGCGACTGGCGCAGATCGTTCGTCTTGCCATTCGTCTTCGTGCTTGGCTCGGCGGTCATCAACATGATCCTCTCAAAGAAAAAGCCACCTTGATGGGTGGCTTATTGAACAAATGGAACGCTTGATACAGGAACCAAAGGGTGAAAGATCATTCGATCCCTACTAGAGAATTGTGGGTCTGCTATCATCCGCATCTACCCTTCATTCCGTCCGGTGTCAAAACGGCTGAATTGTACACGCTTGCCTGAACCATTGCAAAAAGTCATGGCATTTAGTGCCGCCGTGAGGTACAATTTAGGTACACCACACGCACAAAAAATTAGGACAAAAATACGTTGCTTGAACTGACAGATCGCGGACTTTACTGCTCGCGCGGTGACTTTTATATTGATCCCTGGTATCCCGTGCCCCGCGCAGTCGTGACACATGCTCATGGCGATCATTGTGTTCCCGGCTGCGAGAGCTACCTCGTCGCCAAAGAGGGTGAGGCGATCTACCGGACGCGCCTTACTGAACTTGCACCGCTTCAGCTTATGACCTATGGCGAAGAAGTGAGCATGATGGGCGTGAAAATATCGCTCCATCCGGCGGGGCATATCCTCGGCTCGGCGCAAATCCGGCTGGAATATCATGGTGAGGTCTGGGTGATCTCCGGCGATTACAAGCGAACGCCCGATCCGACCTGCCCGCCCTTCGAGCCGATCAAGTGCGATGTCTTTGTCACCGAATCCACCTTCGGCCTACCGATCTATCGATGGCCCGATCAGCAAGACGTGTTCGATCAGATCAATGCGTGGTGGCGGGGCAACCAGGAAGCGGGGCGCGCGAGTGTCCTGTTCGGCTACCCCCTCGGTAAAGCCCAACGTCTGATTGCCGGAGTCGATTCGTCAATCGGCCCGATTTATACACACGGTCAGGTTGAGCATTTGAACCTCGATTACCGCAAGAGCGGCGTCGAACTGCCGCCGACGATTTATGTCGGCACGGTCGAAGGCCGTCCAGACTGGTCACAGGCGCTGATCATAGCACCGCCAAGTGCTGCTGGATCGGCGTGGCTGCGGCGCTTTGGCGATCTCTCGACGGGGTTTGCTTCTGGCTGGATGCGTATCCGGGGCACACGCCGACGCCGCGCCATCGACCGGGGGTTTGTGCTCTCTGATCATGTGGATTGGCCTAGCCTGATAGCAACTATCCGAGAGACCGGCGCAGAGCGCGTCTGGGTGACTCATGGCTACACACCTGTTGTCGTGAAGTGGCTGCGCGAGCAGGGCTTCGATGCAACTGCCATCCCGACACGTTTCACCGGAGAAGAGTTGTATGCCTCCGAAGAAGAGGAGGCTGAGTAAGCGATGCGAGCCTTTACTGACCTTTATACTGCCCTGGACGAAACCAACAAAACCAATGAGAAGATCGCCGCGCTGGTGCGCTACTTTTCGAGTACGCCGCCTGGAGACGCGGCGTGGGCTGTTTACTTTCTGAGTGGCGGGCGGCCCAAGCGCCTGATCAACGTGCGTAAGCTGGCGGATTGGGCCATTGAACTCACCGGAATTCCCGACTGGCTGTTTAGCGAATCCCATGAGGCGGTCGGCGATCTGGCTGAAACCATTGCCTTGCTGCTTCCCGATACAAGTAAGAGTACCAATCTACCTTTGCATACTTGGGTTGAGGATCGGCTCTTGAAGCTCTACGAAATGAGCGAAGCCGAGCAGCGAGAAGCCTTAATCCAATGGTGGCAGGAGCTTGACAGCCAGCAGCGTCTGGTGTGGAACAAGTTGATCACTGGGGCGTTCCGGATTGGAGTCTCACAGCGCTTAATTACGCGGGCGCTCTCGCAAGTAAGCGGAGTCGAAGCAGGGATCATCGCACATCGTTTGATGGGTGCGTGGGAGCCAACCGCCGATTTCTACAAGACTCTCATCTCGACCGATACGCAGGATGCCGACATCAGCCAGCCGTATCCCTTCTTCCTCGCCTATCCCATCGAATTCGATCTTGCACAGTTGGGCAGCATCCAGGACTGGCAGATCGAATGGAAGTGGGATGGCATCCGGTCACAGTTGATCCGGCGCGACGGCAGGTCATTTCTATGGTCGCGCGGCGAAGACCTCATTACAGATCGCTTTCCCGAAGTCATTGAAGCCAGTGCTTCCTTGCCCGATGGAACGGCGCTCGATGGTGAGCTTCTGCCTTGGGCAGATGGTGCGGTGATGCCCTTTGCCCAACTTCAGAGGCGCATCGGGCGTAAGGATTTAGGCAAGCGCATCTTGCAGGATGTGCCGGTAATTTTTCTCACCTACGATGTGATCGAGTGGCAGGGCGAGGATATCCGCGATTGGCCCCTGACTCAGCGCCGCGAGTTGATTGAGCAGATCGTCTCAGAAGCACACAAGCCGTCGCTGCTTGTATCTCCCCTTGTGAGCGAAACCTCATGGGAGGCGCTTGCGAAGCTGCGTGAAGAGAGCCGCGCCCGCAACGTCGAAGGGTTCATGATCAAGCGAAAGTCGTCACCGTACCGGGTAGGGCGGCAGCGCGGCGATTGGTGGAAGTGGAAGATCGATCCGTATTCTGTCGATGCTGTGCTGATCTACGCGCAGCGCGGATCAGGGCGACGGGCCAGCCTTTACACGGATTACACGTTTGCCATCTGGTCAGATGGGGAGTTAGTGCCCTTCGCCAAAGCCTATTCCGGCTTGACCGATGCGGAAATCCGCCGTGTGGATCAGTTCGTGCGTAACAATACCGTCGAGCGCTTTGGCCCGGTACACTCCGTCAAGCCGCAGCTTGTCTTTGAACTAGGCTTCGAGGGAATTCAGCGCTCGAACCGCCATAAGTCGGGGATCGCCGTACGCTTCCCCCGAATCTTACGCTGGCGGCATGATAAACCACCCGAAGAGGCAGACACTATCGAAACAGTGAAAGCGCTCCTGCCACTAAATAGTGATGAATAAGGGGCGTTATGCCCGTGCGTTTTAGAAAACATGCGTTCTATGTGATAAACTAGAGCGCATGGTCATCTCGCCACACATCGCAGAGAACACACAACCCCGCATGTCTCAAGACTCGGAGATAACGCTACTAGGGGAGCGTCTTGTGATGCTGCCAGAGCGGGCGCTGTTCTGGCCTGCGGCAGCGACGCTGTTCGTTGCCGACCCAGTTTTCGGGCGCACCGCCGCATTTCATCGCACGAAGACGGTAGTGGAGAGCACCCGCGCCGATTTAGATCGGCTGGGTGGGGCTATTCAGGGTGTGACGGCGGCGCGTGTCATCTTTCTTGGTGATTTACTACATCCGAGGGCCGGACGCACCACCGAGAATCTGGAAGCCATTGCCGGATGGCGCGCAGAGTTTGCGGGTGTTGCAATGTGCATTGTGGGGAAAACATCAGGCGCTGAGGACGAATCGCCTGCTTGGGATATCGATCTGCTGGATGATCCCGCCATCGATGCGCCCTTCATGCTGACCAATCACCGGATAGCGCCTGCCGTTGGTTATGCGTTGGTGGGCGGGCAGCATCCCGGCGCACCACTGAGTGGAGCAGCTAAAGCGGCGCGCACGCTGTATCCCTGTTTTTGGTTTGGGATGCATGCGTGTCTGCTACCGTCCTTCGGCCCGACGACAGGTCTTACCCCAATCAACCCTGAGCCGCGAGATCGCGTCTTCTGGGTGGCAGGTGAGAGAGTGATGCGAACTGCCGGATAAGAAGTTGGATCAGCGTGGGCAGGCGATTCCCTGTTGGGTAATCATCTCGACTGCATAAATGTGGGGCGATGCTTCAAGTTCTCGCCATTTTCCATGTGCCAGACCCAACACTCGCGCGTTGAGGTTAAGGTCTTTGTACGAGCTAATCTCGAACACTCGCAGCGAATCTTCATAACGGATCAGCCCACCTGCGACACCATACTTGATCCATTTATCCCCATCGGTTGAACTCCTTACCCAACCCATTCCGGCCAATTCTGGGGCTATCTGCTGATGCATAACTTCAACTGGCTGGTCGCCGGGATAAAGCCAGATTGTCCGGTTGCTGTTGCACCCCCAGTTCCCCTTTCTGAATGTCGTTGATACGGAGAAAGGTGAACCGATAACACCTGCCACCTGATACGTCATCTGATGCTTGGCATGATGCAGTTGATTAAATACGATCCAGGGAATCACGTATCCTAGGAGAAGAACAGCCAACAGCGCTCCAAACAGGGGCAGGTCGCTGCGGCGGGGCAGATCAAACCGCCTATGCGGTGTGGTAGCTTCGATCATGAGGCTGATTGCTCCAAATCAAAAGTAGGAAGAAGCTGGCGGATACTCTCCGGCAGGGGTAGTTTGGCGACAAACCTTTTTACGATCAACCCTGCCCGCCAGAAGGCAACTGCCGCCATTCCATGAGCAAGAACAGCGAACAACGGTGGCATCTCTTTAGTGTAATATATCCAGCACAGGCGTGTTGTCCCCCACAACTCCAGAAAGTAACCTAGCCCCGTGCCTGCTGCGAAGGTCAACAGCGCCACCTGTTGATCCTCAGGAGCGGCGATGAGCAGCGCGCAGAGAATAAGTGCGCCTGCCGTGAAGGGCTTATCTAGAGTCGGGAACACGTACCCGATCATTAGCACATAGAACATCCCGAACACGATCCAGTAGAGTACTGCGAATACGCGGCGTGACTTCGGAGTTGTGATTCGTAGCAAGCGCACCATGCGATCAATCGCCAGCGATGCAATCGGCCACGCAGGGATAATCCAGAGAGGTGGGCGTTCTAACGTGTAATACGTCCAAAGGTTCGTCTGCGTGCCCCAGCTTTCGATGACCAATCCGCCCATCATCCCCACGAACACGATCAGCGAGTCAGTGCGAATATCCGCACCGATCACCAGTAGCAGGCTCATGAAAGCGAAGATGCCGAGCAGCAGCCAATCCATATACAGCCACCATTGGCCTCCCCACGGGATCATCGTCAGCACTTCCGCCGCGAGGTTCCACCATATCAGCACGATCAACGTGCAGGTCATAATGAATGTGCCGAGTAAAATCGTGCTGGATCGCGTCCAACGCAAGTGTGGGCGGAGTTTGCCCCACAGGTCAGGCGGTTGGGTTGGCGGTACAATTTCTGTGAGATCGACCACTCTTGCTGCTTTCTAAAGAGTTTGAAATCCGGGCCTGGGCCGGAACAATCGCGGTATTGTGCCGCGAATCGCGCATCTCTACAACGGCGAGTGTGGTTGTCGGGTGTATCTCACTCTTCGATCAAGTCGTCATCTTGCAGAGCGCTTGCCCGGTGAATGGCATCCTCGCCGAAGCGGTCGCGCAGCGAGTCAATCACACTTTGCAGCCTGCGATCCTCTTTGACTTTGGGTGCATCCCACAATCCTAGCTGCCGCCCTTCTTCATCAAAGCCGCTGACTCCGACGCCGATCAACCGCACTCGCTGACCCCGCCAGTTTGTCTCGAATAACTCCTCAGCAGCAGCATAGATTTCGTTATCGAGATCAGTCGGATGTGCAAGCGTCACCTGTCGGGTAAGGGTGGTGAAATCGGCCCAGCGCAGCTTGACCTGTACGGTTATCCCTCTTAGCCCGTACTTGCGAAGACGGCGGCCCACGCTATCGGCTAATCCACGAAGCGTTCGCTTGAGCACCGCTTCATCGTTGACATCTTTGGCGAACGTGGTTTCGTGGCTGATCGATTTCGTCTCGCGCTCAGTTTCGACTGGGCGTTCGTCAACACCTTTAGCATGCCGCGCGAGATAAGCGCCGCCCTTGCCGAAGCGCCGGATGAGATCGGCTTCCGGCCATGCTGCGATGTCGCCAATCGTCTTCATACCAAGCTGTTCCAGCTTTTCCGCCGTCTTTGGGCCGACACCCCATAATTCCCCGACCGATAAGGGCGCGAGAAAGGTAGCTTCCGTGCCCGGTGGAATGACCGTGATCGCATTTGGCGGCCCATCGACTCCGCGCTTGCGTGCGCTCGCTTTGCCGATGTTGTTTGCAATCTTAGCGACCAGCTTATTCGATGCCACGCCGAGCGAATTAGGCAGACCTAGCTCATCGCGAATAATCGCTTGCAGCCGCCGCGCGATAGTTTCAGCCGTATCGGGCAGCATGGTCACATCGAGGAATGCCTCATCAATGCTGATCTGCTCGACGAGCGGGGTCAGGTCTTCCAGCTTTCTCATGACCATGTGGGAGACTTCGCTGTATACGCCTCGACTGTGCGATACGATGATCAGATCGGGGCATAGGCGTATAGCGGTTGCCATCGGCATCGCCGAGCGCACGCCGAACTTCCGCGCCGCATAGCTGCATGATGCTACTACGCCGCGCTCATCAGGACGGCCACCCACGGCAAACGCCTTTCCGTGCAACGAGGGATCATGTTGTTCCTCTACCGCACAGAAGAACGCATCAAGATCAAGGTGAAGAATCTTGCGAACAGTCATCGGGCGAACTCCACTTGCAATTATAGAATCGGATTTCCCTTCGCGCTGACCGTACTTCACAGACGATCAACGAGGGCTGTTATAATAAGAGAGCTTGGATGGATATGGATGGGGTTTTTATGCAGAGTGACTCTGAGCATTTTCCCACTTAGGAGCAATAATGGTCTCAACACACCCTGATTCCCTATCTACGCTGAACAATGTCCGTGAGCGCATCGTTGGGATCGATCAGAAAGTCCCGGTGCTCGATGGCTCGTTGCGCCCGTACGTCAATTTCGATAATGCGGCCAGCACGCCCGCGCTGCGTGATGTGCTCGATACCGTCAACGATTTCATGCAGTGGTACTCCTCTGTGCATCGTGGAACAGGGTTCAAGAGCCGTGTCGCAACGCAGGCATACGATGATGCGCGTGAGATAGTCACAGAGTTTGTCGGCGCAAATAGGCGTGATCACACAGTAATTTTCGGCAAGAACACCAGCGAAGCAGTGAACAAACTCTCCTATCGCTTGCCCCTGAACCCTGACGACGTAGTACTGGTCTCGCTGCTGGATCATCACAGCAACGATCTCCCCTGGAGGCATCGCTGTCATACTGAACACATCGGCGCGGATGACTTAGGCCGCCTTGATGAAGATGATCTTGATCGCCTTCTGGCGAAGTATGCGGGCCGGGTGAAGCTTGTTGCGGTCACAGGCGCAGCCAACGTGACCGGGCATCTACCTGAGATTCACCGGATCGCACGGAAGGCTCATGAAGCAGGTGCTCAGGTGATGATCGACTGCGCCCAGCTTGCGCCGCATCGAACAGTCGAGATGGGCGACCCAGGTGACCCGGAGCATCTTGATTACATTGCAATCTCCGCGCACAAGATGTACGCACCCTTCGGTACAGGCGCGCTGATCGGCCTCCGCCAGACGTTCGAGGAGGGAGAACCGGAATATAGCGGCGGCGGCACAATCGACTTTGTGACGCAGCACTCTGTGGACTGGGCGGCCCCTCCTGATCGTGATGAGGCAGGCTCTCCGAACGTGGTTGGAGCTGTGGCGTTGGCGGCTGGTATCAAGGCGCTCCATGAAATCGGTATGGAGAATATTGCTCGTCATGAGGCGGAATTAACTGCTTACACACTTGAGCGTATGCAGCAGATTGACACGATCAGACTTTTCGGTGATGCGAATCCAGCAATGAGCACAACCCGTCTCGGCGTGATTCCCTTCCAATTAGGCGATCTCTCGCATTTCTTGACTGCCGCCATTCTAGGAACAGAATACGGAATCGGCGTGCGCAACGGCTGTTTCTGCGCCCATCCCTACCTGCTACATCTTATGGGCGCATCCGAGGACGAGATCAAAGGAATCCGCGAGGACATCATCATCCACAAAAAGGGTGAGATGCCCGGTATGGTGCGGGTCAGCTTTGGAATGTACAACACGCCTGCTGAGGTTGACATACTCATCGACGCCCTGCACCAAATTGCGCGCGGCGATTATCACGGCGAGTACATACAGGACATCGCCACCGGCGAGTATTATGCCAAAGGTTGGCAGCCCGATCTGACCCCGTACTTCAAGTTGTAAGAGATTTGATCATTCACGGGGATGATGATTCGATTGTGCATCATCCCTATCGCTACGCATGGAGATGATGCATGCCCGGAAAATACTATGAGGATTTACAGCCGGGGCAGACGATCCGGCATACACTTGGCCGCACGATCACCGAAATGGATAATGTTCTCTTCTGCTCAATGACCCTCAATACACAACCTCTCCACATCAACGAAGACTTCGCTTCAAAGACTGAGTTCGGTCAGCGCATTGTGAACGGTATCCTGACCCTCGGCGTCGTAGTTGGGATTACTGTCTCGGAACTCACCGAGGGCACGATTGTCGCCAATCTCGGCTACGAGCGGGTTAATCATCCTCGCCCCGTCTTTCATGGCGATACGATCTATGTGGAGACAGAGGTACTTGACAAGCGCGACTCATCCTCCAAACCGGATCGTGGGATTGTGAAGCTCAAACATTTCGGCAAGAATCAGCGCGGCGAAGTAGTCTGCGAAATCGAGCGCAGCGTAATGTTCCTCAAGCGACCGGAGGGCAGTCATGGCTGATGATGGTCGCCTGCGTCGCACGATGCTGTTTGTCCCCGGCGACGACACGCGGAAGATCGCAAAAGCAGTGACCCTTCCCACCGATTCGATCATCCTTGATCTGGAAGATGGAGTTGGAATATCTAGCAAGGAAGCGGCGCGCAAGGTCGTGTACGACGCTTTGACTTCCGGTGACTATGATTTCGGTCGTGCCGAACGGCTTGTACGGCTCAATGGGGATACGACTGGGCTCCAAGAAGACGATCTCAAAGCCACACTTGAGGCAAAACCCGATGGCTTTGTGCTGCCGAAAGTCGAAACCTCGGCGGTGATTCGCTATATCTCGCACATCCTGTTGAACTACGAAAATCAATTAGGTCTTGCCCCTGGAACATTCAAGCTGCTAGCGCTGGTCGAGACGGCGCGCGGGATGGTGAATCTACGCGATATTACGAATTCCGATCCCCGTTTGGTGGGATTGATGTTCGGGGCGGATGACATGGCGGCAAGTCTTGGCGCGACGCGCACCCCCGGCGATCCTGAAGTTGAACATGAGCGCCGCGAGTTAGTGCTCTACTGCGCCGCCTTCGATCTTCAGTGCATCGACACGCCCTGGGTCAATATCCAGGACTTCGACGGGCTGCTCGAAGATACCGAGCGCGTGATGCGTCTCGGTTACACGGGGCGGCTGGTGATCCATCCATCCCATCTTGAGCCAATCAACGAGATTTTTACCCCGCCGGGTGATGCCATCGACTACGCCCGCCGCATGATCGAAGCGCACAATCAGCATCAGACGCAGGGGAAAGGCGTGTTCGTGTTTGAGGGTCGGATGATTGACATGCCGGGGATACGCCAATCCGAACGTGTCTTAGCACGCGCTCAAGCCGCAGGAAGGCTCTAGCCGCATTCCGATCCTTTACGCCCTTCTGCCATGCTGTACAGTGAATTCTTAATCGGCAGCCGATGCCGCAGGCGCGGACGGGCCGAAATCGCTCAGGCGCTCAAACTGCTCAGTGACAGTCTCTTCTAACTCGTTGAGCCGAATCGCAAGCGCGCGTACTTCCTTTTCGGCGCGGATGTTCACTTCGTATTCGATGTCATTGCGAATCTTGTCGCGCTTGGCCTGCCGGTTCTGGCTGATCAGTACGAACAGCGAGAGGAAAATCGCTTCGAGAGAAACCGACATAGTAAGGAAGCCAAAGGGATAGGGATCGAAGGGCCGCAAAAATCGGAAGACGCCCACGTTAACTAGAATCCAGATCGCGAATAATCCAGCATTGGTATAGAGAAATGGAATACTGCTGGCAATCTCCGTCATCCAATCGGCGATGCGCTCCGATGCCGAGCCTTCAATTTCCATCTCGGCATCGATAACTTCATTCGCATTGCGGATAGCTGCCATTGCATAAAGGTCAGTCGTTTCACGAACTCGGCGTGTCAGAACCGTAATGATGTCGAATGCCGAATCCGGGTGCTTCTCAAACAGCACGCTCAGGTCATCTCGATCCAGGACGAGCAGTTCACTTGGCTCAATGGCGAGGGCGTTCGCTGAACGTGGCTGATTATCAAGCAACGCCAGTTCGCCGAACATCTCACCCCGCTCAGCGACCTTGAGCGGGAGGTGATCGCCATTTTCTTGGGGCAGATACAGCTCGATGGCTCCTGAATGTACAAGGTACATCGCGCCGCCCGGATCGCCCGTGCGGAACAGAGTATGCCCTTTCGGCAGATGGATCAGATCAATCTGCTGCGCGAGCGTATGTCGCTCATCGTCGTCAAGGGCAGAGAAGAAAGATATTTCGTTGAGCATACTTGAATCTGCTAGTGGCATAGCGGGCCTCCCGGTCATATTTGATTGCACTGAGCATGATAAGCCCGCGAATCTACACCCGATTGATCGAGTACGCTAGCGTAGAGTCAAACTCACTGGGCAGTGATCCGAGCCAAGTATCTCTGCATGGATAGCCGCATCCATGACCCGTTCTCGAAGATCGGGGGAAATAAAGAACGTGTCGATGCGCCAGCCGACGTTGTTCTCCCGCGAGTTGGTGATCTGTGCCCACCAGGTATACGCGCCCGTGCGATCCGGATTGAGTTCTCGGAATATGTCCAGATACCCCGCGCCGACTACCTCATCAATCCACGCGCGTTCTTCTGGCAGAAACCCTGTCGTCTTCTGATTCTGCTTGGGCCGTGCCAGATCGATGTCGCGGTGTGCCGTGTTTATATCGCCGACGAAGATCACCGGCCTGCCCGCCGCACGCAGCGCGTCACAGAACTTCAGGAATTCTGCCTTGTACCGCATCTTGAATGGCACACGGCTGTTATCGCGCCCGCCGTTGGGGAAATAAGCGCTGATCAGTACGAAATCGTCATAGTGAGCGACAATCGTGCGGCCCTCGCTGTCGAATTCTGGCAAACCAAGACCAACCTGAATCGACTTCGGCGATGTCTTACTGAACAGCGCAACTCCACTGTATCCGGGCCGATCCGCCGATGCCCAAAAAGAGGTATAGCCGTTGGGCGTTCGCAGCGCCTCCTCTAACTGATCGGGGTTCGCTTTGGTTTCCTGCACGCAGAAGATGTCAGGATCGGTTTGGCGCAGCCAGTCAAGCAATCCCTTTCGCTGTGCGGCGCGGATTCCGTTGACGTTCCATGAATAAATTGTGGTCAATCCCTATGGCTCCACTTTGATAGCTTTCCCATAAATGGCATTTCGCCCGACCCAGCCGTTGAGCTTGCCGCGATTATTGCCAATGAGAAAACGCTTCTTATTGTCGATAGCTTTGACAAGATGCAGGAACACATTCCCCTTAACGCGTACCAGCACGATGTCCCCGACTTCCAATGCGTCAGGGTCGCAGGGCGTAAGTGTCACAAGGTCTTTATGATTGACCTTTCCGGTCATCGAGTGGCCGCTCGGACGAATCTGTACAGTCTCGCCTTGTTGCAACTTTTCGATGGCAAAATTCGCCCAGCCCATTATGACAAATCCGGTAGGACAAACACGCTCTCGGCGCGGAGAATCAGTCCGGCAAACAAGACGCTGGTATCTACTTCCGCCTCGCCTGTGTAAACCCGCACCGTATCGGGATCGCGCCGCGTGTACTGGTGAATCTCTTGTTCTTCTGGAAAGATCAGCCAGACTTCCTCAGTGCCCGCTCTCAGATATTCGCGTACCTTCCGCATCAGTTTCCCAACTACATCGCCCGGAGAAATAATTTCAACCGCCAGCGTCGGCGCGCCCGGAAAGGGCTTAACAATATCCCAATCTTGAGGAATACTGCCTTTAGAGATGTAGGAAATATCCGGCACATAAGAGTCTTTGAGATGTTTTGTCTTCCTACCGAGAAGGAAAATCAAGTCAGCGAACAGAACGATGCCAAGTTCATGCTCTGTTACAAAAGTATCTAGAATCTTAAACAGATTCCTGGCAACGAACTGATGTAGTCCCCCGACTGGCGACATGTCAACAATCTCCCCATTGATGACCTCGACACGCGCGTCAGAGCCGAGTGCCAGAAGCTCATGGAG
>Ga0075421_100007110_pt1 | contig 13678 bp, 15 predicted proteins | sample SoiMetdeltSBSDD5_FD_75292 | JGI IMG/M metagenome (GOLD analysis project Ga0075421, IMG submission 75292) | Bulk soil microbial communities from a Populus tree surrounding site in Tennessee, USA - Soil MetaG P. deltoides SBSDD5 | ecosystem: Environmental > Terrestrial > Soil > Tree plantation...
GCCGGCTGAGCGTGGCGTTAGGCGCCAGAAGGCGGCAGGCGGGGGGTACTATTAGCCTTAAACCGACAATAAATTGGGCATTCAAGCAGCCGATTTGAGTTTCTCCTCGATCGATTCGATCAATTTCTGAACCGGTTGAGCCACCGAGAAGCGTAAGACCGAGTAACCTTGAGGTTTGACCAGGCGAGCTGGCTGATGAATAAGTTTGAACCAAATCGTTTTCAAGCTTTTCATTAAATAACAGCAGGTCCGTTTAAGCGATCTCGGTTTTTCGGTGGCGAGGGTCTGGAGCTGAAAGTTTCTTAGCAGATTGTGTCCTAAGATCGCGATTTGCTGCCAGGCGGAGTTAGCCGCATAATGACGGGTGGGTACCGCATCGAGGGCCCATTGCCCTTTGAGTTCGGCGAAGGTTTTCTCCTGAGCTCCTCGACCTGCCATGAAAGCCCACAATGCCGGCGCCCCTAGATCGAGATTAGTGCATATCGCCGAGTACTCGAAGTACCCGTCGTCAGGGTCAAACAGATCGAGCTGGTAGTTTTTCTGGCTCTCATGGTGAACCTGGTTTCGGTAAACCACCATGCGTAGGGTTTTGTCCCAAGCCGCAACATACAGGGAGACTTCAAAGTATCCCATGGCGTCTCCCAGGCGATGCCAGCGTTGACGCTCTCGGATGATCGGCACCAGTCCCAACCACTTTACAAACGGCACCTTGATCGCGTAGCAACTCTTTGTTCTCTCCAATAGGGCGATAATCTCTCTCTGAAAAAAAGCTCCGTCCATACGGAACTCTAAGGGCAGGGACTTTCCCAATCGTACTCTGACATCGTCGATCAGCTCACGGATAAAGGCCAGCGCTCCCTTGGAGTCATGGACGTTGCCCGGCCGATTCTTCACTCGCAGGATATGGCCCGTCTGGGCCACATGCGCCAGGATCGGATAATACGAGGGATCCTTGCGATGATGCGGATTAAATCCTCGATAGGCCCACGCCACAGTGGCTCCGGTCGTAATCACACTGCCATCAATATCAAAGGTCAGACGTGCCAAGGACTGCTTCTCAATCGCTTCACCGACAATCTGACTGTTGATCTCTACCAACGCCATCACAGACTTGTGCGTAAAGCGCTTTAACCAGCGCGCCACGCTGCGTTCGCGCGGCAGCCTCAACAACCCACAAAATCGTTTCACCAACGGATCATCGCAAATATAGTTCAGATGCTCGAGCCGGCGTCCGCCCACTAAAATCAACACCACGATCACCAAGATCATGTCGATGGCTCGATAATCGCCGCCGACTTCGTAACGCGCAAAAACAGTGCGCACTCGGCGTCCTAATTCGATCAGCGCCAAGTAGCGCCGCACTAGCTCCAGCCCGCCAAACGCCGTGATGTCTTGGGAAGCAAATTCGATGTTCAAAAAACTCTTGCACGAAGAAGAAAAATCCGCTCTACTCAATCTCACTTGGAGTGGCCTCCTTACAGGATGATTCAGTCGGTGTCGCAACTGCTTTATCTCCTGTAGGCGCAGGCCATTTCAAGTTTTATCACACTACTTTTATTGTCGGTTTAGGGTTAGAAGTGCTACGTACCCTGTCAATTATGCCAGCTAGAACGGTGAAAACGGCGACAGATACCGCATTCCAGAATTGTGATTGTTTAGATTCCATCACAGTCCTCCCTACATGCTCACGCAAAAGCTCCATCACCACCGCCACCCTCGAAATAAAGCGCAGACAGTCTTAGAGTAGCCAATTGTCAAGCCGCTTAGGGAAATGCTCGGCCCGGTTGCTCTCTATATCTGCAGCCTCGCGGGTTCATTTCCAGTACGTCTAACTAGGGGCCTTCATCGCTTCTCGCGTGCATTCGGATCACAACAAAGAGAGTCTAGTTTTGATCCGTTCGGTCAAGCGTGGATTAATTCTGCACTTCCTGTTTTTCAAAGACGAGATCCGCGACTTCGACGCGATAGCAAAAGGCGAAGATATTAAACTTCCAAGCGAGCAGCTGGAGCTCGGCCGCGGCTTGATCGAGAAAATGTCCTCGCCGGACTTCGAGCCCGAACGCTACGCCGACGAATACCGCGAGCGTGCGCTTGCCATGATCGAGAAAAAAGTGAAAGGAAACGCAAGGCGTAAACAAGCGACATTGATTCCGATGATGGCCGTGACTGAGAATTCACATCATGAACCGAGGCGCGGTACGAACAATCCACGTTTGCCGAGGAAGCCGACTATCAAGCCTTTCATTAGCTTAATCCCATTGTGATCGAATCCAGAAGCTCGCTAGAATCACTGTAGCTAATATGCCCGCAAGCAACCACTCGATACCGTAACGCGGGAGCTTATATGCCTCGACCAAGCCAAGGCCGAAGAGTGTCAAAATAATCGAGGCATGTCTGATTCGGCTACCCCACGTCACTTTAGATATTCTGCGATCCATTACACGTCACCTCATTATTCGGCGAGTCCATGCCGTCGACCATCCGATTTCCGCAGACGGTTGCGGGCAAAGTTTGTCATGTCATAAAATCCACACGGTGAACCCTTCGCCTTGAATCCCCTCAACGATTTGTTTGCAACGGTCACAGATAACTTTAATTGTCTTGATTCGAGAGTGCGAAGAGGCTTTAACTGACATGCTGTTTTTTCTTTTCCTTGGTTCATGAACACCAAATTCGCAGGGTCTACTGGACAATTCCAAATCAAGGCAAACTCGCCGACATTCCTGTGGCGCCGAGGTAAGGAAGTTCAAAAACATGTCGTATCAAAAAGCTGCGACTCCCTTCCTTACCCCAGCTGAAATGACCATGTGCACGGATCGTGCCCTAAACTCGACAGGACTTTGGAGAGATCTGGTCAATGTGCGGTAGTTGAAGGTTTGTAAGCTGGTCGGCAATTTTGCCCTCTTAGGTTTTTCGCACACAATGAATCAGGTCAAATTGTCGGCGCCGGACGGCACTCGAAACTGCCCGGAACTCTATTCGACATCGGTGCAACGGCAAGACGATCAATCCTCACAGCGGCACCAGTCGGTGCACTATCGCCAGCTATTGCAAAGTCTCATTGAACGCTCTCCTCATCTCCGCCGACAATTCGGTCAAGCGAAAAATCTCTTTGACTAGATCCGCACGCTTCGGATCATCGTGATCGTGGGTTCCTACTTCACGCGCGAGCGAATCCATTTGCGCATTCAGCAATGCAAGGGCGTGCTGCGTTGGGTTTGGTGCGTCCTCCGCCATGGTGTCGTCTCCTTTGGTGCGCGGATGAGAAAGTGTGGTTTGCTTATGAGTTTTAGCTCGGGCTTACCTATTTCACGAGTCAAGATCGAGTGTCAAATGCAGCGCGGCTCGAACTGGGCCGGGGAGCTTCCCGACGACCCCCCAGAGATTGCGTTGTTAGTCAGCGATAAATCCCCGGCGTCCTGCCATACGCCGTCAAGTTCTACGCCTACATGTTCCTCGCCAACGTTTTGGCCGTCGTAATCGTAGTACGATGGGTGAAGCCGTTCGGCTTCATCGTGAGCATGGCGTTCCGGGTTACTGTTTGCCTATTTGACGGTTGTTAGCGGTCGTTGGCTGTTTGGAAAGAAGTGGTTGTAGGAAGCAAAGAAGCCTACCCGCGGCCGTGACTAAGGAACATCTAGCTCGCCAATATTTCTAATCAGCCAGCCCGTAATGGTGCTTCAATAGCTCGTATATCTCACGACAAAAATTTGGATCATCAAATGACAGTTGGGAGATGTAGCAATCCACCGTACGACATGGTGAGGAGGATGGCGGAATCGTTGACCGTGGACAGTGGCAAAACTGTTAATCGAGAAGGGCATCATTACGCAGGAATGTCTATTTTTCAATGACGCGGCTCTCTCCGGTGTCTACTATCCGCTCTCTGACTCGCAATCGGACATCCGGATACAATAGGGCTGTGACTCCGCCGATGGCGCTCGACAGTGTCATAGCAATAAGCCACATGGCCCCAAATGCCACCGCCTGTTCACGAGAAAGAAAACCCGGCGCGAGAAAAAAAACGTATCCATTTTCACGCACGCCCAAACCATTCCAACTAATCGGCAAACTACTAACTATGTTCACGACGGGAATTGTGACTAGGAGCGCTCGCCACGGGATATGAATTCCAAAGCCCAACGCCATGACCTGGTGCAGAGATATCTGGAGCAGATGAAATACAAGCGAGATGATCGAGATATATGCAATGGTAACAATATTGCGCGGGAAAACACCGGCCATCGCCTGCAGTTTTTGGTGGAGCAAGCCTTCTTTTGGCACCATGTACATGGCGATACCGGGTCCGAAATACCAACCTAGCATAATGGCACTAACGCAAATTAGCATTAACGCAAGATATTCCGTGGCAATAGTGTGACGGCCGAACGCCGTGATGGACACCAGACCAATACAAGCTAAAACCGTTAAGCCGTGGACCCGGTCGGCGATGACGGAGGCCAGAGCAGCTGTTTTCTGTTTTGACGCGCCTGCGAGCACGAGAGCTCGCGCTACATCGCCGCCAACCGTTCCGACGCCAAAGCAGTTAATGAACATGCCAAAGAAGTAAGCCCTCAACGCCAGAGACCAAGGCACTGCGATTCCTCCGCAGGACGCCAAAAGCCACCATTTGTACGAGCTGAGCAGTTGGCCGAAGGTAAAAATGACGACTGTAAGTCCGAGTATTGGTAAGGGAATGTTTAAAATACTTTGCTTTAGCGCGGCCATATCGACCAAACGCAGAATCAGAATTAGCGCAGCTGAGCTGACCAGTATCTTAACGATTATTTTCATCGGATGGACGAATGATGCCATTGCCGTTCAGCAAAGACTACATTCTACTAGCTCTGTTGCCAACGGCGTGTTCAGGGGATTTGTTGGTTACGCTGAGAGGCCACCGAGCCCGAGCCGAGCCCGGCACCGAGTTGCGGTAGCATGACAACGAGTATCTTCGAGCGCTTAGGCGCACCTGGCACGACAAAACGGGCGCCAAAGCAACCATGCTCCCCGTGCATCGTGCTGCGCGTCGATTCGGCGGAAGATTGCCCGGATAACGTCAGTGACTGTGAGCAGATGACAGCACTTCCTGCCGCTCCCGGTCCGCCGGGACCCGGGCGATAACCCAGATAATCTTTTCAGCGTACCTCCTCGGATAATCTTGGCTTTAAAGCCCATCCATATCGGCATGCCCCACCGGGTACCCTTCGCTTAGACGGTTCCTAGGGAAGCACACCGAAAAAACAAAAAGAGAGGCTAATGGCCTGAAGTAAACGCACAAATCCCACAGCGGCGGTATTTGCCAAGGTAATGCACGACATACCGTTTCATTAGCAAACGCTCTAATCATCAAATAATCACAAGCCGGCACGAACGGCAGTAACAAAGGCATAGAGTTCCTTATTATCGCTGGCCACCTTGCCGGTGCCGAAATCCACGCCCCACGCGCTGTGCGTATTCTCCGAGACCGTAGTAGACGACCAGTAGTAGTTATTAATCGTACTCATGAAAGGATGCCCTGCTGGCAACGACGGATTGAATTTTCCCAAATCCAGCAGGCTGTAAAGCTCGCGGACGTTCGGTAGTCGCCAATCGGTCTGCTGCGCACCTCCGTTGCTGGTATCATCACAATTGTAAGTCCCGGCATTGATCCCCGCCACAAAATTTAACGCATGCTGCCAAGTCACCATTCCATCACCAGCGACGCCATCGATGTCAAATGACGTATTCAAGGTATGAATACAATTCGTATTCGTTAACCAAATCAATCCGGTGAGATTATCCGTTGCCGTTCCGTTCCCGTTATTGGTAAAGCGCGGTGATGGCCATACCACTCCCTTTCGCAATTCTCCATCCTGTCCAGTCCGAGCGCAGGAGATTGTGAAGCTTCCATCAGCTGAATAGCAGAGCGTCTGACCAGTTTGGGCCAGTGGCGTTGGTGCAATGGATACGGGGCTACAGTTGAGCACCGCAACGTTAGATGATTGGTGTTCCGTCGCTCAGCGTTCCAACGCAGTCAGCTGGCACAACGCCCGAGAAGGAAAAATTACCGCCCTTGTTTGCTTGTGTTACTTTTGAGTCTTCCCAAAATATATCCGCGTTCGGTACTGCCTTGCTTCCTTGCACGACGGCGACACCGTTTTGGACTTCGGCGGTTTTGATCGTTATTGTCGCCTGGGCCGCTGATGCAAACACGCTGACGAAACCTAACACAATAAAAATTGTTGCGTCATTGCGTTCCTCCCAGAGATATTACGGGTAGCGGACTCTATCGGTGAACAGTGTTAGGCGTCAAGAGATTTGTCGGTAGTGGTTCAGTCTGCTTGTGGATGCTTGTCACTGATTCCCGATAAAATTATCCTCTTGCCAATTTCCAGAAGATAGAATTGATCCACGGTAGTCGTATAGAATTCCATACCCGTGAAACCGGCCGTTCTTAAACGCACCTATGTACTTTGTGCCGCTTCTGGACAAAAAGCTACCGAAACAATTCGTCCAGGTAGGCACGTTCGTATGACCCCCATAGTCACTGTCAACAAATGTTCACGCGCTTTTAAATAAAATGAAATTTTAAATGACTACTGTTGGCAAGAAAGTAGAGGATTCGAGTGAACACGGAACGCCTTAGACTTTCGATGCAACGAGCGATCGGCTTTGAAATAGCTGTTTGTGAACTCCTCAATCGCCGATCTCAACCGCACCAGGTCAAGAAATTCTTTGTCGTTATCAGCTGGTTGGGCGACGGTAAAGCTTGGTATTGCCTCATGTTCGTGCTGCCGTTGATGTATGGCGAGGGTGGGTTCGCCACGGCGTGGAGCATGGCAAAGATCGGCGTCGTCAATCTGCTGATATACAAACTAACCAAGCAGCTAACTGGACGGCAGCGACCCTGCGCGGTAAGCGCAAATATCGATCTCGGCATCGCGCCTTTGGATCAATATAGTTTTCCTTCGGGTCACACGATGCACGCCGTGGCCTTCTCCATGATCGCAACAGCGCATCATCCCGAATTGACCTTTCTTGTCGTGCCATTCAGTACGTTAGTCGCTCTGTCCCGCATCGTTCTTGGCCTTCATTATCCCACCGATGTGATCGCCGGCGGCGTCATCGGCGGTTATATCGCTTTCCTTTTGCTATCTTTCTAGAGAACAAATCGTCTCTACTACTTTTCAGCGTTCGAAGTAGGCGCCGAAGCCATAGTAGACAGTTTCAAGAACTGGAAGTAAATACCAGTCGTCGTACGGAAAGCGCATCACTAAGAAGAAACCCCAAATCGTCAGCAATGCGCCAACATACTGGGGATGCTTTAGGCAGGAAAAAGGAAACTTTCGAGACCAAGGAATCCTATAGCCCAGCTTGTTACCGTAGAATACGCCAATTTTGCCCAAACGGTGGAACACGCTCACGTTGAGTGCTTGGCCGGCGGCCATCAGCGCCGCTCCCAAACCAAGGTTGAAAAGAGCAGGGCTTGCCGGCCATAAGGATCCGTCGCCGTAGATAAAGCACCAGCCGACGAATACGGCGCACTGCAAAACTTTAAACAGCCAGAAGAGAAGTTGTAAAACGTCGACCGGTTCAGCGGCAACACTTCTGAGCGCGGTGTTTGCGCACCAGGCACGGAATCGTTCCGGCGAATGCCAGATCCACAGATAACAAATCCGCTCGAAGGTCAGTAAAACCGCCGCGGCAAGAAATATCCATACACTCACTTTGGAGCGCTGTTTGGATCTCTTGGTAGCAAAACTGCTCTACGCGCGTTGCGGCCAGCGCGGGAAATACGCGACGATATCGGTCAAGGGATCGGTAACGAGTTTGATAAACCAAATCATCGAAATGCGAAAATCATATTTCCATACGAGATAAGCGACTCGCCCCAACACCACCAGCAGGGTCCAAAAAAACCACTGCTGCGCAATTGCCGGAATGATCGAGCTTAAAATATCGAGATTCCATAAATCGGCTTGCGCTATGTGGATGATGGGAATCAAAATATAGCCGAGAACGACAATCGTCTTGTTGCGCGTATTGTATCCCAAGAGCAGCGCTTCCTTGTCGTGGCACGGAGGTTCCAAGATCGCATGGCCGAACTGTCTCACGAACAAAGCGGCTAAGCCCAGGCACATCGCCGTGGTCAGGTCGGAAAAGGCGAGCACATAACAATAAATGAAGACGCTCGAGCTCAGCAGATGAAAAAATTGATTCACTCCATTGCTGTGGGAAGCGTGATGGTCGTCTTCTTTTCGTTGCATTACTTCGGCGTAAAATGTTCGTAGTGGTCGGGGCGCTTGCACGAGACTCCCCAACATTTCCCGCATGAGACGCGTTCGCATGATTTTCTCCCTTCCCGGACATTCAGTCGCTGTGAGCCACCACGCATCGTCTTTCATCTTCTGCGCCGCGCTGACGAGCTTCAACTGTAAGGCGTCATAATCCTCCGCCGTAAAATCCATGCTGCTCAAGCAGCGACCGGTGCCAACCCAGCTCAAGATCACTCCCTCGGCGCGAAGATAATACTGAAGGAGCCAGTTATAGCGGCTCGGCTCTTTGAAAAGCACCGTCCAGACCGTCGCCAGGTTGACCACGCGCAACGGCAGTGCCTTGTCGGCAAGGACGCGATTGGTCGATTGCACCCATTCGCCGCAGCGCCGGTTTGAAGCCTCGTACAGAGTCGCAGTCGCCGGCTCAACCACCCAGCGCAAAAATTCATTCATCGCTCCCATTACTGCCGGATGGGCCGAGAACGTGCCGACAACGTACGCGATGCGCATCGGACGCATGGGATCGAAACGGCGCATGAGCGCTTTCTTGCCGCACACTACGCCGATGGGCATGCCACCAGCTACAGTCTTTCCATACACGACCATGTCTGCGCGTACGCGAAAATATTCCTGCGCTCCGCCCGGCGTCAGGCGAAAACCCGTATACACCTCATCAAAAATCAGCGGGACGTCGCAGGCGCTGCAGACGTCGCGGAGTTGATGCAGCCATTCACCATAGCGCTCGGTAGAATCCTGCGTTTTTCGTACGTCGCTGGTGAGGAGCACCGCATCGTTGGGCGGCGGCGAATTCGGGTGAAACGATTGCACTGGATTGACCAATACTCCGGCGATCTCCTTGGCGCGGCGGCGAATAACGGCGAGCGAAGCTGGATTGATATCCTTTAGCGTTAGGCAATCGTCGAGCGGGCGCTCACTACCAAGTCCCGGCTGCACGCCGTCCCACCAGCCATGGTAAGCGCCCGAAAAGCACACGATCAATTTCCGCCGGGTATTGAAACGCGCCATGCGCACGGCGGCCATGACCGCTTCGGTGCCGCTCATGTGAAAGGAGACTTCGTCCAACTCCGATACACTTTTGAGCATGCGAATGTTCTCCGCCACTACTGGATGGAGAGGACCGAGGACGGGCCCCAGATCTTTGACAAGATTCCAGCCCTTTTCGATCCAAGTTTTATAGTAATCGAAGCCGGCCACGTTGACGCCATAGGAGCCACTGACATCAAGCGTCAACTGCCCATCGAGAGTTCGCAGCTTGGGACCTTGCGACGCCGTGACCACAGAACAAAGATCGAATTTGTCGCGCATCACACGCATGAACGGAAACGGCACGCGGTTGGCGTCGGTGAAGCGAAGGTCGGAAAAGCTTTCGCGGATTGCATTGGCCCAAGTGATTGACCGCTGATTTTGCCCACGAAGAAAAATTGCCAAGCGATCTAGCGCCTGTTTGCGCCGTTTGACCCAGGGCTCTCCCGCTCCGTCGGCGCACAAAAATTCTTCTTCGGTGTAATCGCGCGATTTTACCCAGTTCGACAACCAACGTGAGAACACGGGCAATAATGCGAGCGCCGGCAAAGTCACCGCGGTTCGAATGAGCCGTCGCACGGCGTACAAGGTCAACACCGCGGCGAGGAGTAGTCCCGACAGAAGCCACCCGTCAATTGAACCAAAATGACAAGGGCTTGTTGGTTGAGTCCCAAGGCACGCAGTCCATCTTTCTATCGCTTCGTTCAACATCATTTTTTGGTCCTCCCATTGACTGACTTATGTATACCGAACATCAGTAGCCAGCTGGAGTCGCTCCGAGGCAACTTCGTCGCGGGGTTGGCGCTCCAGAACACCGATCAAAAGCGTGGCGAACCTATTAACGACATGTTGCCAGTCTAAAAAGCTCGCGTGTGCGCGCGCTTCGTGTCGCATCTGGATTAACGATTGAGGTCGGTGGGCTAGATTAACCGCCGCATTGACGAAAGCTCGAGAATCGCCATACGGCACCAGCACGCCGGATTGACCGTCGGTGATATGCATACGCGCGGCGGCATAGTCGAAGGCGACGACGACGAGTCCGCTCGCCATCGCCTCCAACGTCACGTTGCCGAATGTTTCCGTTTCGCTGGGAAATAGGAATACGTCTGCGGAGGCGTAGCGTCGCGCCAATTCGTCGCCGCGGTGAACGCCGCAAAAGATAATATCGGGATGTTTTTCCTGGAGTGTTGCGCGCAGCGGGCCATCGCCGACGATGACAAATTTTGCCCCGTCGTCGACTCGCCGCATGGCGCGGTAAGCCTCAATTGCAAGAGCTAGATTTTTCTCCGCCGCAACCCGCCCGACGTACAGCGCCACCAGATCACGATCCGCTGCACGCCACGCGCGGCGAACTGTTGCGCAGCGGCGCGCGGGATCAAAGAGACGGCTATCTACGCCGCGATCCATGATACTGACATTTTTCATTCCCATGCCGCGCAGTCGATCGCGCAGATCGGGACTGGCGACCAATGTGCCTAGAGTGCGGTTATGGAAGCTGTATAAGTAACGAGTGACCAACGGCTGCAACCAACCCAGATGATAGTATCGCGAGTAGCGATCGAAGCTGGTATGAAAGCCGCTGAATATCGGGATCTCCAGACGCTGCGCGATCTTTAGTGCCGACCAACCGAGGGGTCCCTCAGTGGCCACGTAAATTATATCGGGACGGTTGACAGACCAGTTTTGCCACAGTGCTTTACTAGCCGGTAAACCTAACCGCAGGCCGCTATAACCAGGCAGTGGTAAGCTGGGAACCAATCTCTCAGTTTTCCCTCTGCGGGGATCTTCTTTGCGCTGACGGGGCCGTACGATCGACACGGCGTGACCCAAGCGACGCAAGCCTTCGACCAACCGCGCCAGGGTTAAGGCCACGCCGTTCACTTCGGGAGGGTACGTTTCGGTTACGATGCAAATATGTCGGGGCTTGATAGTGCCTGGTGCGAAACGAACTGTCTGCGCCGTTTGCATCATTGATAATTATTGATCAAGTCCGTGTTGGTGATGTGAGCAAAAGCTGTCAATAACTAAATACACCCTAGTTGGACAAGATGACGGTAGAGTTACGGATTGACGAATAGTCAGTAAATTCGAGTGGGAATGCTTGGGACAAAAAAACAGGCCGTCGCCGCAGATTACCTACCTTGCGATCACGGATCCTCAAGGTGCACGAGAGGAACAACCTTTTTCACGTTCGCAGGGACTCAAGCACAGAGAGCGGAGCGCGGCTCGGTATTCTGCAACGAGAACTAAGCGGTAATTCTGGTGTGCGGGAAAGAACGAAATGAATGCCGGTGAAAAACAGCGCCGCCCCGATAGGTGACGTCACATTTTTTCTCCTGGGTTCTTGTTCTGTCAAACCATAATTAGACCATCGCGGATGCCGAGGGTGACGGCTTCGGCACGATTGGAAGCGCCGAGTTTCGCGAAGATTGAACTAGTGTGAAATTTGACGGTATGGTCTGAAATTCCGAGCTTCGACGCAATCTCTTTGTTACCGAGTCCTTCGGCTATCATGCGCAAGACTTCAATCTCACGTGGAGTGAGAATCTGATCCGAAGCATCGATTGTTGTTTCTTCCCCGCCGCCGGTTAGCGCGAGGATCGAGTTAAAAACGTTGCGGTCTAACACCACCAGACCCGCCAAGCTCGCGTGTATTGCGGCGAAGACTTCTTCGGCTTTGGCGTCACGCGGCAACATCGCGCGCGCGCCTGAACGAAGCACAACAGGAAAGAAATTTTCAGCACTGTCGGTCAGAATGACGAGCGCTGGGCCAGCCGGCATTTCTGCTGGTTCAAGGGCGAATGGCATTCCGGCATCGGAGGACTCTAGATCTAAAAGTACCACATCCGGATGTAAATCCTCCAATTGAATCCAGGCAGCCTCGATCGGGAGGTTCGCAACGACTTCAAATCCTGGTTCGGCGGTCAACAGAGCAGCGAGCTCGAGCCTTACGATCTTGGAAGTTGCCCCTATAAGAACGCGCTTCATAGGAGCTCACCTAATCGATCGTTTCCTGCTTATTTCTCTGTCTTTGTTCGCCGACGATAATGTTCAAGTCGACCAATCTACCACCGCGGATTATGTACACGGATAGTGTTTTGCCCACGAATGGCGGTTCGAGAAAAGCTTGCAACTCGCGAATGTTGCCCACAGGCGTCCGTTCCAGAGCGACTATCACATCGCCGAATACGATCCCTGCTTGACGACCCGGTCCATTCGGGTCGACGCTTAGAACAATTAAACCCAAGTCGGCGGATAATTGCAGTGTTCTATTAAGGTCTTCCGGAATCCGTATGCGACGCATGCCCAAACCCAGATAGCCCCGGCCGATGTCTCCTTTTTCCAAAAGCTGTGCGACCACGCGATCAACCGTAGAAACGGGAATGGTTATCACGACACCGCGTGAAAGCCCTGAGGTGTTTATTCCCAAGACCGACCCGCGCGAATCTGTTAGCGGACCACCAGTTGCGCCAGGGTGGAGTTCCAGATCTAAACCAATAAATTGGTCGACTGACCCGCCACGCAACGTGCGCCATGCACCACTCAACACGCCGATAATACCCAAAGCGGCATTAAGACCTCTTTGTGCTCCCCGGCCAACTGCAAGAACCAAATGACCCACCTTAAGCTGTGAAGGGTCGCCGAAATGTGCAACGGATAACTCTGAGCTATCGACCCTAAGCACGGCTAAGTCCGTAGTTGGATCGGCGCCTGCTAAACTGGCCGCAACTATTTGCCCGCTCGGCAGAACGACGGAAATATCTTCCGTTTGTTTTATAGTATGAGCGGCTGTGACGATAACTCCGTCACGCCAGTAGACTCCACTCGAAGATAAATGACGCCTGGCGTTAACCGCCACTACAGCGGTGCCGACCTGCTCAACAACATGAGCCAGATCAAGCGATAAGGTCTGCAGCGTTTTGCTCGTTTCGGAAATGGTTTCCATTGAAGCCTCCAGTATTCTTTGAAATAGGGCGAGTCTCGCCTGGATTAAACAATAAACATTTCTTCGTGCGACCGGTATCGGCCAAATGGGTAGGTACTGCTTCGGAAACGACCTCAGGGTTGCCCTTGCCGTTTGACGTTAGATTGGACTGAACGCTGTGTCCTCATCGTCTCCAAAACTTTAGAGATAGCTGAGCGCTGAATCATCGATTTACAAGCCTATCAGGAGCAAAAGCGCATCGTGGTGCGAGACAGAAAGATTAAATTTGGAGTAACAGCGTCTTAACGCAGCGGCAATGTTAGAAATGTATCGTGCATATGTATTTAAGAAATGGAAAACAGGCGCTTATGGATAAAATTTAAAGCTTTTCAAGCGACAAGCATGATCCTGTCCAGGATGTGCGAACGAGTTCTCAGGCGTCGATAGCTCGCTC
>Ga0075421_100007111_pt1 | contig 13678 bp, 8 predicted proteins | sample SoiMetdeltSBSDD5_FD_75292 | JGI IMG/M metagenome (GOLD analysis project Ga0075421, IMG submission 75292) | Bulk soil microbial communities from a Populus tree surrounding site in Tennessee, USA - Soil MetaG P. deltoides SBSDD5 | ecosystem: Environmental > Terrestrial > Soil > Tree plantation...
CGCTCGCGGAGCAGGTCGATCCACATCTGCGGGTTGGCGCTGTCGATCGCATCCTGCTGCCGGTAGTCCACCGCGGGGCCGTTGACGTCCAGGAAGTTGAGCAGCTTCTGCGAGGGGTCGACCCCCGGCGCCTCGCCGGCGCCGGCGTCGAGGAGTTGCATCAGCTGGTCCGAGCTGAGGTTGAACTTCCGCTTGAGGTCCTGGAGCACCGAGAGGTCGGTGTAGTCCTGGAAGAGGAGCCCGTAGCCCTTGTTGCCCAGCTCGACCAGCTGCTGCGCGTTGAAGCCCAGGGGGACGGTGCCCAGCATGTAGGGCCCGGTGCCGGCGTCCTGCCGGTTCGCGAAGTTGCCGGTCAGGATGCTCACCGCCCACGGATCGAGATCCTTGCCGATGTTTCCAGGGAAGTTCTTCGCCAGGTACACCAGGTCGTCCGGCGAGAGGCCCGCCTTCGCCAGCTCCCCGAGGCGCTCGGCGTGGTTGGCGTAGAGGTCGACCAGCGTCGGATCGAACTTGCCCTGTTCGACCAGCGCCTGGAGGTTCTCCTTGCGCGCGTTGACCAGGTCGTCGTGCTTGATCCAGTCGCTGACGCGGTCGCCGATGAAGCTGACCAGCGCGCCGGCGCCGGAGAGGATGGCGCCGAGGGGAGCGCCGACCACGGTGGCGGAGAGCAGGCCGCCGGCGACCCCGGCCACGTCCCCGGCGAAGCCGATCCAGGTCCCCACGTTCTTGTCGTCCTGCGCCAGCCGGTCGAGGGCGCTCTTGGCGCTGAAGAGGGCGCCGATGCCGGGGAGGAGATGGCTTGCGACCTTGGTCGCGCCCGGGATCTTGAGCGCGTTGCCCACCGCGCCCATCGCCTTGACCGCGAGCCCCGGGGCGACCCGGCCCTCCTCGAACAGGGAGGCCAGCCGCGCCAGGTCCGCCGCCGCGATGCCGCCGCGGGCGGTGAGCGCGCCGTTGGAGACCTTGTAGGCGGCCATCAGGTAGCCGACCGCGCCGAAGCCCTCGCTGGTGCTCGGCGCGCTGGCGGCGAACGCGTCAAGGGCCGCCTCCTCGTCGCCGGAGTTGCGGACGTCGTCGACCAGCTTGAGCGCGGCGGCGACCTCCGGCCGCCCGGCGAACGGCGCGAAGACGTCCTTGAACCCGGTGGCCGCGCGATCGAGGTCGCCGGTGGAGGCGAGCCTGGAGCTGAAGACGTTCGCCGCGGCGGTGTCGAGGATCTCGGTGAACTGGCTCCGGTAGGTCTGCTCGAGGGTGGGGCCGCTGGAGCCCTGCGGGGTGACCCGCGAGACGACCACCACGTCCTTGAGCTTGGCCAGCGCCGCGACCGCGACCTCGGCGTCGGAGGTCCCGGCGAGCGACTTGATCGCGTCCAGCGCCGCGGGCGCCTTGTTGTTGAACGCCAGGCCTTCGATGCCGGGCTTGCGCAGCTCGTCGGCGAGCGCCTTCTGGGCGGCGGCGCGCTCCGCCTCCAGCCCGGCGTACCCGTGCTTCTGCCGGAAGGCGTCGGCGTACGCCGTGCGCTGGTCCTCGGTGAGGGTGTCGCTCAGTCCGGCGAGCTCGGTGCCGAGCTGCTTGTTGAGCTTCTCGATCTTCCCGCTGGCGTCCTTGTAGCGCTGGTTGGCGCCTTCGATCGCCGCCGCGTCCGCGTACCCGGTGGCGGCCGTGGGGGTGGCGGCGGGCGTGGGCGTGCCCCCCGCTGTGGGGGTCGAGGCCGGAGCCGGGGCCGGCTGGAACGTGTCCTGCGGCGCGGGCGGGGTGGCGGGGGGCGTCGCGGAAGGGGTCGGGGTGGCGGTGGGCGTGGGGGCTGGCGCCGGAGCGGAAGTGCTTTGAACTCGAGGGGACATCGGGGGAGACCTCCTGACGCTTCTAGATGCATGTATTGACGTCAGGATTCAGACCGAATCCGGTAAATGGACTTGCGGATGTCTCTCGGATCGTGAGAGCTCCAGTCGTGACGCTGGGTTGGCGCTACGAGCCGTCGAGCAGTGCAAGCAGGGCGCCGGAGAGCCGGTCATCGAGCGCGATCAACTCCTGCTCCAGCCAGCGCCCCTCCTCCTTGAGCTGCCGCACCAGCGGGGGCGCATCGCTCAGGTCCAGCGCGTCCGACCATGCTCCCGGTCGCGCTCGCGGGAGGTAGTCCGCCCACCACTCCGGGACGAACCATCTCACCCCGGCCCTCAGCGACCGCATCAGGCGGGCGATCCGGACCCCGTTCTCATCCAGATCTCCGAAGTGGACCACCGGCACGGCCGGCGAGAGCTGGTCGAGCAGCATCTCCACCGCCTTCAGGTTCCAGCCCGGCCCATGGGCCACCAGCCATCCTTCCGGCGCCGGCAGGTCCACGTACGGCCCCAGGTTCTCCACCACCAGCACCGCCGCCGGCAGGCGCCCGGCCAGGCGCGTCCCCTCCAGCATCGCCCGCTCGGTGAGGACCACCTCGCCGAGCAGCCTCGCGAGCGCGGTCGCGTCGTGCTGGACGCCCTCGCGCTCGAGCAGCATCCCGTCGCAGGGGCGGAGCCGGAGGATGTTGTCGCCGGTCAGCGTCGTCCCCTCGAGGATCGAGCGCTGCGAAGCGCGCAGGCCGGCCTTGGAGTGCTCCGCGAGCGCACCCGCGGCGGTCCGCCGGTTCAACCGTGGCCCGGGCGCCCCGGGGAACTCCTCTCGCCGCCACTGGTCCTGCAGCGCACGCCACCCGCTCTCGTCCAGCGGATGGCCGGCCGCCCCGAGCCAGGCCGCGACCTGCCGCCACTCGGGCCAGCAGCCGTTCAGCAGCTGCTCCAGCTCCGGCCGTCGCTCCGGGACCAGCGTCAGCTCGCCGGACCGGCCGGTGAGGCGGGTCCACGGCAGGCGCTGCAGCTCGTCCCAGGCCTCGCCGTTCCGCCGCAACCTCCGGAGCACACCGGTCGCCCAGAGCTCCAGGAGCGCGCAGCGGTTCGATTCATCTCCCCACTTCACGCCTCCACCGCCGTCCGCCCGCTCACCATCACCTCCTCCCGCCCGTCCGCCCCCACGCGGCGCACCAGGGCGTACGTGGTGTTGCCCCTGGCGCGGGCCACCTCGGGCGCGGCGATCAGCAGCTGCAGCTCCAGCTCGCGGGAGAGGTCGAACATGATGTCCAGGCTATCGCGCGAGAGCCGCGTCGCCTCGTCCAGGAAGAGGAGCCGCAGGGTCCCGGCCGACCGGTTGGGCCGGAGCAGGTTCGCGTCCCGCTCCCAGGCCGCCAGCACCACCATCATGATCGCCGCGCCCACGCCGATCGCCTCGCCGGTGGAGAGGCGGGTGGGGTTGGCCGGTTCCCACTCCGGGCGCGCCTGGCGCCTCACCTGGACCTGGAGGTGGATGTACTCGCGGAAGTCCAGCAGCTTCTGGCCGGTGGTCTTCCCGCCGCCGTGGAGGCGGAACAGCTCGTCGAGGGCGTCCTCGATCGGCACGTCCGGCTTGAACAGCAGCTCCTGGGCCGTCCCGTCCTGGAGCGCGTGGAGCACCTGCGCCATCTTCTCCACCTGCGTCACCTTGATCTCCACCCCGGTGATGCTCCCGAAGCGGACCGTCTCCAGGTCGCGGTTGAGGCGGGAGACCTGCTTTCGCGCCTTGCGGATCTGCGTCTGGATGTTGCGCGCCACGTCCTCGGATTGCCCGCGCAGGTCCGTCTCCTGGCGGACGAGGCGCTCTTCCAGGCGCCGGAGATGATCGCGCAGCCGGAGCAGCGCCTCCAGCGGCTCGTCCACCTCGGCGATGGAGGGTGGCACCCGCCGCCGCAACCAGTCACGCGCGCGCAGCCAGACCTCCAGGTACGCCTCGTCGGGCGTCTCTCCCTCCAGACGAGGACGCACCTCGCCCAGCAGCTCCGCGCCGTCGGTGGACCGGCCCACCCGCTCCAGCAGCAGCGCCGCCTGGCGCTTGGCCTCGCCTCGCAGGTTGACGCTCCCGGAGATCCCGCGGAGCTGCTCCAGCGCCCGCTGCGAGAGCGCCGCCGCGAGGACCCCGGCTTGCTCCGCCTGCGCCTCCAGCCGCGCCCAGCGCTCCTGTGCCGGCCGCCACTGGTGCTCCTCGCCCTCGAGCTGAGCCTGGGCTCCCCGCAGCTCCTCCTCCGCGGCCCGGTGCCGCTCCTCGAACCGTCCCAGGTCCGCCACCACGGCGCTCTTCTGCTCCTCCAGCGCCCGGCGCTCCCGCTCCCGCTCCGCGGCGCGGCGGATGGCCTTCTCCAGCGCGTCGTCGGACGCGTCGTCCACGCCGGTCTCCGCCAGCTCCGCCGCCGCCTGCCGGACGGCGGCCTCCAGCGCGTCCGCCTCGCTCCGGGCACGGCTGGAGGCGGACCGCGCCTGCTCGGCCTGTTTCTCCGCTTGGACGGAGGCCTCCTCCGCCCGCTGGAGCCTCTCTTCGGCCAGCCGGAGCTGTGCTTCCAGGCCGGGGACCATCGCGGTCTGCTGCTGGAGGATCGCCTCCGCGTCGGTCCACGCCAGCGCCGCGCGGTGCTCCTCCACGTACCGGAGCCACCGCTGCGGCTGGGCGAGCGCGTCCCGCTCCGCGGCCCGCCGCCTCCGGTCCTCGGCCATCGCCGCGACCTGTTCGGGCCCGGGCGGCACCGCCCGCAGCACCTCCAGCAGGCCCTCCAGCGCCGAGCGGTCCGCGGCGGCCTCGCGGACCCTGGCCGCTGCACGGCGCGCCTGCTCCAGCCGGCCGGTGAGCCGCTCGGCCTCCACGGTGAAATCCGGCGGGTCCAGGTCCGAGGCGTCCGGGAGCAAGGCCTGGAGCGCGGCGCGCCGGTCAGCCCAGGAGCGCTCGTCCTCCCGGGCGCGGGCCAGCGCCGCCCGATGGGCCTCGGCCCGCGAGGCCGCCTCCGCCGCCCCGGTGCGCGCGCGGTGCAGCTCCACCGACGGATCGGCGAGGTCGAGGAGCTCTCCGCGGCCCAGCAGCGACGCGGTGGCGCGCAGTCCCGCCTCCAGCGCCTGCTCCTGGGTGCGGAGCTGCTCCGCGGAGCGCTCCAGGGCGCGAGCCCTCTGGTGCAGCTCCGCCATCCGCTGCTCGCGGGCGCGCCGGCCCAGGACCGGGCTGGACGGGAGCCTGGTGACGCGCACGCCGTGCTCGCCCGGGACCACCACGCTCTGCGCCAGCCGCTCCCCCGGGGGCCGCCCGGCGGCGTCCAGCTCCAGCGGCGCCCCACCGCCCAGCAGCCACACCGTCGGCGGCGGGTCCTTCGCCGCGGCGAGCGCCTCCGCCGCCGCGCGCACGTCCTCCACCACCAGCGCCTGGTGGAGCGGACCCAGGAGGGCCTCCACCTCGGCGGAGGACTCCACCGGCAGGTCCTCGAAACGGCCGGCCAGCAGCTCTCCCTCCAGTGCGTCGCGGGCGCGGAGGAGGCGCTCGTCGAACGCGCCGGCGCCCTCCTGGAGGCGCTTCGCCTCGGCGGCGAGGCGGTCGGCCTCGGACGCAGCCGCGGCGTGCTCCGCGCCGGCCCGGTGGCGGCGTTCGGCCAGCTCCTCCCGGAGCCCTTCCACGTCCCGGCGACTTCCGGCCGGCCGCTGCCACTGCTCGGCGAGCGCCGCCCCCTCGGCGCGCGCGTCCCGGACGCGCTGGGCCAGCGCCTCCAGCTCGGTGGCCCGGGCCGTTTTCTCCTCCACGGCGCGGAGGGCCTCGGCCAGGCCGAGCTGCTCCGCGGAGGCGCGCTGGCGGGAGGACAGCAGCGCCGCGTCCGCCTCCTCGAAGGCGGCGCGAGCCGTCTGGGCGGAGGCGATCTGGAGGGGCGCGGCGCGCCGGCGGGTCCGCGCCTGGCGCTCGGCCCGGGCGCGCGCTTCCTCCAGGGAAGCTTCGAGGGCTAAAACCTCCCCGGCCAGCAGCTCCTCGCGGTGGAGGGCGGCGAGGGTCTCCTGGGCGCGCGCGAAGGCCGCCGGCGGCTCGACCTGGGCGCCCCCGAGCCGGACCAGCGCCGCCAGGGCCGCGCCGAACTCCCGCCGGCGCACCTCGGCGGTCTCGATCTCGCGGTCCAGGCGGACCAGCTCGCGATCCAGGTCGGCGATGCGTCCGGCGCACCGGGCCAGGACCTGGCCAATGACCTCCGGGCCGAGGTCCGGCTCGTCGCGGAGCGCCGAACGCGCGCGCTCCAGGTACTCGACCACCAGGTGGTGCTCGGCGGCCCGGCGCTCCGCCTCGGCATAGCCCTCGCGGAAGTGGGCGAGCCCCCGCGCGGCGGCGGCGTGGTCGCGCCGGGCACCGTCTCGCTCCTGCCGGGCGGCGGCCTCGGCGTCACCGGCGACCCGGGCCAGGGCCTCGGCGCCCTCGGCGGCGGCCATCTTCGGCGCCAGCGCCCGCTGGTGCCCTTCCCGCCGGCGCAGGATGGCGTTGGCCGCGCGGACGTGATCGCGGGCGCGCGACGCGTCCTCGAGGGCGCGGGAGGCCAGGTCCAGCTCGGGGGCGAGGTGGGCTTCGCGGCGCCTGAGCTCGTCCAGGGACGCGCGGACCTCGTCCCGGCGGCTGAGCTTCTGGTCGCGGAGCGCCGTCGCCTCGTCGACGCGGGTCTTGAGCTCCGCGCAGCGCTGGCGCATGCCGTGGACCGCCGCGGCGAACATCTGGTGGCCGGCGTCGTAGACCTGGTGGATCTCCTCCTCGAGCGTGCGGGCCTGGCCCACCTCGATGCGCGTGCGCCGGCAGGTCTCCAGGTTCCCGCGCATCCGGCGGATGGTGTCGGCGAGGCCGGTCTCCTCCTTGAGCAGGAACTCGCGCATCCCGCCGGTCAGGGTGCGGGAGATGCCGCCCACCATGGAGGTGCGGAGCATCTCGTTGAGCTTGTGCCGCTCCTCGTCGGTGGTCAGCCGGAGCGGGGTGACGCCGGCTTCGAAGAGCTCGGCGAAGTAGTCCTTCATCGACGGCGGCTCGCGCAGCCGGCCTCCGGCCAGGGTGACCAGCTCGCGCAGGCGCCCGAGGTCGGGGATGGCGTCCACCTCGCCGCGGTCCACCAGCACGTCGGCGAGCTGGACGTGGGGGCGGAGGCCGTCCACCAGGAACGGGGTGAGCTCCACCGTGGGCTCCGCGCGGCGTTCGAGCTGGACGCCGGCGAGCAACCGGTCGCCGGACCCGAGGCGGAGATCGAGGACCGCGTAGGAGGGCCGGCCCGGGTCGCCCAGGCGCCCGTAGATGCCGCGATCGCCGGAGATGGCGGCGGTCTCGCCCAGGTTGGTGAAGCGGAGCTTGGTGAGATCGGGGAGGAGGACGACGTAGGCGGCGATCATCACCGTCGTCTTCCCGGCCCCGTTGTCGCCCTCCAGGGCGGTGACCTGCGGGTGGAGCAGGAACCGCTCGTAGAAGACGCCCTTCCAGTTCACCAGGGCCAGGGCCTCGGCCACCGTGCGCTTCATCCCTCCCCACCCTCTTCCGGCGGCTCCTCGGAGGGGCCTGGTTCGAGGAGATCCACCAGCCCGCGCCGCGCCAGCCGCTGCAGCGCCGCGGAGGGGTCGGCCAGGCCGCGGACCGGTTCGGCGAAGCGCATCAGCGGCGAGCGGAGCCGGACCTTCTCGTCGTCCAGCAGCTCGATGAAGCCCAGGGCGGCGAGGGAACGGAGCGCGCGATCCAGCTCCTGGCGGGCCAGCTCCTGGGAGACGTGCTCGTGGCGGCGGCGGCGGCGCGGGTTGAGGGCCGCGACCAGGCGCTGCTCGCCGACCAGGTTGGCGAGCAGCTCCATCGCCTGGGCGCGCGAGATCACGCCGGCGGCCTGGACGGTGGCCGGGTCCAGGTACATCAGCGCCAGCACCTGGCCCAGCAGCATCTCGCCGGTGGAGAGGTGGCGGCGCCCGAGGCGGTCGCCGCGCGGCACCAGGAAGAAGAACCTGTCCGGCGAGTGGATCAGATCCGCGCCGTAGCGAAGGTAGAGCGGCTCCAGCAGGCGCTGGGCGGCGACCAGGAAGGCGTAGCGATCGGTGTCCTCCGAGTCCACGTGCTGGCCGGCGCGGAGCGCCAGGTCGACCTCCGGGAAGATCGAATCCTGGATGACGTCCTCGAGGCGCTCGTAGCCGTGGTCGATCACCGGGAAGGCTCCTGGTCGTCCAGCGACCAGTCCTCGAGCTGGAGGTCGCCGGCCACCTGGACCCAGGGGCGGACCACGGCGCTGCGGGCGCGCGGGTCGCGGCCGACGGTGGCGGTGACGCTGCCGGCCGCGCGGTAGCGATCGCGCTCCGGGACCTCCGGGAGGACGCGGGACACGACGGCGGAGAGCGAGGTGACGCCGGAGCGGAGGCAGGCGAGGACGCGCTCCTGGAGGGCGGCGCGGGCGTCGTGCGGGGCGACGTGCTCCAGCGGCGCTTCGAGGTCGCGGCGAGGCCGGGTGACGGGAGGGCGCTCGGCGCGGGCGTCCACCTCGCGCAGCAGGCGGATGGAGGGCGCGTGGGCCAGGCCCAGCGCGAACGGGCGGTCCAGCCAGGAGGCGAGCTGATCGCGAAGGCGCTGGCTGACGGCGCGGTCCGGATCGAGGCGGACCACGTCGCGCAGGTACCGGTGGACGTACTGGTAGTAGTCGGACCAGGCGCGGAGGCGGTCGCTCCCCCAGGCGCTGACCCGGTCCACGTGCTCGGCGACGCGCTGGGCGGCCTGTTCGGCCGGGGCGTGCGGGAAGTCCGCGGCGAGCTGCTCGATGTCCTGGAGGAGCGCCTGCAGGTGGACGGCGTCCTGGAGGAGGACCTCGTTCAGCTCGCGGAGGGTGGTGGAGGTCTGTTCGAGGAGGGCCTCGCAGTCGCCGACCGCGCCGAACCAGTCGGACTGGAGGAGGGTGGCGATGCGGCCGCGGACCTCCTCCTGCTGGGTGTCGAGGCCGCGCTGGCGGCGTTCGATGCCGGAGACCAGGTCCGCCACGGTGACCCGGAGCGGCTCGACCACCGCGCGGCGCCAGTCGGCGTCGTCACGCGCGCGGGAGGCGGAGGCCTTGATGTCGGCGAGCTGGGAGAGGAGCGTCTTGGTGAGGACGGTGAGGCTGTCGCGGGTGAGCGCGTCGTCGGCGAGATAGAAGTCGACGACGGCCGTGGCCAGGCGGGTGAGGGAGTACTCGCCGGCGCGGATCAGGCCGGCGCCGTCCACGCGGGCGAGGAGGCGCTGCTCGCGGAGGCGCTGGATGGCGTGGGTGGCCCGCTTGCGCGGGTTCTCCGCTCCCGGATCGGTGAGCTCGCACACCTGCATGAAGACGTCGACCAGGGCGTCCTCCTCGAAGGAGGCCAGCGAGAGCCGATCCGCGCGCTCCCGGAGGGAGATCAGGAAGCACAGGTCCGCCGTCTCCAGGGCGAGCGACACCCGCGCCTGGTGCAGCGAGGCGATGGTGCGGTGGAGGTCGAACGCGCGATCCACGGGGGATGGGGTGGTACCGGTGCCGGCATTCCAGGTCAACCGGGGAATGGGGGGGCCGCGGCCAGAACGACGACTGCGGCTCGAGGCGCGGACGTGCCGGATGCGTCAGCGCTGGAGGAGCAGGAAGGCGACCAGCCCGGCCAGCGCGAGCGGAGGCAGACCGCCATCGTCATGGGGAGAGCATGCAACGATGCAAGCCGGCGCTCGGTCACTATCCTCCGCAGGCCATCAGCAGGAAGTCGCTGCGCGGTCGCCTGGACGGCTCCAGGCCATACCGCTGGGAGAGCTCGCTGCTGAATCCGTCACGGGCGCTGACGCCGAGCATCGCCGCCCCCCGCCTCCACTGCTCCAGCTCCTGTGCCACTGCCGCGCCGGGGACGCCGGGGGGCGGCGGCCTGAGCATCCCCCAGTGAAACCGGACGTCGTGGCGGCTGGCCAGATCGTTCACGTGCTCGACCTTCTCCCTGGCCCTGGGATCCAGGTCCTCCAGCAGGATCAGCTCGACGGAGGCCGTCACCGGCCAGCGCTGCATCGCGAGCGGCGCCTCCGAGCGGCCCGTGAAACGGATCGAGATGTATCCAGCTTGCCGGCCCGTCCCCGGGGTCGCGAAGTACTTCAGCATCTCGTCGGTGAACCTGAGGTAATCGGTCTTCTGCGCGTCGAAGAAGACCTCCGTATATTGCGCCTTCGGCGAGAATCGCCAGAACTCGGCGTATTTCGTCGCGTAGCAGTCCCAGTAACCGGCTTCGCCCTCCTTCTTGCCGTTATCGAGGCCCCCGGACGTGACCTTGTAGCTCGCATCGATCACGGAGTCAGCGCCCAGCTGCGACGGGTAGATGGACCGTGAGATGCAGTTGAACACGTCTTCGCACGCGGCCGTGACCCCACCGCCGATCGCGCCGGCGATGCCGCCGATGATCGCACCCCACGGCCCCCCCGCCAGCACCCCCACCAGGGCTCCGACCCCACCACCCGCGGCGGCCGCCGCGCCGGGGTCCAGCGCCGTCCCCACGAGGTGCATCAGCTCCGCCTGCTCCCGGTACGACATCTCTTTTCCCACCCACGGCATGTCCCAGCGGGCCATGCCCTTGACGATGGCGACGCTTCCCTCCACCTCGTTGAGCTTGATCCGGTACGTCCACCACGCCTGCCCCCCACCGTCGGGGTTCAGCGTGACCTGCAGCGCACGCATGTTCCCGGTGTCACCTATCCCCGGCACTCCTGGGTAGAACGGCAGCGGCCCGGAGCGAATGAAGCGCAACCAATCCCCTGATTCCGCCGCGGCCTTCAGGTGTTCCCTGATCACCGGCCAGCTCGCGTCGATCCGTTGCTGCTTCAGGTAATAGCGGTCCTCCACCTCGAGGACATAGTTGTAGATGAAGCCGCACCGCCCCAGCGCGACGAGGGCCGCGTTGAACGCGGCGGCGTTCCGGCGGTGTCGGATCGATTCGTGCCAGTCCGGATAGTGCCTCTCGAGCGCTCGCTGCGACGCCACAGGCCGGTCCGGATGCTCGAGCCAGTATTCCTGGCCACCGGGAGCGACGAGGTGGATGGCGCGCACCATCCCCGACACCGGCGGGAGCTCGATGTCCGAGCCGTGAGTGCTGGTGGAGATCGCGCCGGAGATGCTCTGGCCCATGGAACCGCCGAGCGTGGGGATCGACTTGCCGTTCGACCAGAGGGTTGTCGCGATCTCGTGGATCTTCGCGCCTCCCTGGACGAGGACGAAGTTGCTGACATCCTTGCCGGCGGGCAGCTCGTCCGCGAGCCCGCTGATGTCCTTGAGGAGGTGGATCCGGTTCAGCGCCGAAGTATCGACCCACCCGGTCTCCGCTCGCGCGGCCGCGGAGCTCGACCACCGGCTGCCCGACGCCTTGACCCGGACGCCTCCACGCGCCAGCTGGGCGACGCCGACCAGATCCGAGATGGTCCTGGGCAGGAATTTGAGCCCCGGCCCGCTCGGGACGGTTCGGGGCCAGTTGGTCCAGATGTCCGCAACGGTAGCGGGGGTGGTAGCTGGTCGTGGCATGTTCTGTCTCCGGGTGAAACGAATGATGGACAAGTGTGACGCGTCAGGCTGGCGTCACTCGCTCTCGCCGACCAGCTCCTTGCTGCCGGTCGTCAGCGTGCCGTTGCCGATGCTGAAGCCCCCGCCGTCGACGAGCGTGATCGGCGACTCGTGACGGAGGAGATCGAGGTGCCAGGGGTAGTGGTCCTTCGGAAGGTACCTGATGATCTTGGGCTCGCTCTTGTTTGGCGGCACGGTGGGGGTCTTGGCCGGGTCGTAGAAGACGAGCATGGCCTCCTTGCCGTCGTCGTCGTACAGGTGGATGGTCGCCATCGCGGCGACCCCCTGGATCAAACCGTTCATCAAGCTGACCGTATATTTCGAGGCTTTCATTTGTTTGGCTCCTGTAATTGAGGTTGGCGACACGATCTGGTTCGAGCCAGCGCCTGTCGTCCGAGACAGAGGAGATGCAGGCAACTGTTGCAAGGAGATGCCGACGATGACTCGTCGTCGAGTCGTGTGCCTGCCTTCCGCATAAGCCTTCCGGCCAGGCTTCACTGAGATGAACGAACGACCGGCAGGAAGTTTCCCGGCCGTTGCATCAGTCTCCGTTTGTCCCCGAAGTGCCCGGGCTTATGGGTGAGAAGCTCATGTGAATCTGGCTGCACACGTGTACGCGTGTGCGCGGGCCGCGCGTTTGTGGGATCAGCGAAGATCGTCGCGCATGCCGGGATGTCAGGGGGCTTGTTGACGTGGCCGCAGCGCTTGGCGCGCGCGCTGCGCTGCTTCGCCTCCTCCAGGGTGAGGAAGCGGGCGGAGGCCACCGCGCGGACGAAGGAGTCCGACGGCTCTCCCTGGGTCGGAATGCCGGTGAAGAAGATCGGAACTGCGTTCGGCTGATCAGGCTCGTCGTCGCCGCAGAGCGTCTCCGGATCGTCGACCAGGAGCCGGACCCGTCGCATCCAGCTTCTGGAGCCGGTAGTCGCTGTAATCCTCGTCCCCGAACATCGCGAACAGCTCCAGCATGGGATCCGAGTCCAGCTGGGCAAACCACAGGAAGCCGAACCCGTCTGCGTCGGAGCTGGACCAGCAGCTCCGCACCTTTCGATCCGCGCCGCCGTCGCCGATCCGGAGGCCATCGGGCGACCACCGGATCGTCCCGAACCTGGCCACCGCTTCCGGCCAGTCCTTGGCACGGCCGATCTCCTCGCAGTCGTGCAGGTAGGCGATGAAGCGGGAGGGCCGGGCGATGTAGACCACGGCGTGGACTCGCAGCTCAGTGGGGGTCTGGCGCCGCGCCGCACGCACGCGAGCCGGCAGGGCGCCGTTTCATGGCCATGAAATGTTTCTTGACCATGAGAGAAGCCATTGGTAGCTTTCATGGCCATGAGAACTTTCGTGGTCATGAGCGATGCGCCCATCTAACTCCAGTTCTTCCGCGCACTTCCGTGGACTCGTCGAGTCGACTTTTCGCTATCTCCATGAGGAGCTCCAGAACGAGGGCTGGTCGGTACGCCGGGAAGTGCCTGGTGGTCCCCCGGGGTATCGGGCCGACTTCGTGCTTGAGCGCGCTGGCGCTCGCTACGTGGCCGAGCTTCGCATTGCGCGCGAGGCCCGCCGTCCAGAGTTGCCGGCGCTCCTGGCCGATGCGTACGTGCGGGCGCGACTGGGTGCCGCCCAGCACCAGGCTCAACCGCTGGCGATCGTGGGCGCGCCGACCATCTCCGACGAGTGGGCAGCGGAACTGGCGGAGCACGCCCACCGATTCTTCCCAGGGGCGGCCTGGGGGCTCATCGACGGCCGCGGCAGGTTGGAGCTCCACGGACCGGGCCTGGATGCGTTCCGCCGGCCTCCCCGGGCGCCCAAGAAGTCACCGCATTCCCAAGCCCGGCCCGACGTGTTCTCCGATCTCGGGCAATGGATGTCGAAGACCCTGCTTGCGCCCGAGCTCCCTGAACGTCTCTTGAACGCACCGAGGAAGCGCATCTCCGGCCCGAGTCAGCTCGCCGCGCTGGCGGAGGTCTCCCTCCCCACTGCCTCACGGTTTCTGCGCGGGCTGGAACAACTGCAGTTCTTGGATCGAAGCGAAGGCGCCCGCCTGGTCAGGCGCGACCAGTTCCTCGCCGAGTGGCGTCGAGCGGTCCGCTTCGTCGGCATCGAGCGGCCATGCCGCTGGCTGCTGTTCTCCCACGACTCGCTCGAACAGCTCGTTGGAGCGCTTCAAGACCGTGCCGGGGACTCCGCGCCTGAAGGCGGTCGAGCCTGCCTTGGGCTCTTCGCCGCGTGCGCCGGACTGAAGCTGGGATTCGTCCGCGGCGCTCCAGTGCATCTGTATCTAGAGCGTGC
>Ga0075421_100007114_pt1 | contig 13675 bp, 9 predicted proteins | sample SoiMetdeltSBSDD5_FD_75292 | JGI IMG/M metagenome (GOLD analysis project Ga0075421, IMG submission 75292) | Bulk soil microbial communities from a Populus tree surrounding site in Tennessee, USA - Soil MetaG P. deltoides SBSDD5 | ecosystem: Environmental > Terrestrial > Soil > Tree plantation...
GGCACTCCTGGCACTCCTGGCACCCCTGGCACCCCTGGCACCCAAGAAGACTGGAGCTTGGGCACCGTAATCTTCGTCTTGACCTCCGCCTCGCGGTAATTCGTAAAAGCGCGGTCGTAGGCCGCGTCATACGATCCGAGTGCGAGCGTGAATCCCGCGTGAATGTTCATTCCGCGCGGCAGCCACACGCCGGGGAATGGCTGTCCCATCGTCATCGACGCGCGGATATCGTCGATCCGGACCAGCCAGCCTGCCGGCAGGAAATCCATCCACACGTTGTCGAACGTGTACTTCACGATCTGATGTTCGGCCGGGTCGACCCAGAGCGTGACGAGCGCCGTCTTGTTCATCTTGCGGTTGATGTCCTGCTCGAGCCGCTGCTCCTTCTCGTCTTTTTTCGACGGCTTCTTTTTCTTCATCTCCCGCGGCGTTTTCTCATCGTCTTCGTCGTTGAACAGATTCGTCGGGTAGTACTCGATGCGAAGGACGTCCTGCCCCTCGAGCTTCTCGCGACCGGCGAGATAGTAGTTGCCGGCTTCGAACTTGAAGTCCATGAAGTACGCTTCCGAGACGAAACGCGGCTCGGACGCAACCGGACCACCGGCGCTGACCTGGACGCCCTCGCTGCCGATGCTGATCGATCCCTTCTCGCGCTCGTTCTTGGCTTTGCGCTCCTGTCGCTCCTTCTCGCGTTTGACCCATGCGGTCTCGTACTCTTGACGCTCCGAGTCCTTCACCGACACGCCGTTGAAACGCACGGGGCTCCGGATGTGCATGCCGTCTCGCTCGTACCAGGTGTAGTCACGCTTGGTGCGAAAGAGCGGCCATTGCCCCGGGCCGAAGACATCGAACGTCTCCGTCTCGTCGAGCACGTACTGGTTGAGCATCTTGCGATTCACTTCGCGGCGGGCCAGCACTTTTTCCATGAACGCGTCGAGGTCGCTCGAGGCGGACTTCGTCTCACTGGTCGCTACCTTTGGCGGTGTCTGGGCGAACGACAAACTGAAGCAAGTTCCAAGGAGGAAGAGCGCGAGGACGGCGCTCGGGACTGGGGAATACACGGACCCTCCGGACAGGCGGGCTGGCACATCCGTTAGACGACTGTCAGCCGCTCATAGTTCTTTAATACTGTACATCCGGGATCGTTGTCCGGGATCCGGTGTGCGGGATCCGAGCCACAGAACTCGGATCAACACGGATGAGCCCTAGGTCTGCAGATCCACCCACGCCCCGGTCGCAGCTGAACGGAACACCGCGTCGATGACGCGCATGTTCTTCACCGAATCCTCGAGCGGATACGGCGCAGGTCCGTCCTCCATGGCCGCGCGTGAGAAAAGATCTCCCTGGATCGTGTACTGGTCGCACGTCTCGAACTCAACGACCTTGCGATCGGGCACCGCCCCCGGTGGTGAGTCCTCGACAAAGATGCGGCACGGTCGATCGGAAGGAGCGTTGAATGGAATTTCGATCTCAACACGGCCGCTGCTGCCGGCAATCGTGATCCGTTGCGCGTGAGCGAGCTGTGTGCTGCAGGTGCCGACGGCGTGGCGGCCGGCGAAGTCCATCAGGATTGAGGCCAGATAGTCGACGCCGCTATCCGGCTGTTCCTCGATCAGGGCGCACACGCGACGCGGCTCAGCCTGGAAAATCATTCTCGCGGTGTTCACGAGATAGCAGCCGATGTCCAGAACACCGCCTCCACCCCACTCTTTGACCTGCCGGATGTTGGCCGGATCGTCCATGAAGAAACTGAAGTATCCAACAATCGATCGCACGTGTCCGATGCGGCCGGACTGCGCAATGTCGAGTGCGCCGAGCCACTGCGGATGAGTGCGGACCATGAATGCTTCCTGAATGAGGACACCAGTTCGATCGCGGACGGCGAGAAGCCGCTCCGCGTCCGCGGCGATCAGGGCGATTGGTTTCTCGCACAGCACGTGCTTGCCAGCTTCAGCCGCGCGGATCGCCCAGTCGACGTGCAGGTGATTCGGCAGTGGAATATAGACGGCGTCGATATCAGGATCGGCGACGAGCGCATCGTACGATCCGTATGCCTTCGGGATCCCGAGCTCCGCAGCGGCGGCGTGCGCCTTTGACTCTTCGCGTGAGGCAAGCCCGTCGACCGTTGTCCATCTGCCTTTCTGCATTGCCGGGATCACTTTCTTTGTGGCAATGCGGGCAACCCCGAGCACACCCCAACGCAGTTTCTTGTTCACGCTGTCATCCATAAAGGTTCTACAGGGTTCTACAAGGTTCTTGGGGGTTCTACAAGGTTCTCGAAGTCGACGGCGGCAGAGCCCAGTCGAACCTTGAAGAACCGAGCAGAACCTGAAGCGGACCTCCCGTTCGTAAACCGTTACGTCGGTCGTAAACGTCGATGCGCGGATTACGCGATTTCACGGCAGTTTTTCGTCCTCCCGCCGTGGTACCCGGGTTGCTCTTACCGCGATGATTCCCGATGTCCCTGGTCCGGACTCCGGTCCGGAAATCACGGGTCGCGTCCTACCCCACGCGACAAGCGATGACCGGTTGGATGTTCGCGGCCGGGGGCGCCGGGAGGACCACGGAGGAATTATGCGGGTTGAGGTTCTCGGCGCCTCCCTTATCGCCGTCTTGTGTGTCGGTTGCGGGGGTGGTTCAGGCGGATACGGCGGCGGTTCCTCGACACCAACGACGCCCTCAACGGGCGGCGGCACTTCGAACGCAATAACCATTACGATCACCGGCAACAAAGGCAACCAGTCATTCACGCCGAACCCTGCGATGTGCGCAACCGGTCAGACGGTTGTATGGAAGAACGGCGACACGATCACGCATCGGATTGTGATCCAGGATCTTGGCATCGACACCGGCGACCTTGCGCCGGGTGCGTCGTCACAGCCGGTCTCGCTCGCTAACGTCTCGAAGAATTACCGCTGCTCGCTGCATCCGACGATGGTTGGCTCGCTGAACGAGGCGACCAACGACCCAGGCGGCTGCGGCCCTTATGGGTGCTATTGATCGCGCTCGACCGCGCCCGGCTGACTGCCGCGGGTCGTTCGCGGTTTGAACGACTTATCGGGATACTTTGGCGCAACGGGCGGCAGAATCGGCTTTTTCCGGATCTCCTCCTGCAGGTATTTGATCGCGGCGGTGAGCTGAGCGTCCTCACCGCTGAATGTCGCGTGCGGCAGGTTGTCGACGACGATGTCGGGGTCGACGCCGTGCCCCTCGATGAGCCAGTCGCCGTCCGGACCAAATACCCCCATCTCCGCGGCCGTGGCGATGCCGCGATCGACGAGGAAGTTGCTGGCCGATAACCAGACTTCGCCTCCCCACGTGCGCGTGCCAATCACTTTCCCGAGGCCGAGCCGACGAAAACCTTCGGCGAATGCCTCGCCATCCGATGCCGTGTTCTGATCGCAGAGGACGACGACATGCCCGCGGAAGGCATACTGCATGTTCCACGTCGGACTGCCGACCCGCGGCTGCCAATAGAACCAGGCCTTCCGTAGAAGCTTTTCGAGGATCCAGCTGTCGATATTGCCGCCAGTGTTGTGCCGCACGTCGACGATCAGCCCTTCGCGATCGAAGATCGGATAGAACTCGCGTTGCCACTGTGACATGTCGTTGCCGCCCATTGCGCGCAGGTGGACGTACCCGATCTTGTTCTGTCCCACCCTTTCGACGGCGAGCCGTCTCGTGTACTCCCACTCGTCGTAGCGCATCGACGTCTCGCGCGCGAGACTGACCGGCGTGACGATCACGTCGCGGACCGCGCCACCAGCTTTGGGCGCGACCCGGAGCAACACCTGCTTGTCTGTTTCGTTCCGAAGCAGCGCGTCAAGATCGCGAGCGGACACTGCCGGTACGCCATTGACCATCTGAATGACGTCCCCTTCCTGCACGTTGACGCCCACCCGAGAAAGCGGTGAGAGGTCCGCCGGCACGTCGGGATCCGTCTTGTAGATATGCGTGACGCGGAAGCCGCCGGCTGTTTCATCTCGAGCGAACGTCGCGCCGAGCGATGCTGGTTGCACCTGGTCGCCACCACGCCGTGCATCACCGCCGCGGACGAAGATATGGAGCGCCGAGAGCTCGCCGACCATCTGCGCCAGGATGTCGGAGAGCTCGGCGCGATCCGTCACCCGGTCGACGAGCGGCAGGTATTTCGCCTTCATGGCGGTCCAGTCGACACCATGCATATTGCGGTCGTAGAAGTAATCGCGCTCGAGGCGCCAGGCTTCCGTGAACATCTGCCGCCACTCGTCACGCGGATCGAGGCGGAACGACCACTCGCTCAAGGCGACTTTGCTTTTCGACGTGTCGGCCGGTGCTTTTGCGCCGACATCGAAAATGAAAATGTCCTGAGCCTTGCGGACCATGAGCTTCTTGCGATCCAGCGTGAGTTCGTAGCTGGACACTTCTTCGGCGTACGTCTCGGGTTTGGGGCTTTTGTTCTCGATCGCGAGCGTCTTCAGCGTCGGCCGTGTCGTGGAGGAGACGTCGCGCGACATGAAGTACAGCCGCTTGCCGTCATTCGACAAGTCGCTGTAGTTGCCGGCAGGCAGCGGCACTTCGACGAGCCGCGTCTGAATGCCAGTGAGGTCGGCGACAGCCGGAACGGCCGGCTGCACACCCTGAGCCGCGGGCGTGGGTGACGGCGCGGGCTCCTTTTTCTCGTCCTTTTTGTCATCCTTCTTCTGATCTGATTTCTCGTCCGATGGCGGTGGCGACAGTTCATCGTCGGGTTGAAAGGGCGACCGCTCGCCTGGTTTCATCGAGACGAGATACATCTTCGTCTGCTTATCGAAGAAGGGTTCCGGCTGCCGCGATCCCCATGGACTTGGAACCGCGGAGACGAAGTTCCGATCGGACAGAAAGTAGAGCCATTTGCCATCGGGCGACCACGCCGGACTGTAGCTGTCGTATCGATCGGTTGTCACGGGCGTGATGCGATCAGTTTCGGGGCTGTAAAGATAAAGACGTGTCATCTGGTTGCGATCGGGCGCGGTGTAGGCGAGCCACTTGCCGTCGGGCGACCAGGTGACATCGGCGAAGTCTCCATCGCCGCACTCCGCGATCCGTTTGTTCGTCTTCGCCGCGATGTCGTACACCCAGAGCTGCTGGTTCTTGTCGAAGTGTGCGATGCGGGTGCCGTCCGACGAGGGGATACCGTCCCATCGCAAGACCTTGGCGTCGGTCGTCAGTTGCAGGCCGTCGCCGACGCCGTTCGCCGGCATTTTCCAGAATTCGACTTCACCACTTTGATCCGACAATGCCAGAAGCGATTTGCCATCGGGAAAAAACCGTCCTTCCCGGTATCGCACCTTCTTGTCGCGTGTCGCTTCAACGATGCGCCCTTGCTGCGCAGGAATCACGAACACCTGTCCGCGTGCGGTCAGCACAACGCGATCGCCGGTCGGCGACACGTGCGCGCTCGTCACCCATTCCATCGGCGTGCGAATCCACTTCTCCCGCAGTTGATCGAAATCCGACACAAGTTTGATTGGGACGGTGCGATCCTGGTTGCCGGCAATGTCGAACACGCGAATGTCCGCGCCAAGCTGATAGGCAATCCGCCCGTCGGCGAGGGACGGGGACGCTGCATCGAGCCCGCTGTGATGTGTGTGTTGTCGCGGATCGCCCCCACGCTCGGCGATCGACCAGATGTTCATCGTTCCATCGCGATCGCTGAGGAAGTACAACCGCCCGTTCCACAGCATTGGATTCTTGCTGGTCCCCTTGTAGTCGGCCGTCAGTTCGACCGCCTCCTTGTCCCCGTCCGCATACCGCCACACATTCTGCGCCGTGCCACCCTGATACCGTTTCGTGTAGCTGCCTTGAAAGGCGAGCCGGGTGAAGTACAGCGTCTTGCCGCTCGGGTCGTACCATCCGTCGCTCGCCTGGGCGAGCGGAACGACAGAGCGTGCACCGGTCGCCGGACTGACGCGCGCCAGCTGTGTGTTTGGCAGTGTCGAGAATCGTCGCGTCGTGTAGAGCACGTCGCCCGACGGCGTCCAGCCGCCGACAAGCGCCGTGCCCCCTTCGAACGTCTGCCGAACCGGCACGCCCCCTTCGATCGAAACGGTGTACACCTCGGTCGGCCCCTCATACGCGGCAGAAAACGCGATGGTCCTTCCGTCCGGCGAGATCGCCGCTCTCGACTCTTCCGCCGGATGGGTCGTAAGGCGCTGCGCGACGCCGCCGTTCACGCTCACGCGCCAGAGATCACCCTCGGCGGTAAACACGAGCGTGTCGCCATGAATGGCTGGGTAGCGGTAGTAGCCTAGAGAGGTCGCATCAGCCGCGGCTCGTGGATGCGCCAGCGCAACCGCCCCGAGAACCGCGACGACGAGGCCGAAGGAAAGATGTTTGTTCATACGTGGGGAATTCTGGCGTAATCAGTTTCCAGTTTCCAGTTTCCGCGGTCCCCGGACTGTCCATCGACGACCCCCGCGAACCTGACACGGACGCGAACGGAGCGGAGCGAAGTGAGCCAGGCGGGGTGCAGGGGCCCCGCCGATTCAAAATTTGACCTCGCGGCCGCCGACCCGCTATACTCCAGTCAATTGTGACGATGTGCACCACGCCCCAGACGGTTTGCCGAAAGCGGACGAAGCGAATCCGCAGGCCGGGGGTGTGTGAGATCGTCACGTAGCTGACAGCTCACAGCAGGATCACAGCACCCGCCGGCCCCGCAAGAGGCCGGCGGGTTTTTTTTTGAGCAAGAGTCTTCAGCCGCCGCCGAACGCGGAGCGCGAAGCCATGAGAGATGGAGATCATGCAGACCAAACGAATCGACGTAGGCGTTCTCGGCGCGACCGGAATGGTCGGGCAGCAGTTCATTCGTCAACTTGCCGACCATCCGTGGTTCCGTCCCGCCTGGTTTGCCGCCAGCGAGCGATCGGAAGGAAAGACGTACGGCGAAGCCGCATCGTGGCGGCTCTCGTGGCCGATGCCTGCAGACTTGAGAGGTGTTCGCGTCGACTCGTGTACTCCCGGGCGTGGGCCTCACTTGATGTTCTCGGCGCTCGATGCAAATGCTGCCAAGGACGTCGAACCGGCCTTCGCCCAAGCGGGCCACCTCGTCATCAGCAACGCGCGCAGCTACCGCATGGACCCGCTGGTTCCGCTTCTCATCCCCGAAGTCAACGCCGATCACCTCGCACTCGTGCCCGCGCAGCAGCGTGAACGTGGCTGGACGGGTGCCATCGTCACCAATCCGAACTGCTCGACCGTGGTGCTCTCGATGGCGCTCGCCCCGCTGCGTCAGTTCGGCATTCGATCGGTGATGGTCACAACACTCCAGGCCGTCTCAGGGGCGGGGTATCCGGGCGTCGCGTCGCTCGACATCCTCGGCAACGTCGTGCCGGCGATTTCGGGCGAAGAAGAAAAGATCGAGAGCGAGACGCAGAAGATTCTCGGGCAGCTTGACAGCATGCGCGTGAAGCCGCATCCGATGGTGGTGAGCGCGCAGACCACGAGAGTGCCGGTAATCGACGGCCACACCGAAAGCGTTTCAATCGCGTTTGACGGGCGCGCCTCGATCGACGACGTCATCGCGGCGTTGCGATCGTTCCGCGGCAAGCCACAGGATCTGAATCTACCGACTGCACCGCCGAACCCGATTGTGTGGACCGACGCGGGCGATCGTCCGCAGCCACGGCTCGACGCGGAGCGCGATGGCGGCATGACCGTCACTGTCGGCCGCGTGCGCAGGTGCCCGGTGCAGGACGTCAAGTTCATCGCGCTCGGACACAACACGATTCGCGGCGCCGCGGGCGCCGCAGTGTTGAATGCCGAATTGATGCGCGCTGAAGGTCTGCTGGTTGGCGATTAAGGATTGCTGATTGCTGAATGCTGATCGCTGATTTTTGTGATTGCGGATTGGCGATTGTGATTGCGGATTGTTGATTGTGAGTGCGGATTGTTGATTGTGAGTGCGGATTGTTGATTGTGAGTGCGGATTGTTGATTTTGAGGAACGAATGGCGACATTGCAAGGATCCGATTCGGCTGAACTGAATAGCCACCTCCAACCGAGTGCGTCACGATCGGCCGACGTGCCGCTGACCGGGCCCATCGTCATGAAATTCGGTGGCACGTCGGTGGCGGATGCGGATGCGATCATGCGCGTGGTCGCCATCGTCAAGGCGGCGCGCGATAGTTCTGGGCTGCCGCCGGTGGTCATCGTGTCGGCGATGAGCGGCGTGACCGATCGGCTCCTCGAGCTCACCGCCTCGGCCGAGCGCCGTCGCGACGCGCACGTGCTCAACGGTGTCGCCGAATTGTCGCGTCGCCACTTCGAAGCAATCGAGCGATTGCTTCCGGCCGATGTCGCCAACGGTGTGCTCGTTGAAGTCGGCGCGCAGCTCGATGACCTGCGCGCGCTGCTGAAAGCGACCGCCATTTTGCGCGCGGCGTCCCCCAGCGCTCATGACGCGATCGTCTGCACCGGTGAACTCATCAACAGCCGCATCGTCGCCGCGGCACTCGAACAGAATGGCGTGCCGTCGGCATGGGTCGATGCCCGCCGTACGATTGTTACCGACACTGCGCACATGGCCGCCTCGCCGAAGCCGGATGAAACGCGCGAGGCTGTGGGTCGAGAGCTCATGCCGCGGATCGCCGAGGGGCGCGTGCCGGTGGTTGGCGGATTCGTTGGCGCGACCAGCCAGGGCGTGACCACGACGCTCGGACGCGGTGGTTCAGATTACTCGGCGGCAATCATCGGCGCCGCGCTCGATTCACGCGAGATCCAGATCTGGACGGATGTCGACGGCATGCTGACCGCAGATCCGCGCGTCGTCGAGTCGCCGCGCGTGGTTCCGTTCCTCTCGTTCGGCGAAGCGTCAGAACTGGCGTACTTTGGCGCCAAGGTCTTGCACCCGAGCACGATCCTGCCAGCCGTGGACAAGGACATCCCGGTTCGTATTTTGAACAGCCGCCGCGCCAGCGGGCCGGGGACGACGATCACGGCCGAACCGCCTTCGGCCGATCGGCAACTCGCGGCGGTCGCCTGTAAACGGCACGTGACCATGGTCGAAATCACCTCGACTCGCATGCTGATGGCGCATGGGTTTCTCCGGCGGGTGTTCGAGGTATTCGAGCGTCATCGAACGGCGGTCGACGTTGTGACAACATCCGAGGTCAGCGTCTCAGTGACCGTCGACGACGCAGCCCGGCTCGACGATATCGTCGGCGCGCTGCGCGAGTTCGCCGAGGTGAACGTCGAAGGAGGGCTCGCAATCCTGTGTGCCGTCGGCGACAATCTGCGATGCGATCCGCGCATCGCCGCGCGCGTCATCGGCGCCCTCGACGGCTTCCCGGTTCGCATGGTGTCGCAGGCAGCGTCGCGGCGGAACGTGACGATCGTGTTGCGGGAGGAAGATTTGGCTAAAGGCATGGCGCAGCTTCACGGCGAATTTTTTGGATAGGTGAGTTGGGGTGCCAGGGGTGCCAAGAGTGCCATGAGTGCCAAGAGTGCCAAGAGTGCCAAGAGTGCTGGTGTGCGACTGCTGATCGTTGGTTACGGGCGGATGGGGAAGCTGGTGGCGTCACTGTGCTCCGAGTACGGGTTCGATGTCGCCGGTACGGTCGATATCGCGGAAGCGGCAGCACCAGACACGTGGCCACAGGCAGACGTTGCGATCGATTTTTCGATCGCGGATGCAGTGCCGGAGAATGCGCGACGACTGGCCGAGCGGCGCGTGAACATCGTCATCGGTACCACCGGTTGGAGCGCGAAAGAAGCAGACGTCCGGCGTGTGGTGGACGGTGCGGGGATTGGCGTGGTCGCGGCGCCGAACTTCGCCCTTGGTGTCAATCTTTTCGTGGCGCTCACGGAACGCGCGGCCCAGCTCTTCGGACCGCAACCGGCATTCGGTGCCTGGATTCACGAAGCTCATCACGCCGCAAAACGCGACGCGCCGTCGGGCACGGCGCTGCTGCTCGAAGCGGCAATGAAAGAACACGCTTTCAACCGGGCAATCGACGTATCATCCACACGCGCGGGAACGATTCCCGGCACACACACGGTTGGATTTGACGCGGCGGGCGAAACGATCACGCTCACGCACACGGCACGGGATCGATCCGGATTTGCCCGTGGGGCACTCGAAGCGGCGCGATGGGTCCATGGCCGCAAAGGGTGGTTCACGATGAAGGATGTTCTGGGAATCTAACGGATCACGGATCCTGAGTACCGGATCCCGGCTGCGAAGGAGTCATTATGCGTCAGGCGTTTACAGGTTGCGGCACGGCGCTCATTACTCCGTTTACGCGGAGCGGGGCCGTCGACGAGACGGCGGTTCGCCGGCTGGCCCGCCGGCAGATCGACGCGGGCATCCACTTTCTGGTGCCCTGCGGCACGACCGGAGAGACGCCGACGCTGACCGAAGGCGAACGCCTTCGCGTCGTCGAACTCGTGCTCGCCGAGGCAAAAGGCCGGGTTCCGGTGCTTGCTGGCGCTGGCGGGTACAACACACACGAGGTTATTGAATCGGCGCAGCAAATGGCGCGTGCCGGAGCGGACGGCATCCTCTCGGTTGCACCGTATTACAACAAGCCCACGCCCGAAGGACTCTATCAGCACTACAAAGCCATCGCTGACGCTGTGCCGCTTCCGATCATTGTCTACAACGTCCCCGGCCGTACCGGTGTGAACGTCGATGTTGCGACGATTGTGAGACTGACCGCTGTTCCGAACATCATTGGCGTCAAAGAGGCGTCGGGCAACGTCACCCAGATGTGTGAGATCTGCGCCACCGTTCCATCGGAATTCCTCGTGCTTTCCGGGGACGACGCGTTGACGCTGCCGGTCATGTCGGTCGGCGGCCGCGGAATCGTGTCGGTCGCGTCCAATGAAGTCCCATCGGAGATGGCGAAGATGGTGGAGCTTGCAGAGGCCGGTGACTTTGCCGGCGCGCGACGGCTTCACCAGGAACTGCTTCCACTCATGCAGATCAATTTCATCGAGTCCAGCCCGATTCCGGTGAAGGCCGCAATGGCAATGATGGGATTGGTCGAAGAGGTCTATCGGCTACCGCTCGTGGCGCCGCGGCCGGCCTCGCGTGAACGAATCGCAAATGTTCTTCGCGATCTGGGTTTGCCCACAGGACCTGCGACAGTTCGCGCGTAACGCTCAATAATTCTTGTCGTATTTTGAGAGGGTCAGCGAGTGAGCGATCTCGCGTCGGAGATTTCTGCTTTATTTCAGGCGGGTGCGTCAGCCGATCGCGAGCATGCCCGCGACGCGTTCTTTCGTCTGCGTGGAGCGTTGTCAGACGGAACCGTTCGTGCCGCGGAACCTGACCCGGCGGCGCCATCAGGCTGGCGCGTGAACCCGTGGGTCAAGCAAGGAATCCTTCTCGGCTTTCGCATCGGGGTCGTTGTCGACATGTCGGCCGATCACGGCCGATGGCCGTTTGTCGACAAGGACACGATGCCGTTGAAGCGGTTCGCTGCCGGCGGCGGTGTTCGAATCGTGCCCGGCGGTTCAACCGTCCGCGACGGCGCGTTTGTCGGACCGGGCGTCGTCTGTATGCCGCCGATGTACATCAATATCGGCGCGTATGTCGGCAGCGGCACGATGATCGATTCGCACGCCCTCGTCGGCTCGTGCGCGCAGATTGGCGAGCGCGTCCACGTCAGCGCAGCAGCGCAGATTGGTGGCGTCCTCGAGCCCGTCGGTGCGCTGCCCGTCGTCGTCGAGGACGACGTGCTCGTCGGCGGCAATTGCGGGATCTATGAAGGCGCGATCGTGAAACGGCGCGCCGTCCTGGCGTCGGGTACCATCCTGACCGCGTCCACACCCATCTACGATGTTCCGAACGGACGGATCATCCAGGCATCTGGCGGACCGCTGATCGTTCCCGAAGGTGCAGTGGTTGTGCCAGGGACGAGGCCTTTGACGAGCGGTCATGCGCGCGACTGGGGTTTGTCGGTCGCCACGCCGATTATCGTGAAATATCGCGACGAGCGAACGGACGCTCGGACGGCGCTCGAGGAAGCTATCCGCTGATCGGGTGCCAAGGGTGCCAAGGGTGCCAAGGGTGCCGAGAGTGCGATCAAAGACAAATCTATGAAATCCCCCTTTGACACGGTCGGCTTCGCCCGCGCCCTCATTAATATTGATTCGACAACCGGGCGCGAGGGGGATGCTGGCCGCTGGCTCAGCCGCGAGCTGGAACAGCTTGGCTACACCGTTGTCCAACAGCCAGTGAGTGACGGGCGCGCCAACGTGTACGCGAGCCTCGATTCGCCCGTCGTCGTGTTCTCGACGCATTTCGATTGTGTGCCGCCGTTTTTCGCGAGCCGCCTCGAGAACGGAAAGCTTTACGGTCGCGGCTCGTGCGACGCGAAGGGGATTCTTGCGGCGCAGGTCGCGGCAGCCGAGCGTTTGAAGGCGGCGGGTGAGCGGCGAGTTGGGCTATTGTTCGTGGTTGGGGAAGAGCGGGGCAGCGATGGCGCGGCCAAGGCGAACGAATCGCCCTCCGGTTCGCGCTTTTTGATCAATGGGGAACCGACGGATAACCGGCTCGGCACGGGAACAGGTGGCGTGCTGCGCCTTCGGTTACGAGCGTCGGGACGAGCGGCACATTCGGCAACGCCCGAGCAGGGCGAGTCCGCGATCGACAAGCTGATTGACGCCCTCATCGCGCTGCGATCGATTGGGTTGCCGTCGGACGCCGATCTCGGGTCGACCTATTACAGTATTGGGTTGATCGAGGGAGGCATTGCTCCCAACGTGATTTCGCCGTCGGCGTCGGCTGAGGTCCTCTTTCGGACGGTGGGACCGCCGGAAGACATCCTGCGAGCCGTCCAACCGCTGGAGCGGTTGGTGACGTCTGAAGAGATATTGCGCGTACCGGTCGTGAGGCTGCACACGGTGGCGGGCTTTCCGACTGCCGCATTTCGGTTCACCACCGACGTGCCGTTTCTCGATCGGTGGGGAACGCCCCTGCTGTTCGGACCGGGCTCGATTCTCGTGGCGCACACCAGCGACGAGCACCTCGATCTCGCCGAACTCGATCGTGCCATCGACTCGTACGAACAGCTCGCGCGGGAGTGTTTGCGCTCGTAAGAAGTACAATCACAACGGAGGGCGCTGGCGCCTTGGGCGCCGCTGATACAACGTGGACTCGTTGTTTCGTTTCCTCTTCGAGTACCGGCCCGTCATCTTTCAGCAGGGAGAGTTCCGGCTCTCGCCGTCGACGGGCTCCTATGTCGCGTTGATCCTTGCCGGGGCCGCCGTACTGCTTGCCGTCGTCACCTACCGGGGCCTCGCCGGCCGCGGTCGTGTGCGCGACCGGGTCGTCCTGACGGCGCTGCGCATCGCGACGCTCGGGGTGATGCTGTTCTGTCTCTTCCGGCCCATCCTTGTGGTCAAGGCGGCTGTTCCGCAGCAGAATTTTCTGGCGGTGCTGATCGACGATTCGCGCAGCATGCAGATCACCGACTGGGGGACGGCATCGCGTGGATCGTTCGTCAAACAGACATTCGGGAAAGACGCGCCGCTGGTCAAAGCGCTGTCCGAGCGCTTTGTGCTCCGTCCATTTCATTTCTCGTCAACGGCCTCGCGGCTTGGAACGACCGACGAGCTGACCTTCACCGGCGCACAAACACGGCTCGGTGCGGCGCTTGATGGCGCGCGTCAGGAGCTGGCGGGCTTGCCGCTCGCTGGCATGGTCCTC
>Ga0075421_100007116_pt1 | contig 13673 bp, 11 predicted proteins | sample SoiMetdeltSBSDD5_FD_75292 | JGI IMG/M metagenome (GOLD analysis project Ga0075421, IMG submission 75292) | Bulk soil microbial communities from a Populus tree surrounding site in Tennessee, USA - Soil MetaG P. deltoides SBSDD5 | ecosystem: Environmental > Terrestrial > Soil > Tree plantation...
CCGCGAGGTGACGAGCTCGCCGGCCGCCCACCCCGACTGGCGTGCCGCGCGCTTCCGCGCGACCGTGGGCGACAGCGCCGCGTTCGCCGCGGCGTCCTGAACGCGCCGCGACCCTCACGCCTTGCGGATCCACCACTCGTTCGTGTTCCAGGTGTACTCCTGCATGTTCGAGTTCGGGCGGAAGCCCTCGACCCCCTTGCGCGTGCCGCGGATGTTCACGAAGTGGTAGATCGGCAGGTACGGCACCTCGTCGGCGAGCACCTCCTGGAGCTTCCCGTAGGCCGCCTTGCGCTTGGTGCGGTCGATGTCGCGCACGCCGGCGTCGAGCAGCCTGTCCACCTCGGCGCTCTCGTAGGCGATGGAGTTCCGGCCGAGGCCGCCCTTGGCCGGGATGTACTTGCTGTGTAGCCGGAAGCTGTGCTCGGGATCCGGTCCCATGGCCATGCCGATGATGATCGTCTCGAACTTCGACATGCGATAGAAGTCGCCGAAGAGCACCGCTGCCGGCTTGTTGCTGATCTTCATCTCGACGCCGATCTGCCGCCACTGCTGCTGCAGGAGCTGCTGGATCTGCTCGCGCTGCTTGTTGCCGGCCGTGCAGGCGTTCTCGAAGGACAGGCGCGCGCCGTCCTTCACGCGGATGCCGTCGCCGCCGACTTTCCAGCCGATCTCGTCGAGCAGGCGCCTGGCGCGCTCGGGATCGTACTTGTGACGTCCCTTGATCTGCGGGTTGTAGGCCCAGGACTGCGGTGGCACGTAGCTCTCCGCCTCCGGCGCCAGGCCGAGATAGATCTTCTCCACGATGGGCTTCTTGTCCATGCCGAGGTAGAGCGCCTGCCGCATGCGCTTGTCCTTGAACATCGGCAGCAGGTGGTTCGGCGCGATCGTCTCGTAGCTCGTCGAGGGATCGACGTAGAGGTTGACGTTCGTCAGCGTCTTCGCCTCGGGATAGAGGTCGACCGGGATCCCCTGGATGCCGGCCACGTCGATCTCGCCGGTCTTGAGCTGCGTGAACAGCACGGTCAGGTCCGGGATGTACTTGAAGATCAGGCGGTCGAGGTACGGGCCGGGGCCGTGATAGGCCTTGTTTGCCTCCAGCGTGATGTGCTCGCCGGATGCCCACTGCACGAACTTGAACGGCCCGGTGCCGATGGGGCGCCGCGTGTTGAACTCGTCCTTGTTGATGTCGGCGCTCTTGCCGAGGACGTGCTCGGGCACGATGAAGAGATCGGCCATCAGCTCGAGGATCGGCGCGAACGGCTGCTTCATCTTCCACTTCACCGTCGTGTCGTCCGCCGTCCACATGTCGGCGATCTGGTCGAAGCCCACCGTGGAAAACGCGGTCACCTTGCCGCTCATGAGCGTCTGCCACGTGAAGACGACGTCGCGCGCGGTGAAGGGCCGGCCGTCGTGCCACTTCGCGTCGCTGCGTAGCTTCACGGTGAACACGGTGCCGTCCTTCGAGATGCCGCCGTTGGTCTGCGTCGGAATGGCCAGCGCGAGATCGGGCACGAAGTTGCCCTTGCCGTCGATGCGCCAGAGATCGTCGAAGATCGCCATGTGCACGCCCCGCTGGCTCTCGATGGTCGGCATCAGGGGGTTGAAGTTCTGCGGCTCCTGCGAGATGCCGACGATGATCTGGCCGCCCTTCTGCGGCGCCGCCTGGGCGGTCGCCTCGCGCGGGCCGAGCGCGCCGGCGACGCCGAGGGCGGCGGTGCCGGCGAGAAACGTTCGTCTGGACAGCGTCATTGGCAGTCTCCTCATGGGCCCAGCCGCGGATCGAGCGCGTCGCGCAGCCCGTCGCCGGCGAAATTGAAGCTCAGCACGGTGAGGCTGATCATCGCGCCAGGATAGACGGCCACCCAGGGCGCGTACAGCACGTAGGACTGCGCGTTGTTCAGCATGTTGCCCCAGCTCGCCGTCGGCGGCTGGATGCCGTAGCCGAGGTAGCTCAGCGAGGACTCGAGCAGGATGGCGGTGGCGACGGTGAGCGTGGCCGCCACCAGCACCGGGGCGACGGCGTTCGGCAGCAGCTGCCGGACGATGAGACGGCCGGCGCCGGCGCCGGCCGCGCGCGCCGCCAGCACGAACTCCTGCTCCTTGAGCGACAGCACCTGGCCGCGCACCATGCGCGCCACCGACATCCACGAGTTCAGCCCGATGATCAGCGTGATGGTGAGCATCGTCGGCTTGAGGAACGCCGCCAGCGCCAGCAGCAGGAAGATGGTCGGGATCGAGAGCAGCACGTCCACCACGCGCATGATGGCAGAGTCGACGGCGCCGCCATAGAACCCGGCGACCGCCCCCAGGATGGAGCCGACGCACACCGCGATGAGGGCGGTGATGAGCCCGACGGCCAGCGAGACACGGCCGGCGTGGAGAAGGCGACTCAGCAGGTCGCGGCCGAGCTCGTCGGCGCCGAGCACGAAGCCGGCTTCGCCCGGCCGCGCGAACTTGTGCGCCATGTCGATGTAGAGCGGATCACGCGGCGCCACCCACGGTGCCAGCGTCGCCAGCGCGACCAGCACGAACACGCCAATCGCGCCGGCGGAGGCGAGGCGGTTGCGCGTGAAGCGTCGCCAGACGATCGAGCGGTCGAGCATCAGCCGAGGCGAATCCTCGGATCGGCGGCGGCGTAGAGCAGATCGGCCAGCAGGCTTCCGGCCACGACCGTGAGCGAGGTGACGAGCAGCAGGCCCAGGATCACGGAGTAGTCCTGGTAGTTGAGCGAGTCGAGGTAGAGCCGTCCGATCCCGGGCCACGAGAACACCGTCTCCGTCACCAGCGCGCCGCCGAAGAGGTTGCGGAACTCGAGACCGCCGAGCGTGATCAGCGGGATGAGCGCATTCCGCAGCGTGTGCCGCAGCAAGATCGTGCGGCCGCGCAGGCCCTTGGCGCGGGCCGTCCTTATATAGTCCTGCCCGATGACCTCCAGCACGCTCGAGCGCGTGTACCGGCTCCACGTGGCCGTCATCCAGAGCCCGAGCACCGAGGCGGGCCCGATCAGATGGATGAAGCGATCCCACAGCGAGAACGGCATGCCGAGGGTGGCCATGCCGCCGGACGGAATCCAGCGTAGGCCGCCGGCGAACACGATGATCACCACGAGCCCAAACCAGAACGTCGGCACCGAGAGTCCGACCATCGCGGTCGTGGTGGCCACGTAGTCGAAGAACGAGTGACGTCGCACGGCGCTGACGATGCCAGTGGTGAGCCCGAGGACGATGGCGATGAGGTAGGCGACGCCCATGAGGGTGAGCGTGGCCGGCAGGCGCTCGAGAATGACGGCGCCCACGGGACGACCGGTACGGTAGGAGTAGCCGAGCTCACCGGCCGCCATGCCAGATGCCCACTTGACGTACTGCACGTGGATCGGCTGATCGAGTCCCAGGCTGCGCTCGATGCGGCGCAGGTCCGCCTCGCTCATGTTCGGGTTCTGCGCGTACACGGCCATGGGTCCGCCCGGCGCGAGCCGCAGCAGCACGAACCCCGCGAGCGACACCCCGACCAGCAGCGGTACTGCTTGCAGCAGCCGGCGGAGGACGTAGACCGCCATGCTAGCTGTATCGGAGCCCTGTTTCCGGGTTGGCCGTGGGTGGCCTGAGAGAGGCGGGGGTGGCTCCGCCCGCTGGCTCGACGTGGTCGCGCCGCGGCTTGTAGAGATGCTTGCCCGCGATCAGCTTGCCCTCGGTGAACCGCTCCGGGCGAAACGCGCTGATGTCCACGCTGCGCGCGCGGCCCTCGGTGATGAGCTCGGCCATGCAGCGGCCGACCGCCGGCGCGATCTTGAAGCCGGAGCCGCTGAAGGCGGTGGCGAGATAAAGCCCGTCGATACCGCGCGCCGCACCGAGGATCGCGTGACGATCGGGGCTGTAGCAATCGAATGCCCGATACCCACGCGCCAGCTCCGCGCGCTCCATCGCCGGGAATCGCTGCGTCAGGAGCTGCGCGCCTTCGATCGGTGCCGACGCCGGAAGGCCCGTGCCCATCGTCTCGGGGTCGATGTCCCAGACCTGGCACGGCACCCCGGCGATGGTGAGCACGTCGCTCTCCGGCCGGAAGTACGTGCCTTGCACGTGATCCAGCACGACCATGTGCGGCTTCGCCAGCTCCGGCGGCCGCGTCACCAGCATCGTGTCGAGCGCCTTCGGCCGCGCGTCGAGCGGGACGCCGATCTCCTTGCACAGCCGCGGCGCCCACGCGCCCGCCGCCACCACGATGGCGCCGGCGTCGATGCGCCCCCCGGGCGTCTCCACACCGATCACGGCGCTGTCGCGCTTGAGAATTCGCGTGACCGGCGTCCACTGGCGGATCTGCGCGCCGCGCGCTTCCGCCTGGCGCCGGAAGCCTTCCACGACGTCAGCCGGACTCGCATAGCCGCTGGCCGGCTCGTAGGCCGCCGCGCCGATGTCGTCGATGTTGAGGAATGGCTGCAGGGTCTCGAGATCGCCCGGCGCGAGGGCCACCGTGTCCACGCCGATGCCGCGCAGCATCTCGACGTTGCTCTGCAGCGCCGCGGCGTCCTCGGGCCCCACGACGGCCAGGACGCCGGTGCGGCGGAAGACCGGCGGGCCTCCCATGCGCGCGGTCCAGTCGCGGAACACGGGGTAGCTGGCCCAGGCGAGGCGCGCGTCCTCGATGTTGGTGTAATGCATGCGGATCAGCGCGCTCGAGCGGCCCGATGCGCCGCTGGCTACCGCGCTCTTCTCGAGGAGGACCACGCGCTTCACGCCGGCCTCGGCGAGCGCCAAGGCGATGCTGGTGCCGATCACGCCGCCGCCGATCACGACCACGTCCGCGGTGTCCGTCATGGACGCGTACGGTAGGGCGCGTGGGCGTGAGTGTCAATCGCCGCGGCAGACGCGCCTTCGCTCAGTTGTTGTTCCCGATGTCCGTACCGTTGCTGTAGGGCACTCCGACGTTGACGGTGATGTTGTCCCGGTACTTGCCCCAGCTCGGGAGTGGCCCAAGTCCCGCGATGCCGAAGCCGGCGTCGGTGATCCGGTTGTTCACGGCGACCGCTTCCCGCGCCCCGGCGATATAGATCGCGTACGCGTCGCCGCTGCCGTGGTTCGGCCGGGTGTTGTGGATGTCATTGTCGAAGATGTGCGTGCCCCAGCCGCCCGCCCAGATCGCCCACACCGTCGGCACTACGCCCGGGTCGTTCGAGTTGCCGGTGCCGGCAATGTAGTTGTTGCGGATCGTGCTGTCGTGGCCGACCACGAGGAAGGCGCCGGTCCGGTTCCGGATGGCCCGGATCTCCTCCACGAGGTAGTTGACGCTGGGCCGCGGATCGCGCTGCTCGCCGAGGAAGTTCAGCAGGTAGACGGCGTAGTTGAAGCCCTTGATGGTCCCGTTCCGCACCGTGATGTTCCGGCGGTTGAACGCGCGGACCCCGTACGAGAAGACGCCGGTGACCTTCGGCGTCCCGTCGAGGGTGGCGCCGTTCAGGTCCAGCACGACATCGTCGGAGTCGATGGTGATCAGCGCGCCCTGCGTCAGCGGGAAGTCGATGTGCTTGAAGCTCAGGCAGTAGACGCCGGGACCCGTGATGATGGCGGGAAACCCGGTGATCTCGTGGCACGAGCCGCCGCCCCAGCCCGTCGGGCCGGCCGCCCGGCCCGGCGCCGTGGGAAGGATCAGCAGGATGCCGACGAGGGCGGCCGCGCAGCGAAGGGGAGCGTTCAACGGACCTCCGTCAAGATCCGCTGGAGTTCGTCGGTCGCCAGTGGTTTCACGAGGAACGCATCGAAGCCCGCCTCGACGGCGCGCGTGCGGGTCTCGCTGTGGCCGTAGCCGGTGAGCGCGATCAGCTTCACGCCCCGTGTCCGCGCATCGTCCCGGAGATGGCGCGCGAGCTCGAATCCATCGAGTCCCGGCAACCCGATATCGATGATGGCCACGTCGGGAGGCCGCTCGAGCGCCATCGCGAGCGCGGCGGCGCCGTCATCGACATCGCGCACGGCGTGCCCGGCGAGCAGGAGTAGGTGGCGCATCATCTCGCGGGCGTCGTCGTTGTCCTCCACGATGAGCACCTCGAGCCCGGCGCGCGTCGACGCGGCGCCGATTGGCGCCGGCGGCGCCCCGTGCGGAGCCTCGATGCGCGGCAGGCGCACGACAAATGTGGTGCCCCGACCCGTCCCCGGGCTGGCGGCGGTCACCGTCCCGCCGTGCAGCTCGACGAGGCGGCGCACGAGCGTCAGGCCGATGCCAAGGCCTCCGCGCGACCGTGCCAGACGGTCTTCGCCCTGCACGAAGAGGTCGAAGACGCGCGGCAAGAGTGACGGTTCCAGGCCGATGCCGGTGTCCTCGACGCTGATCACCGCGCTCTCGCCATCCGGCACCACCCTGACCGTGACACGACCGCCGGCCGGGGTGTACTTGAGCGCGTTCGAGACGAGGTTGCCGATGACCTGATCGAGACGCGTCTCGTCCGCCTGCACCCACACCGGCTGCGTCTCGACGACGATGTCGTGCTGGCTCGTGTCCATGGCCGTCTGCAGCGTCGCGATGCAGCGGGTCACCGCGTCCGCGACGTCGACGGGCTTCGTGTGTAGCTCCACCTTGCCCAGGGTCACCCGGCTCACGTCGAGGAGATCGTCGACCAGCCGCGCCAGATGCTGCGCCTGGCGTGTGATCACCTCGTGCGGCTGCGCGGACGCCGCGACGCCGCCGTCAGCCCGCTGGAGGAGCCGCGCGGCGACGATGATGGCGCCAAGGGGATTCCGCAGCTCGTGGCCGAGCATCGCGAGGAACTCGTCCTTGGCGCGGACGTAGTCGCGGACCTCGTACTGGCGCCGGCGCGCGCGCAGTGCCGAGCGAAGCGTGCTGAGGAGCGTCATCATCCGCACCGGCCGCTCCAGCAGCGTGATGTTGCCGAGGCTGTCGAAGGCCCGCAACGCGAGCGCGGTCGGCTCCGCGACGCGGTCGGCGCTGGTCAGCACGATGACGGGGACGTCCGACCACGCGGGCTGGGCACGCAGCGCGTCGACGAGGGCGACGGGTACGGTGGGGATGAGCACTTCTTCCGTGATGACGATCGCGCCGACGCCCGAGGCGATGGCGGTGGCCAGCGCGTCGACGCTGTCGAAGGCGATCGCCTCGAGACCGCTCCGGCCGATGAACGCCGTCATGACGGCCGCATCGCGTCCGAGCGGCGCCGCGAGCAGGATCCGGTCGTCGAGGCTAGCGGGCCGGCTCGCCATCGCTCGGCCCGCGCGGGTCGAATTGCGGGACGCCGGTCAGGATGCCCCTGAAGCTCGTCAGCGGCTCGCCGACGGTGATGCCGCTGCTCGCGATATGCAGCTCGCGAATGGTCGATTCGTGCGAACCCGCGCGTCGCTTCACCATCGAGATGGCCTTGCGGATCGCGCCCTGCGCCTCGAAGAAGCGCAGCATGATCACCGCGTCGGCGAGATAGCTCACGTCGATGGGCGATTGCATGTGCCCGAGCATGCCGTGCTGGCTCATGATGCTGATCGTCAGCACGCCGCGCTGTCTCAGATAGCTGAACAGCTCGTGGAGGTGCAGCGACAGCAGCCGCTCGTCCGGCATCGCGCTGAGATAGCCGTTGAGGCTGTCGATCATCACGACCCGGGCGTCGTCGCGCTCCACGCTCTCGCGGACGCGGGCGACGAATTCTCCCGGCGACAGCTCCGCGGGGTCGATCTGCTGGACCGTCAGCCGGCCCGCGTTGGCCAGGCCCGGCATGTCGAGACCGACGCCGCTCGTGCCGGCGAAGTACGTGCCGATGCCCTCGTCGAAGATGAAGACCGCGGCCCGCTCCCCGCGCGCCGCGGCCGCGTACACGAAGTGCGATGCCAACAGCGACTTGCCAGACCCGGCGGGTCCCATGATCAACGTGCTCGTCCCGCGGACGAGACCGCCGCCGACCAGTGCATCGAGCGCGGGCACGCCGCTGGCGACCGTCTCCCTGGCGTACGGGACGTTGTGCTCGGCGGCGACCAGCCGCGGGAACACGTCGAGGCCGCCGGTGCGAATCATGTAGTCGTGGTATCCCTCCGTGTAGGCGACGCCGCGCAGCTTGATGACGCGCAGCCGCCGCCGGGCGCCGCCGAACTCGGGCAAGAGCGTCTCCAGCCGCACCACCCCGTGCGCGAGCGATTGCAGCTGGAGGTCGCCGCCCGGGGCCGTGCGGTCGTCGAGGAGCAGGACCGTGCAGTCGTGACCGCCGAAGAACTGCTTGAGCGCGAGGATCTGGCGGCGATAGCGCAGCGGATCGCGGGCGAGCAACCGCATCTCGGACAGCGAATCGAACACGACCCGCCGCGGCCGCACCCGCTCGAGCGTGGCCATGACGGTGTTCATGGTGTCGCCCAGCTCGACCTCGGAGGGATGGAACACGGTGTACTGCGTGTCCGCGCGGAGGCTCGCGTCCGACGACAGCTCGTGGATGGCCACGCCGTCGAGCGACCAGCCGTGCGACTCCGCGACCGCGCGCAGCTCGTCGTGCGTCTCCGACAGCGTCACGTAGAGCGCCGGCTCGCCGCGTCGCACGCCGGCCAGCAGGAACTGCAGGGCCAGGGTGGTCTTGCCCGTCCCGGGATCGCCCTCGACCAGATAGAGGCGATGCTCGGGCAGCCCGCCGCCGAGGATGGCGTCCAGCCCGGGGATCGAGGTATCGACGCGCGGCGAGGAAATCATCGCTGACCAGTCTCCGGAGGGGCGAGGGTGACGACGCTTGTAGCTTACACTACGCCTTCTTCGGGACGCCCCGACCGCGGGCTCGCCGCCGGTGGCGCCACGTCGGCCAGCGGCAGCGAGACGGTGAACGTCGCTCCCGAGCCGGTGCCGGGGCTCTCGGCCTGGACGGTGCCGCCGTGGCGCTCCACGATGTGCCTGGCGATGGCGAGGCCGAGGCCGAGCCCCGTCGATCGTTCGCCGACGGGCCCCTGACGGAACGGCTGGAAAATCTGCGCGAGGAAATCCGACGGAATTCCGGGGCCCGAGTCCGAAACGACGAAGCGGCCCTGGAGCGGGGTGCGATCCACCCGCACGACGACGCGACCGTCCTCCGGCGTGAACTTCACCGCGTTGCCCACGATGTTGTTGACGACCTGCCGCAGGCGATCGGCATCGCCCCGGACCTCGACGCCATCCGCGACGCTCACATCGAGCGCGATGCGCTTCCGGTCCGCCTCGTGGCGCAGCGCGGCCAGCGACGCCTCGACGACGCGGCCGAGCGATACGGACGCGAACCGCAGCTCCAGCGCTCCCGCGTTGATGCGGCTCAAATCCACAAGGTCCTCGATCAGCCGCTGCTGGAGCCCCGCGCTGCGCTCGATGATGTCGAGGAGCCGCCCGGCGTCTGCGGCGGCCGGAACCAGGCGACGCAGGGCATGCAGAGCGTGAACGACCGCGCTCAACGGCGTTCGAAGATCATGCGACACGGCGGCCAGGAGGTGGTCCTTCGCCCGACCACGCACCTCGGCCTCCCCCTGCGCCGCCTGGGCTCGCGTCGCCGTCTGCGCCCGCTCACGCGCGAGCACGGCCCACTCGTTGTTGAGCCTGAAGAGCTCTTCCTGAACACGGCGCTCGGCGCTCACCATCGGCTGGGACAGCAGCGTGAAGCCGTCCGGCTGCGCGTCGACCTGACATTCGACCGTGAACGGCGCGCCGTGCACGTCGTAGAAGTTCAGCAGCAGGCGCTCGCCGCGCGCGCGCGGATCGCGGGCGAGCGCCCCGCGCAGCGTGGCGTTGTCGTTCGGACCCAGGTAGTCCCAGATCGGCGTGCCGACGAGGGCGGCCGCGTCGCGGCCGAGCCGCTCCGCCAGGGCCCGATTCACGAGCCGGACGCGCCCGTCAGCCGACGCCACCAGGAAGTGGACGCTCTCGGCATTCCCGAGGAATGCCGAGAGCACGAGCGTCGAGTCGGCGACCGCTTCCTCGAATATCGCCTGCGCCTCGCGCCCCTCGATGCGATCGAGCACCACGAGCTGCGTCCACTCCGCGTCGAGCTTCAGCCCGCGGGGGATGAACCGGTGCGAAAGGTGATGCGCGTCGCTGCGATGCCACGCCCGGAAGGCGGCCGCGCTGGTCCAGCGCGTCACCAGATAGAACAGCGTCGGCTCCGAGGCGTCGGTGAACGTCTCCATGCCGAGGAATCCGGGCTCGCCGTCGACGAGGCGGGGGCGCTGGCGAAAGGCGGCCTTCACCTCGTCCTCGAGGCCGTTGGCGACGCGGAATCGGGAGATCGCGAGGATCATGTCAGCCGAGGACTCTCAGCGCGTCCCGGACGTCGGTGGCACACGCATCGACCTGGCAATCGCGCGAGAGCGTGCGGGCCAGCCGGAATGCCCGGCCGCCGGCGACGATCTTCGGGCACGCGCCGCGGAACTGCTCCCGGACGCTCGCCACGGCCTCGCGGAACTGCGGCGTGTTGGTCAGCATGGTGAGCGACAGGCCGAGCACGTCGGGACGGTGCTGCTCGATCGCTCGCAGAAGGCTCGACGTCGGGACGTTGGTCCCCAGGAACCGGACGTCCCAGCCGTGCGTCTCGAGGACGTCGGCGACGATGTTCGGGCCGAGCTGGTGGAGCTCGCCGGCGACACCGGCCACGATGATCCGGCCCTTCGTCGGTGCCGGAATGGGCAACCGCTCGTACACCTGCGCGAGCACGTACTGGACGATGGCCGTGGCCATGTGCTCGTCGGCGACGCTGATCTCGTTTCGCTCCCAGCGCCGGCCGATCTCGTAGAGCGCGGCCTGGAACAGGTCGACGTAGAGGTCGACGGCCGACGCACCGCGCTGGAGCGCGTCCCGGGCGATCGTCACCGCCGCCGTGCGCTGAGCGGCCAGCAGCGCCGACACGAAGATCTGCAGCGTTCCGTCCAGCGGACGCTCTCCGGCGAGAGCCGCCGGCGCGCGCTTGCACGCATCGAGCCCGGCGGCCAGAAAGCCGGTGATCTCCTCCCGGTCCGCGGCCGGCAGCTCCTGCGACAGGCGACGCTCGATCTGCACGAGATTCTCGGCGAGGAACTCGACGCCGATGCCGCGCGCGGCGAGGACGCCGGCCGTCCAGCGAACGTAGTCCTCGAAGGCGGCCGTCGATCCGGCTTCCACGGCGGCCGCGAGGAACTCGATGTGATAGGCGGCGTCCTCGATGCCATGCCGCCGCGCGGGCGCTCCGTAGCGCGCGACCCAGTCGGGATGGCGCTGGAGGAACTCATCGGTGACGGCCTCGGCCACGAGCTCCTTGCGATCTCGAAGACGGCGGGCGACGGCGAGTCGAACTTCGAGAGGGCGATCCATCTACAAGTGAAGGTACTGGCACCATGAGGCTCTCGCAACCGTTCGACCGACGGCTGGGCTGAAGCCGAGCGCTACGGCAGCAGCGTGGCGACGGGAACCGGTGTTGCCGGCACACGAAGCGGCGTCACGGCGCCCGGAGGACGGAGGCGCTCCACCGAGGTGTAGCGCCAGCCGAACGGCGCGGTGAGATCGGCGGCGGGCTCGCGGTAGACCTCGACGACGCGGTCCTGGAGATTCACAATCCAGTAATCCGCGATGCCGGCGCGAGCATAGAGGCTGCCCTTCTGCGTGCGGTCGAAGGCGAGGCTCGATTCGGCAACCTCGACGATCAGTGCGGGGTGAGACGGGTGCGTGTGTCGGTAGTCGGCCCGCGCCCCGCGGACTACCGCGACGTCCGGCTCTGGCGCTGATTCGTCGTCAAGCGCCAGCGGATCCTGGACGCGCACGATCCAGCCGTCGGGGATAGCTGCTCGCAGCGCATCGTCCGTCATGCCGACTGCCGTTGCATGCGGGCTGCCCTTCGGCTCCGCGACGATCAACTGCCCGCCGATGAGCTCCAGCGGCTCGCCCTCGAAGACGCCCACATCGACGAGGCGCTCGTACTCGACCCGTCGCCACCGCCTGGACGTGAAGGGCGCTTGCTTCATGCCGGTAGCGTAGCGACGGGGCCGGCAAGCGTCAACGCACGAATCGAGCGCTACAACGCGCGAAGGAAGGCCACGAGGTCGGCCTTCTGCTGGTGGCTGAGGTCCAGGTCGAACCGCTTGTCATAGAAGTTGACGACATCCAACAGCGTCGCGGCCGAGCCGTTGTGGAAGTACGGCGCCCGGCCGGCGAGGGCGCGCAGGATTGGACCCTTGAACCGCCCGACGTCCTTCCACTTGCCGGTGATCAGCGCCCGGCCCGGGTCGGTCACGACCTTGATCTGGGAACGGTCCGCCTTGTTGCGCAGCGTGTAGACGGGCATGTCGCCGACCGGCAGCCCCGACTTGTTGTGGACGCCATCGCCGCCGCGAGCGTGCGACACGGGTGGATCGACGATGCCGATGTCCAGCGGCGTGGGGACGGAATGATCGCCGGCGTGTGGTGTGTCGTGGCAGGTCGTGCAGGTGCCGAGCACGACGGGGACGTTGAAGTCGTCGTTGATGCCGCTCACGCCTCTGATGCGAATCGGCAGCGTGTTGAAGAGGTCCTGGCCCCGCGCGACCGCCGCCCGCGCCGCCGCGAGAGGGTTGCCTCGGAGACGGGCCCACGCCTCGTACTCGGTGAAGACGATCGGGTTGAAGTCCGCTTTCGTCGGATCACAGTTTGCGCCCATGGGATCGCAGCCGAGCGGATCGTTCTCACCGAACGTGAAGGACTGCCGGGACAGCGCCTCGGGTCCGCCCTGCGCGCCCGCCGCGCGCAGGTCGCCGGCCTTACGGTCGAAGACCTGAGCGGTGAAGAGACCCATCTCGTAGGCGACGATGGCTGCACGCGCCTCGTCGCTGATCGGGCTGGGCTTGGCCGCGTGGCCCTGAGTGGCCGCGTTGGCCTGATCGAGCAGATCGAAGTGGATGGCGGCGGCCGAGCCTTTCTGCAACGTCTCGCGGCCGTCCCACATCACCGCGCTCAGGAACGCGAGGTTCGTGGAGGGCAGTGGTCGCCGGAACAGCGATAGCTCGTTGTTGTTCTTGTTGCGGCCCGCATATCCGTAGGGATCATCGACCTTGACGAGCTCGAACTCGGCGTTGGCCGGGATGGAGATGCCGACGCGAATCAAGCCCTTCGTGAGCAACATGCTGTAGGCGTCACGCCGTGCCTCGACCGTCGAGACATCGGCCAGGGGCGAGTTCGACCCGTCGTTCGTGCGGAAGATCGGGTCGGTGCCGCCGGTCGCCTCGAAGCGGGCCTGGACGCCGGCCGCGCTGATGGCCATGTTCTCGGAAGGCTGGTGGCACGTGACGCACCGGCGGCCGTTCACGCCCAGGTCGAGGAAGAACGGGTTGTCGTCGGCGACCACGGGAAAGCCGGCGACGTTGATCGTTCTTGCCCGCCCGGATTCGTTCGCCGCCTCGAACGCGGAGCGTTGTCGGCCACGGCTCTCTTCACCGCGGACCGGCCCGCCCAGCAGGACGCTCATGAGCACGGCCATCGTAAGAGCGATCGGCGCGCGCCGATTACGACAGGACACCATGGGTTCCTCCACCGCCGCCGTAATAGTTGTTGACTGTCGAGCGCCTCGGTCCTACGTTGTCCGCGCCCGGCGTACGCCACCTGTACGGCTGGGCGCCACGGCAGGCAATTCCTCTAAACAGAGGAATGACGACGATGACGAAGTCGAATCTGTTGCGAGTCCAGGATGTTCGTGACGCCTACCGGCTGATCGGCGAGTGCCGGGACCTCGGACGCGACCCCGTGCT
>Ga0075421_100007117_pt1 | contig 13673 bp, 11 predicted proteins | sample SoiMetdeltSBSDD5_FD_75292 | JGI IMG/M metagenome (GOLD analysis project Ga0075421, IMG submission 75292) | Bulk soil microbial communities from a Populus tree surrounding site in Tennessee, USA - Soil MetaG P. deltoides SBSDD5 | ecosystem: Environmental > Terrestrial > Soil > Tree plantation...
CTTCTTGATCGCGACCTTGAAGTCTTCGAGTGGCTTGCGGTCGAAGCCGAGCTTCGTCATGTCCAGCTGGAGGTTGGATTTGTCGAGGAGCCGCATGACGATCTTCTCGCCGAACAGGGTCGGCAGCACCGACACGCGGAAGTCCATCTCGCGGTTGGTGCCGATCTTGAGCTTGATGCGGCCGTCCTGGGGCAGCCGGCGCTCGGCGATGTCGAGCGACGCCATGATCTTGATGCGCGAGGTGATGGCGTTGCGCAGCTTGATCGGCGGCCGCATCTCCTCCTGCAGGATGCCGTCGATCCGGAAGCGGACCCGGAAGTTCTTCTCGTAGGGCTCGACGTGGATGTCGGACGCCTTCTTCTTGATCGCCGACAGCAGGATGGCGTTGCAGAGCTTGACCACCGGCGCCTCGCCGGCCTGGTTCTCGAGATCGACGACGTTGACGTTCTCGTCGGTGACCGCGGTGTAGTCGACGTTGTCGACGTCGAACTCGCCGATCATCTGGTCGAGATCGGGGCCGCGGTCGTAGTACTTGCTGAGCGCCTGCTCGATCGCGGTGTCGGAGGCGACGACTGGATCGATGTTGTACTGGGTGAGGAACTTCAGCTCGTCGATCGCGTAGATGTTCGACGGATCGGACATCGCGACGATGAGCGTCGCCCCCTGCCGCTTGACCGGGATGACCTGGTGCTTCTCCGCGATCTCCTTCGGGATCAGCTTCAGCACCGCGCCGTCGATGTCGATCTCGGACAGGTTGATGGCCGGCAGGCTGTACTGCTGGGCCACGAACTGGGTCAGCTCCTGGTCCTTGACGAAGCCGAGCTTCGCCAGCGCGACCCCGAGCCGCTTGCCGCTCCGCTTGGCCTCCTCTTGGGCTTGCTGAAGCTGCTGCAGCGAGAGGCGCTTCTCGCGGACGAGCAGCTCTCCGATACGGCTCATCGGCCAGACTCCCCTGAAAAATCCGAGATTTCTCCCAATCGTATCGGCCGATTCGCGCGCGAGTCAAACCCGGCGCGCGTAAAGCCGTGTACGCGGAGGTAGGTTGGAGCGGAGAGGCGGCTCACGCAAGCGGGGAGTCGACCGCCTGCGGGAGTCAGTGAGCCGGTTCCGCCAGGCTCGTCGAGGCCGTCAGTCGAGGCAGACCGGGTCGCCGGTGCAGCGCTTCAGCTCGAGGTCGTAGTTGTTCTCGATCAGCGTCGGCGATCGCACCTTGACCAGGTACGAGCCGGCGGCGAGCCGGTTGGGCAGCTTGATCTCGAACTTGTTGTGCGCGTCCGGAAGCTGCTGGCCGACCGCGATCTGCGTCGCGTTGGCGCCGGCGGTGAGCAGCATCAGCTCGATCGGCCCGCGGCTGGCGTCGGTGGTCACCGTGGCCCGGAAGTGGGTGCCCTCGGCGTCGATGTGGAAGCCGTAGAAGTCGATGTCGTTGGCCGGGCAGAGCGAGACCAGGAGCTGGAAATCGGGCCGGTTGCTCGGGATCGGCGTCGCCCGCTCGGGGACGTCGTTGCGGCCGCCGTTCTCCTGGCTGTCGGCGGCGCACTGGAACGGCAGGGCGTCGGCCGGCGCCGCGGCGTCGGCCGGCGGCTCGCCGTGCAGCTCGCAGGTCGCGGTCGCGCCGTCGCCGACGCAGGTGTAGCCCTCGGGGCAGCGCGGCTCGACGGTGCCGCAGTGGAACGGCTTGTCGCCGAGGTCCGGGGAGTACGGGTCGCACGCGACCAGGGCGGCGACGAGGGGGGCAGTGGCGAGGAGGATGCGCATGGTTCAGAACCGCAGGGCGGCGGCGCCGCCGATGAAACCGTCGCCGACGACCGGCGCGGCGACGACCCGGCTGCCGGCCCGGCCGGCGCGCGCGTTGCGCTCGGCGCGGCCGCCGTGGCGGATGTCGAGGTACCAGTAGGCGGCGGCGACCGCCGCGGTGGCGGCGCCCAGGTAGAAGGTGACCTGGCTGATCGTCTCGTCGCGCTGGCCGGCGGCCTGGAGGTCGGCCAGGGTCTTGTCGAACGGCCGGCACGGCGGCGTGCCGTTGCAGTAGCTGGCGCCCTCGATCTCGGCGGCGTTGCTCGACGCCAGCAGGCTGAAGGTGATCGACACCGCGAGGAGGCCCAGGCTGGCGCCGGTGGCGCCCCACTTGACCTGGGTGAAGCGGGTCGAGCCGGCGTCGGTGAAGCCGTCGCCGGGCCCGCTCGTCACGGCGGTGGCGACCGGGCCGTCCTCGACCGGGTCGGAGTCGTCGAGATCCGGGTAGTAGCGGGCGCGGGCGCCGGCCTCGATGTAGACGAGGTTCGGGCTCGACGCGCGCGCGATGCGGGTGACCATCTTGCCGGCCTGATCCTTGACCTCGATGTAGTACTGCACCGAGGTGCCGGTCATCTTGGCGGCCGGGATGCGGCCGACCAGCTCGTGGTAGCGCGGCCGCATCAGCACGGCGGTGAACTTGGCGTCGCTGGCGCTGCGGAAGAAGAGGGTCACCTGCCAGCCGGCGTCCTCGGGCGCGTAGGCGCTGAGGTCGAGCGGCTTGCCGGGCGGCGCCTCGTCGACGGTCTTGTGCTCGAAGTCGGCGGCGTTGTACGTGGCCGGATCGCGGGCCGGGCGCCGGCGCGCCGGGGCCTCGTCGGCGGGCGCCTCGGCGGGCGCGCCCTCGGCGGGCGCGGCCTCCTTCTCGAGCGCGGTGAGCCGCAGCTGCGACTGCTTGCGCTGCTCGGCGGTCTGCGCCGTGTCCGGGGCGTCGGTCAGGAACTTGCGGTAGTAGAAGATCGCGAGGTCGCGCTGGCCGAGCTGATCGAAGGTGAACCCGATGTTGTAGAGGAGCAGCGGGTTCCGCGACAGCCGGTACGACTCCTTGAACTTCTCCACCGCCTCGGCCGGCTTCTTCTGCTCGAAGAGCTTCTTGCCGTCGAGGAACGCCTGCTTGGCCTGCTCGAGCTGCTCCGGCGTCGGCGCCGGCCTGGCCTTGGCGTCGTCGGCGGGCGCAGGCGCGGGCGCGGCTGGCGCGGGCGCCGGCGCGGCGGGCGGTGGGGCAGGTGCCGGGGCGGCCGGCTGCGCGATCGCTGCCGCCGGCGCCAGGGCGGCGATCGTGACTACGGAGACGAGAAGACGACGAATGGAGATCACGGGGCCTCTCTGCTCACCCGGCGGCGCGAGCGCGTCATCCGCCGAACGGGTCGACGATGCCTCCCTGCGACGACGGCTCGGCGGCCTTCTTCGCGGGAGCAGGAGCGGTCTTCTTGGCCGGCGCCGGCGCCGGCTTGGCGGCGGGCGTCGGCTTGGCGGCGGGCGTCGGCTTGGCGGCGGCCGGCTTCGTCGCCGGCGCCGGCGGCGCGGCGAACGGATCGGCGATGCCGCCGGCGGGCGCCGCGGGGGCGGCCTTCGCCTTGGCCGCCGGCTTCGCGGCCGGCGTCGGGGCCGGCGCGATCTCGGTGACGACCGGCGCGGCCGGCTTCGGCGTCGGCGCGGGCGCGGTGACCGCCGGGGTCGGCGCGGGCGGCGGCGGGGCGGGGATCGCGGCGGCCGCGGGGGCGGGCGCGACCTCGACCGGCGCGGCGGCCGGCGTCGGCACCGGCACCGTTGCCGGAGCCGGCGGCGTCACCACCGGCGCGACCGGCGGGCGTCCGACCAGGAGCTTGAAGCCGACGACCATGATGACGACGCCGAGGCCGAACGCGACGACGAGGCCGAGCCACGGCATCGAGCGCGGGGCGGCGGTCGGCGCGCGCGAGGCCGCCGGGGCGGCGGCATCGAGCCGGTCGAGATCGGCGGCGGAGACGGTGATGCCGGCGGCGGCGGCGCGGGCGGCGGCGACCGCCTTCTGCGCCCGCGCCTCGGCGGCGGCGGCGCGCTCCTCGGCGGCGGCGATGCGGGCGGCCAGCGCGGCCTCGGCGTCGGCGTCGGCGTCGGCGTCGTGCGGCGCCTCGACGACCGCCGGGGCGGTCGCGGCGCGGGCGGCGAGCTCGGTCTTCGACACCTCGGCGGCGCGGGCGCGCTCCTCGGCGGCGCGGGCGCGCTCCTCGGCGGCGGCGGCGCGCTCCTCGGCGGTGCCCAGCCGGCTGCGCAGGTCGCCCAGCGCCTCCTCGTCGCGGAGGTGGGTGATCTCGCCGCGCGACGCGGCGGAGGCGGCGCGCGACTCGGCCTCGGCGAGCTGGGCCTCGAGCCCGGCCATGCGGCCCATGAGATCGCTCTCGCGGCGGGCGGCCTGGGCGCGGACCTGGGCCTCGGCCTCGCGGACGCGGGCGGCCTCGGCCTCGCGCGCCGCGCGCTCGGCGCGCTCCTTCTCGGCGCGGAGCTGCTCGTCCGACGCCGCCCAGCTGCCGGCGTCGATGACGGTCTGGTTGGCGCGGGAGATGAACTCCTCGAGGGACGACTCCACCGATGGCAGCGCCGCGGCGGCCTCCATCAGGGTCGAGGTGCGACGGCGACGACCGTGGCCGTTCGTGCCGTTGTTGCTGTGCTTCTCTTCGCCGGGCATCCTGTCCTCCGGGGGGCGCGGGGGGCTGTCGGATGTGGGGTACATCGGACTGGAAATCACGCGGGAACGGCCGGCGCAGCCTCGACCGCGATCCGGTCGACGCCGTCGTGCCACGGAAGGGATCCAGGCGACCCCGACCCGGCTCCCGGGCCGACACCGCCGACGAGGTTCGTCGGGCAGCTGGCTCGAAGGTGGCGCGGTGACGTGGTCGTTACGTTCATGGATCCGAGCTCACGGCGCAGAGGCCGCCGTGAACGGGCGCGGAGATTACTCTAGGCAGGCGCCGCACTGTCCACTGAAACTCGCAAGGCGCCCCACGCTATCTACTCACCAGGTCTGGCAGCGCCGCGGCGCCGGACGAAGGTCATTTCACCCCACTTCGACGGGCGCGGCGTCGACACCCTCGAGCCGATTGACAACCCGAGTACTGTCACTAGGATGCGCCCCCATGGCCAGGACCGACCAAGTCCCACCTCGCCGCCGACGTCGGCCTGCTGCCGGAGCCCCGATCGTGCGCCGGAATACCGTGCGCTTACCAATGGATGTCGCGCGCCGCGTCCGGATCGGACATCCGTGGGTGTACCGCGAGGCGCTCGGCCCGCGCGTGCTGCGCGAGGAGCCGGGCGCCGTGCTCGAGCTCGTCGATCAGGACGGCGAGTTCGTCGGCCGCGGCGTCTACGAGGGCGACGCCGCGATCGCGGTCCGCGTCTTCACGCGCGATCCCGACCAGCCGATCGACGCCGCGCTGATCGCGCGCCGGGTCAAGGAGGCGATCGCCCTGCGCCGGCGCTTCTTCGACTTCGACCAGTACCAGTCCCTGCGCGTGATCAACGGCGAGGCCGACGGCCTGCCCGGCTTCGTCGCCGAGCGCTACGCCGACCACGTCGTGGTCCAGCTGTTCTCGTCGGCGGTCGGCGGCCTGCGCGACGCCTTCTACGACGCCCTCGAGGCGGCGCTGTCGCCGCGCGCGATCTACGAGCAGCGCCGCTACAAGTCGCTCGGCGGCGAGGCGCCGCGCCAGGCCGCCGCCGATCTCGTGCGCGGCCAGCCGGCGCCGGTCGAGCTCGAGGTGCGCGAGGGCGACCTGAAGTTCTGGGTCGACGTCACCGCGCCCCTTTCGACCGGCCTCTTCGCCGACCTGCGCGAGGGGCGCCGCGCCGTCCGCGACTACGCGCGCGGCCGCCGCGTCCTGAATCTATTTTCCTACACCGGGGCGATCTCGGTCTACGCCGCCGCCGGCGGCGCCACCGAGGTGGTCGCCGTCGACGTCGCCCCCAAGGCGCACGCGCGCGCCCGCAAGAACTTCGCGGCGTCCGGCCTCGACGCCGACAAGCCGGAGCACCTGGTCGGCGACGCGCTCAAGCTCCTGACCCGCTTCGTCGAGCGCGGCCGCCGCTTCGACATGGTGGTGATCGATCCGCCCGCGTTCGCCAGCGCCGCGGCCCGCGGCGGCAAGCCGTGGAGCGCGATCAAGGACTACGCCGAGCTGGTCGAGCACTGCCTGCGCGTGACCGAGCCGGGCGGCCTGCTGGTGGCGGCGTCGTCGACGCACAAGATCGGGCCGACCGAGTTCGAGGCCGCCCTCGCCGAGGGCGCGCTGCTCGCCGACACCGAGCTGCAGGTGATCGATCGCCGCGGCCTGCCGGTCGACTTCCCGACCAGCCCGGCGTTCCCGGAGGGGAACTACCTCAAGTTCGTGGTCGCGGTGCGCCGCTAGCTGCGGGCGCGCCCCCCAAGGGTGTCGGGTCGACTCCCGCAGCGCACGTCACAGGGGCTGGCAACCGCCCCGTGATCCCGCGGGGTTGTGCCGGCGTCGGACTGGCACGGCGTTCGCTCCAGGGCGGGCCGTGCTCGCTCGAACCGGACTGCCATGGATTGCCGCCGCCGTCGCGGCGGGGCTCGCCGCGGGGTGCGTGGCGGAGGTGCCGGAGACCTCGCCGGCGGCCACGCCGCCCGAGGCCACCGACTCGATCTGGCTCGAGCGCCTCGACGAGAGCCGCGCGGTCTGGGAGTCGCTGCGCGACGCCACCGGCGGCACGTACCAGTACGAGCGCCACCAGGTCGGCTTCGCGCCGCCGTTCCAGATGTTCTTCGCGGTCGAGGACGGCGTCGTCGTCGGGCGCCGGCTCGTCTTCGACGGCGTCGAGCAGTGGGCGGAGACCGGCGCCGACGTCGGCACCCACGACGGCCTGCCGCCGCTGACGATCGACGAGCTCTACGACGTCTGCGCCAGCGACTTCCTGCGCCGCGACGAGCGCGAGTACCGGCTCGGCTTCGAGCGCCTCGCCAACGGCGTCCTCGGCACCTGCGTGGCCGACAAGCTCCACTGCTCGGACTGCGCCGAGGGCGTGTCGATCCGAGCGGTGACGTTGGCGCCGTAGGCTACGACGCGGCGGTGGCGGTCGCGTCCGCCGCGCCGCGGCTGCGCGCGAAGTCGGCGACCGCGCCGACGACCATGCGGCGGACCAGGTCGGCATCGAGCGGCACCCGGCCCTGGCGCGGGCTGGCGTAGAGGGCGTCGCCGTCGCGGGCGAAGTCGCGGGTGGCGTGGACGTAGGAGCGCTCGAAGCGGGTCCACTTGTGGAAGCGGCGCGACAGCGAGTCGAGCTCGGCGTCGGGGCCGACGACCTCGGGCGCCACGATCCGCAGCGCGCCGGCGATGGTCTCGATCAGCCAGCCGACCTCGGGCGCCTCGCGGTTGGTCAGGTGGAAGACGCGGCCGAGCGTGGCGGCGCCAGCGGCGTCGATGGCGAGCGTGTCCTCGACGATGGAGTCGATCGGGATGACGTTGAGGCGGGCGTCGCCGCGGGCGACGTAGCGCAGCCGCTTCTGGCGCAGGGCGCCGCCCGAGGCCTCGTGGAGGGCGGCCAGCTTCTGGACCCAGCCGAGGAAGCCGGTGTGGCCGGTGGCGCGGCCGGTGCGCGAGTGGCCGACGACGATGGCGGGGCGGAGCAGGCGCCACGGCACGCCGGCGGCGCTGCAGCGCGCGACCACCAGCTCCTCGGCGCGGTGCTTCGACTCCTCGTAGCGGTTGTTGAATGCCGGCGGCGCCGCCAGCGACTCGGCGATGGCGCCGATGCGCGAGCCGGCGACGTAGGCGGTCGACACGTAGTTGAAGGCGGCGACGTCGGTGCCGGCGAGGGCGTCGAGCACGCGCTCGGTGCCGGCGATGTTGTGATCGAAGATCTCGGCCATCGCGTCGTCGCTGTCCTTGAGCGACGCCGCGACGTGGAAGACGTGCAGCGGCGAGCGGCCGGCGAGCGCGGCGCGGCCCTCGGCGCCGAGGCCGAGCCCGGCGGTCGTCACGTCGCCGGCGACCGCGCCGGCGCGGCCGATGGCGTCCTCGGCCGCGGCCTCCGGCACGTCGTAGGCGGCCGCCGCCGCGCGCAGCGCCTGGCTCAGCCGGCGGTCGCCGTCGGCGCCGCGGACGAGGCAGAGCGCGCGGTCGCGCGGATGAGCACGAAGCAGCTCCAGGGTGAGCGCCGCACCCACGAAGCCGGTTGCGCCAGTGACGAAGAGGGTCCGCACGCCGGACGCTCTTGCACGGCCGGTACCATCCGACGCGCCGCGCTACCTGGCGAGAACGCTCGATGCCCACCGGTGGGGCCGGGGTTCCCGGGCCACGATCGGCTGCTCGAGTGGCCACCACTCGAGGCGCCACCGTCGACGACGTATCGTCAATGCATCGCGGCGACGGCGAATGCGGCGTGGGCGCGCCCACGATCGTTACGCGGCGACGGACTGAACGAGTCTGCCGCTCCTGTCCGGCTGGGGCCGCCGCCCGGGTTGCTACGGTGCCCGCCCATGTCCTGGCTCCTCGTCCAAGCGCTCTGGTTCGGCCTCGCCGCCCTCATCATCGTCCTCGATCGCCAGGCCGGCGCGAGGAACAGCGAGCTCGATCCCGACGTCCCCGACCTGCAGGATCGCAGCGTCGCGCCGTTCCTGTTCCTCATGATCATCTTCGGCGGCCTCGTGATCCCGTTCTACATGTGGATCTCGCGGCGCAGCACCGCCGCCGTCCTGGTCGGCATCGGCCTCATGGTCGCGTGCGCGATCGTGGTCACCTTCGCCGCGGCCGCGATCGTCCACCGCTGACGGACTGGCTACTCATCGCCGGCCGCCGGTCCCGGCCGCTCGCGGATGCCGACCAGGCCGTGCCGCCGCCACCCGGTCGTGAGCAGCCAGACCGTCGGGAACGCGACCGGCAGGATCTCGTCGCCGGGGCGCAGCCGGGTCAGGTCGCGGCGGTCGCGCCAGCCGTCGAAGCCGGCCGCCGACGAGTACGGGTCGAATGCGTGCGTCGTGCCGCGATCCTCGCGGTGGTGGCGCCAGTTGTTGAGCACGTAGCCGACCGCGTTGCGGACGCGCCGCGGTGACGTGAGGATCTCGGGGTGGTAGCGGTCGGCGAAGACCTGGCCGCCGCTGCGGCCGAGGCGTGCATTGATCTGGCGGGCGCAGGAGATCTGGAAGCCCTGCATGCCGCGGGCGAGGGCGCGCTCGTCGCTGGCCTCGACGATGAGGTGGATGTGGTTGGCCTGGATGGAGACGTGGCAGATGCGGAAGTCGGTGCGGCGCACCGTCACCGCCAGCGCCCAGCGCACCGCCTGGTAGACGCGGCGCCGCCGTAGACGCCCGACCGCCGCGACGGTGCGCAGCGTGACGTGCACCGGATGCTGCGCCGCGAGGCGCGGTCGCCGCTTGTGGCGCTCACTCGAGCGCGGTCCCAGCGGTGGCCGCCCGGCGCCGGGGCGCTTGCCGCCGCGGGTGCGGAAGGGGAGCGGCTGCTGGCGAGACCGAGCCATATGATTTCGCCGATATCATGCCTAATGGTCATATGCAAGCTAGTCGCGCACGATCTACGCAATATTGTTCGACATGCGGCGACCGCCGGAAGCGCGCTGCGCTCGCCGTTGGTGGAGCTAGCCAGAGTCCGAGCTTCCGCGCGCGGATCCGCTTCATGGCGAGTCGCGGTGGGCGCCCAACCATCGGAAGTACGTCCTCGGGCGCACCGGCGAGTCGGCGCGCGATGAGCGACGGAGCTCCCAGGGGACGCGTCCGAGCGCAGCGGCGTGCCCGACGAGGACCAAGCGCCATCGCTTGCGCTCGCGGTCAGCGAGCTCGCGGTTGGTGGCGTAGGCCTCACGCATGGCGCCCGCAAACAGCGCCTCGAAGAGCTCGGCACCGACGCGGGACGCAAGGTGGGCCCGAGCCGGGAGGACGCGCGCGGGCACGATGTCGCGCGCGATGGCGCTCGCGGCGCCTCGGAGCGCCGCCAGGTCGACGCTGGAATCAACGGTGAGGCGCGCGCGTACGCGCCGCCGACCCGATTCGGTCCACGCGTCGTACCCGTCGTCGCCGCGGCCGAGATGGACGATCAGGTCGACGGCTTCTCTCGGATCCGGCGTCACTCGCGGCCGGACGATACGATACTCTTCTTCCTGCTACAGGTAGCGCAGCCGCGCGGCGATCTCGTCGAGCGGCGCCACCTCGTCGACCTGGCCGGTCTCGATCGCCGCCTTCGGCATGCCGAAGATGACGCTGGTCTCCTGGTCCTGGGCCAGGGTCTTGCCGTCGGCGCGCTTGATCGCGACCAGGCCGGCCGCGCCGTCCTTGCCCATGCCGGTCATGACGACGCCGATGCAGCGGCGGCCGTAGACGCGGGCCGCCGCCAGCATGGTCACGTCGGCGGCCGGGCGGCAGCCGTTGACGAACGGGCCGTCGGTGAGCACGACGACGCCCTTGTCGTCGAACTCGAGGTGGCGATCGCCGGGGGCGATCAGGACCAGGCCGGGCTGAGGGCGATCGCCGTCGGCGGCCTCCTTCACGGTCAGCGCGCTGTCGGCGTCGAGGCGCTCGGCGAGGGCGGCGGTGAAGTGGGCCGGCATGTGCTGGACGACGACCACGCCGAAGCGGGTGTCGCCGGGCAGGGCCGGGATCACGCGCGACAGCGCGGCCGGGCCGCCGGTGGAGACGGCGATGACGCAGACCCGCGCCAGGCCGGAGGCGGTGGTCGCGGCCCACGAGCCGGAGCTGCCCGGGGACGGCGTGGCCGGGCGACGGGCGGGCGCGGCGCCGGCGGCGACGCGCGGCCGCGACGCCGAGGCGGCGACCAGCTTGCGGACGAGCTCGTCCTGGATCCGCGACAGATCGACCGAGACCTCGCCCGCCGGCTTGGTCACGAAGTCGACGGCGCCGGCGGCGAGGGCGTCGAAGGTCTCCTTGGCGCCCTGGCGGGTGTGCGCCGAGAACATGACGACCGGGGTCGGCCGCTGCTGCATGATGGCGCGGATGGCCTCGACGCCGTTCATGCCCGGCATGTTGAAGTCCATGGTGACGACGTCGGGCCGCAGCTGGAGGACCTTGGCGACGGCGTCGGCGCCGTCGCGGGCCTGACCGACGACCTCGAACAGGCCGGCCGCGGTCAGGGTCTTGGCGACCGCCGCCCGCATGAACATCGAATCGTCGACGACGAGGACGCGGAGCTTCTTCTGCCCGGTCGGAGTCTTCATGGGTCCCCTTCACGCCTCCCTGGGCGGCGCGATCGCGGTGACGAGGTAGGCGGTGACCGGCGTGGAGACGCCCTTGAGCTCGAGGCCGGCCATCGGCTCGACCTCGATGAGCCCGGCCAGGGCGTCGGCAGTGGACTGGCTGATGAGGACGCCGCCGACCGGGCACTTCGCCTCGTAGCGGTTGGCCCGGTTGACGGTGTCGCCGATGACGGTGTAGTCGCGGCGGACGATGCGGGAGCCGAGGTCGCCGCGCACCAGGGGGCCGGTGTTGATGCCGATACGCATGGCGAGGGTCCGGCTCCGGCCGCGGTTGCCAGCGTTGAATGTCGCGAGCGCCGCCTGCATGGCCAGCGCCGCGCGCACCGCCCGCTCCGGCGGCGGCGGCAGGGCGCGGCCGACGTCGAACACCGCCATGATGGCGTCGCCGATGAACTTGTCGATGTCGCCGTCGTGGTCGCGGATGAGCGGGCACATGGCGTCGAAGTAGGAGTTGAGCAGCTCGATCACCTCGCGCGGCGACAGCGCCTCCGACATCCGGGTGAAGCCGACCAGGTCGGAGAACAGGACCGCCATCTCGCGCTCCTCGGCGCGGACGTCGAGCACGGCGCCGGCGGCGGCGCGCTCCTCGGCGGTGCGGCGCGCGGCGTCGGAGATGAACAGCGACGACGCCTCCTTGTAGGCGAGCAGGCGGCGCTCGGCCAGGGTGCGCTCGACCATCGCCACGCACTTGTCCTGGGCGAACGGCTTGACCAGGTAGGCCGAGGCGCCGGCGGCGCGCATCTGCGCCATGTCGCGCCGCGAGTCGCGCGCGGTCAGCATGATGACCGGCACGTTGCGCAGCTCGGGATCGCGGCGCAGGGCGTGGACCAGCTCGAAGCCGTTCATCTCCGGCATCTCGTAGTCGCTGATGACCAGCGCCGGGAGGATGGCGTGCGCCTTCTCCAGCCCGAGGCGGCCGTTCTCGGCGGTCGAGATGTCGAAGCCCTGCCGCGCCAGGCAGTCGGCGACGTAGTGGCGCTGCGCCGGCGAGTCGTCGACGACCAGGATCTTCTCGCGCGACGCCGGCATGGTGCCGGTGAACAGGGCGCGGACCCGGGTCGCCAGCTCCTCGGGCACCACCGGCTTGACCAGGTAGTCGTCGGCGCCGGCGTCGAAGCCGCGCTCGAGATCGGCCGCCTCGCCGAGGCTCGAGCAGATGAGGACCGGGATGTGCGCGGTCGCCGGGTCCTCCTTGAGCCGCTTGCACACCTGGTAGCCGTCGAGCTGCGGCATCTCGATGTCGGTGATGACCAGGTCGGGGGCGCGCTCGGCGGCCAGGCGCAGCGCCTCGGCGCCGTCGTAGGCGGCGACCACGTCGCAGCCGTTGTCCTCGAGGATCGGCGCGGTGTGGCGGTGGATCAGCGGCGAGTCGTCGGCGAGCAGGACCAGCTTGCGGGCCCGGGTGGTGGCGCCCAGGACGTCGAGGACATCGGCGTCGGAGAACGGGACCAGGAGGAAGCCGTCGGCGTCGGCGGCGCGGGCGACGTCGCGATCGGCGGCGGCGACCCCGACCACGATGGCGGCGGCGCGGCCGCGGATCAGGCCGACGGCGGCGGCGACGTCGCGATCCGGCAGCCGCCGCGGCAGGAGCACCGCCTGCGGCGCCAGCTCGTCGAGCCGGGCCTCGAGGGCGCCGACGGTGTCGACCGCGACCAGCTGGTGGCCGAGCGGCTCGAGCGGGCGGCGCAGGAAGCCGGCCAGCAGCGGATCGTCGGTGACGACGACGACGTTCATGTCGGCTCCTTGCCGTGGCCGAGCAGCTTCTTGACCGCGCGCAGGAGCAGCTGGCGATCGTGCGGCTTGGTGATGTACTCGTCGACGCCGGCGTCGAAGCCGCGGACCCGGTCGATGCGCTCGCCGCGGCTGGTGACCATGACGATCGGGACGTCGCGGTACTCGGGCAGGGCGCGCAGGGCGCGGGTCAGCTCGTAGCCGTCCATGCGCGGCATCATGACGTCGGTCGACACCAGGTCGAAGCGGCGCGCCCGCGCCAGCTCGAGGCCGGCGACGCCGTCGATGGCGGCGGTGACCTGGAAGCCGGCGTCGGCGTAGAGCCGGCGCAGCGCCTCGCGCGCGATGTCGGAGTCCTCGACCAGGAGGATGTGCGCCGCCGCCGCCGGCGCCTCGCGGGCCTCGGCCTCGGGGGCGCGGCGCTCGGCGGCCGCGGTCGGGCGGCGCAGCGCGCGCTGCACGATGGCGGCGACGTCGAGGATCAGCGCGCAGCGGTCGCCGAGCAGGGTGGCGCCGGCGGCGCATGGCACCGCCGACAGGAGCTCGCCCAGCGACTTGATGACGATCTCGCGCTTGCCGAGCAGGTGATCGCAGGCCAGGCCGTACAGGTCGCCGCCCTGCTCGGTGAGGACGACGCACAGCTGATCGTCTTCGCTGGCCTCGACGGCGTCGAGCTCGAGGACGTCGACCAGGCGCACCAGCGGCACGTGCCGGCCGCGGATGTCGAGGGTCTCGCGGTCGCCGACCCGGTGGACGTCGCGGTGCGACACCACGATCGTCCGCACCACCGAGTCGAGCGGGATGGCGTAGACCTCGCCGCTGGCGCGCGCCAGCAGGACCTGCATGATCGCCAGGGTCAGCGGCAGCTTGAGGGTGAAGGCGCTGCCGCGGCCGGGCCCCGACTCGATCTCGACCGATCCCTTCAGGCGGTG
>Ga0075421_100007118_pt1 | contig 13671 bp, 16 predicted proteins | sample SoiMetdeltSBSDD5_FD_75292 | JGI IMG/M metagenome (GOLD analysis project Ga0075421, IMG submission 75292) | Bulk soil microbial communities from a Populus tree surrounding site in Tennessee, USA - Soil MetaG P. deltoides SBSDD5 | ecosystem: Environmental > Terrestrial > Soil > Tree plantation...
GCCGGCTTCCTCAACGTACCGCGCATCAAGGGCAGCCATACAGCCATGAAGTCGGGCATGCTGGCGGCCGAAGCGGCGTTCGAGGCGATCTCTGCCGAACGGCGCGGCGACCTGCTCGAAACCTACGAGCCGGCGGTTCGCAAGAGCTGGATCGCCGACGAGCTCAAGATTGTCCGCAACGCCCAGCCGGCAGTCGCGCGTTGGGGTGGCACCATCGGCACGTTGTTCGCCGGTCTGGATATGTGGCTCAACTGGCTGAGGCTTAGGACACCCTGGACCTTGAAGCTCCATGCCGACCACACGCAGATCGGCCGCAAGGAACATTATCAGCCGATCGACTATCCCAAGCCGGATGGGAAACTGACGTTCGACCGCCTCGGCTCTGTGTTCATTTCGAACACCAATCATGAGGAAGACCAGCCGATCCACCTGACGCTCAAGGACGCGGAGGTGCCGATCAAGGTCAACCTCGCCCTCTATGATGCGCCCGAGCAACGTTACTGCCCTGCCGGCGTTTACGAGATCGTCGAGGACGGTGGTTCACCGAGGCTTCAGATCAATGCGCAAAACTGCGTCCATTGCAAAACTTGTGATATCAAGGACCCGACCCAGAACATCAATTGGGTGGTCCCAGAAGGTGGTGGAGGTCCCAATTACCCGAACATGTGACACTCTAGCCGCCGTAACCCTGGCGCTGCTGGCCTCGGCAAGCCCGGCGGCCGCGGTGCCGCTGTCAACTTATGTCGAGGCGCGGGCGGCGGAAATGGACGGCGACGAGGCCCGGTCGGCCCGGCTGTTCGCGACGATGGCCACGGCTGACCCCAAGGATCGCACCATCGCTCGCCGCGCCATCGCCACCGCCATTCAGTCCGGCCAAGCCGAGCTGGCGATCTCGCTGGCCAAGGCCATTCCACCCGACGAGCTGCCGATCGACGCCCGGCTGATGCTGGCGGCCGATTCACTTCGGCGCGGCAAGGACAAGGAAGCGGTTGCGGCATTGGAAAAGGGGACGACCACGACCGAGGTCGACCTGTTCGCGCCGCTGGTCAAGGCGTGGGAGCAGACGGCCCGCGGCAAGGACGAGGGCGTTGAACTGCTGTCGCAAATGTCGCCTGCCAGCCCCTTGGCGTCGATCGCCAACGAGCAGAAGGCAGCGATGCTGTTCGCCCTCGGCAAGTCCGACGAGGCGCTGGTGTTCGCCCGCAAGGCGCTGGTGCAGAGCGGCACGGGCGGGCGGAATACCAGGCTCAGGCTGGCCTATGCCGACTCCCTCCTCGGCCGCAAACGCCAAGAGGACGCGCTGACGATGCTCCAGGGCGACGATGAGGCGCTGGAAGCTGCCCGGGCGCGCGTCGCCGCCGGAAGGCCACTCGGCATGGCGATGGAAACGCCGGCGACTGGCTTTGCCGAAATGCTGCTAGCGCTGGCGATCGATCTCAGCCGCGACGACAACAAGGCGTTGCCGATCGCCCTGACGCAGGTCGCCCGTCACGCCAATCCCGCCAACAGCGAGGCGACCATCCTGCTCGCCCTTCTGCAAGATGGGGACGGGCGTCCCAACGATGCGCTGGCCTTACTTGGCACCGTACCGGCGGACGACCTGCTGGTCGGCGAAGCGCTGGACGTGGAAACCCGGATACTTGGCGACAAGGGCGACTATCAGCAGGCGCTGAGCCGGGCCCAGCTAGCGGTTCGATCGCCCGGCGCGGGGCCGCACGACTTTGGCCGGCTGGCAAATGTGCTGGGCGATATGGAGCGGCACACCGAGGCCGCGGCCGCCTATGGCGAGGCAATTGCCCGCACCGAACGCGGCAGCAATGCCGAACTTTGGACATTGCACTTGCTGCGCGCCGCCAGCCTCGAACAGGCCGATCGCTGGGGCGAGGCCAAGTCCGAGCTCGAGAAGGCGATGAAGCTGGAGCCGGAAAATGCGCTGCTCTTGAACTTCCTCGGCTACGGCAAGCTCGAGCGGGGCGAGGATCTGGACCTTGCCGAGGCGATGATCCGCAAGGCCAGCGCCCTGCGCCCCGACGATGCGTCGATCACCGATTCGCTCGGCTGGGCGCTGTTCAAGCGCGGCAGGACCGGCGAGGCGATCGAGACGCTGACGCGCGCGGCGGCCGGCGACCCGGCCCAGGCCGAGATCCATGAGCATCTGGGCGATGCGCTGTTCACGGCGGGCCGCCGGATCGAAGCGCGCTTTTCTTGGCAGGCGGCGCTGCTCACCGCTGAGGACAAGGTCAAGTCACGGCTTGAGCGCAAGCTGGAAATCGGGCTGACCTCAGCCACCGCCGCACCCTAATGCGAATTTCCGAGCCGGCTCCGGCCAAGCTCAACCTTGCGCTGCATGTGCGTGGGCGTTTGCCCGATGGGCGGCATGCGTTGGAAACGGTGTTTGCCTTTTGCACCGATGGAGACAGGCTCGAGGCCGAAGCCGCCGACAGGCTCAGCCTGGAGATTGCCGGGCAGTTCGCGGAGGGACTGTCGGCCAATGACAATTTGGTGCTGCTGGCGGCCGAGGCGTTGCGCGATGCGGCTGGAATCGCAACGGGCGCACGGCTGTTCCTCACCAAAAAGCTGCCGATTGCGTCGGGAATCGGTGGAGGCTCGGCCGACGCGGCGGCCACTCTCCGTTTGCTGACGCGTTTGTGGGGGATCGACCCGGCACATGCTGTGGAAGTTGCACCGAGCATTGGATCCGACGTGCCCGCCTGCTTGCTAAGCCTTACCGCGCGCGGAACCGAGGCAGGCGACAAGCTGGAATTGGTGCAGGATCCGGCGATTTCGGGAACGCCGGCCTTGCTGGTCAATCCGGGCGTGCCTTTGTCGACACGGGACGTATTCGCTGCCTGGGACGGTGTCGATCGCGGGCCGCTCGGCTACTGGCGGGAAGGGCGGAACGACCTGGAAGTGCCTGCGCGCAAGCTTGCGCCGGTGATCGGCGAGGTGCTCGGCTGGCTGCAAGAGCAGGGCGGCGCCAATTTTGTGCGGATGTCGGGGAGCGGCGCGACCAGTTTAGCGCTGTTCGACGGCGAAGAAGCGCGCGACGCGGCGGCGGCGGCTTGCCCCTCGAACTGGTGGCATTTGGCGACATTTCTGCGATAGGCGGCCAAATGGCCCGTCCGATCCTCACTGCCGATCAAATGCGCGCTGCCGAGAGGCAGGCAATCGAGGCAGGCACGGCCGAAACCGAGCTGATGGAGCGGGCAGGGCGGGCACTGGCCGAGGCGGTGAGGCTCTATGCCGGGCCGCGCGAGACGCTGATCCTATGCGGCCCGGGCAATAATGGCGGGGACGGCTATGTCGCCGCCCGCTACCTGGCCGCGGAAGGCTATTCGGTTCGGATTGCGGCGCTTGGCGAGCCAACTGCCGAGGCGGCGCGCCGGGCGAGGGAGCAATGGATCGGGCCGGTTGAGCCGTTCGCAAGCGCCGCGGACGCCCCAATCGTGATCGATTGCCTGTTCGGAACCGGCCTCAGCCGCGGTTTGGAGCCGGCTGTTTTTCAACGGCTTTTGCTCCTAATCAACAAGGCCATGGTGGCGGTCGCCTGCGACTTGCCGAGCGGGGTCTCGACCGACAACGGATCGCTGCTTTCGCCGATCGGCGATTATGATGTCACGGTCACTTTCGGCGCACTGAAGCCGGCGCATCGCCTGATGCCGGCCATGGCCAGGGTGGGTCGGGTGGTCCTCGCCGATATCGGAATCTATAGGGAAAGCAGCTGGTTTGAGATCGGCGCTCCCGAGCTGCCACCGCTCGACCCAGAAGGCCATAAGTATGGCCGAGGCCTGGTTCACTGCCTGGCCGGGCAAATGCCGGGCGCAATCGCCCTCGCTGCCTCGGCAGCCGCCAGGAGCGGAGCCGGCTATGTGCGCGTTTCTACGTCGCTGCCGATCAGCGGGTTGCCGTCAGCCATTGTCCAGACCGGCGGAGCCGACCTGCAGGATGAGCGGATCGGCTGCATCCTGGTCGGCCCCGGCCTTGGCGACGTGCCGCAGGTGCTGACGCTGGCGCTAACCGCGCCGCGGCCGATCGTGATCGATGCCGACGCGATCGGGCTGGTCGGTGAGCCCGAGCGGCTCCATGGCCATGACACGATTCTTACCCCGCACGAGGGCGAATTCCGCCAGCTGTTCGGAGAGATTGGTGGTTCAAAACCCGAGCGGGCGCTGGAGGCGGCCCGGCGTTCGCGGTCGGTGATCGTCTACAAGGGCCCCGACACGCTGGTCGCGGCGCCGGACGGCAGGGTGGGTTTTGCGCCGCCGGCGCCGGCCTGGCTCGCCACGGCAGGCACCGGTGACGTGTTGGCCGGGGTGATCGCTGCAATGCGCGCGAGGGGGCTGGAAGCGTTCGACGCCGCCTGTGCTGGCGTCTGGCTCCATGGCCGAGCAGCCGAGGCCGCCGGTCCGCACATGATAGCCGACGATCTGGTCGCCGCAATTCCTGCCGCGCTGTGAGCGAAGAAATCGTCCGCATTGCCGCGCGCGGAGACGGAGTCACCGCTGGTGGGCGCCACATCCCCTTCGCGGTCCCGGGCGACCTGCTGCTCTCCGATGGCACGCTGCAGCATGGTCCGGGACATCAGGCGCCGCCATGCCGTCACTTCCCGGCATGCGGCGGGTGCCAGCTGCAGCACCTGACCGACGAGGCCTATTCCGATTATTGCGTGTCGAGAGTAGCGGGAGCACTGGCCCAGCACGGTATCACGACCGAAATCCGGCCGCCGCATTTGTCGCCGCCCAGGGCGCGGCGCAGGGCAACCCTGCGGGCGCTGAAGGCCGGCGGGAGACTTCTCATCGGCTTCAACGAGGCCGGAAGCAACCGCATCGTCGACATGGCCGAGTGCCACATTCTGCATCCGCGACTGTTCGACTTGCTCCGCTCGCTGCGTATCCTACTCACGTCGATCCTGCCGGCGAAAAGGGTTGCCGAAGTGCAAATGGCGCTTGCCGACCAGGGGCCGGACCTGATGCTGAAAGGTGTCGAAGTGGCCGGGCTGGAAGCGATCGAGGCGGTCACCGCCTTCTGCGAGGCGAACCGCCTGGCCCGCCTTAGCATCGACGAAGGGCTGGGGCCGGAGCCGCGATTTGAGCCGCAGCTGGTGACCGTGACCTTGGGCGGGGTGCCGGTGTCCATGCCGATCGGTAGCTTTCTGCAAGCGACGGAGGACGGGGAGGCGGCACTGGTCGAGGCGGTGCGAGAAGCAACAAGTGGCGCAGCGCGGATTGCCGATCTGTTCGCCGGCTTGGGCACATTCGCGCTTTCGCTGGATGGGCAGGTGACGGCGGCCGAGGCGGGCAGGGAGGCGATCCTGGCCCTCAAGCTGGCCGCGGCGCGGGCTGGGCGGTCGTTGCAAGCCGAGCATCGCGACCTCTATCGCAGACCCTATGACAGCAAGGAGCTGAAGGCATTCGACGCGGTCGTGCTCGACCCGCCGCGTGCCGGGGCGCAAGATCAGGTGCGCGAACTGGCCGGCTCAGCAGTACCCCGTATCGCTTATGTCAGCTGCAACCCAGCGACCTTCGCGCGTGACGCCGAGATTTTGGCCAAAGGAGGCTACAAGCTCGATTGGGCGAGGCCGGTCGGCCAGTTCCGCTGGTCGACCCATGTCGAACTGGCCGCCGCCTTCAGCAATTAATGCATGAACAGCTGCCAGCCGAGGCAGTCGTGCAGGACCCGCGCGCCTGCATGCACCGTCAGCCCCAGCAGGCACAGCGAAGCAATCGCGAAGATCGTGAATCGATACTTGACCGTGTTGACCGTGCACTGGATCAAGCTGTGGAGGATGCGCAAGCCCGCATAGCCCCAGGCAAGATACTGGTTGACCGGCTGGTCCATGCCCATCAGCGCCAGGGTGATGACGATCGCATAAAAGATCGTCGGCTGTTCGAGCAGATGGTTGTAATTGTGTGACTTCCACTGCGCCTCATTGGGCGCCTTGCCCTCCAGGTCTACGCCGCGCGATCCTGCCGGAATATTGTCCAGCGTGATCCCCATTTTCCGGAAGACGGCGAAGCGCGTGACGGCCATCCAGGTCATCACCACAAGTGTCCAGGCGACCAGTGCGACGACCGGCGCCAGCAGCGGACTGTAGGTCATGAATTTCCCTCCCCCTCATGCAAGGAGAGGGAGGGTGCGTCAGTTCGTTTCGCTTTGCAATCGACCTATTTGCTGCCCAGCACGAAACGATTGCCGTCGGGGTCCTTGAAGATGGCATAGGTGCCCCAGGGCTGCTTTTGCGGCTCTTCCTCAAATTCGACGCCGCGCTCTTTCAGCTTGTCATAGCTGTAGTGGACGTCGTCGCAGGCGAAGGAGCCGTTGAAGAAAGTCCCGATGCGGTCTTCCTGGCCTTCCGGCGTGAACAGCACGACGCCGGTCTCCGCGCCGGGGATGGCCAGCTCGATCCAGCGCTTGCCCGGACCCATCGGCTGGTCCGTGATGACCCGAAGGCCCATTTTCTCGGTCCAGAAGGCCAGCGCGCGGTCCTGGTCCGCGGTCGGGATGCTGACGAACTTCAGTCGCTTGATCATGGCAGTTTCCTCCTGCGCAGGCCATCTATAGGCATCTCCGCGACGCGAGGAGTATGGCAAGGATTGCTATGGCAAACGGCAGCACGCTCGAGATGGACCGCTATGTCGTCGACACGCTGATGCGCGATCTCGTCGGCCACGACCGCAGCCCGTCGGCCTTCATCGTCTATCTGGCGATCCATTCGGCCGCGGCGGAGGGCAGGGCGCTGTTCAGCTACCAGGCGATGGCCGACCTGACCGGCCTGTCGAAGCGCACCTGCCAGGACGCGGTTGCCCGCCTGCACCGCCGCGGGCTGGTCGACATCAGCCGCAAGGGCGGGACCGATGCCGCCGAATATCGACCACTTCAACCCTGGCTGCGGAACGGCTGAGGCCGCAGGTTCACCGGCTCGTCCAATTTCAAGATCCCGCCAGTCCCGCGACGACAAACAGTGCAATCACGCAAAGCAGGCTGGCGAACTGCGCCGACGATCGAAGCGTGGCTCTGCCTGCGAGGTAGAAGGCCACATAGGCTACGCGAGCCAGAACCCAGGCCATCGCCAGCACGTCAATTTGCTCCTGCGGTGAATGCGCCAAATGAGCGATGATGACAGCCGCCGCAAAGCCTGGAAGTGACTCAAAGGAATTGAGATGAGCATCCCAGGCGTGCTTGGCCAGACCCTCAATGCGGGTTGGGAAATCCCGTGGATTGCTGTTGTCGCGTAGCCGCCTCCCATCCAGGCCTCTGCCTCTGTTTCTTGCGATGCCAAAGCAGATATATGGCAGCAGGGTCGCCACCAACACGCACCAAAAGGCGATTGTCATAGACTCTCCTAATCAGCGCCTCGACGTCAGTTTTCACGAAGGCGGACTGGTCAAATGCAGAAGGCGAGCCGGCCCGCGGAATTGATCGTGACGGCTAGTCCGCTTCTGCTTCGTTCTTGAATCGACCGAGCAGAGTTTCCCATCCGCCGTCCATCTGCTCGACCTGCTGCGCCATGGAATCGCCGAACCGTTCGAGGTCACGATGCTCGAAGGTGACGATCGTCACGCCCCCACGCTCCTCGAACCGCACATCGATGGTAGTCTCGAATTCTGAATCATAGCTCCATTGAGCATTGATCTGCCAGGCGAGCATGACCCCATTTGGCTCATTCCATTCGAGTACACAGCCCCAGAGGCATTCCGAACCGTCCTCGCCGATCTCATACCAACGACCGCCTGCTCTTGGCTCAATCACCACGTCCTTCTGCCGCACGGGGCGATTGATGCTAAAGTCCTTGTTCCACCATTCGCCCATTCGCTCGGTGAAGACCCGAAATGCGCGATCGATTGGCGCATTGACTTCGATTGCCTTGCGGATGGTTGCTGGCTTGATGCGCTGCTCCGTCAAGTCGTTCATTGCGTTCACTCCTGCTCGGCAAGCTTCTTGAAATCCGCGAGCGACTTTTCCCATTGCTCATCGAGCCACCGGCGAATCGGCCCCAGCCCATGCGGGTCGACGCGGTAAATCCGGCTGGTGCCCCGAGCTTCGTCGGTCACCAGGCCCGCAGCCTTTAGGATCTTCAGATGCTGCGACACGGCCGGCCGGCTAACCGGCAACTCGGCGGCGATTTGTCCGACCGTTCCCGGCCCGGCGACGATGAGCTCAAATACGGCGCGACGCGTCGGATCGGCCAGGGCGGCAAAGACTCTATCGCTCATAGGCTCGCTAGGTAAGGACATGCTTACCGTAAGTCAATACTTACAATAAGTCGCCTCTGACCATCGTCCCCTGCGGCCATGGGACCGGTAGCGGCGCCTACTCGAACAGTTTGGCGAAGCGGCGCTTGGCGCGGGTCTTCCAGTGGCCGCGGTGATAGGCATCGCTGGCCAGCAGCGGCAGCACCGAAGTCGCCTCGGCATAGACCATCTGCTCGAGCGCGGTCGAAACCTTGCCCCAGCTGGCCGCTTCCTGGAGGGTCGACGAGCTGCAGGCACCGTCGCGCACGTCGGCGACGGTGATCTGCACCGCATATTTGTGGACCTCGACATCGTCATGGCCAAGGATTTCGGCGCAGACCACCGTGTCCTGCGCGAAATTCTTCGGCACGCCGCCGCCGATCATCAGCAGACCCGTGGTGCCCGCCTTGATCTTGATGTCGGTCAGCTCGCGGAAGTCGGCGATGCTGTCGAGCGTCATCCAGTGACCGCCGCGCTTCATCGCGTCGACCTGGTGCTTGACCAGCCCGAAGCCGGCCGACGAGTCGGTGAATGCCGGGCAGAAGATCGGCACGTCATGCTCATAGGCGAGCTTGACCAGGCTATTGTCCTTCTTGCCGTTCCCTTCGCTCAGCCACTTGCCCATTTCGCGGATGAAGGCGCGGCTCGAATAGGGGCGCGGCTCCAGGCTGTCGGCAATCTTGCCGATCGTATGGTCGCAATCCTGCAGCGCCACCTCGTCGATGTAGGTGTCGTAAATGCGGTCGATGTAGAGCGAGCGCAGCGTGTCATCGTCGGGGATTTCGAGCGCCTGATAGTGCTTGTGGCCGAGCGCTTCGAAGAAATCCATGTCGACGATGGCCGCGCCCGTGGCGACGATCGCGTCGACCATGTTGTTGCGCACCAGCTCGGCATAGAGGTCCATGCAGCCGCCGGCCGAGGTCGAGCCCGCAATCACCAGCCACACCGAGCAATTCGGGTCGGCCAGCATCTGGTTGTAGATCCCGGCGGCGCGGGCGAGATCGCGGCTGGTAAAGCTCATCTTGCCCATCGCCTCGACGATCGGGCGCGCGTCGAAGCTGGTGATGTCGATATGCTCGACCTCGCTCGACAGCAGTTCGGCCTTGCGCGTGTCGTTGACCGGGGTCTCGGTGTCCTGGACCTTGTTCAGCGTGTCGGTGGTCATATTGCCTATACCTTATTCGTTCCCGCGAATGCGGCTCCCCGCTACTCGCGACTGTCAGAAATGCAAGCGTGAACCCGGCCGCGAGGCAGGGCTCACGAGTGAATGGAAAGCCTTACAGCGTGACGACGTTCGTGGTGCGCTTGCGTTCCGCGACGTCGATGTAGAGCGATGCCATGGGCTCATCGTCGACGATCACCCGATCCTCGACCCCGAAGCCGTTGAAGCCGGTGCGCATGGCACAGCCATAGGCGCCGAGCATGCCGACCTCGATATAATCGCCGGCCTGGACATCGGCCGGCAGCTCGAACGGCCCAGCCATATGGTCGAGGTCGTCGCAGGTCGGCCCATAGAAGCTGAACTCCATGGTCCTGGCATTCGATTCCTCGTCTCGGACCAGCTTCACCGGATAGCGCCAGCCGATGTGCGCGGCATCGAACAGCGCGCCATAAGCGCCGTCGTTGATGTAGAGTTCGCTCCCGCGGCGCTTTTCAACGCGAACCAGCACGCTGCCATATTCAGCGCAGAGTGCGCGGCCCGGCTCGCACCACAGTTCGGCCGAGTAGCTGATCGGTAGTGCCTCGAAGGCACTATAGATGACCTCGAAATACGCCTCCATCGCAGGCGGCTCCATGCCCGGATACCAGCTGGGGAAGCCGCCGCCGACATCGACGATGTCGACCGTGACCGCCGCCTCGACGATCGCGTCGCGGACGCGGGCCATGGCTTCGCTGTATGCCGCCGGGCTCATCGCCTGGCTGCCAACGTGGAAGCAGAGGCCGAGGGCGTCCGATGCCTGGCGAGCCGCCATCAGCAACGACTTCACCTCATGCGGCTCGGCGCCGAACTTGGACGCCAGGCTCAGCTTCGAATGATCGGACGAGACGCGCAGCCGCACCAGCAGGTTGAGATCGGTCGCATTGTTGGTGGCGCGCAGGATCTTCTCCAGCTCCTCCATCGTATCGAGGCTGAAGGTTTTGACACCATAGTCGAAATAGGCTTCCGCGATCGCTTCCTCGGCCTTGACCGGGTGCATGAAGCATTGGACCGCATCGGGCAGGGTTTCCGCCACCAGCCGCACTTCGCCCAAAGAGGCGACGTCGTAATGGGTAACGCCGGCGTCCCACAGCACCTTCAAAAGGTCCGGCGAGGGGTTGGCCTTGACCGCATAGAGCGACTTGCCCGGAAACTTCTCAGCAAAGAAGCGGGCGGCACGCTTGGCGGCATGCGGACGGAGGAGCGTGACCGGCTGGACCGGTCGGAGGGCGGTAGCTAGCCCCAGCGCGCTATGATGCTTGTGCAACTCAAGGGACCTCCAACAGGTAGTTCGACAAAAGCTGCCTTGCGGTTGGAAGTCCCATGGGGCAGCGGAGGCGCGATATATGGTTGGGGGTCCCCCATGTAAAGATTTTTTGGACACGTGCGTGCGCGTTAGTCCCCGGCGAGAACCGGTTTGCCGATAAATCAAGGAGTTGAATGGGTTGAGCAATTTTCCACAGCTGGTCAGGGATGATGTGGTTGCGGCGGCGGCACGAATTTCCGGAGACGTTGCACGGACGCCACTGGTGGAGGCGGAGATTCGCGGGGATCGCGTCTGGCTGAAATGCGAGTGCCTGCAGATCGGAGGCTCGTTCAAGCTCAGGGGCGCGACCAACCGGCTGAGGCAACTGAACGAAGAAGAGCGCGCGAAGGGCGTCGTCGCCTTCTCCTCGGGCAATCATGCCCAGGGCGTGGCCATTGCGGCAAGCAGGCTCGGCATCCCAGCGATTATCGTCATGCCCTCCGACGCGCCGCAGCTGAAGATCGAGGGGACCCGAACTCACGGCGCCGAGATCATTTTCTACGACCGCTACTCCGAAAGCCGCGAAGCGATCGCCTCGCGGATCGCCGCGGAAAAGAGCTGCGTTGTCGTGCCCAGCTTTGACGATCCGCACATCGTCGCCGGCCAGGGGACGGCAGGCCTGGAAATCCTCGAGCAGCTGGCGGCGGCAGGCGCGCGGGCTCCTGCCCAGATCCTGGTCAATTGCGGCGGCGGCGGACTGTCGGCGGGAATCGCGCTGGCCTGTCCTGAAGCGGCGATCGTCACGGTGGAGCCCGAGGGCTGGGACGATATGCGGCGCTCACTGGAGCTGGGCGAGATCGTGCCGGTCGGGCCGAATCCGCCGCCGACGCTGTGCGATGCGATCCAAACCATGAGGGTGTCGCCGCTCACCTTCGGCATCCTGAAGGACCGTGGCGCGCGTGGCCTGGCGGTCAGTGAAGCCGAGACGATAGCGGCTGTACGGTGGGCGTGGACGGAGCATGGCCTTACCGTCGAACCTGGTGCCGCCGTGTCAATGGCGGCGCTGTTGGCCGGGAAGACCGAGATTCTACCGGAAACAGTGGTGCTGGTTTCGGGAGGGAATGTAGATCCAGCGCTGCATGCGCAGCTGGTGGCCTAGCCGGCGACCCGATATTCGCCGGGCTCGACATGGTTGGGGGAGCTGCGCTCGACGGCGCGGGTCAATTCCTCCAACTCGGCTGCCAGCGTCTGCAATTCGGCGATCAGCACCTTCGGGTCCAATTCGGCGAGATTTGCCGAGGCGTCGAGCAGCGTGTCCAGCATCATGGAAATGCAGGGGAGAATGGTCTCCTCGATCCGGTCGAACGCCTCCTCGAGGCGTGCCTGTTGCTGCTGGACATCGCGCATGGGCGGCAGCATGGACTCTCCACAGTTAAGAAGGCGTGAAAAAGGTCCGATTTAGTGGGAAGTTTCGCTTCGGCCGCGCTGGCCATCACCATGATCGCGGCGTTTCTGCTGCTCGGCTTCGGAATCCGGCAGGCGACGCGCCCGGCCGACCGTCAGCGCGGGCTGCTGATGATCGCCTGTGGGATCGTGTTCATCGTGAATGTGCTAATTTGGACTTTGTAATTCCTCCCTGCGAGCAAAGCTCGTGCGGAGGGGAACCAGCGTAGCTGGTGGAGGGGTAGAAGGCGCCGAGTCAGTTACCCCTCCACCATCCATTGGATGGTTCCCCTCCCCAAGCCAGCTTGGGGAGGAATTCACCGGATCGGGCAGTTCGGGTCCAGGCGATAGTCGAGATAGCCGTCGACACTCTTCATGAGCAGGTCGAGCTCGTTGGCGAAGAAATGGTTGGCGCCGGGGATGGTGTCGTGCGCGATGGTGATGTGCTTTTGCGTACGAAGCTTGTCGACCAGCTTCTGGACGGCGCTGGGCGTCACCACCTCGTCGGCCTCGCCCTGGATGATGATGCCGGAGGCCGGGCAGGGCGCGAGGAAGCTGAAATCATACATGTTGGCCGGCGGCGCAATCGAGATAAATCCGCGGATTTCCGGGCGGCGCATGAGAAGCTGCATGCCGATCCAGGCGCCAAAGCTGACGCCTGCGACCCACGTCACCTCGGCTTCGGGGTGGATCTGCTGCACCCAATCGAGCGCGGAAGCGGCGTCCGACAGCTCGCCGATGCCATTGTCGAAGGTGCCCTGGCTCTTGCCGACGCCGCGGAAGTTGAATCGCAGGGTGGCGAAGCCGCGTCGCACGAAATCCTTGTACAGCAGCTGGACGATCTTGTTGTTCATCGTCCCGCCGGCCTGGGGATGGCTGTGCAGGATCAGCGCGACTGGCGCTCGCGGGCGCGGCCCCGGGCTGAAACGGCCTTCCAGGCGGCCTTCGGGTCCGGGAAAAATCACTTCGGGCATGGGTGCTCGCTCGGTCGGAATTGGAAACTGAAATGCCGCGGAAGGGATGCACCGCGGCGGCGGCTCCTATATAGGGCTGGCGCAACCTCTGGCAACGGCAGGATTCTCTAGTTTTCCGATGATCGACAATCAGCCCCGAATCTTTCTCGACCATGCCGCAACCACGCGCGTCCTGCCCGAGGCGCGGGCGGCGCTGGAACGCGGCTATGAAGCCTGGGCCAATCCCAGCTCGCCCCATGCCGAAGGGCGCAGGGCGCGAGCGCTGCTGGAGGAGGCCCGATCGAGCCTTTCCGACGTGCTTGGCTGGCGTCATGACGTCATTTTCACCAGCGGCGCCAGCGAAGCGGTCGAGATCGCGGCGGCTCGGGCGCGGATCCCGGGCCGGGCCCATGGCGCGACCGAGCATGCCATCGTACCCCACGCGATGGGGCCGAGCTCCAAGGTCATCCCCGTTGGTCCGGACGGCTTGATCGACGAGGCGGCACTCGATGCGATCCTGGCCGATGGGCCGGCACTCGTCGCCATCCAGATGGTCAATAACGAGACTGGCATACTCCAGCCGCTCGACCGGCTGGCTCC
>Ga0075421_100007121_pt1 | contig 13669 bp, 11 predicted proteins | sample SoiMetdeltSBSDD5_FD_75292 | JGI IMG/M metagenome (GOLD analysis project Ga0075421, IMG submission 75292) | Bulk soil microbial communities from a Populus tree surrounding site in Tennessee, USA - Soil MetaG P. deltoides SBSDD5 | ecosystem: Environmental > Terrestrial > Soil > Tree plantation...
AAAGAATAAGGCCTTTGGTTAATGGTTTCATATGCGCTTATTTACCAGTGCAGATAAACAGCAGGCAAGTAAGACCAGGACTGTATCCGCCATGCTAAAAGTAAAATAGGGTATAAAGAGCTGGATGATCTCCGAAATCGCAACAAATAACAGAACACATAAAAAGATCAGTCCATGAGACGCAAATCTTAAGAAATGGTTTAAAATGAAAATCGCCGAAGCAAAAGAATATGCCCAGAAAAGATCAGGACCTGAGTAAATAAGCACTCGTTTTAGAAATGAAAGAGAGGCTGGATCAGGTACCGGGCGCTGTTTTGCATCAAAAAGTTTTGCGATAAGGATATTCGGCCTGTAAATAATATAAATGAGTGCGCCGAAAACCAGGGGAAGAAACACATGAACGACCGATCTTAAGTAAAGGGATCTGCTTTTTTTCATCACAACATAGATTCACTCGTAAATCCAAGTGGCAGAAGCTGACCGGCTTTTTCAAACACATATATTTTTCCTTCAAGACCGCCAAGTATGAGGCGAATGGGGTGAGAGACACGCGTTTCATACTCCTGCAAATACTGCCTGCACATTCCGCATGGTGCGATAGGATGATTGCTGTGACCATTACTGTTTCGATAGGTGACGGCCATTGCCTCAAGCGCCACTCCGGGATATAATGAAGATGCCGAAGCAAGCAATGTTCTCTCGGCACAAAGGCCAACAGGATAAGCAGCATTTTCCTGGTTAGTGCCTACCACTATTTTTCCATTTACCAATTTTGCCGCGGCCCCTACAAAAAATTTTGAATAAGGGGCATAGGCTTGTTTTGTTATTTCACCGGCTTCTTTAAGCAATTGGGCATCGTCTTTTGTCAATTCGTTTATATCATCAAAGATCTTATAAGGGATCTCGATCTTATTTTCCTTCATGCTGATAAGTTAATTCATTTTCTAAAAACAACAAATCCCGCCTGTGCGGGATTTTGAAATTATTTTACAAACCTGAATAGCCTGTTCCATCGCGGGCCGCCCTCCCAACTAAACCAGATCAACCACGCTTTGCCTACTACCCTATCCTCCGGTACAAAGCCCCAGTATCTCGAATCCTGCGAATCCTGCCTGTTATCACCCATCATCCAGTAATAGTTCATTTTAAAAGTATAAGAAGTTACTTGAGCGCCGTTGAGATAAAACTTGCCATCCTTCATATAAAAATCATTTTTCTCATAGCAGCGGATCGCTCTTTCATAAATCGAATAATTCTCCGTCGTAAGCTCAAGTTTTTCTCCTTTCTTAGGAATCCATACAGGACCAAAATTTTCTCTTGTCCAGTGATGGATGGTGTCATAAGGATAGGTTTGATCGCTGCCGCCTCCATAGTTATAATCCACTTGAATGTCTTTGATCAAACCAGCCTTTTGCATTTTTTCTTTTGCACTTGCTGTAAGCAACATGCGGTATTGCTTTCTGGTATCGTCAAAAAACTGGTAGTCTCCTTTGTCACTATCAACATTATATTCGCTCTTCATCATTTCCGGGTCTAATCGAACATTATCATTGATAGTAACGATATAGTGCATTTGAGCATTTGGTGGCATGGGCTGAGCCACGCTATTGATGTAAACAATATTATCTCTTACGGCAACAGTATCGCCTGCAACAGCAACACACCTCTTGACATAATTATCGGTTTTGTCAACCGGATGAACAACAATCGGGAATTCAGAAGGATTTTCCAGGACATACTGATCATTGGGATATTTGCCTGTAGCTGCTCTCCTTTTTATATCATAGTATGGATTTGCCGATTCAAACTCCTTATGATGGATAACCGTATCGCCTGCCGGGAAATTAAATACCACCGCGTCTCCTCTTTTTACAGGTCTTGCCCACCAGCGTATGTAAGGCAATTTGATCGCTTCGCTGTATGATTTTGCATTCGTACCGGGAATATAATTATGTATAAATGGAATAGAGAGAGGTGTATTCGGAACCCTGGGGCCATAGCTGATCTTGCTTACAAAAAGAAAATCATTTATCAGCAATGACTTTTCCATGGAGCCTGTAGGGATAGTGTAGGCTTCGAAAATAAAAAGTCGGATCAGCGTAGCGGCAACAATAGCAAATACAGCAGCATCGATCCATTCACGTACGCCTGATTTTTTATGTCTTTTTGCCGTTTCCGCGCCGATAAATTTTGTGTCCTTCCTGTTTGCTATATAAGGGAAATAGAATGGCGCCAGCAAGGAGGCTCCCGCATGATGTAAAAAAGAAAATTTTCCAAACACTTTTGCAAACTCAATGAATATTCCCATGCTGATGAACCAACCACCGACAGGGATTGCCTGCCAGAACACCCAATGTTTTGGGCGGTGAGCGATTTCCTGCATTACCCAGGTATTATAAAAAGGTACAAAAGCTTTCCATGCCGGTACCCCGGCCTTCAGAAATAATTTATAAACACCAAATGCTGGAAGAAAAACAATAAGGGTACCGATAAGGTAGATGATGAATAGGTGCTGAAAGGGCATTCACTGATTTTTTAATGCGGACAAAGATAATGTTTACGGTTTATTTCGTTTAGTCCTCCTGGTGATAAACGGCAACCGATGATTATAAGCCTTACAAACAAAATGTTAATGATAAAGATGGATTATTTTGGCATTACATAAGAATTCACATCTTCTGCAGTAATTGATTTACCGGAAAGGATGATCAACCTTTCCACCACATTTCGTAGTTCCCGGATATTACCCGTCCAGTCATAGTCCTGCAAAAGCTTTATTGCATCATCATCAATTCCCTTTTTTGCAACGCCATATTCATTACATATATCAGCAAGAAATCTGTCCACCAGGTAAGGAATATCATCTTTTCTTTCATTCAGAGATGGCACGTGTATAAGAATAACACTTAAGCGATGATAAAGGTCAAGACGAAAACGTTTTTCTTCTACTTCTTTCAGCAGATCTTTGTTTGTTGCTGCAATAACTCTTACATCTACAGTAATATCTTTATCGGCGCCAACGCGGGTTATTTTCCCTTCCTGTAACGCACGCAATACTTTTGCCTGCGCATTCAGACTCATGTCTCCTATTTCATCAAGGAATAAAGTACCCCCGTTTGCCTGTTCAAATTTCCCAATACGTTGCTTGATAGCAGAGGTAAAGGAACCTTTCTCGTGACCAAATAATTCGCTTTCGATTAGCTCGCTGGGAATAGCCGCACAATTCACTTCAACCAATTGCCCGCTTGCGCGACTGCTTTTTTCGTGCACCCATCTTGCTACTAACTCCTTTCCCACTCCATTCTCACCGGTGATCATAATGCGTGCTTCAGTAGGCGCCACTTTTTCGATTGTTTCCTTTATTTTTTTAATTGGCCCTGATTCGCCGATCATTTCCTGTACACGGTTCACTTTTCTCTTCAGCACTTTTGTCTCCGTCACCAGCGAACTTTTATCCATCGCATTGCGAATGGTGATAAGCATCCGGTTCAGGTCTGGTGGTTTGGATATATAATCAAAAGCGCCTTTTTTAACGGCATCAACTGCAGTTTCGATATTGCCATGACCAGATATCATGATCACCGGTACGTCGCTGTTTGATTCAGTAGCCTTTTGCAGGAATTCAATACCATCGAGCTTTGGCATTTTTATATCGCAAAGCACCACATCATAAGACTTTTCTTTAAACTTCCTGAGACCCTCTTCACCATCTCCTGCTTCCTCCGTCTTATATCCCTCAGCAGAAAGGATCTCTGTCAGCGCCTTCCGGATCGCTTTTTCATCATCAATAATTAGTATTTCAGCCATAATGCAAGATTATCACGGGGCGTGAAAATAATTCAATTCAGCTATATCTTAAAAAATCATTAACACTTAGTGAATATGGAAAATTTTCATAAAGAGTTCTTACTCAAAACCCACAACCATGCCAACCTATACCTGTTTACTGCTTTGCCTTAGCGCTGCTTTCTTCTCCTGTGATGAGGATTTAAAGACCTTCAAAACTATTATTACGGACAAACCTGGCGAACCTGCCAGGAACATAAGGGGAATTTCTTTACCACAAGGATTTAAGAATGTGGACAAAACTGATACAACTTATGCAAATTGGCTGCTGGATATTAAGCTCAGGCAATCGACCACTGTTTACCTCTATAATGGAGATTTAAAAGGAAATCAACTTGTGCAATTCAGCGTTCTCGATATTAATATTGGTAAAAAAGATCTTGTTCAGTGTGCAGATGCTGCGATTAAATTAAGAGCTGATTTTTTATTTCACAACAAACGGTATGAAGAAATAAAATTTAAGGTTACATCGGGAGATGAAATTTCTTTTACAAGGTGGTTAAAGGGTACGCGATGGAAAGAAAAAGCAGGAAAGCTTGTCCCATACCTGATCAATAAGACAATTAGAAATATAAATGATGAATACAAGTCATTTATGGAAATTGTCTTCGCTTATTGTGGCACTTATTCTTTATCAAAACAACTTAAACCCGTCACAAGTATTGATTCAATCCTGGCTGGAGATGTGTTTATTCAAGGAGGTTTCCCGGGTCATGCAGTAACCGTAATGGCGGTTGCCAAAAATTATGAAGGGAAAAAGATCTTTCTTTTATCGCAAGGTTATATGCCTGCGCAGGATATTCATATCTTGAAAAATTATGGTGATCCCGGACTAAGCCCATGGTATAGTGTAAAAGATATTTATCCTTTATATACCCCCGAATGGCAATTTGAAAGTGGAAGTTTGAAAAGATGGTGATAGAGCGGCGAACCAAGCTCTGAGCTTGATTTTCGTAGAGACAAGGCATGCCTCGTCTCTACATTCATTAATAAAGGCCGGGTAGAAACCCAGCCTCGTTGTAAAATCCAATATCCTATGAAAAACCGTGGCGAAGATGCATATAAAAAGCCAAACCGTTGCACTATAATTCACTTTTTTTTTGAAATAAATGATGGAATAACATGAAATGAAAAATCCCGCTTTAAATGCTAAAGCGGGATATAACTTCAATAATATAAAACTCATTTTTTCATGTACATAACTTCCTTCACCAGCTTAACTGTACGTGGCACATCTGGTAATGCTGCTGCAACAAGATTTGGCGCATAATGCAAGGGCGCATCAGCAGCAGTGATCCGACGAATAGGTGCATCTAAATAATCGAATCCGTCTTTTTGGATATTATACGTAATTTCTGAGGATATAGATGCAAATGGCCATTGCTCTTCAACAATAACCAAACGATTTGTTTTCTTTACCGATTCAAGAATTGTAGCAAGATCAAGCGGACGTATCGTGCGAAGATCGATCACTTCAGCATTGATGCCCTCTTTCTCTAATTCGCTGGCGGCGCCAAGAGCAACTTTCATCATTTTATTAAATGAAACTATGGTAACATCATTACCTGCTTTTTTTATATCTGCCTTACCCAATTCAATGTAATATTCTTCTTCCGGCACTTCGCTTTTATCACCATACATCAATTCGCTTTCCATAAACATTACGGGATCCTCTTCATAACGTATGGCCTGTTTCAACAATCCCTTCGCATCATACCCGTTGCTGGGTGATACTACTTTTATTCCCGGAATATTTGCATAGAGAGCTTCAAAGGCGGTTGAGTGCTGAGCACCTAGTTGGCCGGCTGATCCGCTACCTCCTCTAAAAACAATAGGGCAATTCACCTGGCCTCCACTCATCGCCAGCATTTTAGAGGCCGTATTTAATATTTGATCCAAAGCCAGCACCGCAAAATTCCAGGTCATATATTCAACGATCGGCCTTAACCCATTTTGTGCTGCTCCAACGCCAACTGCGGTAAAACCTAACTCTGAGATGGGTGTATCGATCACTCTTTTGGGGCCAAACTCTGCCAACATGCCCTGGCTCACTTTATAGGCACCGTTATACTCGGCCACTTCCTCTCCCATCAGGAAAACTCTCTCATCACGTCTCATTTCTTCGTTCATCGCCTCACGGAGCGCTTCACGAAATGCAATAGATCTTGCCATAATTTTAGATTGATCTCTATATCCGATCAGGCCGCAAAAATAAGCGAGCCTTAGTATATAACCTAAACGGCATGTACCGCCTTCATAAATGCATCAAGTTTGTTAGGATCCAGCTTTCCTTCCGTCCTTACACCACTGCATATGTCTACACCGAATGGCTGCACAGTTTTAATAGCCTGCTTTACATTACCTGCATGCAATCCTCCGGCGAGAAATACCGGAACCTCTACCTGCTTAACTATATCACGACTAATTTCCCAATTATGAACATTCCCTGTACCGCCTAATGTTTTGATAGCTCCTTTTGGATTACCGCTATCGAGTAATAATGCATCCACATGTGTTGATAATTTAATGGCTTCGTCTATACTTTTTCCATCGGTAACATGTATTACCTGCACAATCTTCAAATGCGGCAAAGCGGTTCTGATATCCGCATAGTCACCTGCCGTTAATTCGTCCACTATCTGAACGGTATTGGTATCTACTCTTTTTACATGATAAATTATTTCCTCCGATGATTGTTCACTGGTCAACAGGAAGGATGCTATTGGCGGATGTATGGTCTTTACGATCTCAGCGATCAGCCAGTCTGGTATGGGACCCGGGCCATTTGGCATTTTACCAACGAGACCAAGTGCGTCTGCGCCGCTGCTGATCGCCATCTTTGCTTCCAGCACTGATGAGATGCAGCATATTTTTATCCTTGTCCGCATGATATGGATAAAAATAAGTAAAAACCAACACGTGGAAGCGGAAGCAGGCTTGTAACAAGGGTTTTTATTGATTATCAGAGCTTGCTAGAAAGGAAATTAACGAGTAAAACCCGGAGTATTTTTACCCGATCATTTACTATTGTGTAAAGAAGGATTGTCTTCTACTTTTACGACTCCAAACCATGTAAAAAGCCAATTAAAAAATCCACTATGAAAGCAATTTTACTTTTTTGTATTTCAGTTTTTTCCATTTCATTTTCAAACGCACAACAATTAAAGGGCCCAAAATCCGGCGGAGGCTTTTCTAATGAAAGCCTTCCGGGTTCGAACCGCTCATGGGTAGCTGTTGAAAATGCAAATGGCAGCGATGATCAATACAGTGATTTCAGCAATTTGAACAACAGCTCAAATAGCTACACTGATTATATTCTTATCAATAAATTTCTATTGGATGTGCCAATGGATGCGATCATCACCGGTATAGAAATAAACGTAGAACGTTCCGATCCCAATGCGAATACAGCTGACTACAGCGTAAAAATATTAAAGTATGGTATCGTTTCCGGCGATGAAAAGTCAACCGGCGCAACCTATCCTGCAGCCGATACTTACACGACCTATGGCGGGAACGGCGATCTTTGGGGTGAAGTGTGGACCCCGGATATGATCAATGATAACGGCTTTGGTATTGCTATTTCCGCGCAACGCCTGAGCGGGCAAACCGGGCAAACAAATGGAAGGATCGATGATGTTACCATTACCATTTTCTACGACCAGGCTTCTACCCTTCCTGTATCATTGGTCAGTTTTTCTGCTAAGAAAAATAATGGCTCAATAAATTTAACCTGGACAACTGATGATGAAGCAAACCTCAGTCATTATGAATTGCAACGTTCAGCCGATGGAAGAAATTTTTCAACCATCGTATCTGTTCAAAGCAAAAACAATGTTAGCAGAACAAATTATGCTGCAATCGACAATAAACCTTTAAACGGGATTGGGTATTACAGGTTGAAAATGGTAGAGACAGACGGCGGTGCCAATTTCTCCAGGATTGTCACTGTTCAGCTTGCCACGGGAAATTCGATCGCCGTTTATCCTACAATCTGGAAAAAAGGATCGGCATTATATATCAGCAATCCAAATAATGAGATGTTGAATGCTTATTTCTTTAATTCGGCAGGACAACATATTGGCAGATCAGCAACAATCAATTCAACACTGCCAACAAATCCACTGAACAGCCAAAAAGGAATTATATATTTCAAGATCACAAACGCCCATGGTCAGCAACTCGGCACGGGAAGCCTGCTGGTAGATTAAGGCTAAAGCTTTTTCATCATCAGCCAGTCTTTTTGCAGATCATCGCCAAGCAAAAAATTGTGCTCGCCAAATTTTTCAAACCCCCACTTTGTATAAAAAGCAATAGCACGGGGGTTTTTCTCCCATACGCCCAGCCACACGATCTCCTTCTTTAATTCTTTTGCAATAAACATACATTGCCGCATCAGCTGCTGGCCAACACCGGTTCCTATATACGTGTTGACTGCATAGATCCTTACGATCTCGATGGAGTCTTTCTCATTGAATTCGGGGAATTTTTGCCCTTCTCTCATGCGTACATAACCGACAGGAGTATCACCATCAAAAGCAAGCAGAAAAGTATTTCCGGGGTCGGTTACTTCCTTTATCAGGTCTTCCCGGGCAAATTGTTCATTCATGAACTTATCCATATTCTCTTTGGTGTTCACATATCCAAAGGTCTCATAAAATGTTCTGCGGCTCAGGTCAGCAATCAGCGCTGCGTCATCGGCACCTGCGTAACGAATAATTATTTCGGGCATAGCGCAAACTAAGCAAACAATGGAAATAAAAAAATTGTCCCGACATGTCGGGACAATTTTCATCATGGAGTATATATGAAGAACTACTGGGTCAGTATAAAAACTTTCTCCCGCCCCAGAGTGATTGCTTTATGTGTCATGCTTTTCATGGCATGTGAAAAAACAATAATGATGCCGTTTGAAAATAATGTTGAAAACTAAATAACGTTGAGCCTTATAATAATAGACCGTGGCCACTGTTTTCCGAGGGGTCTACTGTGTATCTCCGTAACCGGCCGGTTTAAACCCAGGCCGGAAATCAGTGGCACTGAAGTGGACGAGGAATGTTCAACGCTCAATATAATGCTGAAAGTTGAATATTGATAGTTGAAAATTGAGCATTGACTATTCATTAACCAATTGCCACTATCAGTGAAAGCGGCTGAGGTACGCATAGCAGTACGGGGCATTAGCTGGAAATTATAAATGCATTTTAGTAAAACTACCTGCAGCTTTTAAAAATAAATATGCCTAAAGCTTTTAAAAACTGGAATTAATTTATAGTTTCGCTCTCTGATAAAAATTTCGCTTATTCTCTCCTTGAAATTCCGTACCGATCCACCTCCAGTGATCTACCAATTATAATTATCGATTCTCCTTTGACCTCAATGTGTATGCAATAAGGATTGAAGCTTTTTATCCGCCTGTGGCGGATAAAGAATTGACCTCCGATATTGATCCGTAATTATTTTATTTAAATAAACCCTTATGAACCGTATCTTCTACCCATGGAGTGTTCCATACCCTAATCGTTATGGAACAGCACAACTTATTCTTCCGGCAAGGAAAAATAATTTGTTTTTCTTAGGACACTATCTTCAGCATTTCCATTTAAAATTTTTGTCACTCTTTGTTGTAGCATTATTTTTTGTTGCAAGCTCAGCTATTGGACAAGGGCCTTGTCCCACCAGCAACTGTACTTCAGGTGATATTCGCATCACCAAAGTGGAGTTAATAAAAGCTGATGGAACTGCCTTACCAAACTTCTGCACACCGGGAGTTGATCTGCAGGTAAAATTGAGAGTAACATTCGAAGTGACTTCTAAAACCCGCTATGGGTTTTTAGTCGTGGCTAACGTTCTCATCAATGGCAATTCTATAGGAACCATCGCCCATTGTAATCCGGGAACTTTTGCAAAGGGTCTTCATACGATGGATGTCGCGACGTTTTCTAATGGTAACCCTATCATTTGGCCATGTGGTTCACTTATACAATTAAAGGATGTTTATACCGCATGGGACCAACAGGTGGAAACCGCAAGTCATCCGGGTGTTTGCACATACTTAAATTCGAATGGCACCATCAGCAATTGTGCATCTATAAATCCTAAATGTAAATTCTATGGAGAGAATGAACCTATTCTTATTGTAGCTCCATTGATTGCAAGTTTTACTACAACAGAAGGTTCATGCAATGGGCTTAAAAGAACATGGACATTCACAAGTACAACAACAGGTGGCACTTCCCCTTACACTTATACATGGAATTTTGGAGATGGCACGCCGCCTCTCGTTACTACACAAAATCCTGTAACGCATGACTACGCTTATTCTGTTACAGGCAATGTCAATGTATCGCTGAGTGTAAAAGATGCATCGACTCCAACAAATCAAACAAGTGCAGCACAACCACAAACAATTTCAATTACCAGTTGCTGTGTTGCATCAACAGTTCCAACAGGTGCATCAGCTGCATCACCTTCAATATGTAGTGGTGGTAGTACAAGTATTAGCGTAACCGGTGGTTCATTGGGCACAGGTGCCTCATGGAAATGGTATAAAGATGGTTGTGGTACCGGTGCTTCAATAGGAACTGGTTCATCAATAAATGTTAATCCGACAACAACAACCACATATTATGTAAGAGCTGAAGGTGATTGCGGAATTACTTCTTGTGCATCGGTAACGGTTACCGTTAAAAATCCTTCAGTTAATCCAACAGGCGCTTCAGCAGTTTCTACAGTTCTCTGTCTCGGGCAAAGTACAGATCTTAATGTAAGTGGTGGTTCATTGGGAACAAATGCTTCATGGAAATGGTACGCCGGTGGTTGTGGAAGCGGTACTTCAATAGGAACCGGTCCATCGATAACAGTAACTCCAACAGTCACCACCACATATTATGTAAGAGCAGAAGGTGATTGTAACAATACAAGTTGCGCATCGGTTGTGGTGACGGTAAAAACTCCATCAACTGCACCAACAGGTGCCACCGCAGTTCAATCAGTAATATGCAGTGGAAGCAGTACCAATCTTGGTGTAACAGGTGGTTCGTTAGGAACAAATGCCTCCTGGAAATGGTACATCGGCGGCTGTGGAACTGGATCTGCGATCGGAACCGGTGCATCAATCAGTGTGAGCCCAACTCAAACAACAACCTACTACGTAAGAGCTGAAGGTGATTGTGGCAATAGTACTTGTGCATTTGTAACGGTTACTGTCAAGTATCCATCTACTAATCCAACTGGTGCTTCTGCAGTTTCTTCAAATCTTTGTGTTGGTCAAAGTACAAGTCTTAGTGTAACGGGCGGTTCATTAGGAACAAACGCTTCATGGAAATGGTATGCCGGTGGTTGTGCGAGCGGTACTTCAATTGGAACGGGTCCATCAATAACGGTAACTCCATCAGTAACCACCACATATTATGTAAGAGCCGAAGGTGATTGCAACAATACAATTTGCGCATCAGTTGTCGTAACTGTAAAAACATTATCAACTGCTCCTACTGGTGCAAGCGCAACATCACCTACGATATGTATTGGTGGAAGTACTAATATCAGTGTTGTCGGCGGTTCATTAGGTACTAATGCATCGTGGAAATGGTATAAGGATGGTTGTGCAAGCGGTGCTTCAATTGGAAGCGGCACAACGATCAACGTTAGCCCATCTCAAACGACAACATATTTTGTAAGAGCCGAAGGTGATTGCAACAATACAGCCTGTGCTTCTGTGCAGGTAACTGTTAATTCACCTTCTGCAGGTGGTACACTTGCAAGCAACAGAACAATCTGTGCTGGATCAAATAGCGGTTTATTAACTCTCTCCGGATATTCGGGTTCTATTTTACGCTGGGAAGGCTCTTATACAAATGGTATTGGTAGCTACTCTCCAATTGGTAACACAACAGGATTGACAAGCTTTACATCAGGAGTGCTCCACCAGGACGTTTGGGTCCGTGTTGTTGTTCAAAACGGAGCTTGTCCTGAGGCGACTTCTAACCCAGTTAAGATCTCTGTGCAATGGGGAATCGGCAATAATTATATTGAAGAATCGCAAATTGTATGCAGGGGCAATGCTCCTGCCGGATTAACAGGATATCTGCCAACTGGTGGTGATGGCAATTATTCTTATCAATGGCAAAAAAGAACTACAGGAACTTGGTCTGATATTTCCGGCGCCACTGGCAAGAACTATGCACCGGGTGCGATAACAGAGAATACCCAATTCAGAAGAGTAGTTTCATCCGGCACTGCTTGTTCGGGTAATCAAAGTCCTGCAATTACGATCAGCATTAGTCCTGAGTCGGAGGTTTATCCGGTTACTAAAACAAATTTCTGTCAAACGGCACCAAATACCGGCTCCGTTAAATTAGCGGATTCTTATCCAGGCGTCAGTTATCAGTTGAAAAAAGCATCAGATAATAGTAGTGTACAATCGCCAAAAATTGGCACCGGCGAAGCGCTTACATGGACAGGACTTGCGGCAGGAACTTATTATGTTTATGGTACTGGTCTTGCGCCGACATATTGTACAAGTCAAACAGCGAACGTGACTATATTAATGTTTGATTGTACTGAATTCTATACATTAAGTCAAGGTGGCTATGGTAACAATGGAGGCAGTTGCCTTGGAAGCGATGGCGTCAATACAATTTTGACTCTGTTGGGCAGTACTGACCTTGTCATCGGAACAACAAATTCAATAACAGTGCCCGCTACAATTGCAGGCGCAACAAAACTAAATCAGACATTGCCGGGTGGAAGTGGCGCAGATGCATTGCCGGCAGGAAACTGTATCATCACAACTGGTTGCTTTGTATCTCCAACCTACCTGACATCAGGCGGAAAGATCAACAACGGGCTATTGTCCCAAACGATTACATTAGCATTGAATGCAAGATGGAATAATGGCGCATTGTTATCGTTCCCTATAAGGAGTGGTTATCTGACCACGCAAGATATGAACGGATGTTACCCGAATTCAACCCCAAGTGAAGGTTGTGATATTGTCTCAATACAAATAAATCAGAATGTAGTTAACTATCTCGGGGGAAATGCAACTGTCGCCGATCTTCTTCAACTTGCAAATGATGTGTTAGGTGGAACAAAAACACCGGGCATAAATGGAGTTCCATCTTATTCTGATATAAGTGGCGCGGCGACATCCATCACTACCGCATTTCATGATGGACGCAGGTTCCTGAATTATTTTCAAACGCAACAGGGTTGTGAATTGCTGACCGGCTCATCGAACAGAGAAACAACAACTGAAAGCCCAACCTCGTCAGTAATGGCAGAAAGGGAAGCAAATAACATTTTAACTGTAACAGCGTATCCAAATCCATTCGCTGATAATATCAATTTTGAAATAGAAGCTAAACACTCCGGTAAAGCAATGCTGGAGGTTTATAGTGTGACAGGTCAAAAAGTAAAAACAGTTTATAACGGTAACCTCAGTGCCGGCAAACAACGATTTACTGTGACCATTCCAGTGCATCAGCGATCTGTATTGTTCTATGTTTTCACAATGGGTGATCAAAAAAAGACTGGCAAGCTATTATATCGTGGACGTTAAATAAACCGGTAGGATTGCAAAGGTGGCCAGTGGCCACCTTTTTTTTATTCAACTAAAGAACGGTATGGATCGATAAAAAACTGAAAGGGGGCAAATCATATGCCCCCTTTGCCTTCCGCACCAATACCAACTCTAATCATTGAAGTAATGTTATGGAGCCTACGTCGGCTACCTGCCCGATCGTGACAGAAACATTATTGATAGTCTGATCGATATATCCGTTGTTAGCGTCAATCGTTACAGTCCATGTTCCGGCTGGAA